>Ga0075423_10001283_pt1 | contig 21839 bp, 13 predicted proteins | sample SoiMethybrSBSTD2_FD_80114 | JGI IMG/M metagenome (GOLD analysis project Ga0075423, IMG submission 80114) | Bulk soil microbial communities from a Populus tree surrounding site in Tennessee, USA - Soil MetaG P. TD hybrid SBSTD2 | ecosystem: Environmental > Terrestrial > Soil > Tree plantation... | reverse complement strand
TCACGTGTCCGGCACTCGTGATCCAGGGCAAGGACGATGAGTACGGAACCACGAGACAAGTAGACGCTGTCGCGAACGGCGTCTCAGGCCGAGTGGAAACCGTTCTGCTCGATGCGTGCGGTCATTCGCCGCATATCGACCAACGCGATGCGGTCGAAGCGGCGGCGCTGAGATTCCTGAGAGCGATCGAGATCAGCGGCCGATTCTGAAGTCGCGCGGCTGCTGCTGTCCATCGACGCACGAGAAGTTCTTCGCTTCGTCGGTGCTGCCCGTGCCGTTCCACTTCGCGGTCTGGGGGTACGCGCACAACGGTCGGGTGAGCGTCGTGCCGTCCTGGCGCTTGCGGATCGCTTGAACGGTGTCGGGCGCCTCGCCCTTCTCGACCCAACTCACGAGCGTTTCGAAGAGGCCCGCCGGCGCTGGTCCGTCGCCGCCGCCGCAGTGGCCGACGCCTGGGGCCATGAATAGGCGTGCGAAGTCCTTCACCTTGCCGGCGCCGCCGTTGTCGGCGAGCACGCGATCGAAGTAGTTCAACGTGCCGCGCGGGAAGATGAGCGGATCGGCCTCGCCGTGCCAGATGATCATCTTGCCGCCGTGTGTGCGGAAGCCGGAGAGGTTGGCGGCGTCGGTGCCGATGATGTCGTGGAACTTCTGTTGCGAGGTCCTGAAGTAGGCGGCGAAGTCCGACTCACTCCACGTGCGCCAATCGAACTTCGGATCTTGTTGAACCCAGTACTGCGCGTGCGCGGTCGCAATCGGGAACGGCATCCCGCCGGCGAGCGCGGTCAATGGCGTTCCGGGTTCGAGGCCAAACCACAGACGCTGCCCAGATGCTGTCGTCGGCCCGTTCCAGATCTTGCGAATCGCGTCGGCCTCGGCCGTCGTCAAACAATTCCCTGACGTGTCGCCGGCTTTGCACACGAGGACCTTCGGATCGTACGAGCACTTGCGCGGGTCGTTGATCAGGCCGTCGGTCACGCCGTCCCTGGCGTCGCAGGCAGCGACCGCGGCCTTCGTCGCCATCGAGAGCTTGTCGTTGCTGATCGGCGACCCGACTGTCTTGTTGATCACGATCTGCGGGAACAATTCTGCGGGGATGAACCGATCCCAGTTGATGGCTGGGGCACCGATGACCAGGCCGTCATATTCCTCTGGAAAGCGCTGCGCGGCCATCAACCCTTGACGGCCGCCCGTCGAGCATCCGTTCCAATACGAGTACTTCGGCCCGTCACCGTAGTAGGCCTTGATCACCGCCTTCGCCTTGATCGCCAGCTCGCGCAACGACCGTTCGGCGAAGTCGCCGATCAACTGCTCGTTGAGGCGGCCGTCAGGCATCAACGCGAACGAGCCACCGGCGGAAGCGGGGTGACCGGTATCGGTGCTCGCTGTCGCGTAGCCGAGACGAATCCCTTCGGCGAGACCGCCATACGAGACTTGCCCAGCATATCCTCCGCCGCCTTCACCGCGGTAACGGCCATTCCACGCCTCCTTCGGCAGCCACACTTCGATGCGAATCTGCGGCGACACCGTCAACGCGACGCGGCAGAATGCAGGGAGATTCGTCTGTCGCGGACCGGCGGGCGGCGCGTACTCTCCAGCTGGCACGTCCTCGGCGGCCGTGATGGTCGCCTCCGGCAGCGAGATCGTGGCAAGCTGGGCGCACGGAACAGGAGCACCGGCAGCGCTCGATGACGTGGCGATGAGACCGCCGAGCACCGCGATCGCGATCGTGAGTGAGCGACCAAGCATGCCGCGCCTCCTTAAGGACGCGTAGTCTATCTCGCGTCGGCCGAAAATGGAATAATCGTTCAAATTCGCCGATGACCGATTCCTCCGACGTCTTCAACGCCGCCGCGTATTTCGTCGATCGGCATATCGAGGAGGGCCGAGGCGCGGCGATCGCGATTGAATGCGAAGACCGTCGCGTGTCGTACTCGAGCCTGTGCGAGCACGTCAACAAAACCGGTGCCGCGCTGCGACACGAGCTCGATGTGCGTCCCGAGGAACGCGTGCTGCTGCTGATGCTCGACGGCCCCGAAATGGTGTTCGCCTTTTTCGGGGCGATCAAGATTGGCGCGGTCCCGATTCCGATCAACACGCTATGGACCGCCGCCGACTACGAGTTCATCCTGCGCGACTCGCGCGCATCGGTCGTGATCGTCAGCGAGCCGCTGCACGATCGCATCGCCCCAGTCATCCCGAAGTGCCCATGGGTGCGGCACATCGTAGTCGCCGGGAAGAAGGTCGGGAAGACGGATCGAGGCGAGGTCGCCTTCGACACGCTCGTCGCCGGCGCATCGAGCGCACTCGAGCCGGAGCCCACTCACCGCGACGCACCCGCCTTCTGGTTGTACTCTTCGGGCAGCACGGGACGCCCGAAAGGCTGCGTTCACCTGCAGCACGACATGACCGTTTGCGCCGAGGCCTACGCGCGCGGCGTTCTCGGTATCGACGCCAGCGATCGCTGCTTCAGCGTGGCAAAGCTGTTCTTCGCCTACGGGCTCGGCAACGGCATGTACTTCCCGCTCTCTGTTGGGGCGACGAGCATTCTCTGGCCGGGACCAGTGACGCCTTCGATCGTGTACGACCTCATCGAGCGCCACCGGCCGACACTGTTCTTCTCGGTGCCGACCCACTTCGCGATGCTCCTCTCGCACGTCCGCGAGACGCACGAGTTCGATCTCTCGAGCGTTCGCTGCGCGGTATCGGCAGGCGAGTCGCTGCCGCCGGCGATCTTCGAGCGCTTTCGCGAGCGGTTCGGCGTCGAGATCCTCGACGGCATCGGATCGACGGAGGCCCTGCACATCTTCATCTCCAATCGACGGGGACAGGTTCGACCTGGATCGAGCGGCACCCCGGTCCCTGGATACGAGGCCAAGCTGATTGGCGAGGACGGCGGTCCCGTGGCCACAGGTGAAATCGGCTGCCTACTCATAAAAGGCGACTCCACCTGTGCGATGTATTGGAATCGCCACGAGTCGACCAAGAACACGATCGAGGGCCACTGGATCCGGACCGGCGATCACTACTATCGCGACGACGACGGCTACTACTGGTTCGCGGGGCGATCCGATGACATGTTGAAGGTGGGCGGCATGTGGGTCAGTCCCGCCGAACTGGAACACGCGCTGGTCGAGCATCCCGCGGTTCTCGCCTGTGGTGTCGTCGGCCGAGCGGATCACGACGGCTTGATCAAACCGCTCGCCTACATCGTCCCCGGCAAGGACGTGACGCCAACACCGGCGCTGGCCGCAGAACTGCAGCAGTTCGCGCGCACGCGACTGGCCGAATACAAACGTCCTCGATGGGTGGAGTTCGTCGATGCGCTGCCGACGACGGCCACGGGCAAGGTGCAGCGCTTCAAGCTGCGCGAGCGCGCGCTCGACCAGCACGAGTCAATGTAGCGGCCATGGCACGCTCCGCATCCGTGAACGGACGTCAACCGCGTGGTGAGCGCAAACGGATCGAGATTCTCCGCGCGGCGGCCGCAGTGTTCCGCCGCCGCGGCTATCACGGCGCCAGCGTCGATCAGATCGCGCGCGCGCTGAACATGGCGCCGGGGAATCTCTATTACTACTTTCGCAACAAGGAAGAGATTCTTTACGTCTGCCACGACTACTCACTCGGCTTGATCCTCAACGAGCTCAAAGAGGTCGAGCAGAGTCAGCTCACGCCCGACCGTCAGATCCATCGTTTGATCGTCGCGTTCGTGCACATCTTCATCGACGTCCTGCACGGCACGGCATGGACGCTGGAGGTCGAGGCGTTGTCTCCGCCGCTGCTGAAGAAGGTCATCGCCAAGCGCGATCGTATCGACAATGCATTCAGAGCCATCCTGACCGAAGGGATGCGTTCCGGTCTCTTTGCGCGGCGCGATCCGAAGCTGGCCGCGTTCGTGATCTTCGGGGCGATCAATTGGATTCCGCGGTGGTACGATCCGGCCGGGCGCGCCACGTCGCACGAGATCGCGCAGGCGTTCGCCGACTACCTGGTGGCCGGCCTTCAGAACACCAACCGCATGACGCTGGCCAGCGTGGCCGGCGGGCGCGCCGGCCGCTCATGATCCTCTTCTCCCGCCACGATCGCGTCGGCTTGATCACGTTGAACAGACCGGAAAAGCTGAACGCGTTTGCCGATCGCATGCGCGACGAGATCGTCGACATCGTTCACAACGTCGAACAGGACGACACCATCCGCGCGCTGGTGATCACCGGCGCCGGGCGCGCCTTCTGCGCGGGCGCGGATATCGCCTACATGCACGACCTCGTCGCCCGTCAGGACTGGGACACGCTCGAGGCCCTCGTTCAGGCTGGAGCGACCGTCGTGACCGCGATCGATCGAATCGACAAGCCGGTCCTCGCCGCGGTGAACGGCGCCGCTGCTGGCGGCGGCGCCAATCTCGCATTGGCCTGCGACATTCGCATCGCCGCACGAAGCGCCTCGATTGGACAGACCTTCAATCGCATCGGCCTGCAGCTGGACTGGGGTGGCAGCTATTTCCTGCCGCGCCTCGTTGGACTGGGGCGGGCGCTGGAGTTGGTCTTCACCGCAGAGATGCTCCCTGCCGAAGACGCGCTTCGACTCGGACTGTTCAACCGCATCGTCGACGATCACGCCGTCCTCGACGAGACGCTGGCACTGGCGGCGCGGATTGCCGCCAAGCCTCCGCTCGCAGTCGCACTCGCCAAGCAGTCTCTGCGCAGCGCCTCCGGCGCCAGCCTCGCTGACTGTCTCGAGCGCGAGCGCGTGAATCAACTCCGTCTGTTCAAGAGCCCCGAGGCGCTCGAGGGTATGCGCGCGTTCTTGTCGAAGACTCGTACGTAGTGTTCCGGCGTTAGCCGGACCTTGTGAGGAGGTTATGAGCGAGCCGACGGCGGATCTTGAAACTCCTGTTGACTTCCGCACCGACCCATCACGCTACCGTCACTGGAAGCTGGACGTGGACGACTCGATCGCCACGCTGACGCTCGACGTGGACGAGGGCGGCGGGCTGCGCCCCGGGTACCGGCTGAAGCTGAACTCGTACGATCTCGGCGTCGACATCGAGCTGCACGATGCGCTGCAGCGCATTCGATTCGAGCATCCGACCGTTCGCACGGTGATCCTCACCAGCGCCAAGAACCGGATCTTCTCCGCTGGCGCCAACATCTACATGCTGGCGCAGGCCAGTCACGCATGGAAAGTGAACTTCTGCAAGTTCACCAACGAGACGCGCAACGGCATGGAGGACTCGAGCCAGCACTCGGGCATCAAGTTCCTCGCCGCCTGCAACGGGACGACGGCGGGTGGCGGCTACGAGCTGGCACTGGCGTGCGACGAGATCATCCTCGTTGACGATCGCGCCTCGGCGGTCAGCTTGCCCGAGGTTCCGCTGCTCGGCGTGCTGCCCGGCACCGGCGGCCTGACACGCCTGATCGACAAACGTCGTGTCCGCCGCGATCGCGCCGACGTGTTCTGCACCACGCCCGATGGCGTGCGCGGGCAACGCGCCGTGGAATGGCGCCTCGTCGACGCGGCAGTGAAGCCGCAGGATTTCGCCGCCCGCGTGCAGCAGCGCGCGGCGGCGCTGGCCGCGTCAAGTGCGCGGCCGCCAGAGGCGCGCGGAATCACGCTGACGCCAGTTCAACGCGAGGTTCGTGACGACAGCGTGCGCTACACCCATGTGTCCGTACAGCTCGATCGCGATCGTCGTACCGCAACTTTGACGTTTACTGCACCGGAAGCGGTCTCAGCGCGAACCGCCGATGACGCGCTCGCGGAAGGCGCCGCATGGTGGCCGCTCGCGATGGCGCGAGAGCTGGACGACGCGATCCTTCACCTTCGCACCAACGAGCCTGCGCTCGGGTTGTGGCTGCTCGAAACCAGAGGAAACGCGCAAGCGGTGCTCGACACCGATCGCCTCATTCTCGACAATCAGAGCCACTGGTTCGTTCGCGAAGTATTGGGACAGCTTCGGCGAACACTCGCTCGGCTCGACGTGTCCTCGCGATCGATGTACGCCATCGTCACCGGCGAGTCCTGTTTCGCAGGAACGCTGCTCGAGCTGCTCCTTGCGGCCGATCGCGCCTACATGCGCGACGACGAGGAGGAATCGCCGCGAGCGTCGATCACGCTATCGGCGATGAACTTCGGCGCGCTTCCAACCGTGTCGGGCATCTCACGCGTAGAGTCGCGTCTGATCCCGCTCGACGATCTTCGCGGCCACGCCGAGCAGCCGCTCGATCCAGCGACCGCGTCCAGCCTCGGTCTGGTCACCGAGATTCCCGATGCACTCGACTGGGAAGACGAACTGCGTCAGGCGATCGAGACACGAACGGCGCTCTCTCCTGACGCACTCACCGGGATGGAAGCCAACCTGCGCTTTCCGCTGCCAGAGACACACACCACTCGCGTCTTCGGCCGGCTGTCAGCGTGGCAGAACTGGGTTTTCAGTCGGCCGAATGCAGTGGGTCCGTCGGGAGCGTTGAAGATGTACGGCAGCGGCGCAGGCGCGAAGTTCGATTGGAATCGAGTGTAAAGAAAAAGGGCCGCCTAAGGCGGCCCCTCGTTCTCACCGTCCGCCTGAAGGCGGACCACACCTACGTCAGTGTCAGTTCTCGCGACCACCGCGGCCGCCGGCACCACCAGCACCACCGCGCCCGGCCCCGCGACCGCGTCCCGGCTCCTGGTACTCGGGAATCTTCTCGCCGCGTGCCAACGCTTCGGCGCGCCGCTTCTCTTCCGCGCGCGAGCCAGACAGCAGGTTGTGCATCGCGTAGTTGCCTTCGTGGCACCCGTACTCGAAGTAGCCGTAGTTGTCTTCACGTGGGATCGGCAAACGCACGGTCCACGATGCCACGTACACCTTCGGATCGTTGATCGTCATCCGGTAGTCGAGCGTGTTTGCGTCCGCGAGCGTGAACCGTTCGATCAGCACGCCTTCGTCCGACATGGGCTGGCCGTTGACCGCCGACTCGGGCTTGATGTTGCGCGTTTCGACGACGAGCACATCACCTTCCCAGCGGCCGACCGACGTGCCCATCCAGTTCTTGATGCCCGCGCCAATCTGCTTGCGACCGTCGGTCGGAATGACGCGCGTCTCGTGGATCATCTCGTTCTGGAACGCGAGCCAGCCCGGACCCTGCACGATGCGGCTGCCGGAGTTGTAGATCTTCGGCGTGATCGAGTTGAGAACGCCGGTGCTGATGCAGCGGTCGTAGTTGCTGCGATCGGTGGTCCAGTCGGCCTCGATGCCATTGAGCTGCTTACGACGCGCGGCCTGCGCCTGCTGACGCTGCTGCGCCGCGGCCTGGGCGGCGGGTGTCAGCGCAGGAATGCGGCCGTCCGGCGGATCAATCACGTACGAGGACACGCGACTCACTGTCCGGGCGCGCTCGAGCCAATGCGGCGGCGGTGACACGGCGCCGCCGACAGTACCGAACCTCGCCTCGAATTCCTCGGCGCGTTCCAGCGTGAACTCGTCGCTGTTGTCGTTGGCGACGTTTTGATCGCGCTGCGCCACGCGCTGCTTGAACTCGTCGTCATTGAGCCGATAGCGAGTGCCAACGGTCTGCGCGCGCGCCATCGGAATGCCCTGCAGGTCGTTGGCGTTCCAGGTGCCCTGAAGATCGGGCTCGCCCCACGGCGTCTTCGGCACTTTGAAGCTGCCCAATGCCGGCACATTGCCATCCGGCGTCATGACACCCGGCGAGTCGACGCGGCCCTTGCCTGGCGTCGTGACACCGGGCGAATCGACGCGGCCCTGGCCGGATACACCGATCGTCGTGATCATCGCAGCGCCAGTCAGCGCCGTCACGACACCGAGAATGAGACGTCTCATCTATGTTCTCCGTGGGCAGGTCCACACCCGACACCCGCCATACATCCGTAAGAGTTTACCGCGACTCGCGGCCGGGACACGGAGAAGGCGCAGCCTTATTCGGCGCGGATGACCTGCAGTGGATTCACGCGGACGGCCTTCAATGCGGGCAGCAGGCTGCCGACGGCTGTCATGAAGAGGGCAAGCGCAACGGCTCCGCCAAAACTGGCGAAATCTGTGGGACTCACGCCCGCAAGCAGCGCTTGCAGCCAGCGCCCCGCCGCACACGCGAGCGCACTTCCGACCAGCACACCAGCGAGCGCGAGTTGCATGCCACTGCGCATGACCATCGCGAGAATCGTGCGGCGCTCGGCGCCGAGCGCCATCCGCACACCGATTTCCCGCGACCGCTGCGACACGCTGTAGGCCAGAAGTCCATGCAAGCCGATTCCCGCGAGCAGGAACGCGATCGCGGCGAACACGCCGAGCACACGCACCTGCACGCGCCGCGGCGCGGTCTCATCGCTGAGGACCATCGACAACGTCTGGACATTGGAGATCGGCTGCTGCGGATCGGCAGACGCGATAATCGCGCGAATGGCAGGCAGCAGCGCTTCGAGCGAGCGATCGCTTTTGATCACCAGTTCGCGCGGCCAATATCCCGAGAGCCCGCGGTCGGGCATCTGGTTCTCCGCCATATAGACCTGCGCCTCGCTGCGGCGTTCGAGTCCGCGAAAGCGGATGTCGCCGACGATGCCGACGATCGTCCAGTCGATCCCTCTGATCTTGAACTGCCGCCCCAACGCATTCTGTCCTGGCCAATACTGACGGACGAACGATTCGCTCACGACGGCGATGGGCAGAGAGGCTTGTGTGTCGCTGTCGGCGACGTCGCGTCCGCTCCGGAGCGGAATGCCGAGCGTCTCGAAGAATCGCGGCGTCACGAAGCGGAGGCTGGCGAGCCGTTCCTCTCCGGGCAGCTGCTCGAACCCCGCCACGTTGATCACCCAGATTCCACCGCGCTGCACCATCGGCAGCCCCGAGACGTAGGCGACGGACGTGACACCTGGCAGAGCCTGCACGCCGTCGATCACGCGCCCGAAGAATTGGTGGCGCAGGCTCACGTTCTCGTACTTCTTCAGCGGCAGTGTCGTTCGCAGGGTGAGGACGCGATGAGCGCGGAACCCCGGGTCGATGCTCTGCACCTTCAGCATCGCTTTCAGCAACAGGCCACACCCGACGAGCAGCAAGACCGACAGGCTGACCTGCGCGATCACGAGACTCGAGCGGAGCCGCGCTGTCCGGCGCCCGGTGCCCGCACGCACACCGTCATGCAGCGCGCGGGCATCCGACTGCCGTGAGATGCGCCACGCCGGAATGACGCCGAAGGCGATCGCGGTGAGAATGGTGATCGCCATCGCGAACGTCAGCAGCCGAACGTCGACGGCGGGGGTTTCAGATGTGGGCAGAGATGTCGGCACCAGCCGAACAAGAGCGGGGATGCCCGCCAGAGCGATGCCGGCTCCAGCGATGCCGCCGCATGCAGCCAGCAGCGCGTGTTCGGTGAACAACTGACGGACCAACCGATGACGGCCTGCACCCAGCGCCGCGCGCACCGCGAATTCCTTTTGCCGCGCGAGACCGCGCGTCAGCAGCAAGTTCGCGAGGTTGGTGCATGCGATCAGGAGAAGGCTCGCTGCGGCCGTGACGAGGATCCACAAAAGCGCTCGCGCCTGCGGAGCCACCTCGTCGCGCAGTGACAACGCCACCCCAAACTGCCGCTTATTGACTTGCGGGTTCGCGAGCGCAACGGCTTGTGAGATCGCACGCACCTCGGCGTCAGCCTGTTCACGCGAGACGCCAGGCTTCAGCCGCGCCACCGTGTTCAAGAACGGATTGCCGTAGACGTACTGGTCCGACCGAAGCACCTGAGGAATCCACACGTCGACCAGGCGCGTTGGAAACTCGAACCGCGCCGGCATCACACCGATGACGACGTGCGCGGTGTCGTCGAGCGTCACTGACCGACCGATCACGGTTGCATCAGCAGCGAAGCGAGTCCGCCACAGACGCTCGCTGATGACGACAGTCAGCGGCGAGCTCTCGCGGTCGTCTTCGCTCGTGATCGTGCGACCGAGCAACGGCGTCACGCCAAGGGTCGCAAACAGCTCGCCGGTGACAGCCGCACCTTCGAGCCGTACAGGCGTACCAGCGCCAATGAGGTTTCTCGACAACGGCTGATAGGCGGCGATCCGCTCGAACGACCTGGCGTGGTCACGCCAATCGCGATAGTTCGCCGGCGACGCCTCGCTGCGGCCGCCGTTGAGATCTCCTTGCCAGATCTTCACCAGCCGGTGTGGCTCGTGATATGGCAGCGGACGAATGAGCACATGATCGGCAACAGCAAACGCCGCGGTCGTCGCGCCGATGCCCACCGCCGTCACTGCCACCACGGTCGCACTCAGCACGCGTGCACGCCGAATCGTCTGCCACGCAGTGGCGAGGTCCTGCCGAACGATGTCCATGTGCGCGGCCGGCGCATTGCCAAGCACATCGACGAGCGCGACGATGAGCAGCATCATCCGGCCAATCGGGTGAGGAGCAAGCCGCCAGCGGCGCGCGAAGTTCGCCTGCATCTCGCGGCCGTACTCTTCGCGGAAGGACGCGGGATAGAGCCGCAGCAGTGCGCGATAGAGGATCACACTGCACTCCTTGGCGCGCTCCGCGTGACGAAGCCGCTGGCACGCGCCATCCGAACCAGCTCCTGCAGACGACTCGCCTCGGCGCGCGCGACGGTCGCGCCGAACTTCGTCATCCGGTAGTAGCGTCGCCGCTCATCGTCTTCGTCAGGAGCGGGCCGGTCCTCCGTCTCCTCGATGAGCCCTTGTTCGAGCATGCGCTGCAGCGAGCGATACAAGGTGCCGGCACTCAGCCTGATCGCGCCATCGGTGCGTGCAGCGATGTCCTGGATGATGGCGTAGCCGTGGCGGTCCTCCTCGGACAGCGCCATCAAGATGTGGAACGTCGCCGGTTGCAGCGGCAGCAGATCGTCAACTGTCGGCTCGGTCGCAGCCATAGCCACACAGGCTATATCCAGTGTGGATATATTGTCAACGGCTACAATCGGTGATTGCCCTTGCTGATCACCCGATCGATTCGTGTCGTAGCGCAACGGCTGGATTGACTTTGGCCGCGCGCAGCGCCGGAACGAGCGATGCCGCCGCCGCGACGACGAGCATGAACAGCGCCACGGCAATCAGCGTCAACGGATCCGTTGGCTGGATTCCAAAGAGCTGCTGCCTGACGAGCGCTCCTGCGCCCAACGCGAGGGGCACGCCGCCCACAAGACCGGCGAGCGTCGGCACAACGCCGTGCCGCGCGATTTCACGAACGACGCGCATCGTTGTCGCGCCCAGCGCCATGCGGATCCCGATCTGATAGGTGCGCTCGGCGACGATCGACGACACCGCTCCATAGATGCCGAACGCCGCCAGCAGCACGCCGATTGTGGCGAACGCGGTCACTGCCGATGCATACAGCTTCGCGCGCACGATCGGCTGCGACGTCACCTCCACCAGCCGCTGCAGCGGCCCGAGCGGCACGTCCGGTTCGATCTCGCGCACGATCGCCTGCAAAGCCGCCGTCGATGGCGCCGCCTTCGACGCTCGCACGACGAGCTCGCGTGTCTCCGCGTTCAGCCAGGGCTGCTGCGTTTTCGGAACGTAGACCCCTGGGCCTGGTGCAATCCGCCGCGACTGTTCGCGCACGTCGCGCGTGATGCCGATGATCTCAGCCTGCATCGGTGTGCCTCTGTCGAACGTGATGCTGCGTCCGACGACGTCAAGGGTCCCGAAGAATGCGCGCGCGAGCGTTTCGTTGACGATCACCACTCGGGGCGCCGTATCGCGATCGCGCTCGTCGAACCGGCGCCCCGAGACCAGTGAAATCGAAAGCGTGCGGAAGTAGTCCTCGCTCACGATGCGCAGCTCGGCGAGGTGTCGGTCGCGATCGCCCGTGTCGTTGGTCGTCAAGCCGATGAGCGAGCCGGCGCCGCTGGCGGGCAGCCAGTCGGCAACTGCGGCGCTCTCAACCCCCGACACGGTTCGCACTCGCTCGACAACGCGATCGTAGAAGCCGGCGAGCACGGGACCAGCTGGGTAGCGCGCGGCCGGCGGCGAGAGCCGCAGCGTGTATGTGTGCTCGGCGTCGAAGCCAGGATCGACGGTCTGCAATGCGTAGAAGCTGCGCATCAACAGCGCACTGCCTACGAGCAGCGCCAGCGAGAACGCCGCCTCGAGCACCAGGAGTGCCGCATGGACTCGGCGGTGCGATTGCGTGCGTGCGCGGGCATCTCGGACAAGGCCTGCGTGCGCGGCACGCCTGACGATGCTGATCCCCGCGACGCAGGCGCAGAGGATGGTGCACGCGATCGAAAGCGTGAAGCCGATTGCGAACGCGTCGCTGCCGATCCGGATCTCGGCGGCTCGAGGCACGCCAGCGGCAGCGGCGGCATCGACGAGAAGATCTCCAGCGGCCGACGCCAGCACGAAGCCGCAGGCACCCGCGATGGCGCCGAGGATCAGATGTTCGCCCACGACCTGCTGGACCAGTTGACGGTGAGTGGCTCCAAGCGCGAGACGCGTTGAAAACTCGTAACGGCGCTGTAGCGTGCCGACCAGAATCAAGCCCGCCGCATTGCCGGTGGCAACGAGGAGCAAGGCCGCGACGCCGACGACCAGGATCAGCAGTGAAGGTCGCGCGTCTCTCGTCAGCTGTTCGAGCAAGGGCGTCACCGCCACTCCGGTGGTGCGATTGCTGTCTGGATACGTCCTTGCCAGCGACGCCGCGATGCGATCGAGATCCGCCCGAGCCCGTTCGATCGTCACGCCGCCGCGCAGGCGGCCGAGCACGCGCAGCATGCGCGCATCGCGCGCGCCCACGTTCGCATCCAGGCCGAACGGCACCCACACGTCGGGCATGCGCGGCCACATCGCCGGCGTCTCGAAGCCCTCGGGAAGCACACCAACGACCGTGTACGGATTGCCGCTCATCACGATCGATCGGCCCACGATACGGGGGTCCGAGGCGAAGCGGCGGGCCCACAGCCCGTGGCTGATCACGACGACTCGTGCGGCGGCCGGCGTGTCTTCGCTGGGCAGGAACCCGCGGCCGAGGATCGGCCGCACGCCAAAGACCTCGAAGATCCGCGAGGTCGCGCGTGCGCCAGGCACGCGTTCGGCTATCGATGCACCCGTCAAGGTGAAGCCAGGCGGGTAGTACGCCGCAATCCACTCGAACGACGAGGACTGTCGCTCGAAGTCGAAGAAGTCGAGCGGCGCCATCTGGTGCTCGCGCCCGCTTGTGAGATCGCGCGACGAGATCGCGACGAGCCGTTTCGAATCCGGGTGCGGCAACGGCCGCACCAGTACGGCGGAGATGACCGCGAATACTGCAACGTTGACCGCGATGCCGAGCGAGAGGACGGCGACGATCGCGAGCCCACGGGCGCGCCCGAGCATCCGGATCCCGTGACGAAGAGCCTGAGGCAGTCGGAACATCGCGTCCTCCAGACGGCCCCGGAAGACAAGCGGCATGCCAGGAATTGTGGCGCAAAAGCGCTGGTCGTCAACCGCCCGCTGTTCGACTATGGGATCCCGTGTCGCCGAACAGGACGAGACGAGATCAAGGACGTCGCCCCCTCCTCAGTCAATCTTGGGTGAGTCGGTCAATGCCTGATACACCATCGCCGGAAACTTCTCGCGCACGTCGGTGGTGTTCGGGAGCAGCTGAATCATCAGCATCATCACCAGCTTCGCGTGCGGATCGATCCGATAGAGCGTCCCGTATGCCCCGCCCCACCCATACGACCCCACATCGTCCATGCCGTTGGCGCCGTATCGATCGGTGGTTTCGAAGCCGAGGCCAAATCCCAAACCTGTCGACGAATGCAGCGTGCCGACTTGATTCGTGCGCATGAGCGCCACCGTCCGAGGCGAGAGAATGCGCACGCCGTCGAGCGATCCGTCACTACGGATCATCTCGAGGAAGCGGCCATAGTCGCGAGCGGTCGAGACCAGACCCGCACCGCCCGCGAATGTGCGGCGCGGACCGTCGACGTACGAGCCCTGTCCGAGCGCACCATCAGGTGCGCGCGTCGCGCGACCGGTGTCGCTGCTCGCGTACACGGCCGCGAGGCGATTGCGCTGCTCGGATGGCAGGAAGAAGCGTGTGTCGGTCATGCCGAGCGGCCGCGTCACACGCGCCGCGATCGCTTCATCGAGCGGCTGTCGGGCCACGCGCTCGATCACGCAGCCGAGCACGTCGGTGTTGTAGCCGTACACCCAGGCTTCGCCCGGTTGCGCGACGAAAGGCAGGGTGCCGAGCCGCTCCATCACATCGCAGATCGCCTCCTGCTTGTCGGCGAAATACCAACCCGCGCCCGCCGATGGTCCAAGTCCTTTGGCACTGTATTGGCTGGCCACGTGCGCATCGACGCCGTAGGAGATGCCGGCGGTGTGCGTCAACAGATCGCGAATCGTGATCGGGCGCTTGGCCGGCACGATCGACGTTCCGGTCTCGCTGCGCACCGCGACCGTGGTCTTGGCGAACGACGGAATGTACTTGCCGACCTGATCGTTGAGACTGAGCTTCCCGTCCTCGACCAGCGTCAGCGCCGTGACGCTCGTGATCGCCTTGGTCTGCGATGCGATGCGGAACATCGTGTCCATTCGCATCGGGGTGCGTGTTTCTTTGTCGGCCCATCCCACTGCTTTCTGATAGGCGGGACGGCCATCGCGCAGCACGAGCGCGACTGCACCGGCGATGAGCTCCCGATCGACATACGACTGCAGCATCTCGTCGATGCGCGCCAGACGCTCAGCCGAGAAACCCGGCGTCGTCGTGCGGACGGCAGAGGCCCCGGCCGGCTTCGCCACTGCGGGCGGCGCCTGTGGCTGTTGCGCAAGCAGGGCTGCGCCGGCCGCGAACGCCGCGATCAGGATCATCGTGAGTTGTCGCGCTCTCATCATCGCCTCACTCCATTTTTCTTAAGGCAGCCCGAATGCCAGAATGCTCGGGCCCGACGCGACGGCCACGAGCTGACGATTGTCGAACACGTAAGTCATCGGCGACGACTTCCAGACCTGGCTGGTTTGAAAACTCCACAAGCGTTTCCCAGAGCGGGCGTCGGCGGCCGCAAATGCGCCACTATCGTCGCCGAAGAAGACCACGTCGCCAGCCGTCGTGAGCACGCCGCCCCATGAGTCGACGGCGCCGAACTGCGGAAGCTCCCACGCGATCTTGCCGGTCTGGATATCGATGGCCCGCAGCACGCGGCGCGCGGGCTCGGGCGCAGCGGCGAAGGTTCCGCCCATGAAGCTCTTGCCGGACTTCCACGTTTGATCCACGCGCGTGAAGATGCCGCACTTGTCGTTGGTTTGCACGTAGTAGAAGCCGGTGCGTGGACTGAACGCCGCCGAGTACCAGTTCGACGCGCCTTCAAGTGAAGGGCAGACGCGTCTCCCCTCTCGCGTCGGCTCCATGTTCGGCACGACGATCGGTCGCCCCTTTGGCGTCAAGCCTGATGACCAGGTGATGTTCTTCACGTACTGCGTGCCGGCAAGATATTCACCGGTGATCCGATCGAGCACATAGAAGTAGCCGTTGCGATTCGCCTGCAACAGCAGCTTGCGCATCGTTCCCTTCCACGGTGCGTCGACGAGCACGATCGGCTGTTGTGCGTCGTAGTCATGCACGTCGTGCGGCGTGAACTGGAAGTGCCACTTGCGCGTCCCGGTCTTCACGTCGAGGGCGACCACCGAATCGGAATACAGGTTGTCGCCGGCGCGCTCGTCGCCGATCATGTCGGGTCCAGGGTTTCCGATCGCCCAGTAGAGAGTGCCGAGCGTGGGATCGTAACTGCCGGTCATCCACGTCGCTGCACCAGGGTGATCGATCGCGCTGCCCTGCCACGTCTCCGAACCGGGCTCTCCGCGGGCAGGCACCGCCCAGAACCGCCACACCTCTTTGCCAGTCGTCTGGTCGTAGGCGGCGACGAATCCGCGGACGCCTTCGTCGCCGCCGGCGATTCCAGAGACAACCAGGTTGTCGACGAGAAGCGGCGCGCCGGTGCCGTTGTAGTTCTGGTGCCAGTCGGCCATCTCGGTTTCCCAGAGGAGTGCACCGGTCGCACGATTGAGTGCGATGAGATGTGCGTGATCGGTCGTCATGAAGACGCGATCACCGCCGACGGCAACGCCGCGATTGGCGCCTCGAGCGGCAACGCCGGCCAGTCCTCGCGTGCGCGGCCGGCGATAGTTCCACATCTGTCGCCCGCTGCCGGCGTCGAGCGCGTAGAGATCGTTGGCGGCCGACACGTACATCACCCCGTCGGCGACGATCGGAGTCACCTGCAGCTGCGCGGCGTTGGGCAGCGTGAACACCCAGCGCGGCGCCAGGCGAGCGACGTTCGCTGTGGTGATCTGCGTCAGCGCACTGTAACGATTGCCGCTCGGTTGACCGTGGTACGTCGTCCAGCCGGTTTGCGACGTCACGTCGCGATAACGCCTGTCCTGCTGTAGCCCCGCAGGGGCGGAAGCGGAATCGCCGCTCATTTCGCGAAGCAGGTGCAGTGCACGGTCGTCGCCGAGCAGCTGCATCTCGCCGTCGCTCTGATTCAGAACGACGCCTGAAAACGATCGACCGTCGGCCATCTTCACGCTCGTGCGTGCGGGACCACCAGTGGGCCGCCGCAGCGTCCGAAGGAAAGCCATCAGGTCCGCTCGTTCTGTCGCCGACATCGTGGCGAACGCCGGCATACCGGAACCCGGCAGGCCTTCGCGAACCACAGCCTCGAGCTCGGCATCGCTGCGCAGCGGAATTCGCGCCACGATCGACGGACCCAATTCGCCGCCGGCACCTTCCGTACCGTGGCACGACGCGCAGCGGCTCGCGAACACTTGACGTCCCGATTCCGCCCGCTGCGCATGAACCGCCGATGCACAGACGAACATCACGAGAGCGGATGGCACGATGATCCTCAGCAGCACGCGCACCGAAACCTCCCAATTGTCTCCAATTGTTTCCAGTGTCAGAACCCAAGGCACAATACTCGAATCGCGAAGGAATCAGGAATCAGGTAGCGCACGGCTGGAGGGGCCAGTGATCAAACGATCGGTAATCGGCCTGGCGGTTGGCGCTTTGGCGTTGTTCACCATCGGACTTGCGGCGCAATCGGCGAAGCCGTCGACGACGTGGTCGGTGCCACGGATGCCGGATGGCCATCCCGATCTGCAGGGCGTGTGGGCCAACAACAACATGACGCCGCTCGAACGTCCCGCGCAATTCGGCACTCGCGCCACGATGACCGATGCGGAGCTCGCCGACATCAAGAAGCGCGCCGAGAAGATGATGGACGGCGGCGATGCGTTCTTCGCCGACGAGCTGATCACCGCCACGCTCGAGGGCAAGACGAAATTCAGCTCCTCGGACACGCAGGTCGGCAACTACGGGCAGGCGTGGCTGTCGGAGCGCGTCTTCGACAACCGCACCTCGCTCATCATCGATCCGCCCGATGGCCGCATCCCGCCGCTGGCCCCTGGCGCTGCCGAGCGCGCTCGTGCACAAGCCGCGGCGCGCCAGGGTCGGGGACCTGCCGATCGCGTGCAGGACCTGTCACTCACCACGCGGTGCATCAGCGGCGGCACGCCAAACATCCGCGCCGGGTATCAGAGCTACTTCGAGATCACGCAGGGGCCTGGCGTCGTCGCGCTGCGCACCGAGATGATCCACGACGCGCGGGTGTTTCCGATCGATGGCGGTCCGCACGTCGCGAAGGCGATCACGCAGTATCACGGCGACTCGCGCGCCCACTGGGACGGCGACACGCTCGTCGTCGACACCGCCAATTACTCACCGAACGCCAACTTCCGCGGATCGACCGATCGCCTGCACACGATCGAGACGTTCAAGCGCGTGTCCCGCGACACGCTCGAGTACTACATCACCATCGACGATCCTACCGTGTGGTCGCGTCAGTGGACGCTGATGATGCCGCTGAAGAACACCGGCGAGCTGATGTTCGAATACGCGTGCCACGAAGGCAACTACGGACTGCGCGCGATTCTCAGCGGCGCGCGAGCTCAGGATCGCTGAGTCTGGTCACACTTAGTTCTTAGTACTTGGTTCTTGGTCCGTCCTTCGTTCTTGGTCCGCGGTCCGCGCTCCGCGGTCCGCAGCGCCGGCCCCGAGAAACCGGAACCGACGTTTCCTCGGCCCAAGACTTTGTCCTTCACTGAGCGCTTTCGGGCGATGGTTGAATGCTGCTCACCTGAGCCATTAGGTGACGTCCGTCACGATTTCGTCGTGCGTCACCGTTCGCGATCGCTTGGCATCGGCTGCCGTTGACACACCCGACGACACCGCGTTAGGCTCGGTTTTCGTTATCGGAATTCACAGTCGAAAACCGATGCTCAATCACACGCGCGTGGTGGCCGTATTCGCGAGCCTACTCGCGCTGGCCGCGGCCGCTCACGCACAATCGGCTGGCGAGACACCGCCCCAGCACGCGTTCTCACTGAGTGAAGCCCTTCAATACGCAGTCGACCACTACCCGACCGTTCGCGCGGCACTCGAACAGGTGAATGCCTCGACGGCCGGCGTCAGCGTGGCGCGGTCCGCGTACCTTCCCCGTTTCGATGCGACCTGGCAGATGAACCGCGCCACCGCGAACAACGTCTTCGGACAGTTGCTGCCGCAGTCAGTGATCCCTTCGCTCACCGGTCCTGTTCTTCCATCGGAGTGGTCGCAGTCGGTCTGGGGTGCCGCGGCGGGCGGGCTTCTCTCCTGGGAGCCGTTCGACTTCGGGCTGCGAGGATCCACGGTTCGCGAAGCCGAGGCGGGGGTCGCCCGCGCCCGCGCCGACCAGAGCGTGGCGCAACTCGCGGTGCAGCACGCCGTGGGCGTCGCGTTCCTCAACGTCGTCGCCGCCGAACAGGCCATTGCGGCCGCTGACGCGGACGTGCGACGACGAGAGACGCTCGCCCGAGCGGCTCGGACACTCGCCGACAATCAGCTTCGGCCTGGCGCCGAAGCCTCGCGTGCCGATGCCGAACTCGCGGCGGCGCGAACGCGCGCGATTCAGATGCACCAAGGCCTGGCCCTGGCGCAGGCGACGTTGATCCAGGTCCTCGGTCTTGTCGACGGCACCGTGGCGATCGACGCCACGAGCCTGGTTCAAGATGTTCCAAGCGCTCGCGGCTCGCCGCCATCGATCGCGCCGCATCCGCTGCTGCAATCCAGCCAGGCGGCCGTCGATCTTGCGCGTGCGCGCGAATCGGTGCTGGCAACCACAGATCGGCCGCGGGTGCTCCTTCAGTCGAGCGTCTTCGGGCGCGGCACCGGCGCGAGCGTGGATGGCCCGTTTGAGGGAGGCGCCGACGGCTTGGGACTGGAGCGAGCCAATTGGGCCGCAGGCGTACAGGTGGTCTTCCCGAATCTGTTCGACTTCGCCAGCCTCAAAGCACGGCGCGCCGCGGCCGCAGCCACGACGCGGGCCGAGCACGCGAGATACGACGAGGCCACCTTGAAAGTCACGAGTGAGACGCGGGCTGCGGATGCCATGCTGGCCGCAGCGCGCGATATCGCTCAGAACACGCCTATCCAGCTCGCTGCGGCGCAGCAAAGCGAGGCACAGGCCCGGGCGCGGTACGACACCGGATTGGCGAACATCACCGATGTGGCCGATGCGCAAAATCTGCTCGCGCAGGCCGAGTATCAGAACGCGATGGCGCGGATCGACGTCTGGCGGGCGCTGCTGTCGCAGTCCGTCGCGCACGGAACGGTCGCACCCTTCATCGATGCACTTCGCGCAGCGGGGGCGCAGTAAGAGATGTGGTTGATTCGTGCGGCGCTTCGTCGTCCGGTCTCGGTGCTGATTGCCGTGATCGGTATCGCCTTGACCGCCGCCTTCGCGGTGAGCCGGATGCGCGCCGACATCTTTCCCGATCTCGATCTGCCGGTGATCTACGTCGCGCAGCCGTATGGCGGAATGAGCCCGGCGCAGATGGAAGGCTACATCACGTACTACTACGAGTACCACTTCCTCTACGTCAACGGCATCGAGAGCGTCGAGTCGAAATCCATTCAGAACACCGCGCTGCTCAAGCTCACGTTTCATCCCGGCACCAACATGTCGGAGGCGCTGGCCCAGACCATCGGCTACGTGAACCGCGCCCGAGCTTTCATGCCGCCCGGGACGGTGGGTCCGTTCATCATGCGATTCGACGCCGGCACCGTGCCGGTCGGATACCTGGTTTTCAGAAGTGACACGCGCAGTCTGGGAGAGATTCAGGATCTCGCGCTGAATCGAGTCCGGCCGCAGTTTGCGACGCTGCCGGGACTCACGTCGCCGCCACCCTTCGGTGGAAGTCAGCGCACGATTGTGATTCGAGTCGATCCCGACCGCCTGCGTTCCTACGGAATGGCGCCAGATGAAGTCATTCGCGCCGTGACCACCGGGAACGTCATCATCCCATCAGGCAGCGTCAACATCGGCGACGAGACGCGCATCTCGCCGATGAACTCGGTGGTCGGCACGATCAACGACCTCCTCGCGCTGCCGATCCGAACCGGGCCCGGGCCACCAATCTCGATTCGCGACGTGGGATCGGTAACCGACAGCACCGACACTCCCACTGCGTACGCGCTCGTGAATGGGCGCCGCGCCGTGTACATCCCGGTAACCAAGCGCCCCGACGCATCGACCCTGAGCGTCGTCAGCGAAGTACGGGCCAATCTCTCCCGATTCCAGGCGCTGGTTCCAGATGACATCAGCGTCTCGTACGAGCTCGATCAATCGGTCAACGTGTCGGCGGCGCTCGGGTCGGTGGTGCGCGAGGCGGCCCTCGGTGCGCTGCTCACGGGCCTGATGGTGCTTCTCTTCCTGCGCGATTGGCGGAGCGCGGCGATTGTGGTGATCACGATCCCGTTCTCACTGCTCTCGGCGGTGGTGGCGCTGTGGGCGACAGGCCAGACCATCAACATCATGACGCTCGGAGGGCTGGCGCTCGCCGTCGGCATCCTGGTCGACGAGGCCACCGTGGCGATCGAGAACATTCACACGCATCTCGCTCGAGGCAAGGCGGCGGCGCGTGCCGTACTCGATGCCAGCACCGAAGTGCTGGCACCACGTCTGCTCGCGATGCTGTCGGTTGTCGCCGTGTTTGTGCCGTCGTTCTTCATGACCGGGGTATCGCGATCGCTCTTTGTGCCACTCTCGCTCGCGGTCGGGTTCGCGATGATCGCATCGTTCGCCCTCTCGAGCTCGCTGCTGCCCGTGTTGTCAGTGTGGTGGCTGCGCGTGTTCTCGGGACATCGCGAACCAGACCCGGCGGAGGGTGGTTGGGTCGAGCGACTGCGAGACCGTCTCACCGCTCTCCTCGAGCGGCTTGCATCAGCTCGTGGTCTCGCCGTCGTGGCGTACGCGATGATTGCCGCGGTCGTGTTGACCGCCGCAGGGCTGCCGCTCGGGCGCGAGATCTTTCCGCCGAGCGGCGTGAAGACATTTCAACTGCGCTTCCGCGCTCCCGCAGGCACGAAATTCGAGTCGACCGAGCGTCTGGGTCGCGACGTGCTCGAGGTGATTCGCGATCAAGTGGGAGCGGAACACGTGGACATCACGCTCGGATACGTCGGTGTTCAACCATCGTCGTATCCCATCAACACAATCTTCCTGTGGACCGGCGGCGCACACGAAGGGGTGCTTCAAGTCGCCCTTCATGCGGACGCACCGCCGTTGGAGGATGTCGAGGAGAAACTACGCCGCGCCTTCCACGAGCGCTTCCCGAACGCCGAGTTTTCCTTCGAGCCCGGCGACATCGTGAGCCGCATCATGAATTTCAGTGCGCCGACTCCGGTGGAGGTCGCCGTCATGGGTCCCGACTACACGACCAGCCGCGAGTTTGCTGCGAAGATCCGCGACCAGCTCGCACAGATTGCCTCGCTGCGCGATCTGCAATACGGACAGACGCTCGACTATCCGGCG
>Ga0075423_10001281_pt1 | contig 21846 bp, 16 predicted proteins | sample SoiMethybrSBSTD2_FD_80114 | JGI IMG/M metagenome (GOLD analysis project Ga0075423, IMG submission 80114) | Bulk soil microbial communities from a Populus tree surrounding site in Tennessee, USA - Soil MetaG P. TD hybrid SBSTD2 | ecosystem: Environmental > Terrestrial > Soil > Tree plantation... | reverse complement strand
CTGCATGGCGACGATGTTGGCGCCATTGGCGAGGAGCATCAGGTCGTCGGCGACCTGCATGTGGTGCGTGCGCGTGAAGTCGCCGCCGGTGAAGAAGCCGACCGGCTTGAGACGACGAGGATCCGAGGCGTCCAGCACCGTCAGACCGTTCGCGAACATGTGGCCGACGTAAAGATGCCGCCGGTTCATCATGATCTGCACGGTGTCGGGCCGGCCGCCGACGTCGCTGTAGGAGATGTGCTTGATGCGACGGCCGATGCCTTCGGGCGGAATCGACGCCTGCGCGGCTGACCGCGGCGACTGCTGCGACGCCGCTGCCTTCCGATCTGCGACGAGCGGCAGCCCCGCGAGTCCGGCGAGCGATTGCAGGTGCTGTCGACGGGTGATCGTCTTCATCGCTTCCGCTCCAAGAGACCGGGAGATCACGGAGATACCCGCTACCTCGCCATGCTGAATACGTACACAGCGCCTGCTTCGTCGACTGAGTTGTCCTTCTCGTTGCCACCGATTCCCTTCGCGCCGCTGTCTTCGCCGCGTGCGGAGACGACCAGCATCGAGCCAGTGCGATCGAGAGCGACCGAGCTGCCGAACTCGTCGAACGCCTCGGTATTCGAGCCCTTGATGTACGCCTGCTGCCGCCACGTCGTGCCGGTGCGCGTGAACAGGTACACCGCTCCGGCTTCCGTCGCCGATTCATCGTCTTGCTTGCCGTTGATCCCCTTCGCTGCGCTGTCTTCGAGCGAGGCGCCGATCGCGGCGGTGTTGCCGTCGGCGCTCAGCGCCACGCGCGAGCCGAACCAGTCGTTGAAGCCGGTGTTCGACGCTTTGATGAAGGCCTGCTGCGTCCACGTGGCGCCGCTGCGAACGAACACGTAGGCCGCGCCCATCGAGAGATCGTCGCGCCAATCGTTGTCGCATCCCGGAGGATTGATGCCCGTCGCCTTGCAATCCTCGTCGAGCGATCCGACCAGCAGCGTCGTCCCATCGCTGTTGAGCGCCACATCGACGCCGAACGAATCCTGCGGCTCGCCGTTCGACGGTTTGATATACGCCTGCTGCGTCCAGGTCGCACCAGTGCGGGTGAACACATACGCCGCGCCAGACCCGGCGGCTTTGTTGTCGTAGGGACCGTTGATGGTGCGGCTGGAGCCGTCTTCGTCGAAGCTGCCGATGGCCAGCATGTTGCCATCGGCCGAGAGCGACACGGCATAGCCGAACAGGTCGCCGGCATTGATTTCGGCCGGCTTGACGTAGGCCTGCTGCGACCACGCCGTTCCCGTCCGCGTGAAGACGTACACCGCGCCCGCTGCCGGCGCGGAGTTGTCGGCCTGATTGCCGTTGATGCCGGTGGCCGCGCTGTCTTCGGTGATCGCGCCTGACGCGATCGTGTTGCCGTCGGCGCTCACCGCGATCGAGAAGCCAAACTGATCGCCCTCGCCGAAGGCCTCCGCGGTTCCGGCTTCGCCGGTGTTCGACGCCTTGATGTACGCCTGCTGCCGCCACATCGTGCCCGTCCGCGTGAACACGTAAAGAGCGCCCGCTTGAGGGATCGAGGCATCCTTCTCATCGCCGTTGATCCCGGTGGCCTTACTCGAATCCCAGTACGCGGAGACGACGAGGGTGTTGCCATCGGCACTGAGGGCAACGGCATGTCCGAACTCGGCGTCCGTTTTGGGCGTCGACGGTTTGATGTAGGCCTGCTGCTGCCAGCGGGCTCCGTTGCGCATGAAGACGTACACTGCGCCGGCGTCGAAGACCGACGTATCGGATTGATTGCCGTTGATGCCTGCCGATCCGCTCGCTTCGTGCGGCGCGCCGACGGCCATCGTCAAACCATCTGCGCTGATCGCGACGCCCTGGCCGGTGTGTCCTTGATTGACGCCGCCGCAGCCAAAGTGATCCATCGCGTGCGGGTTCGAGGCTTTGATGTACGCAACCTCTTTGACCGACACCGACTGCGCATCCCCGCGCATCGTCAGAGCCGCGAGCAGCAACAGAAGTAGGTAGTGTCCGGTCCTCCTTTGCCAGAGGCTTCGGCGAGACAGACCGATATTTGCGCCCACGTTATGGATTCCGCGTGTCGAGCGTACCCTTGGGACCCGTCGGCGCCGGCTCGCCGAAGTTCGGCGTGCGATAGATCTCCTTGCCCGTCTCCGCGTTCACGATGTTGGATCGCTCGGTGAGATTGAGATAGGGTGCGCCGCTCTTCAGCCGCCGCCCGATCATCGTGAGCGTCATGCCCGCTTTGATCGTCGAGGGTGTCCATCCGAACTGTTTGATGAGTTGCTGCGGCCCGCCCAGCTCCGCCTGCCAGCGCACGTTCTTCCCGCCTTCGGCGACATCGAACACGATCCGTGCGTGCGGGTTCACCATCTGCACATCGACGACGGTGCCAGTCACGGTGATCACTTCCTGGTTGTAGCGATCGGCGTCGCCATGATGCGCGCGCGCCGAACTCGAGAGCGCGAGACCGATGACTGCAGTTGCGACAATGAGCGTTCGGATCAACGCGCCCTCCGGGGACAAAGCACCAAGAACCAAGCACCAAGGACCAAGCGCCGCGCGGCAGCGCCAAATCTCTCACTGTGACGGCACGCTGTCAAATCAGCTAGGCTACCGAGCATGCGAGCTGGATCGAGCGCCTCAACGGTCTCGTTGATCATCGCCGCCATCGTCTTTGTCGTGGTCGCGCTGCACGCGCAGGCGCCGTCCGAGAAGCCGCCTTTGGCGGAAGACGTCTTCAAGAACGTGCAGGTGCTGAAGGGGATTCCGGTCAACGATTTCATGGGGACGATGGGCATTTTCTCCGCGGCGTTGGGAATGTCGTGTGAGGACTGTCATCGCTCGGGCGACAGCAGCTGGGCCAACTACGCCGCCGACAGTCCGCGAAAGCAGGTGGCACGCAGCATGGTGGTGATGATGGCCACCATCAACAAGACACACTTCGGCGGCCGCCAGGCGGTGACGTGCTTCTCGTGCCATCGCGGCAGCGATCGGCCCAAGGTCACACCGAATGTGGCGTTGCTCTACGACACGCCGCCGCCCGAGGATCCCCGCGACATCATCGAGCAGGCATCCGCGTCGCCATCGGCGGACGAAGTCTTCGACAAATACCTCGCTGCGGTCGGCGGCCCCACTCGCGTTGCCACTTTCACCAGCTTCACCGCCAAGGGCAAGAGCGTCGGCTATGGTCCCGACAGCGAGGAACGTCCGCTCGAGATCTACGCCAAAGCGCCGAACCAGCGGACGACGATCGTCCACACCTCGAGCGGCGACAGCACGACGACCTTCGATGGACGCGTCGGCTGGCTGGCGGCGCCGCATCGTCCGGTGCCGGTGCTCGCGGTGGCCGGCGCCGATCTCGACGGCCTTCGCGTCGACGCCGAGCTCTCGTTCCCTGTGCGCATCAAGCAGGTCGCCACCAAGTGGCGCGTCGGCCGACCGATCGTCATCAAGGATCGCGACGTGCAGGTCGTGCAGGGCACAGGTGCCGGCGGCGTCACCGCAACGCTGTTCTTCGATGCGGAGAACGGGCTGCTCGTTCGGCAGATCCGCTACGTCGATTCGCCAGTCGGCCGGCTGCCAACGCAAGTGGATTACTCGGACTATCGCGAGGTGTCCGGCGTGAAGATGCCGTTCAAGTGGACGGTCACCTGGCTCGACGGACGCGACAACATCGAGTTGACCGAGGTACGCGGCAACGTGGCGATTGACGCCGCGCGTTTCGCGCGTCCCGCGGCGCCGCGCACACCGTAACCGGAATCAGCATGATTGAATCATTCCGTCGAGACGTCCGCTTCGCGACGCGTGGGTTGCGGCGCGCACCGGCATTCACGACAGCGGCTGTTCTGATGCTGGCCGTGGGGATTGGGGCGGTGACGATGGTCTTCACCGAAGTGAATGCGGTGTTTCTGAAGACACTTCCAATCGCCGCTCCCGAGCAGCTGCGGAAGCTGTCGTGGACGTCCCGCGCGCGCGTGTTCGCGGGTCCGCAGTTCGCACGCTATGGCGATGCGGTGATGGCGCGCGGGGGCACGCTCGAGACATTCCCCTATTCGATCTACACGCTGATGCAGAGCCCGCCAGCAGGTATCGAGAGCGTGGCGTGCATGGCCGGCGGCAGTCTTCGAGTCGTCGGCGAAGGCGGCTTCGTCAATGGCGTCGCCGTCACCGGCAACTTCTTCTCGACGGTTGGCATTCGCATGGCGCTTGGGCGTCCGCTCGGGCCCGATGACGACCGCGCCGGCGCCGAGCCCGTCGTCGTCATCAGCCACGGGTTCTGGCAGCGCGCGTTCGGCGGCGATCCGTCGGTGCTCGGACGCACCACACGCCTTCGCGGCATCCCGTTTCGAATCATCGGTGTCATGGCTGAAGGCTTTGCCGGCATCGATCCCACCGATCCGCGCGAAGTGATCATCCCGTTCGCGGCCCGCGCGATGACGACGGCGTCTCCGGGATCGGCGCCCTTCGATCCCGATCGGTGGGGCACGTGCAGCTTGATCGCGCGCGTGAAGCAGGACGCGAGCGAAGAACCAGCGCGGTTGGCCGCCGAAGCGGTAGTGCATCGATTCATCCAGGACAAGCCTCCGAAGGAGTCGTACGAGCTGCCGCGTCTGTGGATGACCGATGTCAGCCGCGGCATGGATTCGCTGCGAACCGCCACCTCGCGGCCACTGCTGATCTTGTTCTCGATGGTCGTCGCGACACTGCTCATCGCGTGTGCGAACGTCGCCGGGCTTGTTGCCGCGAGAGGTGAGGCGCGCCGTCGTGAGATCGCGACGCGATTTGCCGTCGGCGCATCCCGGTCGCGCATCGTCAGACAACTACTGACCGAGAGCCTTCTGCTGTGTAGCCTCGGAGGAACGCTGGCCACCGCGCTGGTCTACGCCTCGAGCCCGTTCCTTCCAGCGTTGCTCGGCGAGATCGCGGAGATCCCGAGCGGCGGCGCTCCGTCGCGACATGCCATCCTTGCCGTGCAGACCGCACCGGATCTCCGAGTGTTGGGCTTTGCCATTCTGGCGATCGTGCTCACCGCTGTGGCGTTTGGTCTGGCGCCGGCGCTTCGCAGCGCGCGAAGCGGGCTCGCGACGGCGATGAAGCCGGGATCGATGCCTCGAACGTCGCGCCGCTTCACTGTTCCGGCCGGGAGTTTGATGATCGGCGGCCAGGTCGTTCTTTCCCTCTGGCTGTGCGTCGCGGCTGGCCTGTTCGTGAGGTCGCTGTTCAACCTGTGGGCCGTTCCGATCGGCTACAACCCCGATCGACTGCTCTACGTCACGACCGACAACATCACCACGCGCGCGCTGGTCGACGATGTGTTGCGCCGGCTTCGCGGCCTGGCCGGCGTCGAGACAGTGGCGGCGTCGCAGTGGCCGCTCTTCACCAACGCCGAACGCGCGACACGGGTCTGCATCGGCGGCACTCGTGAAGAGCTCGTCGACTCCGACCGCGTCACCTCTCGATTCTTCGAGGCATGGGGAACGCCGTTTGTCGCGGGCCGCGATTTCGGCGAGATCGGCGAATCGTCCATCGTCGTCAACCGCACGTTCGCGAAGCGATTCCTGACGGGCGATCCGCTCGGCCAGGTGGTGTCGCTGCTGGGATGCCCGGGGCGGCCGATGACCGTGATCGGCGTCGTCGCCGATCACACCGATCGCCCGCGCGTCGAGATCACGCCGATGGTGTACATGTCGTATCGTCTGGTTGGCCCAACCCAACCGATGACGTTCACCCTCCGCACCTCGAGCGACTCGACCGCGATGGTGCCCACATTGCGACGAGTGATCAGCGAGTTTCCGACCGCAGTCGGCGGCGACGTCACCACAGGCATCGAATACCGCGATCGATCGCTGACGCAGGTGCGGGCGCTCAGTGGATTGGTCACGTTCTTTGGCGTGCTCGCCGTGCTGCTGTCGTGTCTTGGTATCTACGGCGTGCTCGCGTTCACGGTCTATCGACGACGGTCGGAGATCGGCGTGCGGATGGCGTTGGGCGCGCGTGTTCCGCACGTGATCCGAGCCGTCGCCTCTCAGTCGCTTGTGGGCGTCGCGTTGGGAATCGTGATCGGCACGCTCGTCACTGTCGGGGCAACCGGAGTCGTATCGAAGATCTTGTTCGGCGTGTCGCCGACCGACCCGTGGATTCTGATCGCGTCGGCGACCGTGCTGCTGGCAACCGCGGCGGTGGCGATGGCGGCGCCACTGCGCCGTGCGTGCCGCACGAACCCTCTCGAAGCGCTGCGAGAGGAGTAACGGTCGTCATCGAGGCGGAGCGAGCCTCACCCCTTGAACAGCACGTCAGGTTTGGGTGCCGATTGCCGAGCTCGGGATGCCGTCGGCGCGCTGGTGCTTGGTTCGGTGGCCTCGTGTGCGGCGCGTTTCACGTCGTAGAGCACGGTATCGGCCGCGGCCATCAGCGCGATGCGATCGAGCATGTCGTCGGGACCGCTGGTTGCCCATCCGATGCTGATGCGAGCCGGAATGTCCAACTCGCCAATCGAGACGGGTGCGCGCTGGACGGCGTTTCTGAGGCGGTCGACGAGAGCCGTCGTCGGCATGTCCTGACGTCCGCCTCGGATCAGCAGGAACTCGTCGCCTCCGAGCCGGCCGAGCGCGTCGTAGGGCCGCACCTGCGTGGCGATTCGCGCCACCACCTCCCGCAGCAGGGCGTCGCCGGCCGCGTGCCCATAGCGATCGTTGACCTGTTTCAGTCCATCGGCATCGATCATCAAGACCGTCAACGACCAGTGCTCGCGCTGAGCGCGGGCGATCTCGGCATCGAGAATCTCGGTGATGCGCCGGCGGTTCCACACGCCGGTCAACGGATCGCGGCTGGCCTGATCGAGCAGCGACGCCTCGCGCACCTCCCACATCGATCGCAACCGGCGTTCGGTGTCGAGGCGATTGAGCGCGGTCGCGATCGCCGCGCGCACGTGGCTTTGCGGTGACGGAGCGAAGACGAATCCAAATGGCCCGAGCCGCGAGGCTTCTTCGATGCCGTCATCGTCTGCTGGATCGACGATGTACACGATCGGCACATCGTCACACGATGACCGGATCCGGCGTGCGACTGCGAATCCATCGATGGGCCCGTCGCGGCGAATGCTCAACAGGATCAGATCGGGTTGGTTCGCCCGCAGGTTCGCGAGTGTGTCGGCTTCGGAGCGCGTCAGTCGATCGACGTCGAGTCCGAGACCGACCAGCTGGTGACGGAGCCATGCACCAAAGGCCGGTTCGTCTTCGACGATGAGCACGCGTCGTCGCATGAACGAGGTCGCCGAATCCATGAGGACTAGTCTCGAACGACCCCGATGCGCATGTAGGCACTGCCAGCCTTGCGCAGGAAGCCGGAGTCGACGAGCTGATCGAGCGCCCGCTCGCACGTGTGGACGTCGATGCCAAGGAAGCGTGCGGCCTGAGGCAAGGTCAAACACATGCCAGGCATCTCGGCAAACTCTGCCCGGCATCGTGTGGTCACATCCGTGACGGTCATGTTAGAGATGCCTCTCTTCACGCGGAACCTGTGCAACGCGCTGATTGTTGTGGGAATTGCGGTGGAACAAGAGACAAGCTGAGCAAGACCGGTGCCTGACTGTGCGGTCGGAGATCGCGTGCGATCTCCGGGATTTCGCCAGTCACTGTGCGACACGTGTGTCGGATTGCGCTCAGTCCTGCACGCTCATGACACACTTTTGAGATCGCGCTCTTGGAACGACGAATGGCCATCGACCCGCACCAACCGCTTCGCGACGATGTCCGACTGCTCGGCGAGCTGCTGGGCGACACGATTCGCACGCAGGAGGGCGATCAGCTTTTCCAAACTGTCGAACGCGTTCGCGCGCTCGCCAAGAGCGCTCGCGCCGGGAACGACACTAACTTCAGAGTTCTGTCGGACGAACTGTCGCGAATGCCGTCGGATGAGGCGCTGCCGATTGCCCGCGCGTTCGCGCAGTTCCTGCACCTCGCCAACATCGCCGAGCAGCATCACCGCGTGCGCCGGCGTCGCGCGTATCAGCGCGATCCGTCGGCGCCGCCGCAGCGCGGTTCGTGCGACGACGCCTTCGCACGTGTGATGGCATCGGGCATCACTGGCGATCGGCTGTATGAAGCCGTGTGCGGTCTGCGAATCGAGCTGGTGCTTACTGCGCATCCCACGGAAGTGGTGCGTCGTCGTGTTGCGCAAAAACACAATCGCATCGCCGCGCTGCTCTCCACGCGCGATCGGTCCGACATGACGCTCCTCGAGCGCGATGACGTGCTGGCGGCATTGCGGCGCGAAGTCGAGGGGGCGTGGGCCACCAGCGAAGTGCGTGAGCAGAGACCAACACCGCTCGATGAAGTGCGCAGCGGTCTGGTCGTGTTCGAGCAGAGCCTGTGGCAGGCGGTGCCGCAGTTCCTGCGCGGCGTCGATCGCGCTCTCCGCAAGAGTACTGGCCGCGGCCTGCCGCTCGATGCAGCGCCCATCCGCTTCGGATCGTGGATGGGAGGCGATCGCGATGGTAATCCCAGCGTGACCGCGGACGTGACTCGCCGCGCGTGTCTGCTGTCGCGATGGGTGGCCGCCGATCGCTACCTGCGCGACATCGATGCCGTGCGCGACGAGCTATCCATGGAGATGGCGTCGCCGGCGCTCCGCGCGCGGCTCGATGCGGACACCTCCGCCCCGGAGGCGGACACATCATCCCCCTACCGCGAGTTGCTGCGCATTGTCCGCACGCGTATGTTGGCGACGCGCCGTTGGATCGAGACGTCTCTGGAGGCACAGAACCCCCCGCCGCCCGATGCGGACGTCTACGTCGAGGCCGATGACTTCCTTGCCGATTTGCGACTGTGTCATCGATCGCTGGAGGACACCGGTCATGCGCGGATCGCATCGGGACCGCTGACCGATCTGATTAGACGCGTGGCCGTCTTCGACGTGACGCTCGCGCGGATCGACGTGCGGCAGGATTCGGCGCGGCATGCCGATGCCCTCACTGAAATCACAGCCGCGCTCGGTCTCGGCGCGTACAACGAATGGGACGAACACGCACGTCTCGATTTCTTGACGCGTGAACTGGCGGGGAAGCGACCACTCATCCCACCCGATCTCGACGCGAGCGCCGAGACGAGAGACGTGCTCGACACGTTGGCGATGATCGCCAACGCGCCTCGAGGATCGCTCGGCGCGTATGTGATCACAATGGCGCGCAGCGCGTCCGACGTGCTCGCCGTCGAGCTGCTGCAGAAGGAGGCGCGGGTTGCGGCGCCGCTCCGAGTCGTGCCGCTGTTTGAAACCTCGCGCGACCTGCACCATGCCGGCTCGGTGATCGATGCGCTGCTCGGCGTGCCGTGGTATCGCGCGCGAATCGGCGGCCGTCAAGAAGTCATGATCGGCTACTCCGATTCAGCGAAGGACGTCGGCCGCGTGAGCGCGGGCTGGGATCTCTATCGCGCTCAGGAAGACGTGATCGCGGCAAGCCATGCGCACGGTGTGGCGGTGACGCTGTTTCACGGCCGCGGCGGCAGCGTCGGGCGCGGCGGCGGACCGACCCATCTCGCGATTCAGTCGCAGCCGCCCGGATCGATCGACGGCACACTGCGCGTCACCGAGCAAGGCGAGCAGCTGCAGGCGCTCTTCGGGTTCGCCGAGATCGCAGTCCGCACGCTGGAGGTGTACACGACCGGCACGCTCGAGGCCTGGCTCGTTCCCGCGCGCGCGGCATTACCCGAATGGCGCGCCTGCATGGATCGACTGTCGTCTGATGCGGCATCCACGTACCGGCGCATCGTCTACGAGACGCCCGAGTTTCTCGACTACTTCCACACCTCGACGCCAGAATCCGACATCGGCGCGCTCAACATCGGCAGCCGCCCGGCGCGCCGCGGCGGCGCATCGGACGTCGGCGGCTTGCGCGCCATTCCGTGGCAGTTTGCCTGGACGCAAACGCGCCTCATGCTCGGCGCCTGGCTCGGGATCGAAGACGCGCTCGCCTGCGCCGTCGAGCGCGGCGACCGCGATCTCGTGATGCGCATGTACCGCGAGTGGCCGCACTTTCAGTCGGAGATCAATCTGATCGAGATGGTGCTGGCCAAGGCCGACGGCCGCATTGCCGGCGAGTACGATCGCCGGCTCGTGCCGCCGTCGCTGCAGCCGCTCGGCGTCGAGCTGCGCGATCGCCTGACGCGCGCGATGCGCGGCGTGCTCGATCTCACCAGCCATCGCGAGCTGTTGGAAGCAACACCGGTGATCCGCCGATCGATCGACGTCCGCAACCCCTACGTCGATCCGCTGAACCTCGTACAGATCGAACTGCTGCGTCGCCTGCGCGAGCACGACGATCCGCGCGCTCGTGCCGCGCTGATGGTCACGGTCAACGGCATCGCCGCCGGCATGCGCAACACCGGTTAGTGGATCGTCTCCACTGGTATCATCCCTCTCGGAGCGTCTTGTAAGGAGTGGCCATGAGAAGCATCAGCGTTGTCGTCATCGCCGCGGCATGTGCGCTTGTCGTGCCCACTACGGTTGCCGTGCAATTGAATGACGATGGGCAGAGGCCAGCGGCGAAGCAGTGGCCGGCCGTGAGCGGCGATTGGGGAAACACACGTTACTCGACGCTCAGTCAGATCACGACGCAGAACATCGCCAAGCTTGGTGCGGCGTGGACGTCGCAGAAATTCGACGCGCCGGCGGGCGCACGCACGATGCCGCTCGTCCACGACGGCCTCATGTTTCTGTCGGCGGGAACGTCGGTGTACGCGCTCGATGCCCGGACCGGCGCTCGAGTCTGGAAATTTCAAGGCGGCCCTCAGGCCAACATGGGTGGACCTGGGCGTGAAGGCGTCGCGGTTGGAGACGGCCTGGTGTTCGTCGGACTCTCCGATGCGCGCGTCATCGCGCTGCGGGAAAAGACCGGCGAGCTCGTGTGGAACAAGTACGTCGGCGACAAGGCCAGAGACAAAGGACAGGTGGCGTCGGGGGCGCCGCTGTATGCCGGTGGACTCGTCTCGATCGGTTTGAGCGCCGACAATGGGTGGCGCGGACAGGTTGTCGCCCTGAACGGAAAGACCGGAGACGAAGCGTGGCGCTTTTTTGCCGTACCGGCGCCCGGCGAGCCCGGTGCTGATACGTGGCCGAAGGGCAATCCGATTTGGCAGCGAGGTGGCGGCGCCGTGTGGCTCGTCGGGGCTGCCGATCCCGATCTCGGAGTCGTGTACTACGTGACCGGGAACGGCGTTCCGCAACTGGCAGGCGAAGGACGGCCCGGCGCCAATCTGTATCTCTGTTCGATCGTGGCGATCGACATGAAGACGGGCAAACTTCGCTGGCACTACCAGGTCATTCGCCACGATATCTGGGAAGCGGATATCGCGATCTCACCGGTGTTATACGACGCGCAGGTGGACGGACGTTCGCGCAAGGCGATTGCGGCCATGCGCGCCGACGGCTATCTGTTCATGCTCGACCGCGAAACCGGAAAGCCGCTCGGGCGCGTGGACGAGCGCGCCGTGGCGCAGAATGGCTTACAGCGAACGGCGGCGACGCAGCCCTTCCCGGCCGGCGCCGACAGCGCGCTGCCGCCATGCGACACGTGGAAGAAGCAGCCGTTGCCGCGCGGATTCGATCTCTCCTGCGACTACTACACGCCCGCATCGGTGGAAAAGCCGAACCTGCTCACGCCGTCATTCGGGATGCGCGTCGCACCGATGGCCTACAGTCCCGACACGGGATACTTCTACGCCACCGGAAATGCCGCGCTCGGGTGGCTGCGGCGCGATGAGAATCCCTGGTTCTTCAGCAACACGTTCAACCAGCGCGTTCCAGGGCTCAACAGTCTGGGCCACGGAGTACTCGCGGCGATCGACAGTCGGACGAACAAGGTGGTGTGGAAAAAAGACTTCAGACCAGGCCGGCCGAGTGGCGCGATGACGACCAGTGGCGGATTGATGTTCCAGTCGGCGCCGGACGGCAATCTGCAGGCCTACGACGCAAAGACCGGGAACATGCTCTGGCAGTTTCAGATCGGCGCGGCCGGTGGGCCGCCCTTGTCGTACGAGATCGACGGCGAACAATACGTCGCCGCGATCACGCCCGCAGGTGTGTGGGCATTCAAGCTCGGAGGCACGGTGGCCGCAGCGCCGGCGCCCACCCGTCAGCCGCAGGAGCTATTCACTGGGCAGATCACCGACACGACACAAGTGGAGACGGCGTCCCTCGTGCGTGATACCGGGTTCACCGGGTTCCACTACATGACCGACGAATACGCGTTCAGCCCGTATCGAGCGCGCGTCAAGCGCGGCACGCAGGTGACCTGGCGCAACAACGGGCTGATGGTCCACACGATCGTCGCCCAGGATGGATCGTGGACGACGGGTCCGCTCAATCCGGCGGATGTCGGCGGGGTGATGTTCGACAAGCCGGGGAGCTACACCTACATGTGCAAGGAGCATCCCTGGGTCGTCGGGCAGATCGTCGTAACCGACTAGGTCGAGGTCGTAACCGACTAGGTCAAAGGTCAGAGGGCAAAGGTCACAGGTGGCGTTCTCGCCGATCCGCCGGCGTCATCCGATACGTGTCGTCCTGTCGTCGGACGCGCTGCTGCCGTTCGTGTCGGTGGGCAACGTCGCGGCGCTGGCGATCGCGCAGCTCGGGGTGGCGGCGTTCTTCATTGCCGGCATCACCCGCTCGGCACTCGGGGACGCCGCGGGTTGGTTCGTGCTCGCGGCCGCGATTCTTGCGTGGTTCGCGCGCGCCGTCGATCTCGAAAGCTGGGCCCTGCTTGTACCCGGCGGGTTCGTCGGGCGCGTCACGCTTGCGTTCGGGTCTCGGGTCGCGGAGCTCGCCGCTGCCGCCGCGTTGATCGAGCGCTTGCTGCTGGGCGCACTCGCGGCCGTCGTCGTCGGTCATTACCTCTCCGGCGTGGCGATCACGGCGATCGCCGGCCTGCGCTTCACTCGATTCGTTCAGCCCGAGGATGTCACCACGGTGCTCGCGATCGGCGCCATCGGCGTGCTCTGGGTCCGCGCCCGGCTCGGCCGTGAGATCGGCCGCGACGCGATCGCGAAGGGCGTGTGGATCGGCATCGGTATTCTGGCGGCGACGATGGTGTGGGGCGTGATCACGCTGACAAGAGGCGGCGCCACACCGCTGGCATCGGTAGTGTCGATCCCCTCGCCGGATCCGATCACTGGATGGCCGGCTGTCGATGCCGGTTTTGCAATGGTGCTCGGCTTCGCGCTCACGCTCACCGTCATCGGCGGCGGCGAAGCGATCGCCCGTGCGGCGCAGGAATTCCCGCCGCCGCGGATCAACGCGCTGCGCCGCACGGTGCAGTTGATCTTGTTGTTCGCCCTCGTGGTGACGACGGTCGGGACGTTCCTCGTCACGCTGCTGGTGCCGGCATCCGAGCAGGGCGTGTGGGTGAACGCGCCACTCGCCGGCCTGGCCCAGCATCTTGCCGGTCCGGCGTGGGTGCGCGGCTTGTGGTCGATCGCGTTGGCGGCCGCCGCCGTGTTCGTGGTGCTGCCGGCGGCGTATGCTGCACTCGGCGATGCCGAGCAGATCCTGCATCGCGCCTCCGAGGACGGCACCCTTCCTCGCGGTCTGGCCTCGCTGCATACGAGGTTCGGCACGCCGGCGCGCGCCGTCGACATGACGGTGCTCGCGATCATCATCGTCATCCTCACCGGCGGCGGACGCGTCACGTGGCTTGCCAGGGCCTGGGCGATGGCCATCGCCGTGATGCTGGTGTTGATGATCGCGGCGCTGATTCGGCTTCGGCGCACGCGTCAGGGCGCGCGGCCGTTCAAGGTACCACTCAACCCGCGCATCGGTGGACGTGAGCTGCCAATCGGTCTGATCGGCCCCGGTCTGCTCGTCGCTGGAAGCGCGCTGGTCATGATCCTGCTCGGCGACATCGCCTCGATTGCGTCGACGGCCTCGATGGTGGCGGTGGCCCTGTGGCGAACGGCGATGAAAGATCGCCCCGCCGTCGCCGCCGCCGAGCCCGAGCAGGAATCGTTCGATCTCCTGCTCGCGGCCGATCTCTCGCTCGATCAGATGGACGCGCGGCCCGGCAACGTGCTGGTGCCGGTGCGCAACCCTCATGCGCTCTCGCATGTGATGGCGGCGCTGCAAGTCCCCGGCGATCGCGACGTCGTGGTGATGACGGCGCGCGTCATCGACGTCGACGTCGGCGAAGAGGCAGCGGGGCAGCGCGCGCCGACGCGCAACGAGCAGCGTCTGCTCTCCGATGTCGTGGCGCTCGCCGAGCGCGTCGGTCGTCCGGTGCGGCTGTTGATCGTGCCGACACGCAACGTCATCGATGCGATCGTCGGCACCGTCGTTCGCCTGCGATCGTCGGACATCTACGTCGGCGAATCGTCCACGCTGTCGGCGCAGGACCAGGCCCGCCTCCTCGGCGAGGCCTGGGAGCGTGCCGACAAACCCGAAGCGCTCGACGTTCGCCTCGTCGTCTATCACGCGGGCGGACGCGGCGACACTTTTCATCTCGGCGCCCATCCCCCGTCTCTTGCGTCGGGCGATCTCGATCTCATTCATCGCATGTGGCTCGATGCGGTGAAAACGATCGGCCCTCACGTGCACCATCACGACGTTGTTCGAGCAGCCCTCAGAAAAATGGAACACGAACTCACCGGACCAGACCGCGAGGACGCCATCGCGGCGATTCGCGATGTCGCACGGCCTGCGGAGGAGCTCGCCGCGCTATTGCGCGCGCGCGACTACGCCCGGCTGCGCGACTTGCTCCGCAACCGCCACGCGAGCGACGTCGCGTCCCTCTTGACGGCCTTGAGCCTCGAGGATCAGGTCGTCGTGTTTCGCGTGCTGCCGCGCAAGGACGCCGCCGCGGTGTTCGAGTATCTGTCGCAGGAGGACAAGGAATCGCTGCTCAAAGCCATGGCGCAAGAGGACGTGGCCACGCTCCTCAACAACATGGCGCCCGACGATCGCACGTTGTTCCTGGAGGAGCTGCCCGCCGAAGTCACCCGACAACTGCTTGCACTGCTGACGCCAAAGGAACGGTCCGTTGCCCTGACCCTGCTCGGGTACCCCGAGGACTCGGTCGGCCGTTTGATGACGCCGGACTTCGTGGCCGTCCGCGAGCAATGGACCGTGCGCGAAGTGCTCGATTACGTCCGCACTCACGGACAAGACAGCGAGACGCTGAACGTCATTTACGTCGTCGACGCGCAAGGGCTGCTGATCGACGACATCCGCATCCGCGAGTTCCTGCTGGCGCCGCTCGAGGGGCGCGTCTCGGATTTGATGGACCGTCGTTTCGTGGCGCTGAAGGCGACCGACGATCAGGCCGCCGCCGTCGCCGTCTTCCGCCAGTACGATCGCACTGCACTGCCCGTCACCGACACCGCCGGCATGCTGATCGGCATCGTCACCATCGACGACATGCTCGACGTCGCCGAAGCGGCGGCGACGCGCGAGATTCAGAAGATCGGCGGATCGGAAGCGCTCGACGAGCCGTACATGGAGATCGGCTTCTGGACCATGATTCAGAAGCGCGCTGGCTGGCTGACCGCGCTGTTCATCGGCGAGATGCTCACCGCGACAGCGATGGGCGCATTCGAAGCCGAGATCTCGAAGGCGGTCGTGCTGGCGCTGTTCGTGCCGCTGATCATCTCCAGCGGCGGCAACTCCGGATCGCAGGCGTCGACGCTGGTGATCCGCGCGCTGGCGCTCGGCGAGGTGGGGATCCGCGACTGGTGGCAGGTGATGCGGCGCGAGGTGTTTGCCGGCCTCGCGCTCGGCGGCATCCTCGGCGGCATCGGCTTCCTGCGCATCACGCTGTGGTCGGCGTTCTCCGACGTCTACGGTCCGCACTGGCTGCTGGTTGCGGTCACGGTGTCGGTCTCGCTGGTCGGCGTCGTGCTGTGGGGGACGCTGAGCGGATCGCTGCTGCCGTTCGCGCTCAAGCGGATCGGATTCGATCCGGCGGCTTCGTCGGCGCCGTTCGTCGCGACGCTCGTCGACGTGACCGGGCTCGTGATCTATTTCTCGGTTGGGCTCGTGGTGCTGCGCGGCACGCTGCTGTAGGTTCTTCGTTCCTACCGTGTTTTCGAATTCGACGTAGAGCGGACGCTCCAGCCTCCGCGGACACGCGCACGCTGAAGCGTGCGCTCTACGGCGCTGTCGAAAGCGGACTAACGCACCGCTTCGAGACCGGCAGCTGCGCGCCAATCGGGCCACGGCGCCGGCATGCCCATCGATCGCACATACGCCGTCAGCTGTCCCATGTGCTCGTTCATGTGTGCGAGCATGCGCAGGTAGACTCGGCGCGCGGTCGACTCCTCGCCGAAGACCTGGCCTGGCTTTGTCAGTGCTTCGTCGCTCGTGTTCGTGAACGCGTCTTTGACGGCGGCCAGGGAGTGGGCGAGCAACGGCATGACGTCGGCCTTAGCGGTGACGGCTTTTTCAAATCCGTCGTTTTTGCGAACGATCGCGATCATGCGTTGGAAGCCATCGCCCTCAACGTGTCCGTAGATGTCGGGCAGCGGCATTCCAACAACGTTGAGCAGCATGAAGTTGCCGACGGCGATGTGAACGAGGACTTCGCTCACCGACCGCGCGCCATCGGATGGCCGCCACGAGTATTTGTCTGCAGGAATCGCTTCTGCGAGCGCGGTGATCTGCTTCTCCGGGATCTCGAGCTCCCAGAGATACTCGCCTTTGAAGCCTGGAATTCGCTCAGCCATTGTTCTCCTCGCGTCTCAGTCGGCAATGTATTTCCATTCTTCCAGCGGCTCGCACCAGCCGCCACAGGTGCACGAACGTCCGTGGCTCTTGTACTGACGCCTGGAGCATCGAGGACAGATGTAGTAGATGCGGCGATCGGACAGGATCGGACCGTATGACAACTGCAGCATGTAGATGATGACGAAGAACACCAACACCGAAATGACGAAAGACGGAAACCTGTCGACCATGGTCTGCGGCCATTTGGCGAGGGGGACAGGAGCTTTATAGAACCCGTGGAAGCTGTCGCGACAGCCGACCATGTGACTGAATCCCAGGACGCTCTCCAAAATAAAGGCTTGCACCAATGGCCGGATAGGATTCTTGCGCCTTCTATTCCAGACGCGCTTGTCTTCCTCGAGCTCTGCTTCCGTTTTGCGAACCCACATGGCAGCGCGCTCTAAACGGCGCGCTCGGGCGGCAGACACCCGCGCACGTAGTCGAAGCCATCGATCCGGAGCGAAGACATGCGCGGAATCTACCACGCGTGCTCCGCGTACAAATGAACGCGCTCTTAAATATGTCCGGCCGGCTCGAGCCGGCCCCCACGTCTAAGGGTCGTCAGCGAATCGATAGCCGACCCACGGCTCGGTGAGGATCCACTTCGGTGCCGAGGGGTTGGCTTCAATCTTCCTCCGCAGCGAGCCAATCAGCACGCGGAGCAAGGCCGGCTGGTCGACCGCGTACGGACCCCACACCGCCTTCAGAATCGCTCGGTGAGTGAGCACGCGGCCGGGATGCTGAGCGAGATGGGTGAGGAGCTCGAATTCCTTGGGTGTGAGACGGATTTCCTCGCCATCCCGGAGGACGCGAAACCGTTCGCGATCGATGACCAGGCCGCCGCGAACGATCGGCTCGTTTGTGTGCGCTGAGGTGTCGCCGCGACGAAGGGCCACTCGAATGCGCGCCAGCAGTTCTTCGGTGCCGAATGGTTTGGTCACGTAGTCGTCGGCGCCGATATCGAGCGCGCGAACCTTGTCGGCTTCGGTACGCCGCGCCGAGAGCACCACGATCGGCACGTTCGAACGCTCACGCACCAAGCGGCACACCTCGACGCCGTCGAGATCGGGCAGCCCGAGATCGAGCACGACCAGATCCGGCTTGCTGCGTTCGATCTCTTCAATCGCTCGACGCCCATTCGAGGCCGACGAGACCTCGTAGCCGCGCGAACGGAGCAGCGGTGTCATCGTATTGAGGATGTTGGGCTCGTCGTCGACGACCAGGATGTGTGCACCGGTTGTCATGACATCGTCACTCCGCGCACACGGCCCGGAACAACCATCGAGAATCGAGCCCCACCCTCGGGAACGTTTTCCGCCCACACGCGGCCACCGACCGCCGCCAGCAGCCCGCGCGCGATCGCGAGGCCCATGCCCGTCCCTGACGCTCGCTGATGCGAGGTGCGACCGCGATAGAACCGATCGAACACGTATTCGATCTCGTCCGCCGGGAGCCCGGGTCCCTCATCGGTGACGCTGACGTGCAGGCCGTCGGCCTCTACGGATGCGGAGACGACGATCGACGAGTGCCGTGGGGAGTATTGGGCGGCGTTCTCCAGCAGATGGGATAACGCGCCCGAGGCGAGACGAGGATCGATCTCGGCCTCCGTCTCGCCGTCGGCATTCACGTGCAGCGCGTGTCCGTCGAAGATCGGCTGGACAGAGACGAGCGCGGCGTCGACGATGTCGGCGGCACCGACCCACTGTCGGTCGATGTCGAGGGCCGCGGCGTCGATGCGGGCCATGTCGAGAATATCGTCGAAGAGGCGAGTGAGGCGTTGGATCTCCGACGTCGCTGCCGCCACTTGTGCGTGGCGCTCCTCGGGCGACAGCGAGCCGGTCAGGTTTTCGACCGCAACGCGAATCGCTGTAAGCGGCGTCCGGACGTCATGGCTCAACGACGCCAGCAGCGTTGACGCCAGCTCCGCTTTTTGCCTCGCCAGCGCCCGATCCTTCGCGGCCGTAGAAAGCTGACTGGCAATCACCGCAACGATCAGAAACGCAAACAGCGCGATCCAGTTTTGCGGGTCGGCGATGGTGAACGTACCGACCGGTGGCAGAAAGAAATAGTTGAGGGCCAGCGTGGCCACGATCGCGACGACGATCGCGACGCGGAGCCGCGCGATCGTTGCCGCGCCGAGCACGACGAGCAGCAGAGTCAGCGCGACGGTGGTCGGATTGACGTTCGGAATGGCATAGAGCAGCGCTGTCGTTGCGGCGACGACCGCGAGGCTACCCAACAGCACCGCCATGTCCCAATTCTTACCGACTCTAAACGTCTTTCGTATGCGGTCTCTCGCTAGTCTGAATGTGGAATCAGAACGATGGCGCACACCGAGCCCATGCCCCAGATCGTGCTCGCCAGCGACGAGACGTCCGCGGCCGCCGTCGAGTACCTGTCTCTCGAGCAGGTGCGCACGGTGCGCCGTTTGCTCGTCCGCAGATGCGGCTTCCTCATGATCCTCGCGGCGATAGGCGGTGCTCGTGTTCACGGGCTGACTCTCGTCGCGCGGTGCGGGTCGATCGTGCTCGTCGCCATGCCTCCGATTGTCGCGTGGATCATCGAGATCAGATTGGCCCGACGGCTGGCGCGGCGGTTCGTTCACTGCAGAAAGTCATAAGAAGTTGATAAGAATCGGCGCCCGCGTCGATTCATAGCCGCCACGTGGATCGATAATGGAGCTACGCCAAATTCGCTCGCGCGCCGACACGATCGACGGTCGCGGACAACGAGCGATACGGGGGACCCACGTGAGCATGCGGCTCACACGGGGCGAATCTCTCGCCGAAGCTCGCATCGCGACGATGTCAATGCGATGCGAGCGAAGGCGGAGTAGAGGACTCCAACCTCGAGCCCGTCAGCTAACCCCGTCGGCGGTTGGAGTTCGCAGTGGCTGAAGAGTCGTTTCTCGGACAGGTCAAGCGCCTGATCGTCGGCGCGCCTATTCCCTCGCATCTCGCGCATCACGAACGCTTCTCGCGCGTCACCGGCCTGGCGGTGCTGTCGTCAGACCCGCTGTCGTCGGTCGCGTACGCCACCGAAGAGATTCTGCGCGTGCTCACCGTCGGCGGCGTCGCAGCACTCAGCCTGGTGACGCCGATCGGCGCGGTGATCGCGACCATGCTCGCGATCGTCGTGTTCTCCTATCGACAAACGATCCACGCGTATCCGAACGGCGGCGGCGCGTACATCGTCGCGAAGGAGAACCTTGGACGCAGCCCTTCGCTGATTGCCGCGGCATCGCTGCTCATCGACTACGTGCTCACGGTGTCGGTCAGCATTGCCGCCGGCGTGGCCGCGATCACGTCGGCGCTGCCGCAGTGGCACATCGATCCCGTGATGTTGTGTCTGGCGTTCGTCGCGATTCTGATGCTCGGGAATCTCCGCGGCGTCCGAGAGTCGGGCCGCCTGTTCGCGGGGCCGACCTACGTGTTCATCATCAGCATTCTGTTGATGGTGGCCGTCGGTACGTGGCGCTATCTCACCGGAACACTCCAGCCGGTGCCGATGCCGGAGCACGGACTGCCGCCGGGCACGTCGATGCTGCCGCTGTTCGTCATGCTCACCGCGTTCTCGAACGGCTGCACAGCGCTGACCGGTGTCGAGGCGGTGTCGAACGGCGTGCCTGCGTTCCGCCCGCCCGAAAGCAAGAATGCGGCGCAGACCCTGGTCGCCATGGCGGTGATGTCGATCGCGATGTTCATCGGCATCACTCTCCTGGCGCACGCCTACGGCATCGTCCCCAACGATTCGGAAACCGTCGTCTCGCAGATTGCGCGCGCCACATTCGGCGGCCGGGGATGGCCGTACTACCTGGTGCAGGCCTCGACGATGGCGATCCTGGTGCTGGCGGCGAACACCGCGTATGCCGATTTCCCGCGGCTGTCGTCGATCCTCGCGCGCGATCGCTTCTTGCCGCGTCAGTTCATGAACCAGGGCGATCGCCTGGCCTTCTCGAACGGCATCCTGATCTTGAGTGTGCTGGCGTCAGTGCTGCTCGTCGTCTTCGGCGGCGACACGCACGCGTTGATTCCGCTCTACATGATCGGCGTGTTCGTGTCGTTCACGCTGTCGCAGGCGGGCATGGTGATCCACTGGCGGACGCTGCGCGAATCGGGGTGGCGCACGAGCGCCGCCATCAACGGCTTCGGCGCCATCGTCACCGGCATCGTCTTGATCATCGTGGCGACGACGAAGGCGGCGGAAGGCGCGTGGATCATCATCGCGATGATCCCCGTGCTGGTGACGATCTTCGAAGTGACGAAGCGTCACTACGATCACGTGGCTGCGGAACTGTCGCTGCGCGACTGGTCGCCGGGAGCAGAGGGCAGCCACGTGGTGCTGGTGCCGATCGGCGGCATCCAGCGCGCGGTCGTGAAAGCGCTGCGCTACGCGCGGACCCTCGGCAGCGACGTGCGCGCGGTGTATGTCGAGATCGATCCGGCGGCGACCGAATCGGTTCGCCAGATGTGGCCGGAGTGGGGACAGGACGTCGATCTCGTCGTGCTGGACTCGCCGTTCCGGTCGTTGCTGGAGCCGCTGCTCGAGTACATCGAAGAGGTGCAGCGCGGCAACCCCGACGGCTTTGTGACGGTGATCCTGCCCGAGTTCGTGCCGAGCCGGCTGTGGCAGCACCTGCTGCACAACCAGCATGCGCTCCTGATCAAAGGCGCGCTGCTCTTCAAGCGCAACATCGTCGTGACTAGCGTGCCGTATCACCTCGGATGGCAGGCGGAGCCGACACCGGCGCCGAATACAGTGGTGGTACAGCGGTCCCGCTCAGTTCTCTAACGTCTCAGCCACAGCACTCTTCGACGGCACGCGTCGCACGTCGGCAAGGCAGCACGTTTGCACCACGTGTCGTGGGTCTACGTCAGATCCAATCCCGTGGAGGTCGCCATGCAAACGGATGTGGTGTGTGGAATGAAAGTGGATCCCTCTAATGCACCGGCCAAGAGCCAGTACAACGGGCAGACCTATTACTTCTGCTCGCAGGAGTGCAAGAAGAAGTTCGACGCCGATCCTCAGCGCTACGTGAAATCCCAGCAGGAACAATTCGCACGATAAACAGGAATCAGGAATCAGGAATCAGGAATCAGG
>Ga0075423_10001280_pt1 | contig 21848 bp, 20 predicted proteins | sample SoiMethybrSBSTD2_FD_80114 | JGI IMG/M metagenome (GOLD analysis project Ga0075423, IMG submission 80114) | Bulk soil microbial communities from a Populus tree surrounding site in Tennessee, USA - Soil MetaG P. TD hybrid SBSTD2 | ecosystem: Environmental > Terrestrial > Soil > Tree plantation... | reverse complement strand
GATCCGGACAACGTGAGCCAGCTGTTCACCGCGTTCTTCACCACGAAGGCTGGTGGAATGGGCATGGGCTTGTCGATCAGCCGCTCGATCATCGAAGCGCACGGCGGCCGCCTGTGGGCAACCCCGAATCCCACGCACGGCGCGACCTTTCAATTCGCGCTCCCGAGCATGCCGTGACGTCGTCGGCTCCGGTCGTGTTCGTCGTCGACGACGACTCGTCCGTTCGCGACAGCCTGCGCCGGCTCATCAGCTCGGTCGGGTTCGGCGTGGAAGTGTTTCCCATCGCGCAGGCCTTCCTGAAGGCGCGACGACCCGACGTGCCCGGATGTCTCGTGCTCGACGTCCGCTTGCCGGGGCTCAGCGGCCTCGATCTCCAGCGCGAGCTGGCCGACACCGAGGCCGCGCTGCCGATCATCTTTCTCACCGGGCACGGCGACATCCCGATGTCGGTGCGCGCGATGAAGGCCGGGGCCGTCGAGTTCCTGACGAAGCCGTTCCGCGAGCAGGATCTGCTCGACGCCATCCGCGGCGCCATCGAGCGCGATCGCGTGATCCGACTCGATCGCCAGGAGGTCAGCGCGCTCAGGAGTCGCTACGCCTCGCTGACACCGCGTGAGCGCGACGTGCTGACGCGCATCGTCGCCGGTCTGCTCAACAAGCAGATCGCCGGCGAGCTGGGCACGAGCGAGGCGACCGTGAAGGAGCAACGCGCCCATGTGATGACGAAGATGCAGGCGGGCTCGGTCGCCGAGCTCGTGCGCTTCGCCGCGCGGCTCGGCATCGCGCCGGCCGGCGGCGGCGCGAACCCCCCCAGAGACGGGTAGCGGTTCGCTCAGTACGTGGCGCTGGGCGCGACCTTGCGCGCCGGCTCGGTCGACATCGGCTCATCGGTCGCCATGCCGTCGGTCGCCATGCCGTCGAGGCTCGCCTCGCCGTCGGCATCGGCGATCGTCATGAGCAAGTACACGCGATCGCCGACGACGCGGACGGCCTCGAGCGTCACGACCGTCGGCGTGAAGCGGATGGCGTGCGCCAGCACGTCCTCGATAGCTGACGCCACCGCCGTCTTGAGCTGCGCGTCATCGGTGAGGCTGGCCGCGGGGACCGACGTCGTGACCATCACGACGTAGGCCATCGCTGGACTGGCCGCGGCGGTCATCGCGAGCACGGCGAGCGTGCAGACCAGCGCCTTCATGCGGCCGCTCCGTCGCGATGCCGCCGGCGCAGTGCGGCCATGGGGGCTCGCCCTGCCTCCCTCGGATGCGTGCGACGGAACTCGTCGGCCGCCACCACCTGCACGACGTGTCCCTGCGCGTCGAGAATCGTGACGGGGGCGATGACTTCGTCGCCCGACGGCAGTCGAACCGCGTTCGCAGAATCATTCATGGCTGATATCTCCCGTGAAGAAAGCGAGCCACTGATGCCCACATGCCACCGCCACAGGCCGGACACCGGCCGGCGCCCATGTCGAAGCACATCTCGCAATCGAGGCACAGCGCGATCCGATGCAGCGGCAGCTGGAAGGCCTTGAGCGTCTCGTGGCTTCTCATGACGTGTGTCTCGCGCCGCGCTCGAGCCGTCCCTGACATCCCACGCAGGTCGTGGTGTCGGGAAGGGCGCGCAGCCGGATGAGGGAAATTGCCGTCCCGCATTCTGTGCAGACGCCGTACTCGCCGCTGAGCACGAGGCGCAGGGCGATGCGCAGCCGGCGCGCCCGCTCGCTCAGGCGCGACGCGCTGAGGCGGGCCAGCTCCTGATGCTCGAGGTTCTGCGCGAGGTCGAAGAAGTCGCCGCCGGCGGGCGCCGTCGTGACGTCGCCGGCGCCGCTATGCAGCCGCTCAGCGATCTCATCGAGCTCGGCTTCCAGGAGCCGCTGGGTCTGCGTATTCGACTCATTCACGCCCTTGAGATGTCGCGGGCGGGGTGTTGGACGTCAGACCCTACTTTTTGGGGGTATGGTCCCGCATCGCAGGCAAAACGAAATGGAACGTGGCGCCGTGGCTTGCGTTCGCCGTGGCCCAGAACCTCCCGCCATGCGCTTCGATGATCGAGCGGCTGATCGAGAGGCCCATCCCCATGCCGCCCGGCTTGGTGGTGAAGAAGGCGTTGAAGAGCTGATCCGCTTTGCTCGGATCGATGCCGACGCCGGCATCCTGCACGGTGACGACCACCTGGTCGCCGTCGTCGGCCCGCGAGGAGATGACGAGCTCGCGCAGCCGATCGTCCACCGAAGCCATCGACTCGATGGCGTTCATCAGGAGGTTGATGATGACCTGCTGCAGCTGCACGCGATCCGCCAGGACAGCTGGAAGCGCCGGCGGCAGGTCCATGCGCAAGGCGACGTGATGCTCCAGCACCTGGTTGCGTAGCAGCGGGATCACGTCGCTGATGACGCCGTTGACGTCCAGCGGCACCTTCTGCGGCCCGGACTTCGCGGCGAGCTGCCGGATCCGACGAATCACTTCGCCGGCGCGGTTGCCGTCCTTGGCGATGCCCTCGAGGGCGCTGCGGATCATCTCCAGGTCGGGATCGGGTTTGGCCAGCCAGTTCAGCGACGCGTCGGCGTCGGCAACGATGGCGGCGAGCGGTTGGTTGATCTCGTGTGCGATCGACGCGGCCAGCTCGCCGAGCGTGATCACCCGCGTGACGTGGGCCAGCTCGACCTGGGCGTCGCGGTATCGCTGCTCTCGCTCGCGCAGCTCCTCCTCGGCGCGCTTCTGCTGCGTGACGTCCCGCGCGACGCCGCGGTAGCCGAGAAATCGACCGTCGGCATCGACCACGGGCTTGCCGCTGATCGAGATGAAGCCCAGCGAGCCATCGGTGCGTCGCGCCATGTAGACGAAATCGCGGAACGGCTCGTGGCGCTCGACCGTCGCGATGTGCTCGCGCCACTTGCTCGGGTCGGACGCGTAGTCGGCGGCGATGTCCCAGCGACGCTTGCCGATGGGCGCGCCCCAGTCGAAGCCGAAGGCGCCGACCGGTTCGGAGAAATACGAGAACTCGTGCCCCGGCCCGGTGGCCCAGAACCAATCCGACGCCGTCTCGGCGTAGTCGCGGAACCGCTGCTCGCTCGCCCGCAGATCCTCGTATGCACGCTCGAGGGTCTGACGCATGGTCTGGAAGGCGGCGACGAGGTGATCGAGCTCGTCCTTGTTCTCCGGCGGCCGGCGTTGCAAGCGCAACGGCGGGCCCGGTGTTCGCAGATCGTACTTCCCCAGAAATCCGGCGAGCGCCGTCAGATGCCGCGTGACCAGGCGATGGGTGATGTAGAGGATGAAGAACGACACGAGAAAAATCGTCGCGCCTTGTGTGGTGACGATGACGGCGGCGCGCTCGGCGAGCGCGCGATACATGTCGGCTCGTGTCGCCTCGATCGTCAGCACGCCGAGCTGTTGCTGGCCCCCGCGCGCCGTATGGAGCAGCGGGAAGTGGCGCGTGATGGCGTCGGGGCCCGGCCGGCGGCCGCCCGTCACCACCATCGGCTCGGGGCGATTCGTGGTCTCGCGGATTTCCACGAACCGAATGGCCGGCAACGCCAGAATCCCCTCGATCTGCAGCTCGAGCTGTCGCCGATCCAGGTTCCAGAGGCCCTCGCCGAGGCTCTGAGAGTAGCTGCCCGCCACTTCGGACAACCGGCCGTCGATGGCGTTGAGATCGCGGCGATAGTCGAAACCGAGCTGAACGAGCGTGACGATCTGCGTGATGGCGAAGCTGAACAGCAACACCCGACCCAACAAGCGCGGACCAATGCCCCCGCGCAGACGTTCGAAGGCGCGCGATATCCCCGCCGTCATCCCGCTGTCCAAGCGCCGGACAGTATCCCACGGCCGAGTGGCATACGACGCGAGGCACGAGAACGTGCGTGAAGACGGGTTCGACCTGGTGGAGAATGCACCGGGGACATCGATGGCCGACCGCGGTCGCTGTCTGACAGTTGCTGTGCTCGCCGCCGCATGGGCTTTCACGGTTGCAGTGGCTACGCTGCCGGCGGTCGCGGCGCCGCTGCGCCTCGTCACCGATCAGTGGATCCCGTACGAGAATCTCTCGGACGCGGACGCTCCAGGATTCAGCACTGAAGTGCTCACCGGCGTGTTCGCGTCGATGAAGCAGGAGGTTTCGTTCGAGGAGTTTCCCTGGGCGCGTGCCGCCCGGCTCGTCTTCCGCGGTGAGCGGGACGCGCTCTTCACCGCGTTCTACGACGAAGAGCGAGCGCGCTACTGCCATTTCCCCAAGGAGCCGCTGGCCCGCGACAAGTGGATCTTCTTCGTACGAGCCGCGGATGCCGGCCGCCTGAAGTTTTCGTCGTTCTCGGATCTGCTCGGACACGACATCGCCGTGCTCCGGGGCGCGTCGATCTCGCCGGAATTCTGGGCCTTCGCGCGCGAGCAGCGCACCATTCGCGAGACGGCGAGCGATGAGGTAAATATGCGGATGCTGGAGGCGGGCCGCGTCGACTACGTCGTCGCGAGCTTCGTCAACGGCATGCGGCTGATCAGGTCGCTCGGTCTCGAGGGCAAGGTGGCACCGCTGCTGTCGCGCAGCCTCAAGGAGGACGATTTGTACGTGATTTTCAGCAAAGAGCGCGTGTCGCCCGCGTTCGTCGAGAGCTTTTCCGACGCCTTGCGTCGATTCAAACAGACCGAGGCGTTCCGGGCGCTTTACCGCAAGTACTTCCCGGCTGCCGACGGAAACCAGAGCCTGTCGCCATGACGCGGTGCGCGCTTTCTAGGCAGTCGACATTCATCCGTAACGTTGCCGCGGGTCCAGGCATCAAAAGGCCCGCATGAAGGGGCGCTCGCTCGTCGGTCCTGGCTTGCTGGCCGTCGCTCTCCTTGTCACGCTGGCGGCTTGCGGCGACAGATCGGGCGCCGCCCCCGCCGCTCCGCCCCCGGTGGTCAAGGTGACGCCAGTCACCCAGGAGGACGTGCCGATCTCGGTCGAGTACGTTGGCTCGCTGGTCGGTTACGTCACCGCGCAAATTCGCGCTCGCGTCGCCGGGCACCTCATGAGTCAGAACTACACGGAAGGCGCGCTGGTCAAGGCCGGCGACTTGATGTTTCAGGTCGATCCCCGGCCGTTCCAGGCGGCCCTCGAGCAGGCCGAGGCCAATCTGCTGCAGGCCGAGTCGCAGCTGAGCCAGGCCAAGGCGCAGGTCAGCGCGAGCCAGGCACAGGTCGAGCAGGCGCTCGCGCAGGTCTCCCAGTACCAGGCCCAAGTTCAGAAGGCCGAGGCTGACCAGCGTCGGACCGAGCTGGACGTCGGCCGCTACACGCCGTTGGCCACGCGTGGCTCGGTCAGTCAGCAGGAGCTCGACAACGCGGTCCAGAACAACCTCGCGAACGTCGCGTCGGTCGCGGCCGCTCGCGCCTCGGTACAGAACGCGCAAGCCAATGTGTCGAACGCGCGCGCAACGCTCGAGAACTCGCAAGCCAACGTGAAGACGCAGGAAGCGAACATCGCCGCCGCGCGGGCCTCGCTCACCAACGCGAAGCTCAACCTCGGCTACACCCATGTGCTCGCGCCGATCTCGGGCGTGGCGGGCTTCCGGGTCGCGAACATCGGCGACTACGTCGGTCCGAACGATCAGCAGCCGCTGACGACGGTCTCTCAGGTCGACCCGATCTACGCGGAGGTACCGATCAGCGAGCAGCGGGCGCTCGCGAGGTTCCGCGAATGGGAGGCGAACCCGCGACAGCGTCTAGACCTCGACCTGGAGCTGATCCTGGCCGACGGCAGCGTCTATCCCCGAAAGGGCCGAGCGGTCGCGCTCGACCGACAAGTCGACGTGACGACCGGCACCGTGCTCGCGCGTGGCGTCTTCCCGAATCCGGGCAATGTGCTGCGTCCCGGCCAGTACGCCAAGGTCCGGGCCGTCGTCGACGTGAAGAAGAACGCGCTCCTCGTGCCCCAGCGCGCCGTCCAGGACGTCCAGGGTGTGCAGCAGATCGCCGTCGTGAAAGCCGACGACACGGTCGACGTCCGCGCCATCCAGCTCGGAGCGCGCTTCGGCTCTCTGTGGGTCGTCACCAACGGATTGAAGCCCGGCGAGCGGGTCGTCGTCGAGGGCGGCGATCGGGTGCGTCCGGGCCAGAAGGTGCGGCCCGAAGCGTTCGCGCCGCCGGGGCCCGGCGCGACGAAGTAGAGCACCCGCATGTCGAGGTTCTTCATCAACCGGCCGATCGTCGCCATGGTGATCTCCATCCTCATGGTGATCCTCGGCGTCGTCGCGATGGTGCAGCTGCCGATCGCTCTATATCCGAACATCGCGCCGCCCGAGATCCTCCTGACCGCTCGCTACCCGGGCGCCGACGCCGTGACGCTCGAGCAGTCCGTTGCCACGCCGATCGAGCAGCAGATGAGCGGCGTGGACAACATGATCTACATGTATTCGCTCAACCAGAGCGCCGGTAATCAGATGCAGCTGCGCGTCGACTTCGACGTCAACACTGATCCGAGCGTCGACCAGGTGCTCGTCAACCTCCGCTACTCGCAGGCCGTCTCACAGCTGCCGCCCGACGTCGTGAACCAGGGCGTCGCCATCATCAAGTCGGTCACGAGCCCACTGGGCCTCTTCGTGCTGTACTCGCCGAAGGGCACGTACGACGAACTGTTCCTCGCCAATTACGCGTACGTCAACATCAATGACCCGATGACGCGCGTACCCGGCATCGGCCAGGTGCTGATCTTCGGGGCGTCCCAGTACGCAATCCGGCTCTGGGTCAACCCCGACACGCTGGCGAAGCTCGACATCACCGTCAACGAGATCGCCAACGCGTTGCAGGCGCAGAACACCGTCAACCCGGCCGGCCAGCTCGGCGGCGATCCGATCCCTCGTGGCCAGGAGTTCACGTACACGGTGCTGGCCCAGGGACGCCTCACCAGTCTCGAGGAGTTCGGGAACGTCGTGGTGCGAGCCAAGCCGGACGGCGCGATCGTCCGAGTGAAGGACGTCGCGCGCGTGGAGCTCGGGGCGCAGAACTACATCCGGCGCGGCCGCCTCAACGGCCAGCCGGCCGCGATCGTGGCGGTCTACCAGCTGCCCGGCTCGAACGCGATCGAGACCATGAAGGGCGCGACGAAGCTGATGGACGAGATGAAGAAGCGGTTCCCCGCCGACCTCGACTACGTGACGGCGCTCGACACGACGCTGGCGGTCAGCGCCGGCATCCGGGAGATCGCCAAGACGCTGGTCGAGGCGCTCCTCCTCGTCGTCCTCGTCGTCTTCGTCTTCTTGCAGGGCTTCCGCGCGACGCTCATCCCGCTGCTGGCGGTGCCGGTCGCGCTCGTCGGCGCGTTCATGGTCTTTCCGCTGCTGGGATTCTCGATCAACACGCTCTCGCTCTTCGGCCTCGTGCTGGCTATCGGCCTCGTCGTCGACGACGCCATCGTGGTCGTCGAGGCCGTCGAGCAACACATCGAGCGGGGGCTCTCCCCGCGCGACGCCTCGTTGAAGGCGATGGAGGAGGTGTCGGGACCGGTCATCGGAATCGCCATCATCATGGCCGCGGTGTTCATCCCGACGGCGTTCATTCCGAGCATCACCGGGCGGATGTACCAGCAGTTCGCCGTCACCATCGCGGTGTCCGTCCTGATCTCGGCCTTCAACGCGCTCACGCTGAGCCCGGCGCTTTCGGCGCTATTACTGAGAGAGAAGCGCGAGATGCGCGGCCCGCTCGGGTGGTTCTTCCGTGGCTTCAACCGCGCCTTCGAGCGGGTGATGGCCGGGTATCTCGATGGGAGCCGTATCCTGATCCGCAAGGCCGCCTTTGCGATACTCCTGCTGCTCGTCGCGGCGGGGGTGTCCGGTCTGATCAGCCTCCGGCTTCCCGGTGGTTTCGTGCCCGAGGAGGACCAGGGCTACATTTACGCCAACATCCAGCTTCCTCTGGCCGCCTCGCTCGACCGCACGGCGGCCGTCAACGACAAGCTCGACGCGATCCTCAAGACGCAACCGGGCATCAAGTACTACACCGGCGTGGCCGGCTTCAGCCTGCTGAGCCTGGTCACCACGACCTACAACTCGTTCTACTTCATCACGCTGGAGGACTGGGACGCCCGCAACAAGGTCGGCCTCACTGCCGACGTGATCATCCGTCAGCTCAACCAGAAGCTGGCCGGTCTGGCCGAGGCTCAGGCCTTCGCCTTCTCGCCGCCGGCTATCCCGGGCATCGGAACGTCGGGCGGTGTGACGTTCATGCTCGAGGATCGCTCGGGCAAGGACCCCGCGTTCCTCGCCGAGAACACGGTAAAATTCCTGGCCGCCGCGCGGAAGCGCCCGGAGTTCGCACGGCTCTTCACGACCCTGCTGCCGAGCGTGCCGCAGTACTTCGCCGACGTCGATCGCGACAAGGTTCTCAAGCAGGGCATCAATCTCGCATCGGTTTACCAGGCGCTGCAGGCGTTCCTCGGTGGCGCCTTCGTGAACTACTTCAACCAGTACGGACGAGTCTGGCAGGTGTACGTCCAGGCTGAAGGCCAGTTCAGAACCCAGGCTGAGAATGTCGGTCGGTTCTACGTGCGCAACGCCGCGGGCCAGCCCGTGCCGCTGTCGACGCTCGTCAGGATGAAGGAAGTCAACGGCCCGGAGTTCACGACGCGATTCAACGAGTATCGCGCGGCGCAGATCAATGGGCTTTTGGCACCCGGGTTCAGCACCCGGCAGGGGATGCGGGCACTCGAAGAGGTCTTCGCCCAAACCATGCCGCGCGAGATGGGTTTCGACTACTCGGGCATGTCGTTCCAGGAGCACGTGGCGGAGCAGGGCGTGCCGCCGAGTGTGGTGCTCGGGTTCTCGGTGCTGGTGGTGTTCTTGATCATGGCAGCACTGTACGAGAGCTGGACGCTTCCGTTCGCCGTCCTGCTCGCCACGCCCATCGCCATGTTCGGCGCCCTCGCAGCGCTGTGGCTCCGGCGCTTCGAGCTCGATGTCTTCTCGCAGATCGGCCTGCTCATGGTCATCGGGCTCGCCGCCAAGAACGCGATCCTGATCGTCGAGTTCGCCAAGGTCGCGTACGAGGGGGGAATGCCGCTCGTCGACGCCGCGCTCGAAGGCGTCCGTGTGCGTCGGCGCGCCCTCTTCATGACCTCCTTCGCGTTCATCCTCGGCTGCGTGCCGTTGTGGACCGCAGCCGGCGCCGGTGCGGTTGGACGCCGCGTACTCGGCACCGTCGTGATCGGCGGAATGCTGACCGACACGCTCATCGCCAGTCTCTTCATCTCGGTGAGCTTCTATGTGAGTGAGCGCTTCAGCCGGGCGCCACACGCCGCCACCCCGCCGGTATCCGCTCCGGCGGCGATTTCTGGCGGGGCGGGCGACGAATCTTCGGCCGGCAGACCGCGCTCGTGAGATCTCGGGCTTGCGCTTGCATTATCGTCGCGACGGCGGTGCTCGCCGGCTGCGCGATCGGCCCTGATTACAAACGGCCGCCGGTCGCCGAGCCGCCGACGTTCCGCGGACAGGTGAGCACCGAGGCCGAATCGCTGGCGGACGCGCCGTGGTGGGACGTGTTCGGTGACCCGATCCTCAAAGATCTGATCCGCGAGGCGCTGCAGAACAACTACGACGTGGCCATCGCGGCCGCGCGCGTGCGGGAAGCGCGCGCGGCGTTCGTCAGCACACGATCGGACCTCTATCCCTCGGTCGACTACGGCATCAGCGCCGGGAGAGCGAAGCTCACGCCCGGCATCGCGGGTTCTCCGGGTGGGCCGGCGCTGAATGCAAGCAATTTCTATTCAGCCTCGATGACGATGTCGTGGGAGCTCGACATCTGGGGTCGCATCCGCCGTGCCACCGAGGCGTCGCGCGCGACACTGTTTGCGACCGAAGACGCCCGGCGCGGCGTCTGGCTCACGCTGGTCAGCGATCTCGCCCAGGCCTACTTCGAGCTGCTCGCGCTGGACGTGCAGCTGCAGATCGCCCGCAACAGTCGCGACGCGTATCAGTACACGTTCGATCTGTTCGAGGATCGCTATAAGGCCGGCGTGGCCAGCAAGCTCGAGACGGCGCGGGCGGAGGGCGCGCTCGGCGGCGCGGAGGCCACCATTCCGCAGTTCGAAAGCGACATCGTCGCCAAGGAGAATCAGATCAGCATTCTGCTCGGCCGCACGCCGGGTCCGATCGTCCGGGGCTTGCCGATGTACGAGCAGGCGGTCGTGCCCACGGTGCCCGCGGGACTGCCATCGTCACTCCTGGAGCGGCGGCCCGATCTGCGGCAGGTGGAGCAGCAGATGGCCGCCGCGAATGCACGCATCGGCGTGGCCAAGGCCGAATTCTTTCCGAAGCTCAGCCTGACCGCGCTCTTCGGCACGGCCAGCCCCGAGATATCGGCACTCACGGGGGGCGCCGCCACGATCTGGGCCGTCGCCGGGGTGTTCAGCGGACCGCTCTTGAATGCCGGCCGCACGCTCGGCAATTACCGCGCCTCCATCGCGCAATGGGAGCAGACGAAGCTTCAGTACGAGCAGGCCGTGCTCACCGCGCTTCGGGAGGTATCCGACTCGCTCACGGCGCTCGGCAAGCTGAGCGATGCCGAGACGGGACAGGACCGCTCGGTCAAGGCACTCGCGAATGCCGTCGAGTACGCGACCGATCGGTATCGCTTCGGGCTCGCCAGCTATTTCGAGGTGCTCGAGGCTCAGCAGCAGCTCTATCCCGCGCAGAACACGCTCGCGCAGATCCGCCGCGATCGTCTGCTCGCGCACGTCCGCCTGTACCGGGCGCTGGGCGGTGGCTGGGCACTCACCGATCAGCAATGGATGAGCGGGCCGTGACGCTCGACCGACGCACGTTCTCGACGGCGTAACGCCGAGGCTCCGCGCCGCATCTAATCAAAAGCGAGAGGATCGAGACATGGGGATTTCGCCGCTCGCGGGCAAGCCGGCGCCCAGAGGCATGCTGGTGGATCTGGCTCGCCTCGAACGGGAGTACTACGCGCATAGACCGGACCCGGGCAACGCCGGCGAGCGCGTGAGCTTCGGCACCAGCGGGCATCGGGGATCGTCGTTGCGCGGCTCGTTCACCGAAGCCCACATCCTCGCCATCACCCAGGCCATCTGCGAGTACCGCCGACAGCAGGGCATCGATGGTCCGCTCTACATGGGCAAGGACACGCACGCGCTGTCGCGTCCGGCCGAGCGCACGGCCCTCGAGGTCCTTGCCGCGAACGGCGTGAGCGTCGTCATTCAGCGGGACGATGGCGTGACACCCACGCCGGTGATCTCGCACGCCATTCTCGTGTACAACCGCGGCCGCACGACACACCTCGCCGACGGCATCGTCGTCACGCCATCGCACAACCCGCCCGAAGACGGCGGCTTCAAGTACAACACTCCAAACGGCGGCCCCGCGGACACGCACGTCACGACGTGGGTGCAGGACCGCGCCAATGAGCTGTTGCGTGCCGGCAACATCGGCGTCAAGCGCGTGCCGTTCACGGCCGCGATCAAGGCGGCCAGTACGCGTCAACAGGACCTCATGCTGCCGTATGTGGACGATCTGCGAAACGTCCTCGACATGGGCGCGATCCGGGGCAGTGGCCTGACGCTCGCCGTCGACCCGCTCGGCGGGACCACCCGAGACTACTGGGAGCGGATCAACGCGGTCTACGGGCTGGACATCACCGTCGTCAATCCGATCGTCGATCCGCAATTCGCGTTCATGACGGTCGACCACGACGGCCGGATCCGCATGGATCCATCGAGTCCGTATGCCATGGCCCGGCTCGTTGGGCTCAAGGATCGATACCGCGTCGTGTTCGCCACCGATCCCGATGCGGATCGGCACGGCATCGTCACGTCGTCGACCGGCTTGATGAACCCGAATCAGTACCTCGCCGTGGCCATCGATTACCTGCTGACGCACCGTCCCCAGTGGCCGGCACGCGCGGCCGTCGGCAAGACCATCGTGAGCAGCAGCCTCATCGATCGGGTCGTGCGCGCCCGCGGCTACGCACTGTCCGAGGTGCCCGTCGGATTCAAGTGGTTCGTGGCCGGATTGTTCGACGGCTCGCTCTGCTTCGGCGGTGAAGAGAGTGCGGGGGCGAGCTTCCTGCGCCGCGACGGCACCGTATGGGCGACCGACAAGGACGGCCCGATCATGGCGCTGCTCGCCGCGGAGATCACCGCGCGCAGCGGAAAGGACCCGGGCGAGCACTATCGCTCGCTGACCACGGCGCTCGGCGCGCCCTCGTACACGCGCATCGATGCCGCGGCCACGTCCGAAGAAAAGGCGCGCCTCGCGCGGCTCTCGCCCGAGTCCATCACGGAAAAAGAGCTCGCCGGCGAAGCGATCACGGAGAAGCTCAGCCGCGCGCCCGGCAACGGACAGCCGATCGGCGGGGTGAAGGTCATGGCGCGCAGCGGCTGGTTTGCCGCTCGACCGTCCGGCACCGAAAACATCTACAAGATCTACGCGGAGAGCTTCAAGGGCGAGGCGCACCTCGACGCCATCGTGCGTGAAGCGCAGGCGATGGTGAGCCGATCCCTCGGGAGGTGAAGGGCGATGCAGCTGGGAATGATCGGCCTCGGCAGAATGGGCGGGAACATGACCCGGCGACTGATGCGCGCGGGGCACGAGGTGGTCGTGTATGCGGCCAGCGCGAAGTCACGCGAGACGTTCTCGAAGGAGACCGGCGCGGTGGCTGCCTCCTCGCTCGACGATCTCGTGGCCCGGCTCAAGGCGCCACGCGCCATCTGGCTGATGGTGCCCGCCGCCGCGGTCGACCCGACGCTCGAGAGCCTCGCGCCCGCGGTCGCCAAAGGCGACATCCTCATCGACGGCGGCAATTCGTACTACATCGACGACATCCGGCGAGCGAAAGCGCTCACGGCGCGCGGGATCCACTACGTGGATTGCGGCACGAGCGGCGGTGTGTGGGGCCTCGATCGCGGGTACTGCCTGATGATCGGCGGCGACAAGAAGGTGGTCGAGCATCTCGATCCGATCTTCGCCGCGCTCGCTCCGGGTCGTGACGCCGCGCCGCGACTGCCGGGACGCGAGAAAATCGGCGGCACGGCGGAGCAGGGGTATCTGCACTGCGGGCCTCATGGCGGCGGCCATTTCGTGAAGATGGTCCACAACGGCATCGAGTACGGCGTCATGGCGGCCTACGCCGAGGGCCTGAACATCCTGCATCACGCCGACGTCGGTCGCTCCGCGCACGCGGTGAACGCCGAGACGACGCCGCTGCGCGATCCCGAGGAATATCAGTACGACTTCGATTTGCGCGACGTCACCGAGCTGTGGCGTCGCGGCAGCGTGATCGCCTCGTGGCTACTCGATCTGACCGCGGGCGCATTGCTCACGGACCCCGACCTCTCCGGGTTCGCCGGACGCGTTTCGGACTCGGGCGAGGGGCGGTGGACGATCAAGGCGGCGATCGATGAGGCGGTGCCGGCGCCGGTGTTGACGACGGCACTCTACGAGCGATTCAGCTCACGCGGCGAGGCGGAGTTTGCCGACAAGGTCCTCTCCGCTATGCGGTTCGGCTTTGGCGGCCACAAGGAGCAGACTCGGTGATGCGGAACATCACGCTGGTGTTCATCGTCGTCGTCGCGGGAATCCTGGCGGCGGGCGTCGCGAAAGCGCAGACCGCGGCGACCACCGCTCCGGGCCAGTTTCGGTTCGACCTGGAAGAGTCCGATACGCCTCGAGGCAAGGCCGTCGAGGGCTACATCTACAACAGCTCGCCCTGGAGAATCACCAACGTCCGCCTGCGCGTCGAGAGCGTCGACGGCGACGGGAAAGTCACGAACGAATCGTCCGGGTGGGTCGTGGGTGACGTGAGAGCCGGCGGCCGCAGCTATTTCTACGTTCCCGTCCCGGCGCACGCCGCCAGTTATCGCGCGACCGTTCAATCCTTCGACAAGGTCGGATTCGAGGGCGCCCGGCCCGAGGCGCCCTGAGCGGCCACACTGCGCTCTTCGAGCGTGGCGCCGGCGACGTAGAGGATGGTTTCGATCAGCGGGATGACACACCAGTCGGCGTGTGGCCAACGCATGACCGCGAAGAACGCCCAGATGCTGAGGACGGCGCCGAAATATTGTGGATGCGGCAGCACCGAGAATGGAAACGCCGAGCACCACGGCGCGTCGTAACCCAGGCGGTCACCGAAGAACACGGCCACGCGGCCCAGCCGATAGAAGCCGGTCACGACGAGCGACTGTCCTGCAAGAAACAGGACGACGGCGATCGCGATGACGGTGGGCGGCGCGCTCGGCGTCAGCGACGGATCGTGGAGATAACACCACCCGATGAAGACGACGAGCTGTAGGGCTTTGAACGCGTAGAAGAGCTTCTGCACCACGGCCACGGGCTCGCCGAGCCACGCGACACTCGGCCGCGCGGCCCACGCCCGGAACGAGCGCGGCCGCCGAGCGATCCAGACATAACAGGCGCGCTCCACGCCGAGGAGCGCGCCTGCTGTCAGGGTCGTGAAGATCAAGCCGGGCGGAAATAGCGCGGCGAGTATGCGATGAGGTCGGTGATCGGATCGGTCACGAGCTTGACGAACCAGACCATCGCGAGGCGCGGTCCGTGCTTGACCACGAGATACGCCACCCGACCGCCGACCACCGCCGCCATCAGCCCGAACCACTGGTAGCCGACCAGCGGCGCCACCGCTCGCAGACCGTCGACACTCCACGAGCCCGTGATGGCGATGGTGGCGAAGGGCAGGAGGAAGAAGCTGCCGAGGATCATCGTCTTGTTGCGCGTGTTGTACCCGAGCAGCGTGGTTTCTTTGTCGTGGCAGGGCGGCTCCAGGATGGCGTGACCGAACTGGCGGACGAAGAGCGCGGCCATCCCCGCCCACATCGCGGTCGGCAGGTCCCACAACGCGTACGCGTAGCAGACCAGGAACACGCTCGAGCTCACGATGTGCAGAAACTGGTTGGTCAGGTTGCTATGCGACGCATGATGATCGTCCTGCTTGCGCCGCATCACCTCGCGGTAGAAGCTTTGCATCGGCCGGGGTATCTGGACGAGACTGCCGATCATTTCCTTGATGAGCTGCGCTCGCATGGTTTTCTCCCTTTCCGGATAGTCGTGGCGGCTCAGCCACCAGCCGTCCGCGCGCATCGCGCGCGCGGCGGCGACGAGCTTGTCGCCAAGCGCGTCGTAGTCCTTGTCCGTCATCGCCATATTCGACAGACACCGCCCGGTGCCGACCCAGCTGAGCGTGACGCCCTCCGCGCGCAGGTAATACTGCAGGAGCCAGTTGTAGCGGCCGGGCTCCGTGAACACGACGGTCCACACCGTGGTCAGGTGCTCCACTCGCAGCGGCAGCGATTCGGTCGTAAGCGCCTCGTTGGTGGCGCGCACCCAGCGTGCGCAGCGATCGTTGAGCTCTCCGTAGAGCGACGCGGTGCCGGCCGCAGTGAGCCAGCGCAGGAACTCGTTCATGCTCCCCATCACGACAGGATGGGCGGAGAAGGTGCCGACGACGTACGACATCCGCATCGGACGGTCCGGATCGAAGCGGCGCATGAGTGAGCGCGCACCGCACACGACGCCGATCGGCAGACCGCCCGCCACCGTCTTGCCGTACACCACCATGTCGGCGCGCACCCCGAAGAACTCTTGCGCGCCGCCCGGCGCCAGGCGGAAGCCGCTGTACACCTCGTCGAAGATCAGCGGCACGCCGGCCTCGCCGCAGACCTCGCGCAGTCGCCGGAGCCACGCGGCATAGCGCGCCGTCGCGTCTTCGGTCTTTCGCACGTTGCTCGTCAAGAGGATGGCGTCGTTGGGCGGCGGTGCGTTCGGATGAAAACCCTGGACGGGATTCACCAGCACGCCGGCGATCTCGCCCGCGCGCCGGCGGATGACGCGGAGCGACGCGGGATCGAGGTCTTTCAGGGTCAGGCAATCGTCGATGGTGCGCTCGCTGCCAAGGCCCGGCTGCACACCGTCCCACCAGCCGTGATAGGCCCCGGAGAAGCAGACGATCAGCTTGCGCCGCGTGTTGAAGCGCGCGAGCCGTACCGCGGCCATCACCGCTTCCGTGCCGCTCATGTGGAACGACACCTCGTCGAGGCCGGAGATCGATTTCAGGATGGCGATGTTCTCGGCGACGACGGGATGAAGCGGCCCGAGCGCGGGGCCGAGATCGTTCACCCGCTCCAAACCGTCGCGCATCCAGGTCTTGTAGCGGTCGTAGCCGGCGACGTTGACGCCGTAGGAGCCGCTGACGTCGAGCGTCCAGTTGCCGTCGAGATCGCGCACGCGCGGACCATCGGAGGCGTCGACCACGCTGGCGAGATTGAAGTGCTCGCGCATGAAGCGCGCGAACGGGAACGGCACCCGATTGGCGTCGGTGAAGCGCAGATCCGAGAAGCTGTCGCGGATCGATTCCGCCCATGTCAGCGACCGGCGATACCGCTCGCGGAACAGCCGCGACAGGCGCTCGATGCCCGCGCGGCGGCGCTCGACCTCTCGCGGCCCAGCGCCGTCGGCGCGATAGAACTCCTCATCGGACAGATCGCGCCGCTTTACCCAGCGCGCGAGGTATCGAAGGCCGAGCGGAGTGAGCGCTTGCGCCCTCAGGGTCACCACGCGCCGGGCCAGCCATCGCGCGGCAAGGCTCGCCACGATGCCGCAGCTCACGACGATGGCGATCCACGTCAACGCCGTCCATGGGTCCGTCATTGCAGCCTCCCTGTGACCGTGTCGGCCTCCATATCGCGCAACCACGCGCGGTCCGCCGGTCGCGCCTCGGCAGCGGCCCGCATCAGAACGCTCTCGAAGCGCTCCACCACGCGACCCCAATCGAGTGGCAGCACCGTGTTGCGCGCGGTCCGGCGGATCCGGGTCAGCAGCCCCGGCGCGCTGACGATGCGCACGGCGTTGGCGATGAACGCGCGCCGGTCTCGGTACGGCACGAGCAGCCCGTCCTCGCCGTGCGTCAGGTGCTCGCGCGCGGCCGCGTAGTCGTACGCGATCACCCCCAGGCCGCTCGCCATCGCTTCGAGCGTGACCGCGCCGAACGTTTCCGTATCGCTCGGGAACAGGAAGATATCGGCCGACGCGTAGTGCGCGGCCAGCTCTTCGCCGGTGCGGAAGCCACAGAAGATCGCGTCGGGGTGGGCGCGCCGCAGTCGCTCGCAGGCGGGGCCGTCGCCGATGACGACGAAACGGATCCGCGGGTGAACCGCTTGCATGGAGCGGTAGGCGTCGACGGCGAGGTCGATGTTCTTCTCCGCCGCCACGCGGCCCACATACGCGACGACCACGTCTTCGTCGCTGACGCCCCAGGCGGCGCGCAGCGCCGGCGAGCGGCGCGCGGGGGTGAAGAGCGCGCAGTCCACGCCGCGGCCGAGCACCTCCACGTTGCGAAACCGCATCGCGCGAAGGCTCGCGCGGAGATCGTCCGTGGCGACGAGCGTCGTGGTCGTCTGGTTGTGAAACCGCCGCAGGTATGCCGTCACGAGGCCCCGCAGCCAGCGGGCGCCGTAGTGCTCGACGTAACGATCGAAGTTCGTGTGAAAGCCGCTGACGACCGGCAGCGCGAGCGCGTTCGCGGCGCGCACGGCCGAGAGCCCGAGCGGCCCCTCCGTCGCCACGTAGATGACGTCCGGGCGCCGAGTTCCCCAGGTGGCGCACAGTGCGCCGCCGGCGGGCAGCCCGAAGCGAACGGATCGATATCCGGGCAGTGGCAGTCCGGCGGTCAGCATGGTCCGAGCGTCGGCGGTGTCGCCGCGGCGGCGCGGCCGCACCATCGACACCACGTGTCCGCGCGCGCGCAATCCATTGGCGAGCCGCGCGAGCGTCAGCGCCACGCCGTTGATCTCCGGGGGATACGTCTCGGTCACGAGCGCGATGTGCCCCGTCATCATTCGGCTCCTTGGACCATGGTCGTCTCGGCACGCGCCGGTGTCTGGGGGAACACGAGCTCCAGCTCGCCATCGACGTGCTCGACGACCGCGGTGTTGTTCTCCACCCAGTCTCCGCAGTTGGCGTAGACCGTTCCTTCGATCCGGCGCAGCGCCGGACAGTGAATGTGTCCGCAGACCACACCGGCGAGAGCGCGGCGCGCGGCCTCGTGGGCGAGCGCGGTCTCGAACGCCGTCACGAAATCGACGACAGGCTTCAGGCAGTCCTTGAGGTAGCCGGACAGGCTCCAGTATCCGAAGCCGAGCGGTCGGCGGACGCCATTGAACCAGCGATTGAGCGCCACCAGCGCTTCGCAGCCGATACCGCCGAGCCACACGGTCCAGCGATGGCAGCGTGTGACGCCGTCGAAGTCGTCGCCGTGAAGGATGAGCAGCAGACGGCCGTCGGCCGTCCGATGGACCGCTGACGATCGTCCCCGCCCTCGCCTTCGACAAGACCTTCCGGATGACGTCGCTGTGCGACTGCGGCCAGTAGGGCTGGCGCCGCAGGCTCCAGAAATCGATGATGTCGCCGACCAGGTAGAGATAGTCGCTGTCGTGGCTTTCGAGAAACGCCTGGAGGGCCCCGGCGTCGCACTGCCGAGTACCGAGGTGAACGTCGCTGATCCAGATGGTGCGATAGCGCACGTCACCACTATTGTGGTGACACACGCGCCCGGATCGCGCGTGAAGAGTCGGCTACCGATATGTGTCGTCAGTGCTACGGGAGGCCCGCGCGCGGCGCTCGGTGTATCAGGCTCCAGCTTCGATACCCTCGGCGAAGTCCCGCAGCGCTTGCCTGTGTGTGCGGTGCGCGATCTCATGGCCCATCATCATCACGATCGCCAGCCGCCATTCGATGATCTCGATGATCGCCATCACGGCGAGGCCGGCATACCAGCCAATGCGAGGATGCACACTGCGCACAGAAGTGCGACGCTGTGGCGCGTCCTTCAGGCGTCCGTTTCGACGGCTCGTCGGTTCGGGCGGGATCGCTGCATTGATTTTGCGCTTCCGTGGGCCACGCCGCGGCGTCCCCGCTGTCGAACTCATCTCCCCCTCACTTCCGGGGGCGGCGCGTCGACGCGCACCGGTTCGACGTCGAATCCCGCTTCACGCCAGCCCTCGAATCCGCCGCTGAGAGGATGGACGTTCTTATACCCGTGGCGCGCCAGGAGGAGCGCCCTGCGGGCGCTCGTCGCCTCTTTGGGCTCGGCGCAATAGAAGACGACCTCGCTGTTCTTGTTGATCAGCTGGTGCGGATCGTCCAGCATTTCGGGACAAATCCAGCGCGCGCCCGGGATCGCGTACGGAGTCGCTTCGAGGTCCAGCGTCGTTCTCAAATCGAAGATCAGCGGACGGTCGCCGGCGTCGAGCCGTCGCTTGAGCTCGGTCGAGGTGATCCGAGCTTTGCGGAGATGACGCAGGAAGCGTTGCCGTCTCGCAAACTTATAGGCGAGATAGAGGACCAATGCCGCGACGATGAGGATGACGAGCGGCGTCCCGAGGCGGCCGGCCCCGGTGGCGATACGCGCGATGACGTCGGCGCCGAAATAACCAAGCGCCATCCAGGCGCCCGCCCAGAGCAGGGCGCCGGCCGCGGCATAGAGCACGAAGCGCGCGAGGCGAATCGGAACCGAGCCCGCGAGGCCAGCGGCGAGTGGATTCACGCCCGGCAGGAACTTCGCCAGGACGAGATACCGCAGCCGATGTGCGACGAATCGCTCCTTGGCGTGCCGGATGAGCGAGTCGGGGTCGAGCGAAAAGCGGCACAGCAGCTCGAGCACCCGTGTGCCGTGGGATCGTCCCAGCGAGTACCAGACCACGTCCGCGACGACCGTGGCCGCCATGGCGGCTGCAATCGCCGACGCCAGATTCATGCGCCCAGCGCCGGACAGCGCGCCGGCGCCGAGCAGCATCGGAACGGCCGGCGCCGGCGCTCCCGCCTGCACCGCAAACGCCCAGACGAAGATCACGGCGAGACCGTACTGCGTCAAGAGGTCAGGCGCCGAGGCCATCACCGGGGCCCGGGAGTCGCCGCCAACGTGGACTGGATCAACCGAGCCCGCTCCACGTCCACGTTCGTCTTCAACACCGTCCCACCGAGGCCGCGAATGCCCTGCAGGATCACGTCCATGTCGCCCTCGGAGTCCAGGACGAAGATGGCCGACGTTCCGGGTTTCATCAGTCGCTGCACGTCCTTGATGAAATCGTCGGCGATACCGGCCGACATCGCGTGCATCGCCGTGCCCGCGCCTCCGACCATCGCCCCGATCGCCGCACCGACGATTGGCACGCCGACCACCAGGCCGGCGAGGAAACCGACCGCGGAGGCGCCCATGATGTTCGCGCCGGTCGGAAAGCGTTCTCGATCGAAGGTGAACGACCCGTCGAGGTGTCGCACGACGACCGCCAGATCCGCGAGGAGCAGACGGTTCTCGAGCCACCCCAGCTTGGCGATTTCGTCACGAACCTGACCGGCGCGGTCCATGTCGTCGTAGCCGACGGCCCACAAATGCTTCGTGCTTCTCATTGTCGAATCCTCGAGTTCTCGGTTCGGAGTTCGGCGGTCAACCGGCCACCTCCGAAAGCTCGATGGTCGCGATTGACCGTGTGGTGTCCGACACGATCCGATTCACGGCGCCAGCGAGCTCGCGGTACAGCGCAATCGCTCCCGCGTATTTCGGGTCTTCTCGCGTGGCGGCGACCTGCACGGCGATCGAGCGTTGGAGCGCCGCCAGCGAGCCGTCGACATCGATCGCGCGCGCGACGCCGGCATCTCGGACACCATCCGCGAGTCCATCCAGGATCGTCGCGACCTCGTCGTCGATGCGTGTCGTCGCCGCCTGCACGGCGTCCGCCGGCCTGGCCGCCGACGCCGCGTCGCGAGCGATGGCCAGCAGGACGACGAAAACTGTCTGGGTGTCGGCGGTCAGCCGCTCGACGGCCTGCGCATCCGCGCCGTCGGCACCTGCCTCGAACTTCGACGACTCGATGAACCCCTGCACGTCCGCCACTTGCTGCGCGATCAGCTGGCGGCGCGCATCCACGTCAGCCGGCGGTTGTGACGCGACGCGCGCGAACGCGGCAAGCGAGCGGAGGGCGTCCGCCAGTCGCGCGTGCATTCGATCCGCCGCCCGCACCGGCCACAAGAAGTGCTCCACGATGCCGAAGACGATGAGCCCGAAGGCCACGCCGATGAGCCGATCACGGACGACGGTGGCACTCATCGCGGGCCCGAGCTTCTGCAGCGTCGCCTTGTAGAACGCGAGCCCCGTCTGATATCCGCCGTAGGAGATCCGCGGCGAGCCGAAGTTGATCCACGCGGCGACCGCGGTGCCGGCCGCAAAGACGAGCCAGAATCCGCCGACACCGTCGATGTTCGGAAACGCATACACGAGAGCCAGCAGCCCCATCACGCCGCCAACTGCTGCGCCTCCGAACCGCAAGAGCCCCTTCTGGTTGCTCGACCCGATGGTCGACAGCGACACGACGAAGCAGGTAATGACTGATGTGTAGATGCCGGGATAGTCGAAGCCGATGAACAGCACGTAGCAGATCAGCGAGGCCAGCGCTCCTTTGACCGCGAATTGCACGTACTCGCGATTCGTAGTCGCGTCGGGCAACAGCAGACGGGGCCCGCCCTCTTTCGCTGCCGGCGGCTCCGGCGCCTCGATGCGGTGGATCATCGCGAGCTGCTCCAGTGTGCGCTCTAGATCCGCCAGCGGCGGCGGAACGGACGCACTCGGAGTGAACGGCTTCGCCGGCTCGGGCCATCGGCGCTCGGCGAGCGCCTGACGAGCGCGGTCGCATCCGTCCGCGACATGCATGAGTGACTCACGCATCGTCGCGCCCGAAGTCGACGACACCAGCAGTCGCAGGGCGCTCGCATCGGTCACCAGTCGGTCGACGAGCGTGATGATCGTCGCGAGCATCTCATGTCGTTGTCGCGCCCGGGGATTCGTGAGCGAGGCGCTTTTGAG
>Ga0075423_10001279_pt1 | contig 21853 bp, 12 predicted proteins | sample SoiMethybrSBSTD2_FD_80114 | JGI IMG/M metagenome (GOLD analysis project Ga0075423, IMG submission 80114) | Bulk soil microbial communities from a Populus tree surrounding site in Tennessee, USA - Soil MetaG P. TD hybrid SBSTD2 | ecosystem: Environmental > Terrestrial > Soil > Tree plantation... | reverse complement strand
GTCTCCCACCTCGCGAGGATTCCGGATCCCGTACGCCATCGCGACAGCCACAGCGACCGCCGAGGCGACGGCGACGGCCCGCGAGGAGGGGCGAGGAGGGTGCCCATTCCGATTCCGGCCGTCAGGCAGAGAGCCGCGTCCCACTCCAGGAAGTGGTTGTAGTTCGAGCCGGGGTTGCCCATGGTCGCCGTGGTGGCGGTGGCGGTGAGGAACCAGAGCATCGGAAGGGATATGCGCCGCCGGGAGGTGTCGTTCGCTGCAGCGACCGCCGCAAGCAGCACCAGGGGCCACGACCGCCTCGACATCTTCGCGAGTCCTACGAGATATCGGTTGAGGGAATACGGCTCCGGATGGGAGAGGAAGACGTCGACAAGGACGGCGCCGTGCGTCCAGGCGGCGAACAAGCCCATGACGACCCCGAAGGCGGCGGCGGTCACCGCCGCGAGCTTCGCGGCCTCGCGGAACCGGCGACGGGCGACCAGCGCGACAAAGCATGCCGCCGGTGCGGCGACCAGCGTCGGCTTGACGAGAAGTCCGGCGGCGAACAGGAGCCCCGGCAGAGCCCCCGGGCCTTCGTCGCGATCGAGACGGCGCGCGAAGAGCAGGAGACCTCCCACTGTGAAAACGATGCCGAGCATGTCGACGCGCAGCAGCCACGCCCAATTCTGGACGTTCGGGATCGTGAGGAAGTACAGGCCGAAAGCCAGGGCGAGCGGGGTCGAGCGCGTCCGCCGCCGCAGCTCAAACGCGATCAGAGCCACGACGAGGAGCGTGCAGCCCAGGATCATCGCTCTCGCGTACGGGAACCCGACGCCGAAGACCGCTACGGGCAGGAAGAGCAGGTAGTACGCCACGGGGCCGTAGGGATTGATGACGTTTGGCAAGGCGTGCGGATCCGGATACGGCGTGGCTCCGTCGGCGATCCGGGACAGGGCGTTGAGGAGGTTTCCTTCTTCGTAGTCGCTCTGAAACGGCACGGCGAAGGGAAGGTCGGCGAAAGTGCCCGCGATGTGCCGCACGGACAAGGCGGCAAGCGCGAACGCGACGATCGCCGCACGCCGGGCCACGGACATCCTCAAGGATAACCCCGGGCGATGCAGGATGCCGACGATCCCGAATCCCGGCGTCCCGACCAAATCAACACGCCAAGATTTCCAGCGGACGCTTCTCATCGCCAACGCTGGAGCCGCGATTTCACCGCTGCACTCTCACGGTCGAGTTGGCGATCGCAGGCGAATTTGGATCATCGATTGGCACCCCAACTCGCACTCCGACTGCTCCAATTGAGGGTGCGCGCCAGGGCCCGTCTGCGGGTGTGGTGTCGCCCCCCAGGTTTCGGAGACTTGCCCAGCGGTTGGCCTAGATACCGGCCTCGATTTCTGTCCGCCGACCACGTCCCGGTGACGAGCTTCTGAGAGCGCGAATTGGCCCCCTCTCTAGACGTTGGATCTACTCCTATACGGCTACTGAAACACGGGCAGGGCGCCCGGAGAGGATTGGTCGGGGCGAGAGGATTTGAACCTCCGACCACTCGGTCCCGAACCGAGTGCGCTACCAGGCTGCGCTACGCCCCGAGGAGTCGGCCTTTATATGCGATTCGGGGTTTCGGGGCAACTGAGGCGGAAAGGACGGGATTCCTCGCTGCGCTCGGGATGACAGGCTTGAAGATCGGCTTCCTTCGCTGCGCTCGGGATGACTGCAAGAGCGGGAGCTACTGGATCCGCAGCGCGAGCTTGCCGCCGTTGAGCTCGAGGCGGAGGGTTCGGTTCTCGCCGCCGGAGAACTGGGCATTGGCCGTCGCGAATGCGGACGGCATGTCGGGTCCGGAGAGCCAGGCCTTGATGGCGGCGGTGCCGGACGGGACGGTCATCGTCGCGGTGACGGTGCGGCTCTCGTTTTTCTTGAACGAGAACGGCTTTCTCAAAATGATCTGGTCGTTCACGGCGACCATGACGTGGCCCTCGAGCATCGGGGAATCGAACGCGAGCTTGAGGGTTGCGTTGCCGGGAACCGCGGGCGCGGGGCCCTGCTGGACTGGCGCCGCGGCCGCCTGTGAAGCCTGGCCCGCGGGCGGAGCAACCGGGCCGACCTGAGGCTTCTTTCCGGCGACGACTTCCTTGGACCGGGGGGCCTTCTTCTTGGCCGCCTCCGCGGCGGCGGCTTTCGCCTCCGCGATCTTCTGATCGGCTTCGTCGCGGATCGCCGGCGCGTCCGTATTGCTGGCGTCCGCGGCCAGGGCCTCTTCGGCTTTCGCCTTCGCGTCGTCGAATCGCCCTTCGGCCAGCGCCGCCCGCGCCGACTCGACGGCTCGTCCGGCCTCCAGCTTCTTGTGCTCTTCGGCCTGCCGGGTCGCGATGGCGTTCTCGGCCATCTGCGCGTACTTGCGGGCTTCCTCGTTGTTCGGGCTCTTCGAGAGAACCTGGCGGAGCTTCACGAGGCTCTCTTCGTACTTTCCGGCGGCGAACAGCGCCTGCCCTTCCTTCAGCGCGGTCTGGCGTTCGCGAACGTCCTGCTCGAATACGGCGTCGCGCTTGACGGTCGGTCGGGACGCCATCGCCGCCCGGATCCCGACGATCGCGAGGATCAGGACGGCCAGACCCCCGACGGCCATGATCACGCGCCAGAACCACTGCGGGTTGACCTCGCGCCGGGCCATCTTCTTCCAATCCTGCGGCGCGGGTGCGGGAGCGGCGCTCGCGGCGACCGGCGGAGGCGGCATCGGCGGCAGCTCGTCCGACGGCATGCGCACCGGAGGAATCGTGTCGACGCCGAGATCGGGCGCGGCGGTCGTGGCCTCATATCCGTGTGCTTCTTCCTCCGGCGGCGGAGGAGGAGTGGCTCCCGCCGCTGCGTCACCCACAACGGGAGGGATGATGGGCGGAGGAACGATGGTCGTGTCGCGGCTGGCAGCGCCCGGCGCTCCCTGCGCCGCGAGCTCCTGGAGATTCGCGAGCTTCAACGTCGGGAGGTTCTCCGCCGCCGACACCATCGTGCCGAGGTCCTGCAGCGCCTTCTGCTCTTCGAGGTGCGCCTTGAGCTGGTAGAGCGCCAGCGCCATGTCCTTGCCGCGCTGGTACCGGTTCCAGGGGTCCTTCGCCATGGCGCGAGCCACGATCGGGTTGAACTCGGGAGGAATGTCGCTCGAGAGCTCGGCCGGAGGCGTGAAGTCCTCGTGGACGATCTTGTACGAGATCGCCGTGAGGTTGTCGCCCTGGAAGGGCTTGCGGTTCGTCAACAGCTCGTAGAGAACGACCCCGAGCGAGAAGATGTCGCTCCGGCCGTCCACGGGCGCGCCGGAGACCTGCTCGGGCGACATGTAGTTGGGCGTTCCGAGGAACTGTCCCGTCGTCGTCAGGTTCGAGGAGGCGACCTTGGCGATGCCGAAGTCGGTGATCTTCACCTTGCCGTCGGTCGTCAGGATGATGTTCGCCGGCTTGATGTCGCGGTGGATGATCCCTTTCCGGTGCGCGTAGTCGAGCGCTTCACCGATCTGGGCGATCAGGTCCGCGATCTCGTCCCAGGTGAACTTGTTCTTGTCCTGCAGGAGCGACTTGAGGTTGCGCCCCTCGATGTACTCCATCGCGATGAAGGAGGCGCGGCTCTCGGTGTCCTCGCCGATGTCGTGGATCGTGACGATGTTCGGATGGGACAGGATCCCGGCGGTCTGGGCCTCGCGCACGAACCGTTCGCGGAACTCGCGAGACTCCGAGTCGTCGTCGCCGGTCTGGGACGTCTTGATCGTCTTGATCGCGACCAAGCGGCCGATGACGGGGTCCTTGGCGAGGTAGACCACGCCCATCGCGCCCTTTCCGAGCTCGTTTAAGACCTCATAACGACCGAGCTTGCCCACGCGAGACCCCGCCGCTACCTTCCCAGACATAGGTTTGGAACGAGTCCCTCCCAGGCCGGGCTACGGCGCACGACGCACGGGGATCGTACGACGCACCAAGTCGGTGGAAATTCTAGCAGGTTGACGATCCCCCCGCCGAGAACCCCCATTTCGGGAGGCTGCTCGGGCCGGCGCCGCCCGCCCTCCGCGCCTGCCGCGGGCATATTCTCGCAGCCATGGAAGACGCCGCCGCTTCAGTACGGCCCGAGACGATCCGCCGCTTCGAGGCTGGAATGATGGAATCGCGCGAGGACCGCGTCACCGTGGAAGAGCCGCTGGAGATTCGGATGGGCGCGGAGACGCTGGCCGTGACGATGCGCACACCCGGAGACGACTTCGACCTCGCTTCCGGCTGGCTGCTCACGGAGGGCATCGTGCACCGTCCCGACGAGATCGTCCGCCTCGAGCACTGCCGCGAGGTGCGCTCGCCCGAGGAGGAGGGCAACGTCGTCGTGGTTCGGGCGACGGTCCCTTCACGGACGCTTCTCGACCGCGCGCGGCGCCTCCTCGTCACGACCTCGTCCTGCGGCCTCTGCGGGAAGGCGTCGATCGAGGCGGTCCACGGCCGGTTCCCGGCGGTCGAGTCCGATGCGCGCGTCTCCCCCGCCGTCCTCTCCCGGCTGCCCGACGCGTTGAGGCGGGCGCAGACGGCCTTCGGCCAGACCGGCGGCCTGCACGGCGCCGGAGTTTTCGACCTCGACGGGAACCTGCTGTGCGCTCGCGAGGACGTCGGCCGGCACAACGCCGTGGACAAGGCCATCGGCGCTCTGTTCCGTCAGGGCCGAGTTCCGCTGTCGGACTCCATCCTGCTCGTCTCGGGAAGGGCGTCCTTCGAGATCGTGCAGAAAGCCGTCGCTGCCGGGATTCCGATCGTCGCCGCCGTCTCGGCGCCGTCTTCGCTCGCGATCGATCTGGCGAGGCCGTCGTCCGTCGCGCTCGTGGGCTTCCTCCGGGAAGGAGGCTTCAATCTGTATTCGGGGGAACACCGCGTCGACGCTCCCGCGCCCGTTCGATCAGCGCCGGCAGGACCCAGCCCAGCATGACGCCGGCGAAAACCAGTAATCCAACGGCCACGAGAAACGCGATGCCGATCGCCAGACACGAAAGAGCGGTCATGTGTCGACTATTTTCGGGCATGTGGCGGAGATCCCGGGAGGGGTCCGCATGACCGATCTTCGCGAGGGCGAGGAGCGGCTCGGCAGTCCGAAGGCGGTCGCGGCGGCGCTGATCCTGGCCGCCGTCGCCCTGGCCGCAGTCCTCGTGTTTCTCTGGGTCGTGTTCAGCCGCGCCTGTGGGGCGCGTTAAATATAATCGCGGACCATGAAAGTCTTATCTGCTCCCGAAATCCGTAACGTCGCCGTGGTCGGCCACAACACCGTCGGCAAGACCACGCTCGTCGGCGCCCTCCTCCATGCGGCCGGCGCCATCAGCCGCCCCGGCAAGATCGAGGATGGCACCTGCCCCACCGACTTCGACGCCGAGGAAATCGACCGAAAGATCTCGATCAACCTGGCCGTCGCCCACGCCGTTCACCGGGACACCCGCATCAACTTCCTGGATGCCCCGGGTTACGGCATCTTCTCGCCGGAGGCCCGCGCGGCCGTCTCCGCCGCCGATTCGGCCATCATCGTCCTCGACGCGGTCTCGGGCGTCGAGGTGCAGACCGAGAAGGTGTGGAAGTTCGCGGCCGAGTTCGGCCGGCCCGTCCTCTTCGTGGTCAATCGGATGGACCGTGAGCGGGCGTCCTTCGACCGCGTCGTCGAATCTCTCCAGAAGAAGTTCGGCCGGGGGATCGTCCCCCTTCAGATCCCGGTCGGAGAGGAGAAATCCTTCAAAGGCACAGTGGACCTCGTCCGCATGGAGGCCCACGTCCACGAAGGAGGAAAACGGGTGGACGGCCCGATCCCTCCGGAGCTCGCCGAGCGCGCCAAGGCCGAGCACGAGGCGCTGGTGGAGAACGTCGCCGAAGGCGAAGACGACCTGATGGAGAAGTTCTTCGCCCAGGGCACCCTCGAGCCGGGCGACATCGTGCCGGGCCTGAAGCGCGAGATCGTCGAGCGCAAGGTCTTCCCAGTGATGTGCGCGTCCTCGTCGCTCGGGATCGGGACGATGCGCATCCTCGACGCTTGCGTCGCCCTGCTGCCCTCACCGGAAAGCCGCAAGACCGAGGGAACCGGCAAGGATGGCAAGCCCGTCATGGTCTTCGCCAACGAGAAGGACCACGCCGTCGGCCAGGTGTTCAAGACGGTTTCGGACCCCTTCGCGGGCCGGATCTCCTACGTGCGGGTGCTCGCGGGACATTTCCAGTCCGACGGCAACTACTGGAACGCGGGCCGCGGAGTCCACGAGCGCTTCTCGGGACTCTTCCTCCCTCAGGGCAAGGAGCACGTCAACGTTCCGGAGGCGAGGGCGGGCGACGTCGTCGCGGTCGCGAAGCTGAAGGAGACGCTGACCGGCGACACGCTCACGACGAAGGACCACTCCGTCGTCCTGCCGAAGCTGACGGTGCCGGAGGCGTCCATCGCGTATGCCATCGAGCCCAAGGCCAAGGGCGACGAGGACAAGATCTCGACCGCCCTCCACAAGCTGATCGAGGAAGACCCCTCGCTCAACTTCCAGCGTGACGAGGAGACCAAGGAGTTCCATCTCGCGGGCGCGTCCCAGCTCCACGTCGAGATCGCCGTCGCCCGGTTGAAGAAGCGCTACGGCGTCGAGGTCATCCTCCATCCGCCCAAGGTCCCCTACCGCGAGACGATTACCCGCAAAGCCGAGGCGCACGGCCGCCACAAGAAACAGACCGGAGGCCACGGACAGTTCGCCGACTGCCGGATCCGCGTGGAGCCTCTGCCGCGCGGCAAGGACTTCGAGTTCGTCGACGACATCTACGGCGGCGCGATCCCCCGCAACTTCATCCCCGCCGTCGAGAAGGGCATCCAGGAGGTCCGCCGCAAGGGCTTCCTCGCCGGTTATCCGATGGTCGACTTCCGCGTCACGCTCTACGACGGGCAGTACCACGACGTGGATTCCTCGGAGCTCGCGTTCAAGCTGGCCGGCGCGCTGGCCTACAAAGAGGCGATGGCGGCGGCCAAGCCCACGCTGCTCGAGCCCGTGATGAACGTCGAGATCACGGCACCCAACGAATACGTCGGAGACCTGATGGGCGACCTGTCCTCGCGCCGGGGCAAGGTCGAAGGTATGGACACCTCCGAGGACGACACCGTCATCAAGGCGCAGGTGCCGATGGCGGAGCTGCTGACCTACGGCGCGCAGCTGCGTTCGATCACGCAGGGCCGCGGCTCGTTCCACCTCGAGTTCTCTCACTACGCCGAGGTGCCGCACGCCCTCCAGGACAAGGTCATCGCGCAGTCCAAGAGCAAGGGCGGCGAAGCGAGCCACGCCTAGCCGGGGAGTCCCCCTCTCTCGCGACGCCGAGGAGTAAGCATGCAGACGGAAGGACTGCTTGAGAGACTCGAAGCCCTTCGTCCGGGCATCCGCGCTCGGCGCGAAGAGATCGAGAAGGCGCGGCGCCTGCCGCGCGACCTCGTGAACGATCTACGCCGGACGGGCCTCCTCGGCCTGTCGGTTCCCCGCGCGATCGGCGGACAGGAAGCGGCTCCCATCGACATTCTCCGCGCGATCGAAACGATCGCGTCGGCCGACGGCTCGACCGGCTGGTGCGCCATGATCGCCACCGCCAACAACCTGACGTCCGGCTACCTGAACGAGAAAGGCGCGAAGGAGCTCTTTCTCGATCCCACCGTTCCCTGGGCCGGCGTCGCGGCCCCGGCCGGCAAGGCGCAGCCCGTGGACGGGGGCTATCGCGTCACGGGCCGCTGGCCCTTCGCGAGCGGGATCACGCATGCCGAGTGGCTATGGGCAGGCTGCATGGTCATGGAGAACGGCAAACCCCGAATGACTCCCCACGGCCCGGAGATTTTCCACGCGTGCTTCCCGATCAGCCAGGTCCAGGTCCACGACACCTGGTTCGTCAGCGGCCTCGCCGGAACCGCCAGCAACGACGTCAGCGTTTCCGACGCGTTCGTGCCCGAGCACTGGGTCTTCGACCTCTTCGACGCCGCCAAGCACCGTCCGGAGCCCCTGTACCAGATGCCGTCGATAGGCTGGTTCGTTTCCCAGGTCGTCGCCGTCAGCCTCGGAATCGCGCGGGGAGCCGTCGACGAACTGATCGAGATCGCGCAGACGAAGGTGCCCACCTTCAGCGTGGCCGTGCTGGCCGACAGGCCCGTCGCCCAGATCGACCTGGCGCGTGCCGAGGCGGCCCTCGCGGCCGCCCGCGCCGGTCTCTACGAGTCGGTCGAGGATCTCTGGCAGACCGCACGCGCCGGAAAGCAGCCGACTCCCAGGCAGATCGCCCGCAACCGCGCCGCGGCCATCCACGCCGCCGAGACCGGAGCCTCGGTGACGAGAACGGCCCACGTCCTCGCGGGCGGCAGCTCGATCTATTCGTCCTCTTCCTTGCAACGCCACATGCGCGACGCCGAGGCGATCACGCACCACTTCACCGTCGCGCCTCACGTGTGGGAGGACGCCGGCCGCGTCTTCCTGGGCCGGCAGCCGACTGCGCCGTTGTTCTAAGGCTGCCGGGGGCCAGTCCAGAGGTGCCTGCGAGCCGCAGCGTTTCCGGTATCGGGCCTGGCTGCCCCGCGGAATCCGCGCCTGCCGGCGGCCTGTGTCCATAAAGATCCCGAAGCCAGCGACAGGAGGAGTCGTCGAAGCCGCGCCCGTCAGCCTTTTCGTATCAAAACGTGATCGAACACGAAATCACGTAGCCGGTAACGGAGCCACTGCCAGGACGGGGGCTTAGCGTTTGGGTAGACGGGCCACGCCCACAGCGCAGTTGCCGAAGCCGCCCCTGGGAAGAGCCGGCCAATTTCGTCACGATGCCAATAGATATGCTCAACGTCGTAGGCGAGCGTGGAGCGGCCGCCTTCACCCAAGGTACGACGTCGTGCGATGCGGTTGACGACAAATCGCTGGAGGCTGTTTGGCAGCATGACGAGTCCGCGAATGCCCCAGTGGGGATCCCTCCTGAAAAAGTAACGCAATCGCGCGATGGTGGATACGATGCAAAAGCCGCCGGTCCTCAGGACCCTCATGATCTCAGACCCTAGCTTGGCGGGAGCTCGAACGTGCTCGATCGTGTCGATGAGCAGGACCGATATCGAACGACGAGCTCGGGTACGGCAGGGCGTGGCCACTTCCTACCGTGTAATCCAACCGCAGGCTGGTAGCCCGCCTCACAGCGAGAAGGGCTGAATTCGGCACGATATCTATTGCGTGAACGCGGTATCGGTCGCGATTGGCGAAAGCGAATGCAACCCCCCCGTTGCCGGCACCGATATCAAGAACATCGACGCGACGGGGCGGTAGCGCCTCGTGCGATTCGCAGTGTTTCAGGAGGTCCATCCCCTGATCGACCCGACTCAAGGCAAAGGTCAGCTGCGCTCGAAAGTGCGGCTCGCTCTCGGCGATCCAGCCGGCGATTCCGGTTCGGGCATGCTCCGTAAAGATCGAGCGCAGGGTCGACCAGGGGACCCGCAGATCCTGGGGCGTCGCCTCCCCGAGGCTTTCAGCCGTCATGTGAACTGCGCCGCATTCTAGCCACTCGATCTTCGATCCGGCGGACGTTCAACTCCGCATCATCAGATAGCGCCGCGTGGCGTAGAGCGCCAGCGCGGCGCCCCAGCCCAAAACGAGGAGACCACGCCGCGGGGACGACGCTACAGCGTCCGCCAGCGCCTTCCGTCCTTCTCGAGAAACCGGTCGGCGGCCTCCGGCCCGAAAGTGCCGGCGGCGTAGTTGGGAAAGTCGGGAGGAGTCTGCTTCTCGTAGGCGCTCAGGATCGGCGTCAGGACTTCCCAGGCGTTCTCGGCTTCGTCGCCGCGGATGAAGAGCGTCTGGTCCCCGTGCGTGACGTCGAGAAGCAGCCGCTCGTAGCCGCCGCCGATCGGAGCGCCGAGCTTCGAGTACGGGAAATCCATGTACACCGACTGGATCGTGAGGACGGGCCCCGGGATCTTTACGCTGAACTTCAGTGACACTCCCTCGTCCGGCTGGATGTGGAGGCGCAGGACATTGGGCAGGAGCTCACCCGAAGCCTTGCTGAAGAATCGGTGGGGCACTCCCTTGAACTCGATCGCGACTTCGGTGACGCGCTTTCCCAGCCGCTTGCCCGAGCGCAAGTAGAACGGCACTCCGGCCCACCGCCAGTTGTCGATGGCGAACTTGACGGCGGCGTACGTCGGCGTCGGCGAGTGCGGATCGACGCCTTCCTCCTCCCGGTATCCCGGCACGCGCTTGCCGACGACGACTCCGGGCCCGTACTGCCCCCGCACCGCCCACTCCTCGATCGCGTCCTCCGGGAAGGGACGGATCGACTCCAGGACCTTGACCTTCTCGGCGCGGATCGCGTCGGCTTCGTACGCGGCCGGGGCCTCCATCGCCGTCAGCGTCAGCAGCTGCATGAGGTGGTTCTGGAACATGTCGCGCACGACGCCGGCCTTCTCGTAGAAGCCGGCCCGGTGACCGACGCCAACCGATTCGGCCACGGAGATCTGGACGTGGTCGATGTAGCGGTGGTTCCACATGGGCTCGAAGATCCCGTTGGCGAAGCGCAGCACGAAGATGTTCTGGACGGTCTCCTTGCCGAGATAGTGGTCGATCCGGTAGATCTGCTTTTCCTTGAAGACGCGCAGGAGCGCCTCGTTCAGGTGTCTCCCCGACGCGAGGTCGTGGCCGAAGGGCTTTTCGACGACCACGCGCACCCAGCCCGAATCGACCTGCGCCATGCACGACTCGCCGATGCACTTGACGATGGTCTCGTCGGCGTCGGGAGGGGTCGCGAGATAGAAGATCCGGTTCCGCGGCCCGCCGCCCCGCTGGTTCTCGATCTCCTCGAGGATCTGCTTGATGCGGACGTAGAGCTCGCGGTCGGTGAAGTTGCCCGAGACGTATCGGACCGTCGCCGGAATATCCCCCGGTCTCCCCTGGTTCGGCGGCGTGAAAACCCGGGCGCCGTCGGCGAGCCTCTCGCGAAGCTGCTCGTCGGAATACGGAGTGCGCCCGACACCGACGATTGCGAACTGCGGCGAGATCGCGCCGTCCCGGTTCAGATGCGCCAGCGCCGGCGCGAGGAGCCGGTGGGTCAGGTCGCCCGAAGCCCCGAAGATGACGAGTGTGGCCGGAGGACGGATTTCCTCCTCGCGCCGGACTCCCCCTCCAGGGTCAGGGCTCAACCCACCCTCATGGAGCTCGCCTTCTGCTCGATCGTCTTCAGCAGACTGTCGTAGGAGTCCGAGAACTTCTTCACGCCCTCGTCCTCGAGTTCCTTGTAGATCTGGTCGGCCGAGATGCCGAGCTCCCCGAGCTGGCGAAACGCGGCGCGGGTGCCGTCGAGATCGTCGTGGATGCGGACCTTCGGCTGACCATGGTCGCGATATGCGTCGAAGGTCTCGGGAGGCATCGTGTCGACCGTGTCCGGGGCGATCAGCGCCTCGACGTAGTAGAGGTCGGGATATGCCGGGTCCTTCGTGGACGTCGAGGCCCAGAGCGGGCGCTGGACCTTCGCTCCCTTCGCCTTGAGCGCCGCAAAGCGCGGCTGCCCGAACACCTCTTCGTACGCGGCATAGGCCATGCGCGCATTGGCGATGGCGATCTTCCCGCGCAGAGCCTTGGCCTTCGCGTCCCCCTTCGCGGCGAGCGCGTCGAGCTTCTTGTCGGCATTCGTGTCGACCCGCGAGACGAAGAAGCTGGCGACCGAAGCGAGGGAGTCGATCGGCTTGCCGGCCTTGACCCGCTCCTCGAGCGCCGAGAGATAAGCCTCCATGACCTCGCGGTGGCGCTGGACCGAAAAGAGAAGAGTGATGTTGATGTTGATGCCCTCGGCCAGGCACTGCCGGATCGCAGGAAGCCCCTCGGGCGTGCCCGGGATTTTGACCATCACGTTGGGGCGCCCGCAGGAGCTCCAGAGCCGCCGGGCCTCGGCGATCGTGCCTTGCGTGTCGCGCGCCAGGTGAGGCTGAACCTCGATCGAGACGAAGCCGTCGCCGCCGCGGCGCGCGTCGTAGGTCGGCCGGAAGACGTCGGCCGCGCTCTGGACATCGCGCACGGCCAGCTCCTCGAACAACTGCGCGGGCGGCTTGCCGTCGCCGTCGTCGCGGATGTCCTCGTCGTAGAGGTCGCTGCCGGCGATCGCCTTCTCGAAGATCGTCGGATTCGAAGTCATCCCCGCGAGCCCGTCTTCGTCGATCCGCTTCTTCAGACCTCCGCCCTGGACGAGATCGCGGCGGATGTAGTCGTACCAGACGCTCTGTCCGAGGCTCGCGAGCTTCTTCAGCGGATTGTCGGCCATGTCGTTGCCCCCTTTCCGAGCACGGCGTGAGCGCGGGCCACCACGTTCTCCACCGTGAAACCGTATTCCTTCATTACGATGTCGCCCGGCGCCGAAGCGCCGTAGCGGTCCAGTCCGATCGAGTCCCCTTCGTCGCCGACCCACTTCTGCCAGCCCAGCGTCACGCCCGCCTCGATCGAGAGGCGCGCCTTGACCGAGGGCGGAAGAACCTCGTCGCGGTAGGCCGGAGGCTGCTCCTCGAAGAACTCCCAGCACGGCATCGAGACGACGCGCGTCGGCACGCCCTCGGCCTCGAGCTTCTGGCGAGCGCCGACCGCCAGGTGCAGCTCCGAGCCGGTGGCCATCAGGATGAGCGCCGGAGTGCCCGAAGAGGCGTCGGCGAAGATGTAGGCCCCGCGCGAGACATCTCCCTTCGCGCCCGAGCGGTCGAGGACCGGGAGGTTCTGTCGGCAGCAGACGATGCCGACCGCGCCCTTGGCGTGCCGCATCGCGGCCCGCCAGGCCTGGGCGGTCTCGTTGGCGTCGCCCGGGCGGATTATCGAGAACTCCGGCATGTCGCGCAGCGACATCAACTGTTCCACCGCCTGGTGGGTCGGCCCGTCTTCACCGAGACCGATCGAGTCGTGCGTCCAGACGAAGATCGTCGAGAGCTTCGAGAGCGCCGCGAGGCGGATCGACGGACGCATGTAGTCGGAGAAGCAGAAGAAGGTCGCTACGAAGGGCCGCACGCCCCCGTGGTACGAAATCCCGTTGCCGATCCCCGCCATGGCGTGCTCGCGCACGCCGTAGTGGATGTTGTTCCCGGCGCCGGTCTGACCGTCGAAGGACCCCGCGCCCTCGATCGTGGTCTTGGTCGACTCCGAGAGGTCCGCGTCGCCACCGAGGAGCCAGGGCACGTGCTTGGCGATCGCGTTGATCGACTTTCCTCCGGCCACGCGCGTTGCCAGCGACTCGCCGGCTTTCCACTGCGGCAGGTCCGTGTCCCAGCCGGCGGGCAGCTCGCCGGATTGGGCCAGGCGCCACTCCTCGGCGAGATCCGGATATGCCTTGGCCCACGCGTCGAAACGCTTCTGCCACTCCGACTCGGCCTTCTCGCCCCGATCCACCGCGGTCCGGAAATGCTTCACGGCTTCGGGCGGCTCGTAGAAGGCCTCCGTCCACTCCCAGCCCAGGGCCTTCTTGGTCAGCGCGACCTCCTCGACGCCGAGCGGGCTGCCGTGGGCGGCGGAGGTTCCGGCCTTGTGCGGAGAGCCGTAACCAATCGTGGTCCGGACCGCGATGATCGTGGGCTTCTCGGTCTGGGAGACCGCCTCGGCGATCGCCCGCTGGATCCCGTCGATGTCGGTGTTGCCGTCCTCGACGCGGAGCGTCTTCCATCCGTAGGCCGCGTAGCGCGTGAGAACGTCCTCGGTGAAGGACTGCGACGTCGGACCGTCGAGCGAGACCTTGTTGTCGTCGTAGAGGTAGACGAGCTTGCCGAGCTTCAAGTGCCCCGCCAGCGAGCCCGCCTCCGACGAGATGCCCTCCATCATGTCGCCGTCCCCGACGAGGCAGAACGTCCGGTGATTCACGATCTCGTGTCCGTCCCGGTTGAAGCGGTTCGCCAGGAAGCGTTCCGCGATCGCCATGCCGACCGAATTCGCCGTCCCCTGGCCCAGAGGCCCGGTCGTGGCCTCCACGCCGGGAGTCAGGCCGTACTCGGGGTGGCCGGGAGTGCGGCTTCCCCACTGGCGGAAGGCCTTGATGTCGTCGAGCGTCAGGTCGTAACCCGTGAGATGAAGGAGGCTGTAGAGCAGCATCGAGCCGTGGCCGGCCGAGAGAACGAAGCGGTCGCGATCGGCCCAATGCGGATTGTGCGGATTGTGCTTCAGGAATCGCTGCCACAGGACGTATGCCATCGGGGCGGCGCCGAGCGGCAACCCGGGATGGCCCGAGTTAGCTTTCTGCACCGCGTCGATCGACAGCGTGCGGATGGTGTTGATGCAGAGCGTGTCGAGGGAGTGAGTGCTGGTGGTCAAGGGGCCTCCTTCGAAGGATCGATCTTATTACGCGGTCCGGTGAAGATGCCGCGAAGGAACGGGAATCCTTCCTCCATCTGATAGAGAATCTCCCGAAGAGGTTTCGAATACCCGTGTCCACGAAAGAATCGATCTCCGGCGATCGCGCCGCCCGCCGACCGCTCGAATGGAGCCGCGCGGAGGCGGAATCGCGCGCCCTCGCGCTGGAGTGGCTGGAGACCGACGGACTGGGCGGCTTCGCCTGCGGCACGGCCGCGGGCCCACGCACGCGCCGGTACCACGGCTGGTACGTGCCGGCGATTCCTCCGCCGCGACGGCGCTGGATGATGGTGTCCGGCAGCGAAGAGTTCGTGACCGCCCGCGGAGCGACGACGAGCATCTCCTCCCAGGTTTATCGCGACGCCACGGCCTCCGAGGGGCTCGCCAACCTGACGCGCTTTCGCCTGGAGCCCTTCCCGACGTGGCGGCACGAGACCGAGGATTTCGCGATCGAGCGCTCGCTGTGCCTCGTGCGCGACCGATCGATCACACTCGTGCGCTGGGTCAACCGGGGCGCCCACGAGATCGTCCTGCGGGTGCGGCCTTTGCTCGCGTTTCGAGGCTCGCACCGGCTCCAGCGCGAGACCCAGGACTGGGACGCGTCGGTGGAGGCGCGCGGAGAGACGTCCTGGGTCAAGCCTCTCCCCTACCTGCCGCGCCTCTACCTGCGGGGAGTTTTCGCCTCGACCCGGGCGGATCCCGTCTGGTACCGCCACTTCGCGTATCTCGAGGACGCGGCCCGCGGTTACGACCGCGAGGAGGACCTCTGGAGCCCGCTGGAGTGGGAGTGGCGTCTTCGCCCCGAGGCCCGCGTCTTCGCCCTGTTCTCCCTCGATGAGGTGGCCGCCGACCCGGACCATCTCCGCGACGAGGAGAGACGCCGGCGCGCCGACTTCGGGCCCACAGGGGACGCGATCTTCGACGAGATGACCCGCCGCGCGGAGTCGTTCCTGGTCGAGGCCGATCACCGCAAGACCACGATCCTCGCGGGGTTCCCGTGGCTCGGCGACTGGGGCCGGCAGGCCATGGTGGCGGCTCCGGGAATCGCGCTGGCCGCCGGCCGATCCGGGGCGGTGGCGCGCGTGCTGAACACGTTCGCGCGCCTGCGCCGCGACGGCCTGGTGCCGGGCCATTTCTCCGGCGAAGAAGGAGAGCCCGAGTACGACTCGATCGACGCGTCGCTCTGGTTCATCCTGGCGGTCGAGTGGTTCGGGAGCGCACGGCGCAATCCCGCGGGCGCGTCTCCCCTGCTCGGCGCCGTGCGATCGGTCATCGAGGCGTATCGGCGGGGCACGCGTCACGGCATCGGCGTCGGGCCCGACGGCCTTCTCTCCGGCGACTCGCCCGGCCGTGCGCTGACCTGGATGGACGCCGTCGTGAACGGGCAGCCCGTCACGCCGCGCTCCGGACGGGCCGTCGAAGTCAACGCGCTCTGGCACGCGGCGTTGAAGAGCGCGGCGCGTATGGAACGCTCCGCCGGCGAGACCGGGCGCGCCCGGGAGCTGGAATCGGAGGCCTGGCACGTCGCGCGTCGGTTCAACGAAACGTTCTGGCAGGCCGACAAAGGTTTCCTCTACGACGTCGTCGGGGACTTCGGACCGGACCCGAGCCTGCGGCCGAATCAGATCCTGGCCGTTTCGTTGACCGAGGACCTGCTTCCTCCGCACCGGGCGCGGTCGGTGTACTGGGCCGTGCGGCGAGCGCTGGTGACTCCGTTCGGTCTCCGGACGCTGGACCCGTCTGATCCGAGATACCGCGGCCGCTGCGAGGGCGACGAGACCGAACGGCTCTCCGCCGCTCACCAGGGAACGGTCTACCCGTGGCTGATGGGGCCCTTCGCCGACGCGCACTTCCGGGTCTTCGGCCACACCGAGGAATCGCGCCGGACGATGCGCGCGCTGCTGGCTCCGCTGCGGGCGCACGTGCGGGAGGCAGGCCTCGGCTTCGTCTCCGAGATGTCGACGGCGACTCGCCCTACATTCCGCGAGGCTGTTTCGCCCAGGCCTGGAGCGTGGCCGAGGTGGCGAGGGTCGTTTACACGCATCTGCAAGGCGGCGAGTAGCGAGGTCTCAGGTTGCCCCGTCCACCTGAGACCTGAGACCTGGGACCCGAGACTTCGTTCATGCGCGTCCTGATGTTCGGCTGGGAGTTTCCGCCCTTCGTCAGCGGCGGCCTCGGTGTGGCATGCGAGGGGCTGGTCCGGGGACTGCGCGAGCTCGGAACGAAGGTTCTCCTGGTGCTGCCCGACCATCCGCGCGCGCGCCGGCGCGGGCGGCGCGAGCCCGCGGTGCGGATCCGGCGCGTGCGCACGATCCTCGCGCCGTACGTCACCGAGGAGACTTACGTTCGCGAGCGCGTCGAGGAGGTGGAGCGCGATCCCGGCGCCTCGCTCTACGGCCCGGACCTTCACAGTGAGGTCCTCCGGTACGCCGGAGCCGCGGCGAAGATCGCGCTGCGCGAGTCCTTCGACGTGATCCACGCCCACGACTGGCTGACCTTTCTCGCGGGGGTCCACGCCCAGCGCGCCACCGGAAAGCCGCTCGTCGCGCACGTCCACGCGACGGAGTACGACCGCGCCGGCGCCGCGCCGAATCGATTCGTCATGGCGGTCGAGCGCGCGGGGCTCGCCGCCGCGGACCGTGTGGTGGCGGTTTCCAGCTACACCGCGGAGATCCTGGGGACGCGCTACGGCGTTCCGGCCGACCGGCTCCGCGTCGTCCACAACGCGATCGACGCCGGGCGGCCGCTCGCGCGCTGGACGATCGAGGAAGGAGACCCGCTGGTGCTGTTCGCCGGACGAATCACGCGGCAGAAGGGCCCCGAGTACTTCGTCGAGGCGGCGGCCCGCGTCGCGGCGGAGATGCCCGAGGTGAAATTCGCGGTGGCGGGCGAAGGCGACCGGCTCGCCGACATGGTCGCGCAGGTGGCCGCTCACGGCCTCGAGAGCCGGTTCCTGTTCACGGGATTCCTGCCCTCCGAGGACCTCGACCGGCTCTACGCCCGCGCCGACGTCTACGTCATGCCGTCGGTCTCGGAGCCCTTCGGCCTGACGGCCCTGGAGGCGCTCCGCCAGGGCACTCCGGTGATCCTGTCGCGCAGCGCTGGCGTCTCCGAGGTCGTCCGCCACGCGCTGCGCGTCCGCTTCGGAGACGTCGACGACCTCGCCTCGAAGATCCTCGCGGTGCTCCTCTACCCGCCGCTCAAGGCGACGCTCTCCTCGCGCGGGCGTGAAGAGGTGCAGCGTCTCTCGTGGCGGGAAGCGGCGTGGCGCTGCACCGGCGTCTATCGGGAATTGGTGCGAGAATGAGCCGCACTGCGATGATTCCCGTCTGTCTCTACTTTCAGGTCCATCAGCCGTGGCGGCTGCGCCGCTACAACTACTTCGACGTCGGCCGCGAGCACCGCTATTTCGACGACGCCGGAAACCGGGAGCTCTTCCGCAGGGTCGCGGATCGCTGCTATCTGCCCGCCACGGCCATGCTCGCGCGGCTGCTGGAGCGGCACGACCGTTTCCGCGTCGCGTTTTCGGTGTCGGGCTGTCTGCTCGAGCAAGCCGAGGAGTTCGCGCCCGAGGTCCGCGGGGCGTTCCGGCGCCTGGCTGCGACGGGCCAGGTGGAGTTTCTGGCCGAGACGTCGCATCACTCTCTCGCGTGGCTGGCGTCGCGTTCGGAATTCACCGCTCAGGTCGCGCTCCACCGGCGCCAGATCGTCGAGACGTTCGGCGTGGAGCCGCGCGTCTTTCGAAACACCGAGCTGATCTTCTCGGACGCGCTCGCCGCCGTCCTCGAGGAACAGGGTTTCGCGGGCGTGCTGGCCGACGGCGTGGAGCCGCTCCTGGGAGATCGCTCGCCCCGCCACGTCTACCGGGCCGCCACGCCGGGAGGCCTGCCTCTGCTCCTGCGCGACTATCGCCTGTCCGACGACATCGCTTTTCGTTTCAGCAACCGCGCGTGGCCGGAATGGCCTTTGACTGCGGCCAAGTACGAGCGCTGGATCTCCGGCTCCGACGGCGAGGTCGTCTCGCTCTTCATGGACTTCGAGACGTTCGGCGAGCATCAGGGCCGCGACACCGGGATCTTCGAGTTCTTCGAGGACTGGGTGGACCTGCGCCTCCGAGAACGGGGAACGGCGTTCCTGACTCCCTCGGAAGCGATCGAACGGCTCGAGAGCCGCGGCGTGCTGTCGGCTCCGCGCGAGCTGTCCTGGGCGGACGAAGCGCGCGACCTTTCGGCCTGGCAGGGCAACGAGCTCCAGCGCGACGCGCTGAAGGCGCTCTTCGCTCTGGAGACGCGCGTCCAGGCCGCCGGGTCGCCCGAGCTGCTCTCGGACTTCCGCCGGCTGTCGACGTCGGATCACTTCTATTACATGGCGACCAAGTCGGCAGCCGACGGCGAGGTGCACGCCTACTTCTCTCCCTATGAGTCCCCGTACGACGCGTACATCGCTTTCATGAACGTGGCATCGGACCTGGAGCGGCGCGTTCCTCGCCGCGCAGCTTCGCGGCCGGCCGAGGCGCGCCCGCGTCTGTCTCCTCCCCTTTGAGCGGGACGCGGGTCCTCCTCCTGATCTGCGACGGCTGGGGGCATGCCCCCGCGTCGCCAGGCAACGCCATCACGCTGGCCCGGACGCCGATCTTCGACCGTTGGCTGAAGGAATACCCGTCGGCGCTGCTGGAGGCCTCGGGCGAGGCCGTGGGGCTGCCCGCCGGCGTGATGGGCAACTCGGAGGTCGGGCACCTCACACTCGGAGCGGGGCGGATGGTGCCGCAGGATCTTCTGCGAATCGACCTGGCTCTGCGCGACGGCTCGTTCTTCGAGAACGCGGCGCTCGAGGAAGCCTGCCGGCAGGCGCGGCGCAAGGGCGCCACGCTCCATCTGATGGGTCTGCTCTCCGACGGCGGCGTGCACTCGCACGAGCGCCACCTCGCGGGCCTCGTCGCGATGGCCGGCAAGCAACGCGTGCCGCGGCTCCGAGTCCACGTTTTCACGGACGGCCGCGACACACCGCCCAAGTCCGCGCGGCCGTTCATCCAGCGCCTGGAGAAAGAGCTCGCGCCCGTCGGAGGAAGGATCGCCACGGTTTCGGGGCGCTACTACGCCATGGATCGAGACAAGCGGTGGGACCGCGTGGCCCGCGCGTACGCGGCCCTCGTGTTCTCGTCGGGTCTCCAGGCGGAGAGCGCCGACGCCGCCATCGAGGCCGCGTACGCCCGCGGCGAGTCCGACGAGTTCATCCAGCCGACCGTCATCCTCGACAACGGCGAGCCCTCCGGCCCGATCCGGGACGGCGACGTCGTCATCTTCTTCAACTTCCGGGCCGACCGCGCGCGGCAGATCACGCGCGCCTTGACCGAGCCGGACTTCGCCGAGTTCCCGCGGCCGAAGCCTCCGAAAACCCACTTTTTCTGCTTCACGGAATACAAGAAGGAGTTCGGCTTGCCCTGCGCCTTCCCGCCGCAGGAGCTGACGGGCATCCTGGCCGACGTCTGGGCGCGTCACGGAGTCGCGAACCTCCGGCTGGCGGAGACCGAGAAATACGCGCACGTGACCTACTTCTTCAACGGCGGCGTCGAGAAGGCGTATCCCGGGGAAGAGCGCGTGCTGGTCCCCTCGTGGAAGGGCGCGACGTATGATCTCCACCCCGAGATGAGCGCCGCGCAGATCACCGAGGCGGCAGTGACGGCTTTGCGCGGCGGAAAGTTCGGCGCGCACGTCGTCAACTTCGCCAACGCGGACATGGTCGGCCACACGGGGAAGCTTCCCGAGACGATTGCCGCGATCGAGACGCTCGACCGCTGCTTCGGAATCCTGGAGGCGGCGTGCCGGGAGCAGGGAGTGATCCTGCTGATGACGGCGGACCACGGTAACGCCGAGCAGATGATCGACCCCGCAACGGGCGAGCCGCAGACCGCTCACACGACCAATCCCGTTCCCCTCATCGTCTGCGCGTCGGGAGGTGCCCTTCGCGGCGGCGGCACACTCGCCGACGTCGCTCCGACGCTGTTGGGGATCCAGGGATTGGATTTGCCGCCGGAGATGAAGGGGAGGGATCTGCTGAGTTGAAGCCTGTCATCCCGAGCGCAGCGAGGGGTCCCGAATTCAACGCGCCGAAAACCCTGTCAAGTCCGGGATCCCTCGTCGCTCTGCTCCTCGGGATGACGGCGGAGGGTCACCCGCCCGCCTTCCGCTCCTTGGCGCTCGGAAACAGGCGCTTCGCCTGGACCTGCAGCTCCCTCGCGCTCGCCGCGTCTCCGAGGATCTCGTAGGTCCGCGCCGCGGCGAAGTACGCCTCGGGGGTACCGAGGTCCTGCACCAGACCCGTCAGGGACTTGCGCGCTTCGGCTTCGCGGCCCTGGCTCGCGTAAAGCATGGCGAGTCCCGTCCGCGGGGCAGGATTGGACGGGAAGTCCTGGATCTCTTCGCGAAATGCGGCCTCCGCCTCGGCCATTCGGCCCATCCGGGCAAGGCAGTCGCCGCGCAGGTACTGGAGGTTCTGGAGCGAGACCTTGACCTCGGCGGCGTGGGGCTTGGCGGCACGGTCGAGCTCCGCCATCGCTCCGAGGCAATCCTTTCGATCGTGCAGGACGCGTCCCAAAATCAGGCGCGGAACGCGGCGATCCGGGTAGCGCTCGAGCGCCGCCCGGGCCTCGCGCTCGGCCGCGTCGAGGTTGCCTTCGGCCAGCGCGATGCGCGCCAGGTTCTCGTGCGGGCTGGCCGTCCCGGCCTCGCCCACGGCCTCCGCGTGCTTGCGCGCTTGCTCGTAGTCGCCGATCTGCAGGTAGTAATCGGCCAGCGCCATCATGACCTGTGGGTTACCCGGAGAGAGCTTCGCCGCCGTCTGCAGCGCCTCGAGGGCCTCCCGGTCACGTCCCAGCTTTCCCAGCGCCTCCGCGTACATCTGCCAGACGTCCGTCATCCCCGGCTCGCGCTTCAGAAGCGCCGACAGGACCGCCGCCGCTTCCGGATATCGGCCGGCCTGGAGCGCGCCGAATCCCTTTTTCAGATCCGCGACGGCGCCGATGCGGTCCCGCGGCGCCGGGAGGCCCTTCTTCGTCAGATCCGAGGTGTTGGCGCTGATGTAACCGAGCGCCGCGAGCTTCTTGACCTGCTCGGCATCCGTCGCCCCCGGCGCCTGAATCGGTCGAGCCATCCCGGCCAGCTCGATCCGCATGGAGCGGAAGGCCGGCGGCAGTCCGACCGAGAGGTCGTTCTTCTCGCCCGGATCCGCGACGATGTCGTAGAGCTCAGGCCGCGGCGACTCGATGTAGTGGTTGCGGTCGTCGATGAGCGAGGCCAGGTCGCTCCAGCCCAGGTGCAGCCGCGGGTACAGCGTCTCGCTGTAGACGCGCCGGATCGCGGCGGCGCCCGTTGCGGAAGCCGAAAGCAGCGATTTGCCCGCGAGACCCGCGGGCGCCGACGCTCCGAGCGTCTCGACGACGGTCGGAAACACGTCGACGAGCGCGACGGGTGTGGAGACCTTCTCCCCCGCTCGCCGTTGCCGGGGAAGCTTGACCATCAGCGGCACGTGGATCGCTTC
>Ga0075423_10001278_pt1 | contig 21874 bp, 17 predicted proteins | sample SoiMethybrSBSTD2_FD_80114 | JGI IMG/M metagenome (GOLD analysis project Ga0075423, IMG submission 80114) | Bulk soil microbial communities from a Populus tree surrounding site in Tennessee, USA - Soil MetaG P. TD hybrid SBSTD2 | ecosystem: Environmental > Terrestrial > Soil > Tree plantation... | reverse complement strand
GTGCCGGCGACTGTCGCCTGCCCTTGCGCCATGGCCGGCTGCCCGCCTAACGCGAGAACAGCGCAGACGCCTGCTACGAATACTCGAATCGTGTGATGCATATCGGGAGAACTTATCGCGGACGTGCACCGGATGCGACTGAAGAGTTCGTGAAGACTTCGTCAGCCGGCACCTCGCGCGAAGCGCACGAAGATCGTCGATCCTATCCTGAAGAAGAATTCAGAAAGAATTCAGAATGCCCTTCGTGATCTTCGTGTTCGTCGTGGCATAGACTCTCGCGCGCGATTCGTGCGCCGCATTTTCCTGCAAATCCATCGGTGGGTAGGGCTCCTGACCGGGCTCTACATCGTCTTCGTGTCGTTGACCGGCGCGTTGCTCGTGTGGCGAATCGATCTGCAGCGGTTCGCGTATCCGACGCTGTTCACCCCATCGCGCCCCGGCGCGATCGTCGATGCTGAAACCGTGCTCGCATCGGTTCGCGCGGCCTACCCGCGACATCGCGTGTCGGGCGTCGATGCACCGACGACCAGCAGGCCAACGTATCTCGCCTACGCAACCCAGGGACACGCGTTCGCCACCATCCTCGCCGATCCCGTCACTGGCCGTGTGCTCGGCGAGCTGCCAGACAGGGGCGCCACCAGCACGCTGCAGCAACTCCATTTCAACCTGCTCGGCGGACGACGCGGGCGAGTCATCAACGGTATCGGCGCGATCGTACTGTTGACGATGAGCGTGACGGGCATCGTGATCTGGTGGCCGACGCGTTCGCAGTGGCTGCGCGTGTTCGTCGTCGACACGCGCCGGCCCTGGCGCATCGTCATTCGCGACCTGCACGGGGCGATCGGCATCTGCACTGTCGTCTTCATCGCGATGTGGGCCGTCACCGGCGGCGCGTTCGCATTTCCATCGACCTTCCGATCGCTGATCGGCTCGTTCTCGCCGCTCACGATCGCCCGACCACCCTCGTCCGCAGCGCCGCAAGGCCGAGCGCCGCTGGCGTGGAACGATCTCCTTGCACGCGCGCGGCGAGTGGTGCCCGATCAACACGTCGCTCGAGTCGTGATTCCGTTCGGCGAACGCGATCCGTTCCTCGTCATGTTCTCGCCATCGGCCACTCGCGCCGCTGGAGCGAATCTCACCTCGATCTATCTCGATCAGTATTCGGGTGAGGTTCTACCGGAATCGACGAATGCCCGCACGGCCGGCGACGTCGTCATGGCCTGGATGGCGCCGCTTCACGTCGGCAATTTCGCGGGCACAGCCACGAAGATCGCGTGGACGCTCGCAGCCCTCGCGCCGATGTTGTTGTTCGTCACCGGGGTTGTGATGTGGTGGCCAGCCACGAAGAACACGAAGACCTAGCCACGAAGAACACGAAGTTCACGAAGTTTTCTTAGTCTGCTTACTGTCCTTCGTTTTCTTAGTCTGCTTCGTGTCCTTCGTGTTCTTCGTGGCTAGATCTCGTGTCCTTCGTGGCTGATCGTGATCACGCTTCTCCGACCCACAGACGTACTCGGCAAAGCCTCCCCAGCCGCCGCGAGGTCCCCGAACACGGCATCGCCCGGTTTGAAGCGCCGAACGCGATTGCCGACTTCGACGACGCGCCCCGCGATATCGGAGCCGAGAATCCGCACGCGAGGTGTGCCGCCACGGCCGAAGATCGGAAAGGTCGGCTCGTGGAGCAGCCCCCAATCCCAATCGTTGAGGGACGCGGCATGCACTCGCACGAGAACCTGATCTTCTTTCGGAACAGGTCGTGCCACATCCCTGACCTCGAGCACGTCGGGCGGCCCATATCGGTCGCGAATCAGAGCCTTCATCGTGCCTTCGTGATCGTCGTGTTCTTCGTGGCTGATCCTTCGTGTTCTTCGTGGCCCAGACGCGCAGGCTGAAGCCTGCGCTCTACGTTTCTTCCCAGCGGAATCGCGACAGCGTCAGCGCCGCGAACAGCGCGGCGAAGCCGAGCAGCACGATGGTCGGCATGATCGCCGCGTCCAGCGGCAGGCCGCGCCACGTCATCGCGTCGAGACCATCGACCGCCCATCGTGCGGGAATCACGACGGTGATGCGCTGAAGCCATGCGGGAAAGATGAACGACGGCACCCAGGCGCCGCCGAGCATCACCATGATGAGCACGGCAAAGGTAGCGACCCGACGCGTCGCGGCCGGCGTCTTGCCGAGCGCGGAGACGAGCAACCCGAACGTCGCCGCCATGATCGAGCACGAGATCGCGACCAGCGCGAAGCCCAGCACGCTGCCGTCGATGCGCACACGAAACACCACCATCGCGAAGGCGAACGAGACGACCAGCATCAAGAGCGTGAGAATCGTGCCGCTCATCCCGCGAGCCGCGAGCAGCATCACGCGCGAGAGCGGGGCGCTGCGAAAGCGCTTCCACAATCCGCGCTCGCGCTCCAGCAGAATGCCCATCCCGAGCTCGATGGCCGTGAACAGCAGAAACTGGATGCCCATCCCCGCAAACGAGTGCGCGTAGCCGTTGTATTTCACGTTGCTGTTGCCGGAGACGACCGCGCTTTCCTTGACGGTGTACGGTACGGTCATCACGTTGGCTGGCGCACCGCCAGATGGACCGGCCTGTTGGTTCAATCGCTGCACCGCCTGCAGGAGATTGCGCAGGGTCTCCTGTTGTGCAGCCGGCATGCCCGACGCGTCGAGCGTTCGTAGTGTCTCGTCGACGAGATCGCGACCTTGCGAGCCGTTGAACACCTCTCTGCCGACAGCTTCCATCACGTGTCCCGTGAGCATGCCTCTCACCATGCCCAGTTCAGCGGCGCGAGACGGATCGAACAGCATCTCCATCTGCGGCCGCTCGCCGCGCGCGATGAACGCGCGTCCGGCTGCGGCGCCGAATCCTGGCGGAATGATCGCGGCCACTGCCGTGCGTCCGCGTTGGACCGACGATCGCGCCTCGGCGAGCGATGGCATCGAGACCGCGAGGTTCTTGTCGTTTTGAATGCCGGCAACGATCGCTGTCGAGATCGCACTGCCGTCCTGATCGACAACCGCAACCGGAATCTTCGCCGGTTCGCTGTCGCCGCCCGACCCGCGGAAGATCGAGCCGAAGAACGAGGCGATCGCGATCGGGATGGCGAAGCTCAGGATCACCGCCCGGCGGTCGCCGAAGAACAGCTGCAGATCCTTTCGAACCAGCGCAACGAAGGCGGCCATCAGTCTCGCAGGCTCCTTCCGGTGAGATCGAGGAACAGCGTTTCCAGCGACGCCGACGCACCGTGCGCGGCGGACGCGCGCGCACGCAGCCCGGCCAGCGTATCGTCGGCCAGCACCCGGCCATGGTCCATGACGACGATGCGATCGGCGAGGCGCTCGGCCTCCTCCATGTAGTGAGTGGTATAGAGCAGCGCCTTGCCGCGGGCCTTGAGCTGTTCGAGGTTGTCGAAGATTGCGTTGCGGCTTTGCGGATCGACACCAACGGTCGGCTCGTCGAGCAGCAGGATGTCGGGGTCGTGCAGCAACCCGGCGGCGAGATTGAGACGCCGCTTCATGCCCCCGCTGTACGTCTTCACTTTGTCGCGCACGCGATCGAAAAGGCCGACGAGGGTGAGGCTCGTCATGATCGCCTTCTCGAGGCCGGCTCCCGAAAGCCCGTACAGCGCGCCGAACAGCCGCAAGTTCGCGCCCGCGGACAGCTCGTCGTAAAGCGCGAGATCTTGAGGCACCAACCCGATGCGGCGCTTCACCGGATCGGTATCGCTGCTCAGACGCACACCGTCGATCGTCACGGCGCCACGATCTGGACTGACGAGTCCAGCAATCATCGAGACCGTGGTCGTCTTGCCGGCGCCATTGGGGCCGAGGAGTCCAACCAGCTGTCCGCGGTCGACGTTGAAGGAGACGCCGTTGACCGCCGCGACCGGTCCAAACGATTTGTGGAGTGATGAAATCGCGAGCACGCGTTTTTGGTCCGGCGCGCCAGAGCTCCGAAGGAGCGACGCGGCCCGGACACGACGACGATGAACGCAGATTGAGACGAAATCAGCTCTCGTCTGGTTCGAGCAGCGAAAGACTACCGCAAGACGGGCTGTTTGCGTGCAGTATCGCCGACGCGGATGACGCCGTTCCGCACCACTTTGACGTTGATGCCGCGCAGGCAGAGCGAGCGGCCGGTCGGAGAGTTGACGAACTTCATGGCGTCCACGCCGAAGCGCTGCACGAACTTACCGCAGCCGGTGTGCGGCTCGGCGCTCACTTCGAGCACCGCGCTTCCGATCTCCAGGCGCGTCCCCGGCGGCAGGTTCTCGAGACCGAGATCGAGATCGACGAACAGCTGATCGCCGGCGAGTGGCCAGCGCGATATCTCGGTGGCGATGAGCGCGATGGCGCGAGCACCCATGATCGTCACCTGCGTCTCGGGATGCGGTAGTCCATCGGGGGTGTGCGGATTGCGCCGGGAGCTCCACGTGTCGCCGACGAGCCCCTCGACAACGTCGACCTCACCCGTCTCGAGGATTTCTCGCTCGCCGATCTCGGGGCGCCGAACGATCAACTGGACGAGGCCGCCGTCGCGAGGTGCGGAACGAATCGCATCGAGGCCGGCATCGAGCTCCGCGCGGGTGAGATGTCTTGCTGACAAGGACGTGCCTCCTCGACCGATCGTAACCGACCTGAACCGATCGAGCGTCTTACTGACAACTGTCGTTCGATGTTCGGCGTTCGATGTTCGAGGTTCGAGGTTCGAGGTTCGAGGTTCGAGGTTCGGTGAGTTCGCTGTTCTATGTTCCCGTTCGGCGTTCATGCGAACGTCGAACATCGAACGTCGAACTGGGAACCGCGTCTACCCGCGGCAACGAAATTCGGAATGTGCTGCCGCCAGCGCCAGAGGCTTCGAGCGTCAGTTCGCCGCCGATCGCTTCGATGCCGCCCCTCGCGAGCGAGAGGCCGAGGCCCGTGCCGGTGGCCGGGGCATCGCGCTGACGGAAGAAGCGATCGAAGATCCGATCGCGGGCCTCGTTCGAGATACCGGGACCGGAATCGATGACGTCGATCGTGGCGCGCTCGGCCGATTCGCCGACGCGGATGCGAACGCTGCCCCCCGCCGGCGAGAACTTGATCGCGTTGTCGACCAGGTTGATGAGCGCCTGACGCAGGACCACTCGATCGGCGGAGGCCAGCGGCGCCGCCCGGCGCTCGACGACGATCTGCTGCCGCTTCTCCTCGGCCAGCACGCCCAGATGACTCACCACATCATCGGCCAGCGTCGCCAGATCGATGACCTCGCGCACGAGCGGTGCCCGCCCGGTCGAGGCTCGCGACAGCGTGAGCAGACGATCGACGAGACCGGCCAGCCGATCGGCTTCTTCGAGCATGCTGCCGATGATGCCGCGATATTCCGAGTCGCTGCGATGTCCGCGGAGACCGACTTCGCCGACGCTGCGAATCGCGGTCAACGGCGTGCGCAGCTCGTGAGAAACGTCGGCGGTGAACCGCCGCATCTGCTCGAACGACTCCTCCAGTCGTCCCAGTGTTTCGTTGAACACCAAGGCCAGACGTCCCATCTCATCGTCGGGGTTGTCGATCGGCAGACGCTCGCCGAGGTTTTCCGCCGTGATGTGGCGAGCGCGTTCGCTCATGCCCTCGATCGGCGCGAGCGCACGCTTGGCGAGCGAGTAGCCGCCCAGGCCGGCGATGGCGACCGCGATCGGCAGACCCAGCACGAGGATCACCGCCAGATCGCGAAGGCTCTCGCGCATCGGCAGCTCGGATCGCGCCACTTGAATGACGACGCGGCGATTGCGGATGTAGCTCGGTCGACTCAGCACACGAACCGGTACGGTGCCGGCCACGAACGACGCGCTGCGATCGCCGCCCAGCTGCGCCAGCGTCTGCGCATCCGGAATCGGCCGGCGCTTCGCTTCATCGTTGCTCAGGAGCAGGAGCACGCCGTCGGCCGTCCACACTTGAACCCACGGCTGCTCGTTCTCGAGCAGCAGATCGACTTGCGGCACGGGCATGATCATGCCGTCGGGTCCTTCGTCGACAGTCGAGGCGACCCAGAAGTAATCGCTGCGCAGGCGTTCGTCGAGCGTGTCCGAGACGCTGCGGCTGACGAACATGTAGACGCCGGCCGCGTAGACGCCGAGCACGACGATCATGACCGCGGCGTACCACAGCGTGAGCCGGACGCGGACGTTGTGCGACCGCCACCACGTGTGTATCGTGTTCACGGCTCGCCCTCGCGCAGCATGAAGCCGACGCCGCGGACGGTGTGAATCAGCTTCAGGTTCTGATCGAGATCGACCTTGCGGCGGAGGCGGGCGATGTGCACGTCGATGACGTTGTCGAGCGGTGTGGTCCGTGCCGTCTCTTTCCACACGTCGCGCGCCAGCGTCTCGCGCGACACGACCTGACCGTGATAGCGCATCAGAAACTCGAGCAGCTCGAACTCACGGACCGTCAGCTCCACCGGCTGCCCGCCGCGCGTCACCTTGCGCGTCACGAGATCCATCTCGAGATCGCCGACCAGGAGCCGTGGCGTCTCGGTGACGCGTCCGCGGCGCACCAGCGCGCGAATGCGTGCGAGCAGCTCGGCGAATGCGAACGGCTTGATCAGATAGTCGTCGGCGCCCGCATCGAGACCGGCGACGCGATCGTTGAGCGAGTCACGAGCCGTCAGCACCAGCACCGGAGTCTTCATCCCGCGTTGCCGCAGCGCCTGCAGGATCTCGAGGCCGTCGCGTCCCGGCAGGTTGAGATCGAGCAGGATGACATCGAACGATTCCGTATTGACCCGGAAGAACGCACCCTCGCCGGTCCGCTCGACCACCACATCGTAGCGCTCGCCTTCGAGCCCCTCCCGCAGGGCGTTTGCGACCTTCTGTTCGTCTTCAACAACGAGGACCCGCATCCCTTGAACGATTCTACCTAGCAATCCGTGAGAATAGGGTGCGTGGCCGGAGAGTTCTCCTTGCTCGAAACGATGCGCCTCGAAGACGGGTGCATTCCGCGTCTGGAACGCCATGTCTCGCGGATGGCAGCGTCGGCCCGCCACTTCGGCTACACATGGGACGAGGCGGGCGTGCGCGCGGCGGTGGCGACCGCCCAGCACGACCATCCGAACGGCTGCTGGCGGCTGCGACTGCTCGTCGATCGCACAGGAACCCCGACCGCGGAATGCACGCCGCACACGGGCGACACCAATCGCGTGTGGCGCGTCGCATTCGCTCGGGAGCCGGTCGACGAGCGCGACCCGTTTCTCTTCAACAAGACGACGCGGCGCGCAGTGTACGAGCACGCGCGCGCATCGCACCCGTCGGTCGACGACGTCATTCTGTGGAATCGGCGCGGCGAGGTCACCGAATCGACGATCGCCAACGTCGTCGCCGAGATCGAGGGCCAGCGCTGTACCCCGCCGATCGAGTGCGGCCTGCTGGGTGGCATGTTTCGCGCGGAACTGCTCGAGATGGGAACGATCCACGAACGTGTGATCACGAGAGACGAATTCGCAGCTGCGTCTCGCCTGTGGTTGATCAACTCTCTTCGCGAATGGATCGAGACGCGCGTAGTGACAGTGTAGGCCGGGTCCTTCGGACCCGGCGGAAGCGACGCTATCTCTGATACGCTTTCCCGATGCGCGACTACGCTCAGATCGAAAAGCAGCTGACAGAGGTCCTTCATCTCTCGCGACGCCCGGTTGCGATTGCATTTCGCGACTCGGCGCCCGAGGGCGTAGCCGCACTGACGGGCACGCAGCCGTCCGGCTGCAGTTTCTGGCGACTCGCCGCATCAGGCCGCACGTTCTATACCGTGCCGTCGGATCACTACAACTGCCCCGTCGGCAGCTACACGCACAACATCGCGCTGCCGAAAGAGCGGGAAGCGGAGCTCTCGAACACGCTCTCGCTGATGGTGAACGTGGGCTACATCCGCATGGAGGAAGTGCCCGGCATTCCGCGGCTCCCCACCACACCGGCGGTCACGATCTACGCACCGCTTGCGGCTACTCCGGTCGATCCCGACGCAGTAATTGTCGCTGGCAAGCCGGGACGAGTGATGCTGCTTCACGAAGCAGGTACGCGCGCCGCGAAGCAGGCGCTGCCGCTGCTGGGCCGTCCCACGTGCATGGCGATCCCCGCGGCGCTAGCGCAGGGTGTGGCATCGAGCCTCGGCTGCGTCGGCAACCGCGTCTACACGGGCATCTCAGACGATGACTTCTACACCGTGATTGCCGGTCGCGATCTCGACGAGGTGATCGCGCAACTCGACACGATTTCCTCAGCAAATGCCGCTTTGACGACCTATCACATCGAGCGGAGGACGATGGCCTCAGCCTAGCGCTCAGAGCTTGGAGATTGGGTCGTTTTCGTTCAGACTGTGCCTCTGACAGAGGCACGATCGGTGACCGTACGAGGCGGCGCGGCGTGGCTGGTCCGGGCAGGCGCATTGCTCCTGATCCTCGGCTATACGCCTGCGCATCCGCGCGCTGATCGGCAAGCACAGCACGTCGCCGCGTCTCCTGCGCCATTGGCTCGATCGCAGGCCACCGCATCGTCGGATCCGGCGCCCACACCGCTTCGTCCTCTGCTCGATCGCTATTGCGTCACCTGCCACAACCGCACGCTCAAGACTGCCGGTCTCCAGCTCGACACGCTCGACGTCGAGCGCGTGGGCGCATCGGCGGAGGCATGGGAGAAGGTCGCGCGCAAGCTGCGCACGCGCGAGATGCCGCCGCTCGGTGTGCCACGGCCCGATCGCGATGCCTACGATCGCGCGACAGCCACCCTCGAAGCGGCGCTCGATCGCGCCGCGGCCGCCGATCCCAAGCCGGGCCGGGTCATCGTCCATCGACTCAATCGGACTGAGTACGCGAATGCCGTGCGCGATCTTCTTGCCCTCGAGATCGACGGACGATCGCTCCTGCCGGCAGACGAACCCGATCAGCAGGGATTCGACAACATGGCCGGGGTGCTGTCGGTCTCGCCGCGGCTGCTCGAAAACTATCTCACCGCAGCAAGCGTCGTCAGTCGCCTGGCGATCGGACGCGAATCGCTCGCGACGACCGAGAACACGTTCAAGATTCCCACCGCGATGGTGCAGGACGATCGAACCAGCGAGGCGCTGCCCTTCGGCTCACGTGGCGGACTGTCGATTCCCTATCACTTCCCGCTCGATGGCGAGTACCGCATCGACGTACGGTTGAAGCGGCAGCTCTATCAGTACCTGGTTGGCATGGGCGAGCCGCATCTGATCGACATTCGCGTCGATGGTGCGCTCGCCAAACGCTTCACGATCGGTGGCGAAGGCAAAGGGATGACTGCGCCGGAGAGCTTCGCGGGAAACACACAGGGCGAACCGGGGTGGGAAGTCTACATGCACACCGCCGACGAGGCGCTTACCGTCCGCCTCCCGGTGACGGCAGGCGCGCATCGCATCGGCGTGTCGTTCGTGCGCCAATTCTGGGAGCCGGAGGGCGTGCAGCAGCCGCCGCAGCGCGGGTTTGCACGTACGACCAACGAGCTCTACTTCGGCGATCCTGCCGTGGACATGGTGACGATCGCTGGTCCCTATTCGGGTCGCGCCGCCACCGACACGCCAAGCCGCCGCAAAGTGTTCACCTGCCGCCCGCGGACGCCAGCGGACGAAGCGGCGTGCGCGCGGACGATCGTGTCCACACTCGCCCGCCGCGCGTATCGTCGTCCGCTGGACGAACGCGATGTGGACATGGTGCTCCGCTTCTATCGCGACGGACGGGCCGACGGCGGATTCGAGGCTGGCATTCAGCAGGCGGTGCGACGCATCCTCGCGTCACCGCGTTTCCTGTTTCGCATCGAGCAGCAGCCGGCCGCCGCCGCGCCGGGCTCCGTGTATCGCATCAGCGACATCGATCTCGCGTCGCGACTCTCGTTCTTCATGTGGAGCAGCATTCCCGATGACGCGCTGCTCGACGCTGCGGCGAACGGCACGCTTGGTCAGCCTGCGGTGTTGGAGCGGCAGGTGCGCCGGATGCTGAGCGATCCTCGCGCGGGCGCGCTGGTCGACAACTTCGTCAGCCAGTGGCTGACGCTCGGCAAACTGTCTGGCGTCGTGCCAGACGTCGACGCGTATCCGGAATTCGATGAGAACCTGCGCGACGGGTTCCGTGAAGAGACGCGGCTCTTCGTCGCCTCACAGCTGCGCGAGGATCGTCCGGTCGGCGAGCTGTTGAGCGCGAACTACAGTTACATCAACGAGCGGCTCGCGCGGCACTATCGCATTCCCAACGTCTATGGGAGCCACTTCAGACGCGTGACCTTTGACGACGGTGTTCGTGGCGGCCTGCTCGGTCAAGGCAGCATTCTCACCGTGACGTCGTATCCCAACCGCACATCGCCAGTGCTGCGTGGGCGCTGGTTGCTCGACAACATTCTTGGATCGCCGCCACCACCGCCACCGCCCGACGTCCCGCAGCTGAGCGAGAACGACGCCAGCGGCCGGCCGCGATCGATCCGTGCGCAGATGGAAGCACATCGCAAGAATCCCTCGTGCGCCGTGTGTCACGTGCGGATGGATCCGCTTGGGTTCTCACTCGAGAACTTCGACGCTCTGGGCAAGTGGCGGACGACGATCGACACGCTGCCGATCGATGCCTCGGCCGCGATGCCGGACGGAACGAAATTCGACGGCGTCGCCGGCTTGCGCAAGCTGATGGCCGATCACCAGGAGGATTTCGCGCGCACGCTCACGCAGAAGCTGCTGACGTACGCGCTGGGTCGCAGCGTCGAGCCGTCCGATTGGGCGACCATTCGTCAGGTCACCCGACAGGCTGCACCGGGCAGCTATCGATGGTCGGCGCTCGTCACCGGCATCGTCTCGAGCACACCATTTCGAATGAGTACGAGCCAGACCGATCGGGTCACCACAACTGCGTCCCAGGCCCGGGGTCCCCACGACGCACGCCTGCGTCGTGGGGTGGACTAAGGAGTGAGGCAGATGCTGATCTTCAAGAGGGCGATTCCACGGCGGACCATGCTGCGAGGTCTCGGTGCGACGCTGGCGCTGCCACTGCTCGACGCGATGGTGCCGTCGCTCACCGCATTGCAGAAGACCGCGGCACGGTCGGTCACTCGCTTCGGCGTCATGTATGTGCCGAACGGGATGGTCATGCAGCAGTGGACGCCGGCTGCTGAAGGCGCCAGCTTCGAGCTGACGCCAACGCTGTCGCCACTGACGCCGTTCCGCAGCGATCTGATCGTGATGAGCAATCTCGCGTGTGTGCCGACACCGGGTCGTCCCGGCGGCGCGCATGCGAAGGCGAGCACGCGGTTCCTCACCGACATCTCACCGCCGACGAGCGAGACGTGGCTCGACGCGGGGATCTCGGTCGATCAGATCATCGCCAAGGACGTGGGCGCATCGACATCGCTGGCGTCGCTGGAGCTGGCAGTCGAATCGGGAGAGACTGCGGGCGCCTGCGACGTCGGTTTCGCGTGCGCCTACACGAACACGATCTCGTGGCTGGGTCCGGCCACGCCGCTGCCGACCGAGAACAATCCGCGCACGGTGTTCGAGCGCATGTTCGGCGATACGGGCAGCACCGATCCGAAAGCCCGCCTCGCGCGGCTGCGTCAGGATCGCAGCGTGCTCGACTCGGTTCGCGAAGAAGCCGGCCGCCTGCAGGGCAACCTCGGTCAGAACGATCGGCTCAAGCTCGTGGAGTACCTCGACGCGGTTCGCGACGTCGAACGGCGCATTCAGAAAGCCGAACAGCAGAAGAGCGACGCGCTTCCCGTGCTCGATCATCCGGCGGGCATTCCGGCGAGCTACGACGATCACGTGAAGTTGATGTGCGATCTCCAGGTGCTCGCGTATCAGTCCGATCTCACGCGCGTGGTCACGCTCATGCTCGGCCGCGAGTTCAGCGGCGTCACGTATCCGCAGATCGGCGTGCCGGATGCCCATCACCCGATCACGCATCATCAGCAGGAAGTCGAGAAGATCGCCAAGGTCGTGAAGATCAACCACTACCACGTCACGCAGTTCGCCTACCTGCTCGAGAAGCTGCGCGCAACGCCGGATGGCGACGGCTCGCTCCTCGATCACGTGGTGATGATGTACGGCACCGGCATGGGCGACTGCAACGCGCACGACCCGCGCAGCATTCCGCTGGTGCTCGCCGGTGGAGGATCGGCCGGGCTCAAAGGCGGCCGCCATATTCGATACGCGAAGGAAACGCCGCTCGCGAATCTGCATCTGACTCTGCTCGACAAGTTCGGCGTCCGCCTCGATCGCATCGGCGACAGCACGAGTCGGCTCGATGACCGTGCGCTGAGCGGGCTGTGAGCAAACTCGGAATCGGCGCGATCGGTGTGGTGCTGTCGATTGCGGCTCTCTCAGCCGCGACCGATACTCGCGTCATCGACGCCGTGAAAGCGCGCAGTGCCGATCGCGTGCGGGCGCTGATCAAAGAGCGCGCCGACATCAACGCGCGTCAGGGCGATGGCGCAACGGCATTGCATTGGGCCGTTCATCTCGACGATTCCGATCTCGTCTCGCTCTTGATCTCCGCAGGCGCGAAGGCCGACGTTGCTGATGACACCGGCGTCACTCCGCTCTATCTCGCCTGTCTCAATCGCCGCGGCGCACTCGTGCAGACGCTGCTCACCGCGGGGGCGAACCCCAACGCCGCGCTCGTCACCGGCGAAACGGTGTTGATGACGTGCGCGCGCGCGGGTGAGGCGACGGGCGTGCGGGCGCTGCTGACGCGAGGCGCCAACGCCAACGCGAAAGAGGCCGGTCACGCGCAGACGGCGCTGATGTGGGCGGCGGCCGAAAAACATCCCGATGCGGTTGCCGCCTTGATCGAAGCCGGAGCCGACGTGCGTGCGCGTTCGCGCGACTTCGCGCAGACGGTGACCAGCGAGGTGACGCAGCGCGCCGGCCGTGAGGAATTGAATTACACGGTCGCGCGCGGCGGCAGCACAGCGCTCCTCTTCGCAGCGCGATCGGGCGATCCCGAATCGGCGAGGCGCCTCATCGCTGCTGGCGCCGACGTCAACGACACGCTGCCCGACGGGACGAGCGCGCTCGTTCTGGCCGCGCATAGCGGTCATGCTGCCGTCGCCGCACTGCTGCTCGACAAGGGGGCGAACCCCGATGGCGCGGACATCGGCTATAGCGCGCTGCACGCGGCGGTCCTCCGCAGCGATCTGCAGACAGTGCAGGCGCTGCTCGCTCACAAGGCCAACGTCAACGCCGTGATCACCAAGGGCACGCCGGTCCGACGCAACAGTCAGGACTTCGAGCTGCCGAAGACGCTCATCGGCGCCACGCCATATCTGCTGGCGGCGAAGTTTCTCGAGGTCGAGATCATGCGTGCGCTCGCGGCCGCAGGCGCCGACACGCGAATGGCGATGAAGGACGGCACCACACCGCTGATGGCCGCCGCCGGCATGGGAATCGTGGCCCCCGCGCAGGATGAAAAGCGCGGCACCGATCGACGCGGCCTCGCGATCCTCGACGGCGGCAAGGCCGAACCCGAGAGCCAGGTGATCGAGGCGGTCTCGACGGCGTTGACGCTCGGCAGCGACATCAACGCCACAAATCCCGCTGGCGACACTGCGCTCCACACCGCATCAGGGCAGGGCTATGACACTGTGGTCACACTGCTGATCGAGAAGGGCGCCGATCTCAACGCCCGCAACAAACGAGGGCTAACGCCGCTCGGTGCGTTGCTCGGCCGATCCTCAGCCTCGCGCCAGAGCACGATCGCTCTTCTTCGCTCGCTCGGTGCTCGCGACTAGACTGGTCCCTGGTACTTAGTTCCTGGTCCTTGGTCTGTCCTTGGTCCTCTGATGGGCGCTCGCCCGGTTGGTCCAGTCGGCTGGCATTCAACATGCTCACGACACCGTCGTGGGCGTCTATCGATTCGAGGATCTGCGCGTCTGGCCAGCGGCGAAGCGACAATGCGACCGAGTCGGGGTTTTTGTTGAGACGTTCCGAGTTTCGACGCGATCGCGAATTGTCGGGTCAGATCAATGACGCGGCGCTCGGTGGTGAGGTTGCCGAGTTGATTGGTTCGAACGAAAGCATTGCGAGAATGCTTCGGCGTTGGCAATCGACTTTGAGGCGGACAAATCTGCGAAGAATTCGAGTGAGAACGGCCCTCGAACACGAGGGAGCGGAAGCGGGCGGCCAACAAAAGAAACAACGGGAACGAAAGACCACGGACGCCCGAAAGGCCTCGGACGCAAGAAACCCGGACGGACAACGGACCAAGGACCAAGCACCAAGTACTAACGGCTAAACTTCGACAGCCGAGCGCGGGATGTTCAACCGCGCGAGGAGCGCGTCGAATCGCGAGTCGCTCTTGAGCGGACGGAAGCGTGGCTCGGCATCGAGGCTGGCCAGCGTTGGATCGCGATCGAGCCACGCTTGATCGAGCGCCGCGAACGCGGCGTCCACGTCACCCAGCCCGGTATGCGCCAAGGCCAGGTGGAATGGCGGCACATAGCGAGATGACTCGAGTGCACGCGCCCGCGCGATGAAGATAGCCGCCGCCTCGCGATCGCCCATCACCGCTTTCACGTGGGCCATCGAGGCGAGCACCACCGGATGCGAGTCGGCATGATTGAGCGCCGTCTCCAGCTCTATCACCGCCTCATCGCAGCGGCCGATCTGCAGCAGCGATGCGGCGAGCACGCGTCGTGCGCCCACCAGCTCGGAGTCGACTTGAAGCGTGTATCGACAGTCGCTGATGGCGCCTTCGTAATCGCGACAGATGTAGCGGGTCCACGCGAGCCACGTGTTCATCGCCAAACACAACGGCTCGAGATTGCGGGCGCGCTCCGCGAACGTCAGCGCATCGCGCTGACGCGACTGCAGAGCGAGCATCAAGGCATACGAACGCAGCGCGGTCTCATTGCTGGCATCGAGCGCGAGCGCCTCGGCGTACCCTGCCTCCGCACCCGCCCAGTCGGCGTCGACGATGCGCCGCACATCGGCGAGCACGGCGTGGGCATCGGACACCGTGGGATCGATCTCCAGCGCGCGGGTCGCCGCGTCGCGCGCCGACGCGAGCGCGCGGCACGGGATGTCGTGATAGTACTCGGCGCTCGCCACGCGAAGGCGAGCCAACATGCCGTGCGCGGCGGCGAACTTCGGCGCCAGCCGCACCGCTTCGGTCATGCATTCGAGCGCCAGCTGCAGCCCTTCGTCACTCGGTTTGGCCCAGTAGTACTGGCCTTTGAGATAGGCCTGATACGCCGCCGGATCGTGGGCCGGCGCGTCCACCTGCCGCGCATCGAGCACCAGCTCGCGCATCAGCGATCGAGCCACGCGGCCGGCCACATCGGCCTGCACCGACAGCCAGTCGCTGACGTTGCGATCGAACGTCTCCGACCATAGCTCCGCTTCCGATGCCGTCTCGATGAGCCGCACGGTGATGCGAACGCGGGAGCCGTCGCGACGCGTGCTCCCCTCGAGGAGATAGTCCGAGTGCAGGGCCTCGCCGATCTCCCGCGCGCGCTGCAGGCTGCCCTTGAAGTACATCGATGACCAGCGCGCGATGATGCCGACCTGGCCGCGGCACAGAGGACCGAGCTGCGCAATGAGCTCTTCGGTGAGGCCGTCGCTGAAGTACTCCTGACTGCTGTCGTCGCTCAGGTTGCTGAACGGAAGCACCGCGAGCCGAATGCGCGGCTCATTCGATGAACGCGTGCGGGGCGAATCGGTTTCCACGGTGCCGGCAATGAACCGATAGCCGCGACGCGGCACCGTCTCGACAAACCGCGGGCAGTCCGCATCGTCACCGAGCGTGGCGCGCAGGCGCTTGATGGCGGCATTCAGGCTGTGCTCGAAGTCGACAAACGTCCCGCTGGGCCAGAGACGCTGACGCAGCTCGTCGCGGGTGACGACGTCACCGGGGCGCTCGAGCATGAGACGGAGGATCTCGAAGGGCTGCTCCTGCAGACGGACCCGCGTCGATCCGTTTCGAAGCTCCCGCGCACGCAGGTCGAGCTCGAAGGAACCGAACCGGAGGAACCGCTTCTCGCCGCCCGCAGCTTCCATACCCGTTTATGCCGTAAGTGAGGCCCGCTTGAAAAGTCCCAATCCCAATGTGCGACGCACAACCATGCCGCTCGTCACCAACATGTCACCTCATGTCACCTTCCGTGCATTGAGGCACGGGCGCATCTGCTCGACATTGGGGGCTCGTGAGCGTTGCTCACTCTGTGGACGGGAGCCCCTTATGTTTCGTTCGGTGACCTTGTCGTTCGTCACACTGTTCGTCACAACCAATTTCGCTATCGGCGCCGTGACGGCGTGGACCGCGGTGTCGGTGCGCGTCTACGACGCTGCGGGATTAGACGAGCGTCTGCGACAAGCGGCTCTCGATGTTGCCGGCACGACGCTGGCGCCCACCTCGGTCGAGATCTCGTGGCGCGTCTGCGGCCTCTCGAACACGCACGCCGCGTACTGCGATACCGCGCTCGCCCCCGGCGAACTGGCGATCCGAATCGTGCGTGCGGCTGGCGTATCCGAACGCGGCGGCGGAGTGCGGCTCGGCGATGCGTTCATCGACACGCAGGCCGGCCGCGGCGTGCTGGCGACCATCTACCTCGATCGCGTGCTGCGCCTCGCTGAGCAGACCGGCGCCGATCGCGTCGCACTGCTGGGGCACGCGATTGCACACGAACTTGGACATCTCCTGATGGCGAGCAATGTCCATGGACCGATCGGCCTCATGCGCGCGTTCTGGTCGGTGGATGAAGTTCGCAACGACCGACCGAGCGACTGGACGATCGCGCCACGCGATGCACACGCGATTCGGCACGGCGCCGCGGTCCATCACGCCCTCGCCGGCGGCGATGCCGATCGCGGTCGAGAACCCGTACTTGGCGTCCGCGACCCTGGTCTCGTGGCGCCTGGGTCCGAGGCCGGCGCTCGCTAGCGCGCGGCCGCGACGGCGCCTTCAGTTGCGGCCTCGGTCAACGCTTCCTTCAGTGTGGTGATCACGCTCGCGTTCCGTTCGTAGCAGTTGCCCTCGGCCTTGGGCATCTCGTAGCTGAGCGACGCGTCCATCCAATCACGAGCGAGGCGCGACAGCAGCCATCCGAGCGGCGGCGACACCACACGATCGCGGGACGTCTTGAGCCGGTCGGACTCCTCAGCCTTCTCCGAGCTCGAGCCGTTCGACTCCTCCTCTCGCTTGGCTTCGGGCGGCATGCCCTCGCAGACGTTCAGCTGTAGGAAATGATCGCCCGCAACCGCACGCAGGTTTGCCTCGGCCAGCGAGCCTCTCGCGTCGCGCGTGCGGAGCAGCGCTCGTATCGGCGACAGCAATTCATCAGCGGCTGCCGATTCATACGTCGCATCGCTCCTCGGATTGCGTTCAGAGGCAAAGCACGTCCGAGGATCGTTGCAGAGATACAGCACGTACGGTTGCAGGTCGCTCCGAGATTTCGTGAGCAGGTCGTAGACTTCGCGCAGCGAGGCGAGCCCCGAGTTCTCGAAGTAGCCGCCATCGACGAGATGGCCGTACTCCCTGCCGTCGTCTCGATTCAGATGGCCGGCCGGACTCACGTAGGTGAACCGCGCGCTGTTGTGCACCGCCGTCGAGAGCGGCAGGTCCTGCTGCAGCACGTCGAGCGTATCGCCGGCGTTCTGCAGGTTGTGCTGCGACGCGTCGCGAATGGCGCTCGCGGTGACGTATCGGCGGCCGGTCTCCACATGCGTCGCGTTGAGCAGCAGAACGGGCAGTCGCGCTCGCAGCTTCGCGTCATCGTCGAACTTCGCAAAGCCCTCCTTGAAGGTGTCGCGCTCGATGGTGGCCTTGTACGACGCTTCCCATGACTCTTCGAGCGCGAGCGAGCGATCGAAGCTGTAGACAGGGAACGGAAGCAACCACTGCGCGAAGTCGGGAAAAAGGAGCTTGGTGAGTACGGGGGAAAGATGATCGTCGCTCATGAACTCGCGTACGCACTTGGCAAACCCGCCAGACACGATGAGCGGCCGCTTCGTGTCGTTCATCGGAGCGTCACAGTGCCGGCTGCCCGGGGTCGTGTCTCGCGCGGTCGCGGCAAAAACCGCGGCACCGAGGCTGCCGCCGGAGATACCGGAGATCGCGAAGACATGGCGCTCGAAGCCGGGAGCCGCGTCGGCGAGGACGGCCATCGACATCGCCGTCCAGTACGCGGCGCGCAATCCTCCGCCTGCGGCGGCGACGAGGATCACCGGGTGTTTGGTCCCCGCTGGCAACGCCGCCGTCCACTCGTTGTAATGCTCGCCGATCGTCTGACGCGTGAGGTCACCCGCATCTGCGTGCTGACTCACCCGAACGCGATGGTTGTCGTTCCAGAGGCTGAACACCACGGCGATCACGACGCCGCACGTCACAACCGGAACGCGCAGACGCTGTGCCACCCAGATGAGCAGGCTGCCGCTGAAGACCATGCTGACGGTCACGATCGAAAGAATCGCCAGCGGTCCGAGCCAGCGGCCAACCGGCACCGCCGCCCACGTCGCGACGATGAACCACACGATGCTCACGGCTGCGGCGATGGCGATCGTTCGCCTCAGCTCGGGTGGAAGGTTGTTGACATCGATGGTATCGAGCGTCGGACCGTGAGAGCCCTGACGCCGCGTCACTTTCGACCACACGTCGCGACGGAACCGAACGAACAGTTGGAATACCCATCCGGCCATGATGCACAGGTACGCGGCGAGGCGCAGGAACAACGCCGTTCGATCGTTTGCAAGGTCGGGCCCGCCAAACACCGATGTGCTCACCGGCACGAGAAACCTCGTTGGCAGAACGAGCAGGACTCCGATGGCGGCGGCAAGCATCAAGCGGCCGATGCGCTCATCGAAGCCAGCCACGGCATGCAGCGAGCGAGGCAGCAACACGCGACCGATGCGGCCGAACGTGCTCGGAAAATAGCGCCGCGCCAGCAGCGCACCGAAGAGATCGGCGCCGACGACCAAGGCAAACCGGGTCGTCGCTTGTGCGGCCTTGGCAAACGCGAGTGCCGCGAGTGCGAGTACGAGGATGCCCAGCAGCCGCGGCACCTGTTCGCCGAAGAACGCGTACCAACCGTGGCCATTCGCGGCAGGTCCAGGGACCTTCAGTTCAGTGAGCTTGCGTGCCGAGTACCAGACTGCCAGCGCCGCAAACACGACCGGCAGCACCGCGGACCACAATCGCCAAACTTGATGCTCGCTCTCGAACAGGCGCTGCACGATGTCCTGTCCTTGTGGAATCGCAAGCAGCGGCACGCCGCCGAACAGCACGGCGAACACGCTGTAGCGCACACGCCAGAGCACGATGCCGCGTGGACCCGCCAACAGTTCCACGCCGGTGGCTCCGATCACAACGAGCAGCAGCAACCACTTGAGCAGCGCCCCAATCGATCCGATCGTCACCAGGATGGTCGCGAGCAGCGATGGCGCGAAGGGAGAACCATCGTTCGACAGCAGCTGCGCCGCGCCCCAGAGCGGCAGGTTCTCCACCACCATGTCGAGCACGGCGGCAACGAGCGGCGCGAGCACGACGAAGTCGCGACGTGCGCTCGCCGCGTGAACGAAGATCGGCTTGACGGTCGGCGTAAACCGGCGCCAGCGTTCCGCCCAAAGGTACACGGCACAAAACAGAAGTCCGTAAGCCGGCGGAAACACCTGGTCCCACGTGACCAGGCTGTTGACGACGTTGACGCGGCACGCGCCCTCGGCACCGAGGTACGACGCAAAGCGGCGCGCCGAGAACGTGACCTCGATGCTGACGACGGACGCCGGGAGCGGTGAACATGGATTGGCTTCGCCGGTCGTCAAGTCGGCCGGCTGCCGCTCCAGTTGCGCTGTCTGCCACGATCCCGTCAATCCCGTCGCAGCAGCGAGGAGTGCGACTAAGGTGACCGGACCGAGGCGGTATGGCCAGCGGTCGAACCACGTCCGAACCCGTTCCGCCCATCGCTGATAGATCTGCATGGCGATCTCCCTGCGGTGCAGAGGATAGACGACCCCGCCCTCGCCTTCCATAACGTCGGGGCGGAACAAGGCGAACGGGTGTGGGCTACGCTTGCGAGGGCTTGGCGCGGCGGAGCTCGTCGGCCAGGATGATCGCCTCCGCGATCTCCTTCTTCGACTTGCGCCGCTGCCGGCTCTGACGCTGGATCGTCAGGTAGGCGTCTTCTTCGGTGAGCCCGAGATCGCGCTGCAGGATGCCCTTTGCGCGATCGAGGATCTTGCGCGTCTCGAGGCGCTCCGACAGCTGCGTGTTCTCGCCCTCGAGGCGCGCCATCTCGATCTCGGCGCCGACGAGGAAGCCGATCGTCGAAATCATCTGAATCTCGCGCCGGCTGTGACTGTGTGGCTGGCGATGCTGCAGGTTGATCACGCCCACGAGCTTGCCGCGCGAGAGCACCGGCACCGACAGGAATGCCTCGTACTTGTCTTCGGGCAGCTCGTTGAACGTTTGAAACCGCGGATCTTCGAACGCCCTCGTGCCGACTGCCACCGGCTGCCGATGTTCGGCCACCCATCCGGTGATGCCCTCACCGACGCGCAACTTCAATCGATCGACGACGTCGGGATGCGGTGTCTTCGATGCGCGCAGCACGAGCGCATCGTCTTCGAGCACGTAGATGAAGCAGGAGTCGCACAACACGAGGCTCGACACGAAATCGACCACGCGGCCGAGCACCGCGTGCAGGGGATCGGCGGCCGCGAGGCGGCTGCCAATCTCGTGGAGCAAATCGATGTCGGACTTCTCGCTCACGTCGACATCCAGCATGGAGCGCCCCCTCGTTCGAAGATACACACCCACATCTCTGTGGACAAGGGGGGTGCGTCGGACATCTGTGTCGTTATGCCTGAACTATCTGACAATCTTGAATCTTTGCGGTTTGAGAATCCGTGCCAGGTGCCAGCACGGTCAGGATTCCGTCCTCGACGCGCACGGGATACGTGCGCACGCAGGCGGCGGTGCTCGCCGGTCGATCCACGGCGCCGCTTTCGAGGTTGATCTTCCAAGCGTGGAGCGGGCACACGACAGACCGACCCGTTACGATGCCGTCACACAGCGGTCCGCCTTTGTGCGGGCACTGGTTGTCTGTGGCAAGAAAGCCATCTCCAAGATTGAAGATCGCGATCTCGCGATCGCCGATCCACACCGCGCGTCCTTCACGCGGCGGGATCATCCCGCATGGCGCGACTTGCACCCATCTCATACTGGGACACGCTCCAATGGTTGGATCGCGGCAAACTGCGTCGGGTGCGTTGGCGTCTGACCTTCGAGCCACGCATCCTTCGCGCGCGCCTTCGATTTGCGGAAACGATCGCGCAAGCCCTCGCGCACGGCCTCGGATGCGTAGACGGTCTCCTTGCGTACCTTTTCGATCCCGAGCCGCTCGACGAAGTCGTAGGTGCGTTCGAGGTAGTTCGCGTTCTCGCGGTAGTACTGAAAGAACAACTCCGCCGCTTCGAGCGCTTCTTCGGTCTGCTCCACCGTGATGAGCAGATCGGCTTTGCGGACGCTCTTCCCCGCCGCACCACCGACCACGACCTGCCATCCGCCTTCGATGCCGACGAGGCCGATGTCCTTCACCGTGGCTTCGGCGCAGTTGCGCGGACACCCGACCGTGGCCATCTTCACTTTGTGAGGCGTATAGAGCTGCTCGAACCGGCGCTCGAGCTCGATGCCGGCGCCCGTCGAGTCTTGCGTGCCGAAGCGGCAGAACTCGGTGCCGACGCAGGTCTTCACCATGCGCACGCCTTTGGTGTACGCCTGTCCCGACGGCATCCCGAGATCGGCCCACACCGCGGGCAGATCGGCTTTCTTGATCCCGAGCAGATCGATCCGCTGGCTGCCGGTGATCTTCACCATCGGCACACGGTACTTGTCAGCAACGTCGGCAATCCGTCTCAG
>Ga0075423_10001277_pt1 | contig 21879 bp, 17 predicted proteins | sample SoiMethybrSBSTD2_FD_80114 | JGI IMG/M metagenome (GOLD analysis project Ga0075423, IMG submission 80114) | Bulk soil microbial communities from a Populus tree surrounding site in Tennessee, USA - Soil MetaG P. TD hybrid SBSTD2 | ecosystem: Environmental > Terrestrial > Soil > Tree plantation... | reverse complement strand
GACGTCGACAGCCCTGGCGCCGCGCTCGTTGGTGGGCTGGTCGTGACGGTGGTGAGCTTCGCGCTGTCCCTGGCCGTCAAGTCGGGCGACAAGAAAAAGAAAGACGACTAGCCCTACTTCTGCTTGTCGAGGACGAAGCGCGTCTTCGTGCGCGGGTGCGGATCGATCCACGTGGTCAGTGATTGCAGCGTCTTGAAGATCGCAAACGCCCGGCGCGCCGGCCCGCCGCCGTATTGTTCTCGTTGATTGCCGTAGCGAAAGCTGAACTCGACGGCCTGCGGCCGGTTGGCGGGCTTGTCGTCGTCGTACCAGACGATGAGCGCGCACTCCGCTTCGACCTTCGGTCCACGGCCGATTTGAAACGTCGTGCCGGTAATGACCAGCTCACGCGCGGTGAAGCCGCCAATCGCCGAAAGCGGCAGCTTTCCTCTCGGATGGTCGAGACGACGCGACAAGCTCGGAAAAAGCTTCACCAGGCTGCGCAGATCTGAAGGCTGCTGTCGTTTGCCGACGGCCGCGGTCGCCGAAAAACTATAGAGCGAGACGAACGGTGCCTTGATGTCCTCCTCGAATTTGATGTCTGCGTCCGGTACTCGCGTCCTGATGCGCCGGCTCTCGGAGAGGTAGCGATCTTCATGTCGGAACTTGAGGGTGACTTCCGGGGTACCGTCTTTCACATCGCGTCGCACGCGAACGCAATAGCCCGCCGCCGTGAGATCGCGCGACGCCGTATCGAAGAACTGAATGCGGCGGCGCTTGGCAACCGATCGGAGCGAGCCGTTGACGTCGATGATCAGCGCCTGGACTGACCGTGAGAAGTCGTTCCAGAACGCGGCAGCGGCGGCGAGCAGGGCCGGCTCGCGGCCGGCAAATCTCGCTGCGCGCAGCATGACCTTGTATTCACGTGATACCACGTATGCGCGTTTCATCGTCGAGACTCGTCAAAGCCGCCTGACAGGGGAGCCGACATACACCGCGCCGGCTTCGAGCGTGGTGTGCTTGGGGACGAAACTCAAAGCGCCGATCTGACAGCGATCGCCGGCCACGACGCCGATCTCGATCGTGGTGCCGAGACCGACAGCGACCTGATCGCCCAATCGTACCTGTCCTGTCTTCACGAGACCTCCCTCAACCGTGTGCCCGGACACATGCACCTCCGAGCCGATGATCACGCCGTCGCCGAAGTCGAGCAGGTTGTGATCGCTGATGTGGACGGTGTTGATGTAGACGCCACGGCCCATTCGAGCGCCGTTGAGGCGCAGGTACGTTGTCCAGAACGGTGACCCGCGAAACAGACTTCCCGCAAAGACGCGGACGACATGGATCGCCACCATGTAGCGCGCCCAGGTCATCAACGGCCAGCTCAGATCGGCGATCCGCAGCTCGACGTTCACGGGGGTTCGCGTGCGGGTGACCCATGTTGCGATCGGCGAGACGATCATCAAGGTCACCGCGAAGGCGACGTACGATGGAATGGTGATCGCGCTGAACACCAGCAGGCGCGCGAAAATGGAGATGGGAAGCGACGCGGCAAACGCCCACAGCGCCACTGCCGGCAGCATCGCGATTCCACACACGATGGTCTGCGCGACGACGATCGAGACCACGGTCCAAGCGATCCGGAAGGCGAGCGCCGTCGGCGAGCTGGCACCAGATGGGCTGAGCACGGGTGGATTGTATGGCTGACCATTACGATCCGCATCTGCTCGTCGAGGGTACCGGCGATGCGGTGGTGCTCGTGCCTGGATTGGATGGCACGGGCCAGTTGTTCTACCGGCAGCGCCCGCTTCTCACGCGCTCGCGACGGGTGGCCACCTACGCGCTTCGCGATTCGACGTCCGAGATGTCGACGCTCGTCGACGATCTCGCCGCGGTGATCGAAGCGGTGGCTCTCGCCGACAAGCGCGCGATCGTGATCGGCGAGTCGTTCGGCGGCACGCTGGCGATGAGTCTCGCGCTGGCGCGCCCCGAGCGAGTGTCGGCGCTCGTGGTGTTGAATTCGTTTGCCCGTTTCACGCCGCAGTTCCGGTTGCACCTGGCGCTATGGGGGCTGCGCGCGCTGCCGTGGGGCATGATGCCGCTGGTGCGAAGAGCCACTGCTTCACGCATGCATTCGGCACACACCCATGACCACGAGATCCGCGAGTTCATGCGTGTGACGACGGCGGCGACGCGCGAAGGCTATCTGAACCGGCTGCGCGCGCTCACGCGCTTCGATGTTCGGGATCGGCTGCACGAGTTGCGCATGCCCACGCTCTTTCTGGCGGCCGAGCTCGATCACCTCGTGCCGTCTGTGACGCAGGCGCACTTCATGGCCGCGCGCGTGCCCGGGGCACAGGTGCGTGTGCTCGACGGCCATGGGCACATCTGTCTCATCGCGCCGGGCATCGATCTCGGCTGCATCTTGGATGAGTGGCAGCCGACGACGTAGCTCGACGCGCGCTCATATAATTCGGGCGTGCCGGTCGGAACGCCCTTTCACGAACGCACGTTCGCGCTCTGTACGTCGCTCAACTACCGCGACTGGTCGGGCTACTACACGGTCAGCTCGTACGAGACCCATCACGACCACGAGTACAACGCGATCCGAAATGCCGCCGCGCTGATCGACGTCTCCCCGCTGTTCAAATACCACATCGAAGGACCGGATGCCGCGCGCCTGGTGAACCGTGTCATCACACGCGACGTCGCGGCGATGTCGGTGGGCCAGGTGTACTACACGCCATGGTGCGACGAGCAGGGATACGTGATCGACGACGGCACCGTGGCGCGCTTGGGGGAACAACGGTTTCGATGGACTGCCGCCGAACCGAATCTGCGCTGGCTCGTTCAGAATGCGGTCGGCTTGGACGTCGCCATCGAAGATGTGTCCGAGCCGATTGCCGCGCTGGCGCTGCAGGGACCGTTGTCGGTGGGCGTGCTTCGCGAGTGCGTCGACGTCGAGATCGATGCGCTCAAATACTTTCGGGTCACGAGCGCACACATCGACGGCGTCGACGTCGACATCTCGCGCACGGGCTACACCGGCGATCTCGGCTACGAGATTTGGATGCCGCGACGCAGCGCGGTTGCGGTGTGGGATGCGCTCGTGCGTGCGGGGCGCGCCTTTGCTCTCAAGCCCGCCGGCATGCTCGCGCTCGACGTCGCGCGGGTCGAGGCCGGACTGCTGTTGATCGATGTCGATTTCGTCGGCAGCCGCAAGGCGATGACCGCGGATCAGCGCTACACGCCCGACGAGCTCGGTCTCTCGCGACTCGTCCGCCTCGACAAGGGTCCGTTCGTCGGCCGGGCCGCGATCTGCGGTGAACGCGACCGCGGCGTTCGTCGCCGCGTTGTCGGTCTCGAAATCGACTGGTCGGATGTCGAAGCACTGTACGAGCGAGCCGGTCTCGCGCCGCTTGTGCCTGCGGCGGCATCGCGCACTGCCGTTCCAGTCCGCCGATATGGAGCGCAAATCGGCCGCGCCACTACGACGACGTGGTCGCCGTCGCTGAAACGGCTGATCGCGCTCGCGACTGTCGATGCCGCACATGCCGATGCGGGGACGCCGCTCGAAATCGAGGTGACCATCGAGGCGGTTCGTCATTTCGTCGGCGCGCAGGTGGTGCCGACGCCGTTCTTCAGCCCGCCGCGCAAGACCGCCACGCCGCCGGTATAGAATCACGCCTCCAGGAGAGAGGAGACGCATGATTCCAGAACGCTACGCGCCGATGACCTATGCGTTGTTCCGTATTGTGTTCGGGCTTCTGTTCTTCCTGTTCGGGCTGCAGAAGACGGTCGGCATTCTCGGTGGGCCGCTGGCCAGGCCGTTCCTGAGCATGCAGGGCATGGCCGGCATCATCGAAACGACCTGCGGGTTTCTGATCTTGATCGGCCTGTTCACCCGACCGGCGGCGTTTCTCGCCAGCGGAGAGATGGCGGTCGCGTATTTCTACATTCACACTCGCCTGATGGGTCTCGCGCCGCTCATGAACATGGGTGAGCGAGCCACGATGTTCTGCTTCGCGTTTCTCTACATCGCCACGCGCGGTGCCGGCATCTGGAGCGCCGACAGCGCGATGAAGAAGTAGTCGTGGGGGCCGGCTCGAGACGGCCCATCTTATGACCTCGCGCATTTCCACAGAGGCACGCGCGTCGCTGGTCGCCGAGCTCAAAGATCTGCTCGGCGAACGCGCGACGACGAATGCGGCGCTGATCGAGCAGCACAGTCACAGTGAATCGTGGCATCCGCCGGCCAACCCCGACGTCGTCGTCTTTCCGACGTCGACCGACGAGGTGAGCGCGATCGTTCGCGCCGCGGCGCGGCATGGTGCGCCCGTCGTGCCGTTTGGAGCGGGATCGTCGCTCGAGGGTCACGTCAACGCGCTCGAGGGCGGCGTTTCGATCGACGTGTCACGCATGAATCGGGTGCTGCGCGTCAGTGTCGACGACCTCGATGCCACGGTCGAAGCCGGTGTCACGCACAGGCAGTTGAACAAGGCGCTCGCCAACACCGGCGTGGCGTTCTGGGTCGATCCGGGAGCCGACGCCACGCTCGGCGGCATGACGGCGACCGGCGCGTCGGGAACAACGACCGTGCGCTACGGGACCATGCGTGAGACGGTTCGCGGCCTGATCGTCGTGCTGGCTGATGGCCGGATCATTCACACCGGCAGCCGGGCGCGGAAGTCATCGGCCGGTTACGACCTGACGCGCATCTTCGTTGGCTCGGAAGGCACACTCGGCGTGATCACCGAGATCACCGTGCGTCTCTACGGCCTGCCAGAGGCGGTATCGGCGGCGGTGTGCGCGTTCGATTCGATGGAGGGTGCCGTACGAACGGTGATCACGACCATGCAGCTCGGGATTCCGGTCGCGCGCATCGAGCTCCTGGACGAGGTGATGATCGACGCGGTGAATCGCTACTCGCATCTCTCGCATGCGGTGAAGCCGACGCTGCTGTTCGAGTTTCACGGCACGAGCGAGGCGGGTGTCATTGAAAACGCCAACGCTGTTCGTGACCTCGCGCTCGAGCACGGCGGCGGCGATTTCACCTGGGCCACGACCACCGAGGATCGGGCGCGGCTGTGGCAGGCACGGCACAACACGCTGTACGCGGCGCGGGCGATGCGGCCCGGCGGCAAGTCGTGGGTCACCGATGTGTGCGTGCCGATTTCGCGTCTCGCGGAATGCATCCTCGAGACCAAGCGCGATCTCGCCGCCTCGTCGGCGTTCGCACCGCTCGTCGGCCACGCCGGTGACGGCAACTTTCATCTGAACTTCGTCTTCGATCCCGACGATCCACGTCAGTTCGAGGAGATCAAGACGCTGAACGCGCGGCTCGTCGAACGAGCGCTGGCGATGGGCGGGACCAGCACGGGCGAGCACGGCATCGGCATGGGGAAGATGAAGTACCTCGCGAAGGAACACGGCGAGGCGGTCGACGTCATGCGCGCGATCAAGCAGGCGTTGGATCCCGAGAACCGCATGAACCCCGGAAAGGTTGTGCCGATCTAGCCGCGCACCAGCTCGCCGAGCGCGGCGATGGCGTCGGTGAGTTGATCGTCGCGTAAGTACGGTGCCGGGCCCAGTCGCAGGATGTCGCCGCGTGCGTCGGTGAAGACGCCGCGCTCGCGGAGTGCATGTGCGTAGCGGCGCGCATCGGGCGCGCGGACTGCGAGGAATCCGCCGCGGCGCTCGTCGGGCAGTGGTTCCACGTGCGCGATCGCATGCGGAACATCGAGCGATTCGAATTCGGATTTCAGCATCCGGACCTGCCGCTGGTTGATCGCCCGCAGTCTCTCGGGTGTCATCTGCTGCTCGCGATGAAACGCGAATACGGCGGCAGCACGATAGTTCGACGTCGGATCGTATGTGGCTCCGGCGAACGCTGCGGCGCCGAGGCCATAGCCGACACGACCCTCGCGCCGTTCCTCGAGCGCGTCGAATGCCGCGAACCAACCGGTGAGCACCGGCCGCATCCGACAGTCACTGGGCACGCGCAGAAAACAATTGCCTTCGCCGAGTTGGCAATACTTGTAGCCGCCACCGGTGACAAACGCATCGTCCAAGCCCATCACATGGAGATCGAATGGCACGACATTGAGGTGGTGGTACGCATCGACCAGCAGACTCGACCCGTGGTGGCGGCAGGCTGATGCGAGCTGGTCGAGCCCCGGCACGATCGCGGCGGTGTCGAACAGCACCGACGACACCATGACGCAGGCCGTCCGCGCGTCGATCGATTCAGCCAGTCGCATCGCCAATGTGTCGACAGGGCGCGCGGACACTTTGGCGACGTCGAGCCCGGCCTCTGCGAGTCGATCGACCTGCCGATGAATCGTGTGAAACTCGGCGTCAGTAGTGACCAGGCGCGGACGTGTGGACAGTGACAGCGCCGAAAGCCATCGCGTGACCAGTTCGTGAGTGTTCTGGCCGAGCGCGATGTTGTCGGCGCGATCGCCGAGCACCGCTGCGAATCCCTCGCGGACGCGTGCAGCCTCCGCCTCGGCCTGCGACCACTTGGCGTCGACGAACTCCGCGGCGTCGAGCCACGCTCGCTGCTGCGCCTCGAATCCGACATCGGGCCACGCCTGATGCGAATGTCCAGTCAAAAGCAAACGTTCGCCCACACGAAACCGCGAGTAGTGTCTTGCCAGCGTGTTTTCAGACACGGCTACGTTCGTAGGGCGGGTCCTTCCGGACCCGCCGTCCAGCCTTTCGAATCACGATTCATGGTACCCTCGCGGGTTCAGGAGCATTCGATGATTCGAGCCATCCTCCGATGTCTGCTCTGCGCGATCGTGCTGAGCACCGCGACCGTTTCCGCACAGGTCCGCATCATCCAGACGAATTCTGGTGGCGACAACATTCACCTCATCGATCCGGCGACCAACGCGATCGTCGGCGAGGTGACAGGCGTGCCGATCAATCACGGTGCCGCAGCCGCGCCCGATGGCAGCCGCCTGTATTTCAGCAGCGAAGCGGAGCAGTCGCTGCATGTCGTCGACACCAAGACGCTGAAGACAGTGAAGTCGATCGCGCTCTCTGGGCGGCCGAACAACATCTCGATCGCTGCCGATGGCCGCCGCGTGTACGTCGGCATCGTCTCGTCGCCCGGCGCCGTTGACGTCATCGACACCGCATCGATGGAGCGCGTGAAGAGCATTCCGACGAAGGGCGGCATTCACAACGTCTACGTAACGCCGGACGGCAAATACCTCGTTGCCGGATCGATCGCAGGTCGACTGATGACGGTGATCGACGCCAAGACCGACGAGCCGGCGTGGACGCTGTTCACCGAAGGTGTCCGTCCAATCGCCTTCGAAAAGGCCGCAGATGGATCGACCAAGCGGCTCTTCGTGCAGCTCTCCGAGGTACATGGCTTCGCGGTCGTCGACTTTCAACAGCGCAAGGAAGTCGCCCGCGTCATGTTGCCGAACGACATCCCGCAAGAGAAGGTCGACAAGGGTCCATTCAACGGATCGCCATCACATGGCATCGGCGTGGCACCCGATGGCAAGACGCTGTGGGTGACCAGTCGGCCGAACGCGCGCGTGTATGTGTATTCGCTGCCCGATCTCACGCTGCTGCCGGGTCCCGTTGATCTTGGCGGCCGTCCCGATTGGGTCACGTTCACACCCGACAGCAAGCTCGTTTACATCGCGACCGAGAACACTGACACCGTCCACGCGATCGACGTCGCGGCGCGCAAAGAAGTCGCGAAGATCAAGGTGGGCAAGTCGCCGAAGCGAAATGTGACGATGGTGATGAGACACTGAAGGGGACAGGGGACGGGGGCAAGGGAGTAGTGCTGACGGGATTCAGGGGTTGGGCTTTAGGAATCAGTGCTGGTTTCTTGATGCTGGCGACGCTCGTGAGCGCATCCCTCGCACGAGCGGCCGGGCCAGAAGACGAGCTGCCCGATGGCGAGGGCAAGAAGATCCTTCTTCGATCGTGCACCAGTTGTCACGACCTCACCGAGGTGACGAAGTTTCGCGGCTACTACGACCGCAAACAGTGGCGCGACATCGTGGTGACGATGATGGAGTACGGAGCGCCGATCGAGGAGAAGCAGGTCGACGTGCTCGCGGACTATCTCGCTGCGAATCTCGCGAAGTAGATCTACAGCTTCGAACGAATCTCCCACAGATCGGGAAAGAGATTGCGGCCCGTCGTCGTCCGCAGGTAGGCGGCGCCGCTCGAGCCGCCGGTGCCGGGCTTCACGCCGATTGTGCGCTCGACCATCCTGACGTGGCGGTATCGCCACTCGGCAAACCCTTCATCCAGATCGACCAGCCGCTCGCAGATCTCCGTCGTCTTCGGATCGCGGCGGTAGACGTCGAGCAGGACGTCTTGAATCTCCGGTGACGGTTCAATCGCGCTCGTCGGATCGCGTGTGAGTTGCGACAAGGGAATCGGGTAGCCCTCACGCGACAGGTAATGCAGGAACGCGTCCCACAGTGTCGGCGCTGTGTAGCGGCGGGCCAGCGCGGCGTGCGCCCGGCTTCCCTGCGGGAATCGATCGATTGCCTCCTGCCGTTTCGCGCCAAGCATGAACTCGATCTGACGGAACTGATCCGACTGAAAGCCGCTCGCGGCCTCGAGGCGTGCGCGAAACGACTGAAACTCCAGCGGCGTCATCGTCTCGAGGATGTCGAGTTGCGCGACGAGCACCTTGAGGATCGTGAGGATCCGCTTGAGCGTGTGCTGGGTGTGACTCGGTCTGTCGCGCTCCAGAAGAATGGAGACGCGGTCGAGCTCGTGCAGCATCTCTTTGAACCACAGTTCGTAGACCTGGTGGATCACGATGAAGAGCAGCTCGTCGTGCTCGGGACCCTCCGAACGCGGCTGTTGCAGCGAGAGGAGCTCGTCGATCTTGAGATAGGTGGCGTAGGTGACCGCTGCCGAATCACTCATGTTGCACTCGTCGCTTTCACTCTGCCGCAGAGCGAGGCTTTCAGCCCCGCGTCGTCCGCGCAGGCTGAAGCCTGCGCTCTACGAGACGTCTTACGTCTCGGGCACTTCGAGGCCGACAGCGCGCATCAGGGCGATGGCGTTGCTGTGCGTGACCGGCCCCGGCTTGAGACGATAGTCGAACCGGATCTCCTGGCCGTCGAACGTGTCCTCGAAGTGCACGTTGGTGGCGCGTGGCGCGAGCGCGCGGGCGATCGCGGTCAGCGCGAGATCGTGCGTCGTGATCAACCCGATCGCGCCTCGGTCGAGCAGTCCGCGAAGCACACCTGACGAGCCGACGAGCCGATCGTGCGAGTTCGTACCGTGAAAGAGCTCGTCGAGCAGGAACAGCAGTGGCAGCGGACCCGCTGCGAGATCGGCCAGCTCGCGGATCCGCGTAATCTCGGCATAAAAACGCGAGCGTCCCTCGAGCAGCGAGTCCTGAATCCGCAGCGTCGCTCCGACGGCGAGCGGCGAGAGGCGCAGCGATGAGGCGCGCACCGGCGCGCCCATCAGCGCGAACACAGCGTTCACGCCGACCGTTCGCAGCAGCGTGCTCTTGCCCGACATGTTCGAGCCGCTGACGATCAGCAGACCCGGTTCGCGGCCAAGCCGCACGTCGTTGCGCACCGAGCGCGCCGCCGGCAGCAGCGGATGCCCGAGCTGAACGCCGTCATAGATAGCGTCGGCCCGGCTGCCGTCGGCTGAAGACACGATGTCTGGAAACGGATCGTCGGGATGTTCGAATCGATAGGCCGACAACGACGAGAACGCTTCGAACTCCGCGGCGGCATCGAGCCAAAGTCGAATGCGCCGGCCATGAACGCGACGCCAGGCCTCGATCGCCCACGCGACGTGGGTGCCCCACATGAACGGCAGCGAGAGCATCAGGAAGAACAGGTTGTCCTGCCAGTCGTGCAGCTCGACGAGGTACGCGAGCGTTCGTATCGCGCGTGAGGCGACGACATCTTCGGCGGACAGCGAACGATGTAGCGCCGCGAGACGCGCCGATGAGAATCGCTGCGGCTCCAGCTGCTCGAGGAGATGGCCGAGGATGTCGAGATCGTGCGCGGCCGTGTCGGCGCGTCGAAGCGCGCGTTCGACCTGCTTCTGCTGCGGCCACGCGAAGACGGCCTGGATCGCGAGCGCGAAGTAGAGCGGGCGTTCCTCCCCCGTCTGCAGCCACACGACGATGGCGACGACGACAACCGCGGTGAATGCGGCGGCGACCCATCGCAGCCACGGTGGAGAAAGCGTCGGTGGCGCTTCGGCCCACGCGAGCACTGCCTCGCCGTTGACGCCGGCACGCACGTCGGTGCCCGCGAGCGACAGCGCCTCACGCAGATCGAGCGCGGGCGTCAGCTCAGCGACTCCATGCTGCCGCTCACCGATCTCTTCCGGTGTGGCCGCCGCTTTCAACCAGCCCGCAAGCGTCTCTTCGCCGCTGCGAGTGCGCGCGATCGAGAGCAGCTCGAAGAGCGATCCGCGCCCGAAGAGATCGAGATCGTTCGCGTAGGGATGCCGATCGTCGGCGAATCGTTCTCCAGGCTCGCCGGTGCCGGGCCAGCGGTCCTCGATGCGAGCCAGGCCGCGCTCGTAGAACGTGATCGCGCGTGCCGCGGCATCACGAGCCCGAATGACGCGGTCATGGCGCTGCACGAGCACGCCGAACGCCACGACGGGGACGAGGAGCAGCCAGTACGTAGCCGCGCCGGCCCAGCCGAGCACCAGCAGGAGCACGAAGAGCCCGAAGGTTGCGAGGCGTGCGTCGCTGTGTCGCCGGTCGCGGCGGGACAGTTCAGCGTGGAGTGCCCTCCGGGCATCGAGCCGGAGCCGGTACTCGTCAGCGGGGGAGGGCGCCCGGGAAAACACCGTGTGATTGTGTCGCAAGCGGGCGTGGGGTCAGACCCCGGAACGGCGCGACTCAACCCATTGAGTCGCCTCGTAGCGGGGTCAGACCCCTGAGTCGCGTCGTCACCGGGGTCTGACCCTTGGCGCTCAAGTATGTTACAGTACAAATATAGTACGTAATGTCACAAATTAGGATCCAGGGCTCAAATACCACTGAAATAGCCGAATCTCTCGAGCGATCCGTCCAAGCTGGAGCGCTCCAGCCTGGCAGCCGGCTGCCGACGATTCGCGATCTGGCGGGCAGGCTCCGCGTCAGCCCGGTCACGGTGGCGGGCGCGTATCGACTGCTCCAGGCCCGCGGCCTTATCGTGGGTGGTGGTCGCCGCGGAACGCACGTCCGACAACACGCGCACGTCCATCGGTCCGCGGCGGCGACGCACGAGGCAGTCGCGGACGCAACTGATCTGGCCACTGGGAACCCCGACCCCGAACTGCTGCCGAACATCGGGCCACATCTGAATGGGCTCTCGCATGTGCAGCACGCCTACGGTGACCCCCTCGAGTTCAAGCCGCTCCTCGCCTTCGCCGCCGCCGAGTTCGAGGCCGACGGCATTCCGTCGAGCGACGTGACCATCACTGCGGGTGCACTCGATGCGGTCGAGCGCGTGCTGCGCGAGCACCTCCGTCACGGCGACCGCGTCGTCATCGAGGACCCGACGCTGCCGGCGCTGCTCGATCTGCTGACGTCGATGGGACTCACAGCTCACCCCTGCTCGATCGACGATGACGGTCTCGAGGCTGGAGCGTTGGAGCGCGCGCTCGGACACGCGCGCGCCGTCATCGTGTCGCCGCGCGCGCAGAATCCAACTGGCGCTGCGATGTCAGCGGCGCGTGCTGCCGACCTCGCTCGCGTTCTCGAGCAACGTCCGCACGCGCTGGTGATCGAGATCGACTCCGCGGGTCCTGTATCCGGCGCAACGCGGCGCACCGTGATCGATCCCGCACGTCAGCACTGGGCGGCGATTCGATCGACGTCGAAGTTTCTCGGTCCCGACCTTCGAGTGGCGGCGATGGCCAGCGACGCGATCACGGCGGACCGCGTGCAGCGTCGTCAAGCGTTGGGCATCCGGTGGGTCAGTCATCTGCTGCAGGCGCTCACGCTGTCGCTGTGGTCCGATCCGTCGACCGGTCGTCGTCTCGCGCGCGCGGCCGAAGTGTATCGGCACCGCCGCGAAGCGTTGATCGAGGCGCTGGCGGCGCACGACATCAGCGCCCATGGCCGGTCGGGATTCAACGTGTGGATCCCGGTGCGTGAGGAGGCGGCGGCGGTGAGTGGATTGGCGGCGCGCGGCTGGGCGGTGGCCGCTGGTGAGCGGTTTCGACTCAGAAGCGCGCCGGCGATCCGCGTTACCACATCGGCTCTGGAACCGGCCGAGGCACGACGATTGGCGGCAGATCTCGCGGCACTGGTACGTCCGTCGGCGGCGACATCTGCGTGAGCCGCGGCTCGAGCGCACCGTTGAGGAACTGGACGAGAGGGGCCACGCTCTTGAAGACGTTCAGGAGCTCTCGATAGAAGCGAGGGCTCGTCGCGAGCGACACGTCGTGTTCGCATGCGCCGAGAAACTGCTTGAACTGCAGGTAGTGAGCGGCTGGATGATCTTTCGCGTATCCGAGCGGCATTCGCATCAGCCGATCGCCAGTGAGCTCGCCAGCCGCTCGCTTGAACGAGGGGCTGGTCACGAGACGATGAAACTTCGGATAGGTAGAGACGATCTGCGCGCGGATGTCGTGCAGGTCGGCGGTCGTCGGCATATACATCCCGCCGCCCATCCAGACCCACCCGGGCGCGATTTCCATGTAGAGACCGGCGCCTTCGCCGCGGGGAAACGTGCGAATCGGAAACCGCGCGGCGACGTGGGTCTTGTATGGCCGCTTGTCGCTGCTGAACCTGGTGTCGCGATAGACGCGGAACAGCGAGATTTTTGGATCGCAGGCGAGCTCGGGCGCAAACGATCGCATGTCGTCTGCCAGGCGCTCGATGAGTTGTACCATCGGCGCGCGCACGTGCGCCTCGTACTGCGCTTTGCGCGGCACGAACCACTCGCGCCGGTTGTTCCGTTTTAACGCGCGCAGGAACGAGATTGTCTTCGGGGAAAATAACATTGCCACGTTCGAATCATACAAGCCAAGCGTTCCATCCCCGACACTCCTCGGACCGCTTGGCGTGTATGGCAGTTTCTCTTGGCGCGCTCCGCGCGCGGCCGTAAACTGGTTTCCCGAATGGCCCAGCGCAAGTCCCGCAAATCCACTCCCTCGCTATTCGACTTCGAAGATTCGTCGGTGCCCCCTCCTCCCACTGGAGGATCGACCGACGGCGTCGCGCTGCATGAAGCCGCGCAGAGCCGGTATCTCAATTACGCGCTCTCGGTCATTACCGCGCGCGCGCTGCCTGACGTCCGCGACGGTCTCAAGCCGGTGCAGCGCCGCATCCTCTACACGATGTGGCAGCAAAACCTGACGGCCGACGTCAAGCATCGCAAGTGCGCGAAGGTCGTGGGCGACGTGATGGGCAGCTATCACCCGCACGGCGACGTCGCGCTGTACGAAACGCTCGTGCGCATGGCGCAGTCGTTCTCGCTGCGCTATCCACTGGTCGATGGGTCGGGCAACTTCGGTTCGCTCGACGGCGACAGCGCAGCGGCGATGCGCTACACGGAGTGCCGCCTCGCGCGCCTTTCGGACGAGATGCTCACGGAGATCGAGCAGCGCACGGTGCACTTCCGTCCGAACTACGACGGCACCAAGACAGAGCCGGTCGTGTTACCGGCGCGCATTCCGAATCTCCTGATCAACGGCGCGACCGGCATCGCCGTGGGCATGGCCACGAACGTGCCGCCGCACAACCTCGGCGAAGTGTGCACGGCGCTCGTGAAACTGCTCGACAATCCGGACTTGAGCAGTGTGCAGCTGTGCCGCTACGTCAAAGGTCCCGACTTTCCGACCGGTGGCCAGATCCTCAATTCCGCCGACGAACTGAAGGAGATCTACAAGACCGGTTCGGGCACTGTACGTTTGCGGTCGACGTGGGACGAGGGGCCGACGACACGGGGCAGCCAGACGATTTACATCACCAGCATTCCCTACGCGGTGAACAAGGCGGCATTGGTCGAGCGGATTGCGGAAGTGGTCCTCTCGCGCAAGCTGCCGCCGCTGGTCGACGTGAAGGACGTGTCGACCGATGACGTGCGGATTGCGCTGGAGTTGAAGCGCGACGCCGATCCGAAGATGGTGATGGCGTATCTCTTCAAGAACACGCCGCTCCAAACCAACGTCATCGTCAACCTCACGTGCTTGATCCCGACGGAGAACGCGGAAGTCGGACGGCCGGAGCGCCTCGACCTCAAGGCGATCCTCTGGCACTTCCTGCACTTCCGCCTCGAGGTGGTGACCAACCGCCTCGACCACGAGCTCGAGTCGCTGAAGAAGCGGATGCACGTGCTCGAGGGCTTCGAGAAAGTCTTCGACGCCCTCGACGAGATCATCAAGATCATCCGCAAGTCCGACGGCAAGGCCGATTCGGCGGCGAAGATCATGAAGCGGTTCGATCTCGACGCCGAGCAGACCGACGCCATCCTCGAGCTGAAGCTGTATCGCCTGGCGAGGCTCGAGATCCTGGTCATCCAGCAGGAGCTTGCCGACAAGCGCAAGCGCGCGCGACAGATCTCGGGGCTGCTCAAGGACGAAGACGGACGCTGGAAGCTCGTTCGCGACGAGATCGAATCGATCCAGAGTCAGTACGCCAAGACCGACAAACGCCGCACGATCATTGAAGCCGCCGAAGAGGTCGCCTTCACCGAAGACGACTTCATCGTCGAAGAGGACAACGTCGTCATCGTCTCGCGCGACGGCTGGTTGAAGCGACAGAAGGAAGTCCGCGACCTGTCGACCACGCGATTGCGCGAGGGTGATTCGGTGCTCGCCGTGCTGCAGGGAAGCACGCGCGCGAGCGTCGTGTTCTTCACCAACTTCGGCACCGCGTATACCGCGCGCATCATCGATGTACCGGCCTCGACGGGCTATGGCGAGCCGGTGCAGAAGTTCTTCAAGCTGCGCGACGGCGAGCGCGTGATCGCGGCGCTCAGTCTCGATCCGCGCGTCGCCGGCGAGATCACGGCCAAGAAGGAAGGTGACGTCCCCAAGGTGCACGCGCTGGCGGTGACGAGCGACGGTTACAGTCTCCGGTTTGCGGTCGATGGGTTCGTCGAGCCGAGCACGCGTGCCGGTCGTCGCTACGCGCGTCCGTCAGAAGGCGTCGAGGTAGTTGGCGTGGCGAGAGTCGTCGGCGACGAGATCATCATCGCCGCCACCGAGGAGGCGCGCGCGATCCTGTGCCGGGCCGACGAAGTAAACTTCCTCTCCGGCCCAGGCAAAGGCGTCATTCTGATCAAGCTGTCGGACAAGGATCGCGTGCTCGGGTTCATCGCCTCGACCGGCGATCGCGACATTATGCGCGTTGAAACCAGTCGCGGCGCGGAGCAGACGATCAGCACCGCGAAATACGAGGTCACGGGTCGAGGAGGCAAGGGCCGCGAGCTGCTGCAGCGCGGCCAGTTCACGCGCGTGATTCCACAGGACGTCGAGAACCCGCAGCCGCTCAACGGTACGTAGAGCGGAGGCTTCAGCCTCCGCGTCGCGGGGACGTCACTCGGTCTGCAACGCTCTCACGGGATCGACACTCGCAGCACGACGAGCCGGCAGCAGTGCCGCAGTCATGGTCACGATCGCAAGCACGGCAATGACGACGACGAATGTCGGCGGGTCCAAGGCACTGACGCCGTACAGCAGCGTGTCGATCGTCCGTCCCGTCAATCGCGCAGCCACCGCACCGAACACGATGCCGGGTACAACAAGGGAGGCGGCATCGCGCAGCACCATGCCGATCAGCATCGCTCGCTGTGCGCCCAGCGCGCTGCGGATGCCGATTTCTCGCGTGCGTCCGGCGACCGAATACGACAGCACACCGTACAGACCGACACAGGCCAGCAGGAGCGCGAGTGCACTGAACGCCCACGTCAGATACGCCGTCAGCCGTTCGCGTAACAGCACGCGCCCGAGTCGCTGCTCCATTGTGTCGACGCGCTCGACGAAGAGATCTCGCTCGACGCCGCGAATCGCTTCTCGAATCGGACGCACCATCGCCGCGCTGTCACCTGACGTGTGAACGTCGAGATTGGAAGCCGCGATCGCGAGTGCGGTGCGCGGCTGCTCGATCGGCATGTAGACGACGGGAACGGGCGGTTGGCGCAAGTCTCCATTGCCGGCGCTGCGGACATCACCGACCACGCCGACGATCTCGAGATCGAATGTCTGATAGCCCAATCGTTGACCGATCGGGTTCCGGTTGGGGAAGAGCTGTCGGGCCAGTGATTCGGTGATGACGGCGACGCGAGGGCTGCTCGCTGTGTCGGTCTCGATGAACTCGCGGCCGCCTGCTCGCCGGATGTTCAGGGCCTTGAAGTACCCCGGGCCTACCCAGCTGTTGTGCAGTTGGACGCGCCGCTCGCTTCCGTCGGCGCTTCCCCTCAGCCGAAAACTGCTTGTGCAGTTGGCGCCGAGCGCGCAGAACGAGAACGCCGCATCGGTCACACCAGGCAGCGCTCGTACCGCGGTCAGAATCCGCTGCCTGAGCGCAGGCATCTGCTCTGGCGCATATCCGCTCAACTCGGGATCCATCGTCACTTCGACAACGCCTCGTGGATCGAACCCGGTGTCGATGCGGGCGAAGCTGACGAGCGTTCGTCCAAACAGCGCCGCGGCCATGACCAGGACGAACGACATCGCGACCTGCGCGATGACGAGCGGTCGCATGCTCCGCAGAGTCGAGCCCGGTCGGCCGCCGCGAGCATCGATCGGCATCAACGCCGCTCCACCGCGCGTGGATCGCCACGCTGGAAACATGCCAAACAGCAGCGTCGTCGCGATGGTGGTGAGCAGGGCCAACACGAGGACGCGGCCGTCGGGCGCAAACACTGGAGGCAGTCGGTCGGCCGGAAGATTCATCACCGTGGTTGCCAAGGCCTGACTGATCCCCTGACTCACGAGAAACCCCGCCGTGCCCCCGGCCAGTGCGAGCAGCGCGCTTTCGATCAGCGATTCCCGAAACAGCGACCATCGTGTTGCCCCGAGCGCCCGCTGAACGGCCATCTCGCGAGCGCGCCCGCTCGCTCGCGCCAGAAGAAGGCTGGCGAGATTGGCGCAGGTGAGCACGAGCATCAAGGTGACCGTCGCGGTGAGGACCAACAGCGCGTCACCAAACCGCTGGCGCAGTCCGGAGAACCCATGCGCGAGCGGCACGATCGCCAGCCTGTGTGCGGTCATCTCGTCACGCGACGGCTGATCGCCGAACGCGGCCGCGAGGTCCTGAAGCCCGGCTCGGTTCGTCGATTCGAGGATCGATCGAGCCTGCGCCAGTTGCGTGCTCGGAATGCGACCGATCACGGTCAGCCAGGCGATGCCGTCCTGTTGCATCCACGGTCGCTCGCGATCGGCCCCGCCATACCCGCTCACGTTCGATCGATACCCGACGTCCTGTTGAAGGGAGAGCGGAAGCCACAGATCCGCGGCGGTGTCGGTCCACGCCCCGACGAACGTCGGCGCGGCAACACCGACGACGGTCACGGCAAGGCCGTTGACGACCAGCGTTCGTCCGATGGCGCTTGCGGCGCCGCCCAGGGTTCTGTTCGCGAATCCGTTGCTGATGACGGCGACACGATTCGAGGAATCGGCGCGCACATCGTTCTCGGTCAAGGGACGACCGTCGATCATGCGGGCGTCCATCACGGCGAAGTACTTGCCCGACACGAGCTGCGTCATCGCGACCGCGAGTTGCGCATCAGACAGCGTGCGGACGCTGAATCGATGGCTGCGAGTCGACGCGGCGAGAACGCCACGAGCACCGAGGGCCTGCTCGAGACGGGCAAACCGCGGATACGAGAACACGAGCATCTGCCCGGTTCCGCCCGTGATGTCTGGCGCGCCCTTTGGCGCCGTCTCGTAGAGACCGACCAGTTCGTCCGCGGCCCGAATCGGCAGCGGTTTGAGCACGACCGCATCGACCAATGTGCCGATGGCGACGGTGGCCCCGATGCCGAGCGCGAGACTCACGATTGCAGCAAGCGCAAAGCCGGGTGTCCGTTGCAGCTGTCTCAGCGCGTGGCGCACGTCTCTCCAGGTGGAGCTCATGGTCGTGCGCAAATCAACGACCGTACCAGGAGGAGATCATGAAGACCTGAGTGAACGCGGTGCGCGAAGCAGTCGGTGGGTCGAGAGTGCTCGCCTCTGGGACGCGCGCGTCCCGCCGCCGCGCATCTACATGAACATTCCGCCGTTGAGCGCGATCGTCTGGCCGGTCATGTAGGCGTTGCCGGCGATCGAGACGGCGACCTCGGCGCATTCCTCGACGGTTCCGAATCGTCCCATGGGGATCATGTCGGGCGTGATCCTTGGGTTGGCGGCCACCATCTCGGTGGCGATGAGCGCCGGCGAGATCGCGTTGACGGTGACGCCTTCCTTCGCGAGCAGCCGCGCATAGCTCTTGGTGGCGGAGATGACGCCGCCCTTCGCCGCCGAGTAGTGAACCGCCAGCAGGCTGCCCGCCTGCGCCGCCACCGACGTCAGGTTGATGATGCGTCCCCATTTGCGCGCGCGCATCCCAGGCAACACGGCCTGCGTCATCAGGAAGACCGACGTCAGATTCACGCGGATGATGTCGTCCCAACTCGACTCCGACATCTGATCGAGACCTTCGACCAGCACGCGGCCGGCGTTGTTCACCAGAATGTCGGTGGGACCGATCTCCGCCTCGGCGCTCTTGACGAGCCGCTGCACGTCGGCGCTGCTCGAGACATCCGCTTGCACCGCCACCGCGCGTCGTCCCAGTGCCCGGATGGTGTCAACGGTCGCCTTGGCCTCGGCCTCTTTGCTGAGATAGTTCACGACCACGTCGCAGCCGGCATTGGCCAGCGCCAGCGCGATCGCTTTGCCGATGCCGCGGCTCGCCCCGGTGACGATGGCGTTCCTGTCTAGGAGATATGTACCCACGAAGCTGGATGTTACTCGCAGCGATGTCGGGCGCTGAAGTAGCATTCTTCGTCGATGTCGCTTCAACCCGGTTCGCGAGTGGGACCGTACGAGATCGCCGCCGAAATCGGCGCCGGCGGCATGGGCCTCGTCTACCGTGCGCGCGACTCGAGGCTGGGACGTGACGTCGCGATCAAGGTCTCGGCCGAGCGGTTCAGCGATCGCTTCGAGCGGGAGGCTCGCGCCGTCGCGGCGTTGAATCACCCCAACATCTGCACGCTGCACGACGTCGGACCCGACTACCTCGTGATGGAGCTCGTCGAAGGCGAGACGCTCGCCGACGTGCTGGCGACGCAAACGCCGCTGCCGATCGACGACGCGATCCGCATCGCCAGGCAGATCGCGTCGGCGCTCGACGCCGCGCACGAGAAAGGGATCGTCCATCGCGATCTCAAGCCAAGCAACATCAAGATCAAAGCCGACGGCACAGTGAAGGTCCTCGACTTCGGCCTCGCGAAGTTCGATGCATCGTCCATCGCCGTTGACGGATCGACTGCGCGCACTGTGACGAACTCGCCCACTCTGGGCGCAACGGGTGTCGGTCTCATCCTCGGGACCGCCGCGTACATGGCCCCCGAGCAGGCGCGCGGCAAAGAGGTCGACAAGCGAGCCGACATCTGGGCGTTCGGTGTCGTGCTTCACGAGATCGTGACCGGGCGGCGAGCCTTCGACGGCGAGGATGCGTCGACGATCCTCGCGGCGGTGATCAAGACCGAGCCGCAATGGGAAGGCGTGCCGCGTCAGGTGCGGCGGCTCATCGAGAAGTGTCTGCAGAAGGATCCGGCGAAGCGCTTGCGCGACATCGGTGATGCGTGGGATTTGCTCGAAGACGCGTCCACGCCGTCGCCACCGCGAACCAATGTGGGCCGCCTTGGATGGATCGTGGCAGTTGTCTTCGCTGCAGCAGCAGCCATCGCGTTATGGGCTCCGTGGCGTGACACGACGCGCATCGCTGAGCGTCCGCTCGTCCGGTTCGAAGTCGAACTTGGCTCGGACGTTTCGCTTCCACCGCTCCTCGCGCCGACTCCCAGCAGCATCGCAATTTCGCCGGACGGAAGACGGATCGCGTACGTCGCCAGCGTGGCTGGTGGTCCACGAAAGCTGCTTACACGCCGGCTCGACGAGCCTTCTGCGAAAGCGCTTGCAGGTACTGATGGCGCGACCAATCCGCTCTTCTCGATCGATGGCCAGTGGCTCGTGTTCCACGACGGCGCCAGACTCGACAAGATTTCGGTGGAGGGCGGGGCCGTGTCGCACGTCGTGACCTCCGGCGTCCTGGCAGGGGCGACCTGGACCGAAGATGATCATCTGCTGGTGGGAACGAACTCCGGACTGGCGCGGGTTGCTGCGAGTGGCGGCGGGTTCACCTCGATCGCAGAGCTGGGCTCCGGCGAGACCTTCTACGCGACACCGCAGTCGCTGCCGGGCGGCCGCGCCGTGCTTATGACCGTGTACGGGGCGCCACCGGGTGTGGATCGGGCGACGATCGAGGTGCTATCGCTCAACGATCACCGCAAGAAGACGATCGCTCGCGGAGGGGTCTCGCCCCGCTACGTGTCGAGTGGTCACATCGTCTACACCAATCGCAACACGATGTTCGCGGTGCCCTTCGATCTCGGAACCTTGGAGACGCGAGGGAACCCGCTGCCGGTGTTGACTGACATCGCGTACGATCCCGCGGCCGGTCTCGCACAATACGATGTCTCGCGAGACGGCACGCTTGTGTATCGCGAGAACCTGCCGGCGCGTCGGCAGGTTGCGGAGATCCGCTGGATCGATTCGGCCGGCAAACAGCAGCCGCTGCGGGCGATGCCGGCCGAGTACGCGTCGATTCCGCGGGTCTCGCCTGATGGCAAGAAGATCGTGATGGCGATTCGAGAACCAAGCGGGCAGGACGTCTGGGTCTACGACACCGGACGCGACGCCTTGACGCGGCTCACGTTCGGCGAACAAGCGTTCGTGAACCCCACGTGGACGCCTGATGGACAGTACATTGTGGCCGGTTCCATCGGCGCCGGCATCTTCTGGGTGCGTGCTGATGGGGCCAGCCGTGTGCAACCGCTCGTGCCGACGAAAACGATCACCTTCCCGGCATCCTTCTCACCTGATGGCAAGCATCTGGCGTACTACGACGTGAGCGGCTCGGCACAAATCTGGACGGTCGCGATAGACGCGGGCAAGGGGTTGAAAGCCGCCAATCCCGAGCGGTTTCTCACGTCCCCGTCATCCGATATGTGGCCAGCCTTTTCACCTGACGGCCGATGGCTCGCATACCATTCCGACGAATCCGGACGGCCCGAGGTGTATGTTCGCCCATTCGGACCGCCCACGACTGTGGCGGGGAAATGGCTGGTGTCGAACGGCGGCGGTGACTTTCCCGTCTGGTCGCCCAACGGCAAAGAACTCTTATATCGAGCGGGCGATCAGATCATGTCGGTGAGCTACAGCGCTCCGAAGGATTCGTTCGTCACGGAGAAGCCGCGCCCATGGGTGACTGGGGTCGAAGGTATCGTGGGCTTCGATCTCGCTCCTGACGGACGCCGCATTGCGGCAATGTTGCCGATCGCCAGCAAAGGCGCGCTCAAAGAGGAACACACTCTGATCGTGGTGCAGAACTTCTTCGACGAGCTTCGACGACGCGTCCCCGCTTCGAAGTAAACAGCGTCTTCCGCCTTCGCCAAGGCTTCGGCGCGACCGCCTCTACGGTCTGCGAATCGCGAGCTTCTGTAATCCCATCCCGGTCGCGGCGATGTAGATGTTGCCCTTCGAGTCGGTGGCGATGTGATGGCCGCCGCCGATCATGCCGGGCACCTTGATCGATCCCGCGATCTCCATCGTCTTGCGATCGACGATGACGATGTCGTCGCCGTTGCCGACGTAGAGAAACTGTTGCGCCGGATCCGGGGACAGCGCGAGATCGCGCGCGAACGGCGTGTCCGTCTTCACGATCTG
>Ga0075423_10001276_pt1 | contig 21881 bp, 18 predicted proteins | sample SoiMethybrSBSTD2_FD_80114 | JGI IMG/M metagenome (GOLD analysis project Ga0075423, IMG submission 80114) | Bulk soil microbial communities from a Populus tree surrounding site in Tennessee, USA - Soil MetaG P. TD hybrid SBSTD2 | ecosystem: Environmental > Terrestrial > Soil > Tree plantation... | reverse complement strand
TCTTCGACGAGGTCATCAGCTACGACGAGGGGATCGCCGGGCCGCTGCTCGACGCGCTAGGGCGGCTCGACCCGCAGCAGATCGGCCTGAACGACAGCCTCGACGACTATACCGCCGATGGCCTGACGCACGGTATGTGGCTGCTGCTGAACAACCTGCTGCGCGGCAGCCCTTACGCCGACCGGCTGACCAGCGCGGCAGCGCTGCTTGGCGCGTTGCGCGGTCGTAAGTCGCCCGCCGAGATCGATCGGATTCGCGGGGCGATCGGCATCACCGAGGCGATCGTCGAGCTGACGACCGCGCAGATTCGGCCAGGCGTGAGCGAAGCCCAGATCGCCGCTTTCGTTCAGCAACAGTTTCATGATCGCGGCCTGCCGAGCGCCTGGGAGCACGATTTCTGCCCAGTCGTCAACAGCGGGCCGGAGTCCGAGGTGGGGCACGTCCGGCCGCAGCCCGGCATTGTCGTTGCGCCGGGACATCTGGTGCATATGGACCTCGGCGTGGTTCACGACGGCTACTGCTCAGATCTTCAGCGAATGTGGTATGTCCGGCACCCTGGCGAAGCAGCGCCGCCTGAGCGCATTCGCCACGCCTTCGCGACCGTGATCCGCGCGATCGAGGCCGGCGCGAGCCTGCTGAAACCAGGCGTCCAGGGCTACGTTGTCGATGCCGCCGCGCGGCAGGTGATCGTGGACGCGGGCTACCCGGAGTACAAACACGCGCTGGGCCACAGCCTTGGCCGCGCGGTACACGATGGCGGCACATTGCTCGGCCCGCGCTGGCCACGCTACGGCAGCACACCGGAGGGCATCGTCGAGGCCGGCAACGTCTTTACACTTGAGCTGGGCGTGGCGACCGAGGCGGGCTTCGTCGGGCTCGAAGAAGATGTGGTCGTGACCGAGCACGGCTGCGAGTTCCTCTCGTCCTTTCAGCGCGAGCTAATGCTGATCTGAAGCGGAGCACACCAGCCATGCCAACACGACTCCCCGGCATCGCGCGTTGTCTGGCGATCGCTAGCGGTAAAGGCGGCGTTGGGAAGACGACGGTGAGCGTTAACCTGGCGCTGGCGTTCGCCGCCGAGGGCGCGCGGGTCGGCCTGTTCGACGCCGATATCTATGGGCCGAATGTGCCGCTCATGCTGGGAGTGCGCCGGAAAGTCGGCGGACGCGGGATGCTGCCGGTCGCGCGCGCTGGTAATCAGCCGCCGTACATCCCGGCGCTTGATCGCTATGGCATCAAGATCATGTCGATCGGGTTGCTCGTCGGCGAAACCGACACTGTGATGCCCGATCCGCGCTTTGCCGGGCGGATCGTGACGCAGACGCTGCGCGACGTGATCTGGGGCGAGCTCGACTATCTGCTGATCGATCTGCCGCCGGGCACGGGCGAGCCGCAGCAGAGCCTGGTCGCGACGATCATGCTCGATGGCGCGGTGATCGTGACGACGCCGCAGGATCTATCGCTGCTCGATGCGTCGCGCTCGCTTGGGCTTTTCCGGCAGGCCGGTGTGCCGCTGCTCGGCGTGATCGAGAACATGAGCTACCTGATCTGCCCGCACTGCGGCGAGCGGATCGAGGTCTTCCATCATAGCGATCGGCGCTGGGCGGTGCAGGAGGGCGAGCTGCCATTGCTCGGCCAGATACCAATGGATAGCGCGATCAGCCGCGCGATCGACGCCGGCCATCCGCTCGTCCAGGCCGACCCGCAGGCGTCCGACTCGCAGGCGTTCCGCGCGATCGCCCGCGTGATCGGCGAGCGGCTGCGGCGCGGTTAGAGGTATTCGCCCCCACTATGCTGCCCCAATCCGTTATCGAGCTGCTCAACCGCGCATTTCCGGCTGTGCCGATCGGCGCGCCGACCACGACCACTGGCGGGTTCTCGCACCAGACGGCGCTGCTGCTGATCGGCGAGCAGCGCTGTGTTGTGAAAGCCGCCGATACGCCGACGAAGCGCGCCGATCTGCGCCGAGAAGCGCAGATGCTGGCGCTGCTTCAGGGGCATGGCCTGCCGACGCCCGCGCTGCTGACATTGGTCGAGGAATCGCCGTGGACGGTGGCAGTGCAGTGCGCGAGCGCGGGCGCGCATGGGCTACAGATCCTTTTAGCGCCAGCCGAGCGAGAGCCGCTGTATCGGGCGCTAGGTGGCCTGCTCGCGAGGGTTCATCGCATGCCGCTGACCCAGCCGCCTGCACCCGACTGGCGGCTGGCCGAGCGGTTCCGCCGTGTGCTGGCAACGCTGCCGACGCTGGCGCTGGACCCGGCGCTGCGCGGCGAGCTGCGTACCAGCCTGGAACATCCCGCATGGCAATCGGCAGCGTGCCTGGTTCACGGCGACGCCGGTGCGCACAATCTGCTCTGGGACGGGCAGATCAGCGCGCTCTTCGATTGGGAGTGGTCGGGCTGGGGCAATCCGCTGCTCGACCTGGCCTGGGTCTACTGGACGATGCGCTGGCGGAACGTCCCTGACCAGCTGTGGCCGGCCTTCCTTGCGGAGTATGGTCACGCGCCGTTGGGGAGCGGCGATGGCGGCGCGCTGCGGGCGCTGGCGCTTGGGCAGATCGCCGGGCTGCTGGTTCGGGTCCAAGATCAGCCCGAGGCATGGGCGGAATGGCTGCGCCGGGCACGCTGGACGATGGCGCTGCCCTTTCCTGCTTGATCAGGCAAGCGCGATACGTTGTATGGTCGTTACAGTATCGTTCTCGTGTGAAATGAGATCAACTGCGCGGATAAAACCTCGGATGCATATATTCTGGCGATTGATCTGATCGGCGCTCGCTTTACAGACCCACGGATCGACATGCGCACCGATAGTCATATGTGGGATAAATGCGACATCTAATCGCAGGTGATCCGCGAGCAAATCGGCATACAAGGCGTCGTGCAGCTTGACGAGCGCGCTATAGCCTTCATCAGGAACGAGAAACAGATGCGTCAATGGGCTAAACGCATCTTTGACGATCATCGCGCAACGTATGCTAAAGCGAATGCTGCCGATCTGTCTGGTGGACGCCGCGATGTGCGCGACACCTGCGGCGTGATCGATGGTGTTCAGCGGAAAGACCAGCGTAAAATGCGGTTCGATCAGCGAATAGTGCGCGTCGTACTGCTGCCGGATTGCCTGAATCCAGGCGTAATCAGCTGCGCTGAGCTGTGGATAGGCGACAACCAGCAGCGCCATCACGGTAGCTCCCTTTGCGTACATACGACGAGGGTTTCACCACCAAGACACAAAGGACACAAAGATTCTATGGGCCTTTGTGCGCTTTGTGCCTTTGTGGTGAAAACTATTAGCGCCGCTCGTAATTCGGTGCCTCTTTCGTGATCGTCACGTCGTGGGGATGGCTTTCGACTAGGCTAGCCATCGAAATACGAATGAATCGTGCGTCGCGATGCAGCGCCGCGACATCCTTCGCGCCGACGTAGCCCATCCCGGCGCGCAGCCCGCCGACCAGCTGGAAGATCGTGTCGCCCAGCGGCCCTTTATACGCGACCATACCCTCGATACCCTCGGCGACCAGCTTTTTGTCCTCGCCGGGGGCCTGAAAATAGCGGTCGCGGCCACCACGCTGCATCGCGCCGATCGAGCCCATGCCGCGATAGGTCTTGTAGCTGCGCCCTTCGTAGAGGATCGTTTCGCCAGGGCTCTCCTCGGTGCCGGCGAACAGCGAGCCGATCATAACGCTATGTGCGCCCGCCGCCAGCGCCTTGGGAATATCGCCGCTGTATTTAATGCCGCCGTCGGCGATCACGGGGACGCCGAAGTGCTCTGCTACGCGCGCGCACTCGGTGATCGCCGTGATTTGCGGCATGCCGGCGCCGGTGACGACGCGCGTGGTGCAGATACTGCCAGGCCCCTGCCCAACCTTCACCGCATCGACGCTGCGCTCGCACAGCGCCATCGTCGCCGCGCCGGTCGAGACGTTGCCGGCGATCAGCTGAACATCGGGGAAATGCTCGCGAACGCGCAGCACGGCGTCGAGCACGCCCTGTGAATGCCCGTGCGCCGTGTCGATGACCAGCACATCCACACCAACCCGCACCAGCGCCTCTGCCCGCTCCATCGCGTCGCTCGCTGCGCCGATCGCCGCGCCAACGCGCAGCCGGCCACGCTCGTCCTTGCAGGCATTCGGGTGCTCGATCTGCTTCATGATGTCCTTGACGGTGATCATGCCCGAGAGCTTGCCGTGCCGATCCACGACCAGCAGCTTCTCGATCCGATGCTTGTGCAACATCTCCTTGGCCTGCTCCAGCGTCGTACCCTCTGGCACTGTCACAAGATTGTGCGCGGTCATCAGCTCGTGGATGGGCCGGCTGCGGTTGGTCTCGAAGCGCAGGTCGCGGTTGGTCAGAATACCGACCAGATCGCCCTGCTGCGTCGTGATCGGGATGCCCGAAATGTGGTATTCCGACATCAGATCGAGCGCATCGCCGACGGTCTTGTCGGGCTCAACTGTGATCGGGTCGACGATCATGCCGCTCTCCGAACGCTTGACCTTACGGACCATCTCGGCTTGATCGGCGATCGACAGATTCTTGTGGATGAAACCAACCCCACCCTCGCGCGCCAGGGCGATCGCCAGCCGGTGCTCGGTCACTGTGTCCATTGCCGCGCTGGTGATCGGGATGTTCATGCTGATAGCGCGGGTCAGCGATGTGCCGACATTCGCCTCGCTCGGCAGCACCTGCGACGCCGCCGGCACAAGCAGTACATCGTCGAATGTCAGGCCGTCGCGCGCGTATTTGTCGTTCCAGTCGGTAATCAACGTGTCCTCCTATTTCGTAGATAACAAGTCAATCGGCCATTTGACTGAATTTAACGCGCGTTCAATGTTAAAAGTGGCCGCTCAATCACCGCTGCAACCCGCTCGATCTGCTCCATCATCAGGCGGAAGCCCGCTTCGCTCAGCGCCTGCTCGCCATCGCAGACCGCCGAGGCTGGGTCGTGATGCACCTCGACAATCAGGCCATCCGCACCGACGGCGATCGCCCCGCGCGCCATCGGTATGACCCGGTCGGCCTGCCCACAGGCGTGCGATGGATCGACGATCACCGGCAAATGCGAGAGCTGCTTGATCAGCGGCACGGCGCCGAGATCGAGTGTGAAGCGCGTGCTGTCGTCGAATGTGCGAATGCCGCGCTCGCATAGCACCACCCGGCTGTTACCGGATGCCAAAATATACTCTGCCGCCAGCAGCAGATCCTGGACTGTTGCCGCGAAACCGCGCTTGAGCAGAACTGGCCGGTTTGTGCGCCCGACCGCCTTCAACAGCGAATAGTTCTGCATATTGCGCGCGCCGATCTGGAGCATGTCGGCGTATTCGAGCACGAGCGGCAGTGTTTCGGTGTCCATGACCTCGGTGACGATCGCCAGGCCAGTCTGCTCGCGCGCCTCGGCCAGCAGCCGTAGCCCCGTCTCGGCCAGGCCCTGGAATGCATAGGGCGATGTGCGCGGCTTGTAGGCACCGCCGCGCAGGATCGTCGCGCCGGCTGCCCTGACCGCGTGAGCGATCGTCAGCACCTGCGCGCGGCTCTCGACGGTGCAAGGGCCGGCGATCACCGTGACCGCCGGCCCGCCGATCAGCGCGCCGCCGATCGCCACAACGGTATCGGCCTCGTGGAACGCGCGCGAAACCAGCTTGTATGGCGTGGTAACCGGGATAAGCTCGCATACGCCGGGCGCTTGCCCGATCCGCTCGATCTGGCTAATCGGCCCATAGTTGCCGCTGATGCCGATCGCCGTGCGGTTAGGGCTCGCCATTCGATGCGGCACATACCCCAAGTCCGTGATCACCCGGCAGACATGCTCGATCTGTTCAGCACTCGCATATGCCTCCATTACGACCAACATGGTGTCGTCCTCCCGTAAGAAAATGGTAACACAGCGGCATGGCATGGTCAAGCTAGCCGATAGCCGATAGCCAATTGCAGATTGCAGATTGCAGATTGCAGATTGCCGAGAGCTGTGGCCATTTTCATGCATCAGTGTGCGGCGCCACCGCATCGACATCTGATGCAAAATTCGGAAGCGTTGGCCTGGTCCGATTGGGACTATATTCCTGTTGATCTGACATGGCAGCTGTGGTACGATGATGCTAGACGAGGTCAGCGAGGAGGCATCACATGCAACTTGACGGGAAACTAGGCCAATTCTCACTGCACGAACTAATCGAGATGACCGTCTATAGCTCAGTTGCAGGTGTGCTGGAAATCGGTACCGGCGATGGGCGCGGGCGGATCTTTTTCCGCGACGGCCTGCCGTATCACGCTGTGTATGGCGACTGCGTTGGTTTCGAGGCTGTGTGCTTGATGTTCCAGCGGCGCACCGATCCTTTCCGATTTGTCGCTGGCGAGGTTTGCAGCGATGAGACGCTCGCGCTGGACCCGTGGGATATGATCGAGCGCGCCGAGGAGCAGGCGCAACGCTGGGGGCAGGTGCGGCCGCGCATTCCTAGCTTGAACTGGATACCCACGCTATGCACCACCAACGCCGAGCATATCCAGATCAGCGAGGGCGTCTGGCCAGTGCTTTCCGCCGTCGATGGCCAGCGTAGCGTCGCCGCTATCGCGGGATTTCTGAACCTGGCGGTGCTCGATGTCTGCCTAGCGCTGATCAGCTTGCTCGACCAAGGGCTAATCATAATCAAGCAGCCGCTCCCCGCGCTGCTGACGCCACGACCCAGCAGTCACTTGCCCACGAGCGGTTTCTTCGAGCGGCTGATCGCTGGGATTCCCGATCTCGAAGGCGCTGCCCACAAGCCCTTACTTGCCGATCTGACGAACGAGACGGAGCCGCACCTGCGTGCCCAACGTAAGTGATCCCCATGCTCCGCATTCGGTAGCCACACCATCTCCCCTCACCACTCCGCTAGCGAACGCCCCAAGCTTTTCTCGCCGATTGCTGGCAGTGCTCGTGTGCTGCGCAGCGGTCGCATGGCTCTCCGGTCCAGCCGGGCGGCTGCTCGTCGCTTTGCCGTTACTGCTGTTCGGCCCCGGCTACCTGCTCGAACGCGCTTTCCCAGCCAGCCAGTCGCCGACGGCGTTTGTGCGTCCGGCTATCTGGCTAGGATTGAGCCTGAGCATCGTCGCATTGCTCTATGAATGGACCACGGCGCTGGGTCTCGCGCTGATGCCGCCGCTGCTGGAGCTGCTGGCGGGGCTCTGCGCGGCGGGTGTGATCTGGCGGATCTGGCGCGGATCGGTGCGCGATGCAGGCGTACCGCGCACATTCGCCGCAGGCCGACCAGCGTTCAGTGGATGGTGGGGCATCGCGCTGCTGGGCGTCTTCGCGCTGACGCTGTGGACGCGTTTCACACAAATCCAGGAGCTGGCGCTGCCAGCCTGGGTTGACTCGGTTCATCACGCGCTGATGATTCGGGTCGCCGCCGAGCGCGGACAGGTGCCCTACTCGCTCCGCCCATATCTGCCGGTCGATCAGCTGCCCTATCATTGGGGCTACCACGTCTTTATGGCGGCGGTGTGGCGGCTCGCGGGCCTGCCGCTCGGCCAGACGATGCTCTGGGTTGGCCAGGTGCTCAACGCGCTGCATGTGCTGACTATCGCGGCGCTGGCCGCGTATCTGTGGCGTCGTCCGCTGGCGGGCATCGTGGCGGCGATCGTCGTCGGCCTGCTCTCGATTATGCCGGCGTACTATGTTAGTTGGGGCCGCTACACGCAGTTGGCCGGGCTGCTGCTCGTGGCACCGTTGGCGATCACATGGCACGCCGGCCTGCGCACCCGCGATCGGCGGCAGCTCGTCTATAGCGCGATCATGCTGGCCGGCCTCAGCCTGATTCATTTCCGAGTTCTGGTCTTTATGCTCTGCCTGCTCGGCGCGGATGCCGTCGTCTGGGCGATCAGCGAACGACCGGCCGGCCGGCGTGCCGGGCTCTGGTTTGGGGTGATCAGCGCGGGGCTGGCGCTGGCGCTGGCAGCACCCTGGCTGTGGAATATCGCCGTCAGGACGCTGCTGCCGGCCGTCGCGAGTCCGCAGGGCTTGCTGGGCGAGTCCGGCTACAATGGGCTGAACGAGAGCTTGCTCTGGGCGGGCCAGAATCGCGTGCTGATCGCTATCGCGCTCGTCGCCGCGTTGGTCGGGCTGCTGCGTCGGTCTGCGGTGGTCGTCGCGCAGGTCGGATGGGTAGCTGCGCTGTTCGTGCTCGCGAATCCGTGGATGATCGGCTATCTCCTGCCGGCTGGCGGGGCGCTGCTGGCGCTATGGGGCGTACAGACGCGTCGGCTGGCGCTCGCGCTCGGCGGCGCGGCGCTGATGCTGCTGAATCCGGCGCTGGTGAGCTTCCCCTACCTCTGGCTGATCACCAACGACGCCGTGGTGATCAGCCTGTTCATCCCGATCAGCGTGCTGATCGGCGGCGGCGTGTGCTGGCTGGCGGAGTGGTTTAGCCAGGCCGCGCCGACGCTGGGTGGCCCACGATCATTGGCCGAACAATGGCAGATCCAGCGCTGGCGCGTGCTGCCACGCTGGGGCCTTGCCGTCGCGCTGACGCTGCTGGCGCTCTGGGGTGCCTGGGGTATGCGCAGCGTGATCAATTCGGCGACCGTGCTGGCGAGCACAGCTGATGTCGCGGCGATCGATTGGGTCGCCACGCACACGCCGACCGACGCGCGCTTCCTGATCAATGCGACACCTTGGCTGTCGGGTGTTGATCGCGGCACCGACGGCGGCTGGTGGCTGCTGCCGCTGACCGGTCGGTGGACCAGCACACCGCCGGTGCTCTACACCTATGGCGCGCCCGACGACGTTCAGGCCGCGCGGGCGCTGAGCGCGGCCATCGCCGGCTTTCACAGCGGCCAAGAGCAGCAGCTCTATCAGCTGATCGAACGCGAGCGGATCGGCTACATCTACCTCGGCCCACAGCCTGGCCCGCTGTCGCCCGCGACCTTCGCCGGGAACGCTGGCTTTAAGACGGTCTACGAGCGCGATGGCGTGACTATTCTTGCCGTCCTCAAGCAATCGTGATATGATCCCCAGCGACTATCGACCTAAGGCATGTTTCAAAACCGGCCACTCCAGCGTGACAGTTCGCCGAACACCCCTCACTCCGTCGCTGCGGCGACTCCCCTCTCCCGCGCACGGGAGAGGGGCCGGGGGTGAGGGAAACCAGCGCAATCTGAGCGCTTAAGAAAATATGGCTACCGATACCTCCCAGATCAGCGATCGCGAGCGCGAGATTCTGCGGCTTCTCGCCGAGGGTGCGACGAACCAGCAGATCGCGGACCAGCTAAACATCAGCGTCAATACCGTCAAGGTCCATGTGCGCAACATTTTCGGTAAGATCGGTGTGGCATCGCGCACCGAGGCGACCTTGTATGCTGTGCGAATGGGGGTGGTGCAGGTCGGCACGTCCGCAGCGGCTGCCCCGACAACGCTTGTGGAAGCTCCGCTTGCTGTCGAGGTCGCTCCAGTCGCCCCGCCTGCTGAACCCGAAGTGCCCGCCGATCAGCACGACGACACAATCAGCGCTCCTGACGGGCTATTCGATGCGGGCACCATTGACGATCAGTTGGAGCGCCCGCTAGCGATCAGCCAGGCTGCCGGTGCGCCGGGGATCGATAGACGCCTGCTGCTGGGTGCTGGGCTGCTGGTAGCGCTGCTCGTCGTCGTGCTCGTCGTCGTAGCCATCGCTCGGCCAACGCTTCAGCCGACGCCGACCGTGGTAGCGCCGACGGCGGGCGTGCTGCTGCCGAACCCCGACGAGCGCTGGCGTGAGTTGCCCGCGCTGCCCGCCGCTCGCTCCAGCTTTGGGCTGGCCTACTTCGATCGCAAGCTCTATGTTATCGGCGGCGAGGTCGATGGCAAGCCGAGCGATCAGGTTGTGCGCTACGACGCCAGCACGAGGTCATGGGTGGCGTTGAGCGCTAAGCCGACAGCCGTCAGCGATGTGCAGGCGATCCTCGTTGGGAACAAGATCTATGTGCCCGGCGGCCGACTTCAATCCGGCGCAATCAGCGATCACCTCGATGTCTACGATCCGCAGCGCGAGAGCTGGGCGACGCTCAAGCCGCTGCCACAGCCGCGCAGTGGCTACGCGCTGGTCGCGGTCGAGGGCAAGCTCTACCTGTTCGGCGGCTGGGACGGCTCGGCCTATCGCGCCGAGGTCTGGCAGTATGACCCCGACCAAAATACTTGGACCGTCCGAACGCCGATGCCGACCGCGCGAGCCTTCGCTGGCGCTGCGGTGACGCTCGAAGGCCAGGTGTATGTCGTCGGCGGCGAGGACGCTACGGGGCCGCTCACGGTCAACGAGCGCTTCATACCCGCCCAAGCTAACGATGGCGACAATCCCTGGACGGTTCAGGCGCCGCTGCCTGGGCCGCACAGCCATATGGCGGTGACGACGGCGAACGAGTTGATCTTCGTGTTGAGCGGTGCCACGACGACGGGCGAGTCGCTCTTGTATAACAGCACGATCGACACCTGGCAGTCGCTGAAGACGCCGCTCGGCCCCGATCTGCGCGATCTGCGCGCCCAGGCGGTCGGCAACAATCTGTATATTCTCGGCGGGCGGGATGCGAACGCGGCCAGTGCGCGGTTCTACGAATATCAGGCGCTGTACAGCGTGCTGCTGCCGCTGGAGACCAACCGCTAATCAGCAGAGTACATGATGACACGACCGACTGACGCGCCGCTTGTCGCGATCATGACGCTGAATTGGAATCGCCCCGACGATACGCTGGCCTGCCTTGCGTCGGCGGCGGCGCAATCGCACCCGAATGTTGTGCTGCTGGTCGTTGACAACGCCAGCAGCGATGATTCGGTCGCACGCATCGGCGCGGCCTATCCCAACGCGACGATCCTGCGCACCCAGCGCAACCTGGGCTTCGCGGGTGGTGCCAATCGTGGGCTGCGCGCTGCGCTCGGCATGGGCGCGGATTATATCTTCCTAGTGAACAACGATACGACCTTCGCGCCGGATGCCGTCGCGCTGCTGTTGGAGCATGCACGCCCGGATGTTGGCGTTGTGATGCCGGCGATCTACTACGCCGACGCCCCGCAGACGCCATGGTCGCTCGGCGGTCGGCGCCACTGGCTGACGCTGGAGAAGACCGGCGACGACCCGACGGCGCTGACTGCGACCAGCGCTGCCAAGCTGGAGCGCGACTACGCCGTCGGCTGCGGGATGCTGCTCGCGCGGGGCATGCTGGAACGGGTCGGGCTCTTCGACGAGCGCTTTTTTATGTACTACGAAGATATGGATCTGAGCCTGCGCGTTCGGCGCGCGGGATTTCGCATCCTGCTGGTGCCGGCGGCGCTGATGTGGCACAAGGTCGCCATGAGCAGCGGTGGGCGCGATTCGCCCGCCGAGCGCTACTGGATGGCGCGCAGCAGTGTGCTGTTCTTCCTCAAACATGTCCATGGGCTACGCTGGCTGGTGGTCGTACCCTATCGTGCCGGCAGCGCCTGCAAGACCGTGCTGCGGCTGTGTCTGCGTGGCCGTGGCAGCGCGGCACGCGCCTACCTGCGCGGCTTGCGCGACGGATTGCGAACACCAGTATGCGTATAGCCATGCTGGTGTTCAACCAGCCCGGCCGTGGAACCTATTGGCGTGCGTATTACCTCGCGCGTGAGCTATGTTCGAGCGGCCACAGCGTCACGCTGCTGGCGACCGCGCCGCACGAGCGCCGACGTTTTCGGGTGAGCTACGAACTCCAGGGGCGGCTGGCGCTGGTCGAAGCGCCCGATCTGCTGCCGGGCAGCCTGCGATCCGGCTGGGATCTGTGGGCCAGCCTGGCGCGCAGCGCGTGGCTAGCGAGCAGCCATTTTGATCTGCTGCACGCCTTCGAGTGCCGGCCGAGCGTGATCATACCGGCGCTGGCCGCGCGCGCACGCAGTGGTGCCCCACTCGTGATCGATTGGTGTGATTGGTTTGGGCGCGGCGGCTCGGTCGAGGAGCGTCCGAGCCGTTTGCAGCGCGCGCTGCTGCGCTCACCCGAGACGTTCTTCGAGACCCACTTTCGCACCTGCGCCGACGCGACGACCGTGATCAATCCATTTCTAGGCAACTGGGCCGCCGCGCTGGGAGTGCCGCCCGCGAGCATCACGCTGGTGCCCAACGGCTGCGACACCGCCGATTGGCATCTCGAGTCGTCGTCGGTCGCGCGCGCGGCGCTGGGGCTGCCCGCAGATGTCCCGCTGATCGGCTACGTCGGAGCGATCTTCGCGCGCGATGCTGTGCTGCTGGCGCGGGCCTTCGACCACCTTATCAGCCTCCGCCCCGACGCGCGGCTGCTGGTGCTCGGCTACTGCAACGTCGCCGTCGAACAGCTCGTGCGCCAGCCGGATGCCGTGCTGCGCAGCGGTCCGCTCGACACGCCGACGCTGCGGCGCTACCTGCGCGCGTGCAGCGTTGGCTGGGTGCCGCTCTCGGACATCGGGGCCAATCGCGGGCGCTGGCCGCTCAAGATGAACAGCTATATGGAGGCTGGGCTGCCGTTCGTCACGACCGCTGTTGGCGATCTCGCCGCGTTCGTGCGCCGCTATCCCGCTGGCGTCGCCGCTGCCGCCGATGCGATCGCGCTGGCTGAGCAGACCCTGGCGCTGCTCGACGATCCGGTGCGCGCCGCCGAGCTTGGCGCGACCGGTCGGCGGCTCGCCGAGGGCGAGTTGAATTGGGCGCGCGTGGCCGAGCTGGTCGCGGGCGTGTATCAACGAACCGCTGAGGCGCTGAACCGCTGATTTCGCTGAGCAAGATGAGTGCGCTGAGGGGCCGGAACCGCTGAGAACCGCTGATTTCGCAGAGCAAGATCAGCGCTCTGAGGCGTGAAACGTGAAACGTGAGACGATGCGTGCAATCTGCAATCTGCAATCTGCAATCTGCAATCTGCCAGTAATGACCGGATTGCGCAGCCGATTGAAGCGCATAGTACGGCGTGCAACCCAATATGCGGGCTATGAAATAGTCAGAAGTGGGCCGCAGTGGGGTCGGCTCGACTATGAGCCGATCAGACCGCTTGCGAGGTATTCGCCTTGGAACAGAGACGAGCTGTTTTTAGATACCTATGATCGTATACACGGCCATACATTTGTCGATAAGTACCGCTGCTACGAGCTGTGGACGCTGGTTGAACAGACGCACAAGCTGACCGGCAGCCTGATCGAGGTCGGCGTCTGGCGTGGCGGAACGGGCGCGCTGATCGCCCGGTCGGCCAGCTTGCGCGGGATTCAGGATACGGTCTATTTGTGTGATACCTTTACGGGCATCGTCAAAGCAGGGCCGCACGATCCGGTCTTTCGCGATGGCGATCTTGGCGATACGTCCATGCAAATGGTCGAGCAGCTGATCTACGAACAGTTCAAACTCAGCAATGTGATGATCATCGCGGGTATATTCCCGGAGCAGGCCGCTGATTGCCTGGCAGATGCGACATTCCGGCTCTGCCATATCGATGTGGATGTGTATCAATCGGCAAAGGACATTACCGATTGGCTATGGCGTCGGCTGGTCGTCGGCGGCGTCATGATCTACGATGATTATGGATTTCAGGGATGTAGCGGAATAACCTCCTGCGTCGATGAGCAGCGCGGTCTTGATGATCGACTGATCATTCATAATTTGAATGGTCATGCGCTGATCATCAAGATCAAGGAAGTTGGCTAAGATGCAGATACCACAGGTTTCGCCATGGATTGGTGAAACAGAGCGCGCGGCGGTCGAGCGCGTGTTGCTGTCGAATTGGATCACCGAGGGACCGAGCAGCGCCGAATTCAGCGCAAAGCTTAATACGCTGATCGGCACGCCCTATGGTGTTTTCGCGCCCAATGGCACGCTTGCGCTCTACCTGGGCTTGCTCGCGGCGGGCATCGGCAGCGCTGCCGAGGTGCTTGTGCCGGATATCACCTTCATCGCGTCGGCCAATGCGGTCGTCATGGCCGGCGCGACGCCGGTTTTCGTCGAGGTGAATGCCGACAACTATCAGATCGATGTTGCGAAATGTGGCCATCTGATTACGGAGCACACGCGCGCAATTATGCCGGTGCATTTGTACGGGATGATGGCGAACATGACCGAGGTTATGGCGTTCGCGCGCGAACATAGCCTGATCGTGATCGAGGATGCCGCGCAGGCGTTGGGTGTGCGGTATCACGCGCAGCACGCCGGCACATTCGGCGAGATCGGTTGTTTTTCATTTTTCGCCGATAAGACGATCACGACCGGCGAGGGCGGCTATGTCGTGTGCCGCAGCCAGGCGTGCTATGAACGGCTGCAACTTTTGCGCAATCAAGGGCGGCTCGACCGTGGCTCGTTCATCCACCCGGCGCTCGGCTACAATTTTCGCATCACCGATCTTCAGGCTGCGATTGGCCTGGCGCAGCTGGCAAAGCTAGACGTCATTACCGAGCGGAAGCGCGCGATCCTCGCCTGGTATCGCCGTGAGTTGGCCGGGCTGCCCGATGTACAGTTTCTGCGCGTCGAGCCCGGCTCGGAGTATGTGCCCTTCCGCGCCATCCTGATCTGCCCCGACGCGCACGGCTTGATGGCCTACCTCAAGCAGCACGACATCCAACCACGGACGTTCTTTTACCCACTGCACAAGCAGCCGTGTTTCGCGCAGCTTGCGAAAGCACATGGCGGAGCGCAGGATCTCGATGACGCTCATTTCCCCAACGCGATCTATGGCTATGAGCACGGCGTCGCGCTGCCAATCTTTCCAACGCTTGCCGAAGCAGCGGTCGTGCAGATCTGCGCGACCATACGGGATTTCTACGCATGACCGTGCTGCCGCCGGATAACCTGGCACCAGGAATGGAATGGATCGCGTGCCCGATGTGCGGCGGTGCCGCCGGGCAGCTGCTGGTCGAAAGTGCTGATCTGATGCATCCGAGCGATCAGCTCTTTCAGCATCTCACATGCCAGACGTGCGGCCATATCTATCAGAACCCGCGCCCAACCGTCGCCGCGATCGACCAGTATTACCCGGAAAACTACATCTCGTTTCAGAAGGCGATCGCCGACGAGCCGCGCTGGTGGCGGCGACTCGACAGAAGCTACGGTCGCTACCGGCGCTGCGCGGTCGTCCATCGCGCGGCGGGTGGGCCGGGCCGCCTGCTCGATGTGGGCTGCGCCACCGGCATCTTCCTCGATGGGATGCGCCGGTTCGGCTGGCGAGTCCAGGGCGTCGAGCCGTCGCAATCAGCCGCGAACTACGCCCGCGAGCGCTTCGGCTTGGACGTTTTCGGCGGGCGGCTGGCGGATGCCGGCTTTGCCGACCAGAGCTTCGACGCGATCACGCTGTGGGATGTGCTCGAGCATGTTCACGAGCCGCGCGCGGTGCTGCACGAGGTCGCTCGCATCTTGCGACCTGGTGGCTTGCTCGTGCTGAGTCTGCCAAACCCCGATAGCCTGGAGGCGCGGCTATTAGGCCATTTCTGGCTAGGCTGGGATCTGCCGCGCCATCTGAGCCTGTTTCGCCCGGCGTTGCTGAAAGAACACCTGCGGGTTTATGGCTTCACCACCAAGCGCATCCGCTCGTTTATCTATGGGTACGCAACGCTGGTGATGAGCCTGGAGCGACCGCTGCAACGATCACGCTGGAGCGCGCGGGCCGTGCCACTCCTGCGCTCCTGGCCGGTACGCTTGCTGGCGCTGCCATACTACAACGGCCCGGCGAACTGGTATAATCTGGCATCGATTATGGTTGTTTTTGCGCACAAGACCGGAAACGTGAAACGTGAAACGTGAAGCGTGAAGCGTGAAACGTGAAATGTGAAATGTAAAGTGTGAAGTCGGCAGCGAAGCGCACGCAGCTTGGTGCCTGATGTGAAAGTATAGAGGACGATGGCTGATATACCACCGATCGATATTCGGTTCGAGATCCGGCTGAACGCGACCGACGCGCGCTGGACGCGTGAAGCCTATGATCGAATCTACAGCACTGACGGCATTCGGCAGCTCGACTCCTTTTATCGCTGGATTCTGCGGCTGCTCCAGCCGGTAGCCGGTCGCCGGCTGCTCGACGTGGCCTGCGGCGAGGGCGTGCTGCCACGCATGGCCCGCGAACACTACGGCCTGGCCACCTGCGGCACCGATCTGTCGATCGCGGCCTTGCGCATCGCCGCGCACGAGGCCGCTGGGCCGCTGGTCGCCACCGGCAGCGAGGGACTGCCCTTCGCCAGCGCTAGCTTCGACTACGTGACCTGTATCGGCAGCCTGGAGCATTTCCTGGATATGCGCGCGAGCATCGCCGAGATGACGCGCGTGCTGCGCCCAGATGGGTTGGCGTGCATCCTGGTGCCGAACACCTACAGCATTCTTGGGAATGTCTACAAAGCCTTCAAAACCGGCATGAGCACGGTTGATCGCCAGCCGCTTCAGCGCTACGCCGCGCGGGCCGAGTGGGCGATGCTGCTCGAAGCGGGTGGCCTGAAGGTCGTACGCACCGCCAAATACGAGCGCGAGACGCCCGACTCGCTGGCCGATTGCTGGTGGTACGCCGGCCACCCGCGCGCGCTGATCAAGCTGGCGCTGACCCCGCTGATACCGCTGAACCTGGCGAACCATTTTGCGTATCTCTGCCGGCCGGCGCAGGGGCGCGATTCATGAGCGGCTGGCGTGAGCTTCTGCGCAAGGGCTGGCGCAGCAAGGGCGTCCGTGGCGCGCTGATCGGCACGCTGGTGCTCGGCGCGCTATCGGGCTACGCGCTCTACTCGCTGCTGCGCAAGGACATGCCGGGCGTCAACCTGGGGCAATTGGTTGATCGCATCGGCATCGGCATGTTCCTGGTCGCCGGCCTGGTCTATGCCGGCGATCTGGCGCTGGCGATCATCGGCTGGGGCTGGATCGTGGGCACGCTCGGCGAGATCTGGGATTGGCCGCAGCATTTTCGGATCTACTGTATCACCTCTGTCACGCGGCGGCTGCCGGGCACGATGTGGTATATGCTCGGGCGAATCGTGATGTACGAGCGATTGCGCGTGGCGCGCTCGGTCACTGCGATCGCCGGCGGGGTGGAGTTCGCGACGACGATCCTGGGCGGATTGCTGGTCGCGATCATCACATGGCCGATCGCGTTGAGCGGCCGACAGATCAACCCGCTCTGGTTCGTGGCCGGTTTGCTGCTCGGCGGTCTGCTGATCAATCCGCCGATCCTGCGCGCGGTGCTGCGGCGCGTCAGCCCACAGAGCGCGCCGCTCGACCTGCGCTACCGCCACCTGTTCGGCTGGATGCTGCTCTACGCCTGCGTCTGGTGCGGCGGCGGCGGGGTGCTGTACGTTCTGGCCAACACCATCCATCCGCTACCGCTGACGATGCTCGCGACCCTGATCGGCATCTGGGCGACCTCTGGGCTGGTCTCGATGCTGTTGAGCTTCATACCCTTTGGCCTCGGCATCCAGGAATTGGCCCTCTCCGCACTGCTCGCACCCTACGTCGGTGGCCCCGAGGCGATCGTGATCGCTCTGCTGATGCGTGGCGTGCTGACGATCAACGAGGTGCTATGGGCGCTGATCGCCGGGCTGCTGGGGCTGACCGGGCTGCTGCGAGCCGGGCAGAATAAACAAATTGTTACTTTATCCCCGATTAGTGCGATTGGGCTTTCTGAAGCGAAAAATTCAGAAGAATTATACGAGCCGGCAGCCGTAATACCGCCAAAATAACACCTATGGGTTATTGCATCGACGGTCGAATTAGCGCATACTCAGCCTAACGAATGTCGTCGCAACCGTACATCTTTATTGCTAAGGAGCAGATCGAATGAAAGTTATCCGCTACGCTATGATGGTTGCCCTTATCGCGGTCGCGTTCGCGATGAGTGGCGCTACCAGTCCGGCCCGCGCTCAATCGCGCACCTTCTCGACGGGCTTCCAGATCCAAAATCTGAGCACCAGCACCGCCAACGTCACAATCTCGTTCTACCCGGAAGGGAGCGGCACACCATTGGCACCGGTCCCGACGACGATTCCTCCCGGCAGCTCTCACACCTTCGCCACACTGCCAAGCGCCGTCACGGCCGGATTTAGCGGCGCAGCGGTGATCTCGGCCGACCAGAAGGTCGCCGCGATCGTGAACGTCGTCTCGCCCGACCTGACCCTGAGCTTCGGCGGTGCCGCCTATAGCGGCTTCACCGCTGGCGCGCATACGGCCAGCCTGCCGGTCGTTTTCAAGAACTACTTCAACTTCAACACCTTCTACAACATCCAGAACGTGAGCAGCAGCCCGGCGAGCGTGACTGTGACCTACTCGAACGGCGCGACCGAAGGTCCGTTCACCATTCAGCCCGGCTCGGCTCGGCGCTACGATCAGTCCACCCTGGCCGGTCTGCCGAACAACTTCTTCGGCTCGGCGACGGTCAGCAGCAACCAAGATGTCGTGGCGACGGTGATCGAGGTTGGGCCGACGACACTGCTCGGCTACAACGCCTTCACCGGCGGCAGCACCAATCCGGTCTTCCCGCTGATCAACACGAACAACTTCGGCTTCCAGACCGGCATCGGCATCCAGAACACCGGCGCTTCTTCGACGAATGTGACGGTGAGCTACACGCCCAGCGCGGCTGGCGCAGCCTGCACCGAAACGCAGACCATCGCGGCGCATAGCTCGGCAGCCTTCGCGATCAACGCCTTCGTGTCCAGCGTGGCTGGCGAGAACTGCGCCAATGGTGCGACGTTCGTCGGCTCGGCCAAGGTGACCGCCAACAGCGCCAGCATGCCGCTGGTTGCTATCGTCAACCAGCTCAATCAGACTAGCAACAAGGGCGGTTCCTACGACGGCTTTGACACGGCCAGCGCGACGAGCAAGGTGGTCTTCCCGCTTATTCAGGATCGCTTCTTCGGCTACTTCACCGGCTTCAGCATCATGAATGTGGGCTCCGTCGCAACGCCGATTGACTGCACATTCAGCGGGTCGGCTGTCCACCAGACCACGGCATCGCTGGCCCCCGGCGCGAGCTTCACAGCGCAGCAGCTCAACGCGATCGCCAATGCGTACAACGGCTCTGGCACCTGTGTTGCGAGCGCAGCGAGCGCGAAGATCGTCGGTATCGCCAACCAGCTCAAGAGCGCGGGAACGACCGACACCTTCTTCGTCTACGAAGGCACCAACAACTAACCACCACGCTACGGTTCGACGACCGAAGGGGGAGTGATAGCACTCCCCCTTCTAGTTGTAAGAGGCATTTTCATGAGATTCGCTCGGGTTTTGGGATTTCTCGGTGTCCTGCTCTTGCTCCTCAGCGCCTGTAGCACCGACCAGCCGACGCCCGTCGCTGCTACTGCTGCTCCCCTTGCGCAAACACCCGCCGCCGACACGACTACAGCCACGCGACAACCAGCGATAGTCCAGACGCCTGCATCCGACCAGGTTGGCACAGTCACCGGTCACATCATCCGACTACCGACCAAAGGCGACCCCGAACCACTGGCCGGCGCGCCGCTCTACCTCGGCGCAATTCTCAAAAATCCCGATGGGCAAGATCGGTTGGTCGAGGTCTCGCCGGAGACGTCGCCAAAAACAAGCGCCGATGACCAGGGCCGCTTTGTCTTTAGCAACATTCCGCCTGGACGCTACGGCCTGATGCTCGACACACCAGTCGGCACGCTGCTGCTTAATAATCCCGAGACTGGCGGCGATCTGATCGTCGAAGTGACTGGTGGCAAGGTGCTCGATCTGGGCGAGCTGAAGTATCAACTGGACTATTGAACATCCTGCCGATCAGCCGCGCCGGTCGCCGGTTATGTAGCGCGCTGGGTCGCCAGGCGCCGCTGCGTTTCCTCGATCGTATGCACCAGCGCCTGCCAGGAAGCGCCCTCGTCCCGGCAATTCTGTCGCACATGCATAGTCATCGACGCCGCGAGGCCATCGCGATAAAAACGGATCACTGCGTTGGCGAGGGCGACCTCGTCCTGCGGCGGCACGATCAAGCCGGTCACGCCATCCTGGATCACCTCGTGCAAGCCGCCGACGCGGGTGGTGATGACCGGCTTCCCAAAGCCAAAGGCGAGCTGCACAACCGCGCTCTGGGTCGCCGAGATGTAGGGTAGCACGACCACGTCGGCGAGGTCGAAGTATTGCTTCAGCTCCTCGTTTGGCACGTAGCGGTTGACGAAGGTGATCGCCTGCTCCACCCCAAACTCGCGCGCGTAGCGCTGGTAGAACTCCGGCGACGACCAGAATTCACCCACCACTAGCAGATGCACCTTGAGGCGCTCGTTGATCAGCGGCAGCGCCTGCAGCAGATACTCTAGCCCCTTGTATGGCCGCACGAAGCCGAAGAACAGCAGCGTTGGGCGATCTTCCGGCAGGCCGAGCCGTCGCCGCAGATCGCTGGCCGACGCCGGCAGGCTCTGCTCGGCGAGCTCGACATACGTCGGGATCTGCGCCTTCATGACCGCCGCATGCGGCAACAGCGCATGCAGATGGTGGCGGTCCTGTTCGCTGTGGACGATGAAGGCATCGCCGCGATGGAGCACCGTCGTGACCAGCCGGCGATCAAGCATGCCGCCGCCGTCGTGCGGCATCACGTTGTGGCAGATAAACACGATGCGGATATTCGTGTTGCGCTTGATCCAGCGCGAGATCATGGTCAAACAAGGCGTCCAGTAGGGCACCCACCATTGCAGGAGCAACAGGTCGGGGGCATCGGCGCGCACTTTGCGATAGAGCCGCCACCAGGTGATCGGGTTGACCGGGTCGAGCACGTATTCGCAATCAACCTTTAGCGGCACCGTACTGGTGTCTTTGTCGGTTTTGCCGGGAAAAAGCCAACGCGGATATTGGCGTGTGAACGAGTAGAGCTGCGTCCAGTGGCCAGCCTCGCGAAGATGCCTGACGAGCAGCGCCGTGTAGTGGGCGATGCCGCCACGGTAGGGGTAGGTTGGGCCAACGACGCAGATGCGCACTATCGCACCCTCCAGATCGTCACGCCGCCCTTGTGGTAGACCAGCTCATACAGCGGCGATCCGGCCAGCGCAGCGGGGTCGATGTATTCGTGAGGCGGCGCGGCGGCTGGCCCATCGTAGAGGTAGCTAACGTTGGCCTGGTGCAGCGCGGCGACGGCCTCGCGCGAAGTCAGCGGGTGGCGCTCGACCGCGGCGATCTGCGCGTTCACCGCAAACTGGTAGCCCGGCTGCTCGCCGGCCTCCAGGCCATACGTGAGCGGTGGCAGCTCGCTTTGCCGCCCGGTCATGAACGGCAGCCACCAGCCGCCATCGCTGCCGGCGTAGAGCGTGTCGCCGAAGGCCGGAAAGCTGTTGACGAAAAACTTCGCGTCCGGCGGCGTTTCGCGGCGAATCCAATCCATCGCCTCAGCATCGGCGGGTGTGAAGAGCTGAAACTGCGGGTCGGCGATCCGCAGCTGCCAGCTCGCGCCCCATAGCAGCACCAGCGCGCCGGCCAGCAGTGCGCCCCAGTTCGCCAGAACGTCGGTTGAGAATCCGCCAAATCTTCGCGGACCTTCGCGGACCTTCGCGGATCGAAAGAAAGAATGCCCCATACCTGCGCTGATGGCGTACCCAGCGAGCGGCGCAAGCACGAGGTAGTTGGCGATCAGCACGGTGAAATTGCTGATAATGCCTGCGCCGGGCAATCCGATCAGGTATGGATTGGCCAACAGCCAGAGCAGCGCCGCGCATGCGGGCAGCACCAAGCCGCGCCAGTGACGACGCCAGATCAGCACTGCGATGCCTGCCAGCGCCAGCGCGACCAAGTAGGGTTTCGTGTAGAGCGAGAAAAATTCGCCGCTCGTCGGCAGGCCATTGGTAAGATCGGTGCCGATGTTGGTCGATAGGAAGAACCCGCCCAACCGCAGTAGCGCGCCCTCGCGCAGCCGGATCAGCCAGGGCGCGATGATCAGCAGCAGCAACGCGCTTGCGGCCAGCCCTACGCCTGCCAGCCGAGCGGCGTCGAGTGGCGTGCGCACCCGCATCAGCAG
>Ga0075423_10001275_pt1 | contig 21884 bp, 20 predicted proteins | sample SoiMethybrSBSTD2_FD_80114 | JGI IMG/M metagenome (GOLD analysis project Ga0075423, IMG submission 80114) | Bulk soil microbial communities from a Populus tree surrounding site in Tennessee, USA - Soil MetaG P. TD hybrid SBSTD2 | ecosystem: Environmental > Terrestrial > Soil > Tree plantation... | reverse complement strand
TAGCCGGCTTTGTGAAAAACTTCACCAGCCCATCTCAAGTGCAGTGTTTTCAATAAGTTTCGGGTAGCCCTCCGCTTGACGCTTGTCGTGAGCGAGACCTATACTCCGACGTACCAGCGTCGCCGTCCGCTTTGTATGCCCACACCCGCCCTTCGAACGACCCTTGCCCTAACCGTCGCCACGCTCGCCTGCGTCGCGATGGCGATCGTGTCTCCAGCCGCGCAGCGGCCCGTCTCTCGCGAACGAACGCTCTTCGTCAGCGCCGTCGACACCAGCGGAGAGCCGGTCGGCAGCCTCGGCCCCGAGGCATTCATCGTCCGCGAAGACGGCGTGAGACGCGAGGTGATCCGCGTCGCGCGCGCCACTGAACCGATCGATGTCGCCCTGCTGATCGACAACAGTCAGGCGGCCACCGAGGAAGTCACGTTCTTCCGCGAGGCGCTCTCGAAGTTTGTCGCCAAGATGGCGCCGGGCAATCACATCGCCCTCATCGCCCTTGCTGACCGGCCGACGATCCTGGTCGACTACACCGATGACACGAAACGGCTGTCCGATGCGGTCGGCCGTCTCTTTCCGATGAGCGGCAGCGGGATGACGCTGCTCGATGCGATGTTCGAGACCTCAAAGGGACTCGAGAAGCGCGAAACGCCGCGAGCCGTGATGGTGCCCGTGCTCACCGACGGCGTCGAGTACTCGAATCATTACCACCGCGATGTCGTGAACGCGCTGCGCAAGGCTCGCACCGCGGTGCACATGGTCACCATCGGTCAGTTCCCTCACCAGGAGGAGCCGGAGGGCACGCGCGAGCGATCGCTGCTGCTCGATCTCGGCCCGAAAGAGAGCGGCGGTCAGCGGATCTCGCTGCTCAGCGCCCACGGCCTCGATCCGGCCCTGCAGCGGCTCGCTCGCGAGCTGCTCTCGCAGTACAAAGTCACGTACGGTCGGCCGGAATCTCTGATTCCACCAGAGAAGGCGGACGTGTCGTCGGGAAAGGCGGGAGTCACCATGCACGGTGCGCCCGCACGCGGGGAGTCGGGAGTTTGAGGTGTCGCGTTCTTCGTTCCTTGCAGTCATCGTTGTCCTAGGCGCCGCGGCGGCGCTGTCGGCGCAGCAGGCACCGCCCGCGGTCCCTCCGGCCGCGCCTCAGACGGCTGCGCCCGCGCCTGCGGCGCCCGCTCCGCCGGCCGGGCCCGCTCCGCAGTCGTCTCCAGACCGCCAGCGGCCTTCGTTCCGATCGGGGATCGACATCGTGTCGCTGAACGTCACGGTGACCGACAGCGCCGCGCACTACGTCACCGATCTCGACGAAAACGACTTCTCGGTATTCGAGGACGGCATCAAGCAGAACCTCACGTTCTTCTCGAGAAGACAGCAGCCGATCGCGTTGTCGCTGCTGCTCGACAGCAGCGCCAGCATGGAGCAGCACATCGCCACGCTGCAGACCGCGGCCGCCAATTTCGTGCAGCGCCTCAAGTCCAACGACATCGCGCAGGTGATCGACTTCGACAGCCGTGTCGAGATCCGTCAGGGCTTCACCAACAACAAGACCGACCTGCAGGCGGCAATCGAGCAGACGACTGCCGGCGGATCGACCTCGCTGCACAACGCAATCTACATCGCGTTGAAAGAGCTGCGGAAGGTGCGGGCGGTCAACGAGGAAGATGTGCGGCGTCAGGCTCTGATCCTCTTCTCGGACGGCGAAGACACCTCCAGTCTGGTATCCGCCGACGAGGTGCTCGATCTGGCCAAGCGCTCTGAAACCGCGATCTACACCATCGCGCTGCGCGGAGCCGACTCGCAGGCCAAGGGCTTTCGCGAGGCCGAGTTCATGATGCGGACGCTGGCCCAGGAAACCGGCGGGCGCGCGTTCTTTCCCGCCAAGATCGAGGATCTCGCGGGCGTCTACGCGCAGATCGCCGACGAGCTCGCCAGTCAGTACACGCTCGGTTACGCGTCGGGCAACCAACGTCGCGACGGAGCCTGGCGCCGCATCGTCGTCCAGGTGGCGCGACCGAGTATCACTCCACGTACCAAGAAGGGGTACTACGCCCCGACCCCACGTTGAATCTCATCCCACTGATCCTGTACGCGGCGGCCGGCGTCGTCTATGCGATTCATTTCGCCCGACGCCAACCGGCGATCGGCCGGGCCGCGACGACGCTGCTGCTCTTTGCCGTGCTGTCGCACACATTCGTCATCGGCATGCAGACGATGGAAGTGGGACACGTGCCGTTTGCCAACCTGTCGCGCCTGGTGTCGTCGTTCGTGTGGCTGCTCGCGCTGTCGTACATGTATCTCGAGCTCACGACCGACGAGCGCGCGATGGGCGTGTTCATCCTGCCGATCCTCGTCGGTCTGCAGATGATTCCGGCCATCAATCCGGGAGTTGAGCGAGCCGATCCCGTACTCGACAGCCCGTGGTTCTGGGTGCACATCGCGTCGCTGCTGTTCGCGTACGCCAGCTTCGCGCTCGCGGCCATGCTGGGCTTGACCTACATGCTGCAGTTCAAGGAGATCAAGAAGAAGCAGCTCGGCTACTTCTACACGCGGCTGCCGTCGCTGCACATTCTCGATGCGATGAATTCGCGCGCGGTGCTTCTTGGCTGGGTGTTTCTGACGATTGGCGTCGTGGTCGGCGTCGTGTGGACGGCGCAGGCGCGCGCGCTCAGCCCTGGCAATATCAACCTCCAGGAGATGTCGCTCGACGATCCGAAGATCTTCATCGCGGTGCTGTCGTGGGCCGTGTACTCGTTCGAGATGTTCGCGCGACGCACACTCGGCTGGGCCGGCCGACGATCGGCGTGGCTCTCGGCGCTGGGATTCGTGATCATCTTGCTCAATTTCCTGCCGGTGAATTACTTCGTCACGACGAGCCACACCTTCCAGTAATGCATCTGCTGCTGCTCGGGGTGAGTCACAAGACGGCGCCCGTCGACTTGCGGGAGCGCCTCGATTTCTCGAGTCGCGATCTGGGTGCGGCGGTGGAAGCGCTCGCGACGCGTCCGTCGACCGCCGAATCGGTGGTGCTGTCGACCTGCAATCGATCCGAGATCTACGTCGCCAGCAGTGATCCGTTTCAGGCCCGCGACGACGTCACCGCGTTCTTGAGTGAGTATCACTCGCTCGAGCCTGGCACGTTCATGCCGCACGTATTCGCGCACAGCGACGAAGCCGCGGCGCGGCACCTGTTTCGTGTCGCGGCCGGCCTCGACTCACTCGTCGTTGGCGAGCCGCAGATCCTCGGGCAGGTGAAGGAGGCGTTCCAGACGGCGTCCGATCGCCGCTGCACCGGACCAATCCTCAGCAAGTTGTTTCACTGGGCGTTCGGCGTCGGCAAGCGCGTTCGAACGGAAACGGCGCTCGGCGAAGGCGCGGTGTCGATCAGCTTTGCCGCCGTCGCACTGGCGCGCAAGATCTTCGGCCGCCTCGAAGGACGTCGAGTCGTGATCATCGGCGCCGGCGAGATCAGCACGCTCACCGCCGAGCATCTGCGAACACATGGCGTCGGCGAGATGCTGATCACGAGCCGAACAGCGGCCAGCGCCGAGGCGCTGGCGGCCGCGGTGGGCGGCGTCACGGTGTCGTGGGACGAAGCCATGGGCGCCCTCGGTCATGCCGATATCGTGGTGACGGCTACAGGCTCGCAGCGGCCGATCCTGACGCTCCCGCAGGTTGAAGCCGCAACCGGCAGACGCCGATCCGATCCGCTCTTCATCATCGATATGGCGGTGCCGCGTGACGTCGATCCCGCGGTCGGCGATCTCGAGCAGGTGTTCCTCTACAACATCGACGACCTGCAGACCACCGTTCAGGAGAACCTCTCACGGCGAGCGGCGGAGATTCAGCACGCCGAGACCATCGTCTCGGAGGAGCTGGTCAAGTTCGCGTCGTGGCAGCGGTCACGAGGCGCGGTGCCGACGGTCGTCGCACTTCGCCAGCGGTTCGATGCGATTCGACGATCGGAGCTGCAGCGTCTGGACAGCAAGCTCGCTGGCCTGTCACCGGAAGCGCGGGCGAGGGTCGACGAGATCACGCGGCTGATCATCGAGAAGCTGCTGCTCGATCCGACCGAGCAGCTCAAGGCGCTGCCGGACGAGGAGACGCAAGTCGCCTACACCGAAGCGGTGAATCGTCTATTCCGGCTGCGCGCCAACGAGTCGACATCGGAAATGCCCGATTCGTCGACGCCGACCAGGCCACCAGATCGCCGCCGCTCGTGACGACATGCCGGACGTGAACCTCGGTACCCGCGGCAGCCAGCTTGCGCTCGTGCAAGCTCGAATGGTTGCCGCGCTGCTCCACGAGCGCACAGGCACATCGTGCACCCAGATCATCATCAAGACATCGGGCGATCGACTGTCGGAGGCCAGCCTCTCGGAGATTGGCGGCAAGCGACTCTTCGTCAAGGAAATCGAAGACGCGCTGCTGGCCGGCGAGATCGATCTCGCGGTGCACAGCAGCAAGGACATGCCGGCGGTGCTGCCCGACGGACTCGCCATCGGTGCCGTGTTGCCGCGTGAAGATCCGCGCGACGCCGTCGTGCTCCCGGGCGCCGCCGCACCGGCATCACTCGAGGCGATTGTCAAAACGCTCGGCAACGCGCCGCGCATCGGCACGAGCAGCGTGCGGCGCACGGCACAGCTCACGCGCCTGTTTCCGCGTGCGCGATTTGCCCCCATTCGAGGCAATCTCGACACCCGGATGCGCAAGCTCGACTCGGGCGATTATGATGCACTCGTCCTCGCCGCGGCCGGTCTGAACCGACTGCAGCACGGGCACCGCGTCTCGGCGCCGCTGCCGATCGACGCGTGCGTGCCGGCGCCGGGTCAGGGGATCATCGCCGTCGAGATCCGGCGGGATGATGAGCGCACACGACGGCTGATCAGTGCGATCGACGATCGGCCTTCAACCGCAGCGCTGCACGCGGAACGAGCGCTCGTCGAGCAGCTTGGTGGAGGGTGTCAGATGCCGATCGGTGCGTACGCCCGCATCGTCGACGACGCCATCCACATCATCGGCGTCGTGATCTCTCTCGACGGCTCGCGCATGGTGCGCGCGGAAGCGACCGGCCCGATGAACGACGCGGCGGCAGCGGGCCGCGCGGCGGCGCGACGATTGCTGGACGAGGGTGCCGACGCGATCCTGGCCGAGGCACGAACCGGCGCATCTGCAGTGGAAGGCTTACAGCCATGAAGAACCCGGCGGTTTATCTGATCGGCACCGGACCCGGCGATCCCGGCCTGATCACCGTGCACGGCCTGGAATGTCTCCGCGCCGCCGACGTGGTCATCTACGATCCGCTCGTCTCGCCGCGACTGTTGAAGCACGCGCGACCTGGTGCGGAGTTGATCAACGTCGGCAGCTCGGCGCAAAAGCCGATGGCCCAGGAAGCCATCAGCTATCTGCTCGCCGAGAAGGCTCGCGATGGCGGCCTCGTAGCCAGGCTCAAACGCGGCGATCCCTTCGTGTTCGATCGCGGCGGCGAAGAGGCGCTGTTCCTTCACGAACAGAGAATTCCCTTCGAGGTGATTCCGGGTATTCCACTGGGGATCGGCGTGCCTGCGTACGCGGGCGTGCCGGTGACCTACCCCGGGGGCGGCGACACCATCACACTCGTCCGCGGCTACGAGGACGAGAGCAGAACGCCCCCTGACATCGAGTGGGCCAGTCTGGCGCGGCTCGAGGGCACGGTCGTGTGCTACGCCGGTGCGCACCAGCTCCGTCGCATGCTCGAAACGATGCGCGCCAACGGGTGGGCGGGCGACGACGAAGCGGTCATCGTGTACGACGGCACGCTGGCCAGCCAGGAAAGCATTCACGGCACGATCGACGACCTGCTCGATCAGGTGCACGAGCACCCGCGAAAGGGTCCGGCCATTCTCGTGGTCGGACGGGTCGTCGGCTTTCGCGAGCACATACGCTGGTTCGACGCCCGACCGCTGTTCGGGAAGCGCGTGCTGGTGACGCGCCCGCGCGATCAGGCCGGCGAGATGGTCGATCGATTGACGCGGCTCGGCGCCGATGCGATCGAGGCGCCGATGATCCGCATCGTGCCTCCCGAAGACGATGCTCCGCTCAAGCAGGCCGCCCGCGACGTCAAGGAGTTCGACTGGATCGTCTTCACCAGCGCCAACGCCGTGGATGCGTTCATGACCGCACTGCTCGAGGTGTCGCACGACATCCGGTCGCTCGCAGGTCCGCATATCGCGACCGTGGGCAGTGGTACGGCGGAGCGCCTGGCACGATACGGCATTCGCGTCGATCTCGTGCCCGACGAATTTCGCGCCGAGGCGGTCGTGGCTGCGCTCGAAGAGCACGGTCGCATTGAGGGAGCGAGCGTGCTCGTCCCGCGCGCCGATATCGGCCGCGATGTGATCGCCGAAGGGCTGCGGGCCGCCGGGGCAGAGATCACGGATGTCGTCGCCTACTGCACCGTGCTCGAAGATGCACAGCAAGAAGACGGCCCCGATGTGTACCGGATGCTGCTGGATGAGAAGATCGACGTGGTGACGTTTACGAGCCCGTCGGCGGTGCGGAACTTCTCGCAGATCTACGGCGCGGAGCAGACGACCGACCTGTTGAAGCACACCATTGTGGCGACGATCGGCCCGGTGACTGCGGACGCGGCCATTCAGCTCGGTATCCCCGTGACCGTGCAGCCCACGGTCTCGACGATTCCGGCGCTGGTCGATGCAATCGCCGCGCACGTGTCGCGCGGCCGCTTCGTGAGTACGTAGGGGCCGCCTTTAGGCGGCCCACAAGAGGAACAGATGGCTGTCACCACCACCCCTCGACTCGCTCTTACCCGTCGTCCTCGCCGTCTGCGACGGACCGAAGCCATTCGTTCGCTCGTGCGCGAGACACGGCTGACACCCGACTGCTTCATCTACCCGCTGTTCATCGTGTCGGGCCGCGGCGTGCGACGCTAGATCGGATCGATGCCCGGGGTGTTTCAGCTCTCGGTGGACGAAGCGGTGAAAGAGGCCGCTGCGGCCAAAGCCGACGGCGTGAATGCGGTGATTCTGTTCGGCCTTCCCGACAACAAGGATCTGATCGGATCGGCGGCATGGGATCCAGATGCGCCGGTGCAGACGGCCGTGCGTGCGCTGAAGCGCGAGGTGCGCGATCTCCTCGTCATCACCGACGTCTGCCTGTGCGAGTACACCTCGCATGGCCACTGCGGGATCGTCGAGGGCGACGAGATCGTCAACGATGCGACGGTGGCGCACTTGGCGCAGGCGGCGTTGTCGCATGCGGTCGCCGGCGCCGATATCGTCGCGCCGTCGGACATGATGGACGGCCGCGTAGCGGCCATTCGCACGACGCTCGACGAACGCGGCCACGAGCAGACCGCCATCATGTCGTACGCGGCGAAGTACTGCTCGGGCTTCTACGGGCCCTTCCGCGAGGCGGCCGACTCGACGCCGCAGTTCGGCGACCGGCGGAGTCACCAGCTGGATCCCGGCAACGTCGAGGAAGCGCTGCGCGAGGTCGAGATCGATCTCGCAGAAGGCGCCGACATCGTGATCGTGAAGCCGGCGCTCCCCTATCTCGATGTCCTCGCGAAAGTGAAGGACCGTTTCGGCCAGCCGACGGCCGCTTATCACGTCAGCGGCGAGTACTCGATGCTGAAGGCCGCGGCTGAGCGCGGATGGATCGACGAGCCGCGGGTGATGATGGAGACGCTGATCGGCATCAAGCGCGCCGGCGCCGACATGATCATTACGTATTACGCACGTGAGGCGGCGCGAGCGCTCTCTCGATGAAGAAGCCGCTCAACTCGCAGAAACTCTTTTCTCGCGCAGCTCAGATTCTTCCCGGCGGCGTCGACAGTCCGGTTCGCGCCTTTCAGGCCGTTGGCGGATCGCCGCTCTTCGTCAGGCGCGCAGCCGGCGCGACGATCGAGGACGTGGACGGCAATCGCTTCATCGACTACGTGATGTCGTGGGGGCCGCTGATTCACGGCCACGCTCCACGCGCGCTGGTGCAGGCGATCGCATCCGCCGCGCGGAAGGGCACGAGCTTCGGCGCGCCGTCGCCGCTCGAGCACGAACTGGGCGAGCGCGTCCGCATGCTGATGCCGTCGCTCGAGCGCGTGCGCTTCGTCAGTTCGGGCACCGAGGCAGCGATGAGCGCGATCCGAGTGGCGCGGGCGTACACGCGGCGCGATCTGATCATCAAGTTCGAGGGCTGTTACCACGGTCACGCCGATGCCTTTCTCGTGAAGGCTGGATCGGGGGCGACGACGCTCGGCATTCCAACCAGCCCCGGCGTTCCACTGGCGGTGACGGGGCACACGCTCCTCGCGCGTTACAACAGCATGGCATCCGTCGACGCCGTGATCGACGCGCATCCCGACGCGATCGCCGCGATCATCGTCGAGCCGATTGCCGGCAACATGGGCGTCGTGGCGCCCAGCGAAGGATTTCTCAGCGGCCTGCGCGAGCGATGCCTGCGTCACGGCATCGTGTTGATCTTCGATGAGGTGATCTCGGGCTTTCGCGCGTCAGCGGGCGGCGCGCAAGCGGTTTTTGATATCAGGCCAGACCTGACCTGTCTGGGCAAGATCATCGGTGGTGGTCTTCCGGTCGGCGCGTATGGTGGCCGCGCCGCGATCATGGATCTCGTCGCACCGGCCGGACCGGTCTATCAGGCCGGCACGCTATCGGGAAATCCGGTGGCGATGACCGCTGGACTCTGGGCGCTCAAGCGTCTCACGCCGCGCCTCTACAAAGATCTGGCGCGGCGAGGATCGATGCTGGCCAGCGGGCTCGCCGACGCGGCCCGCGACGCCGCCGTCGCATTGCAGGTCAACGCGTTCGGCTCGCTCGTCACGCCGTTCTTCACCTCGTCTCCCGTTCGCGACTACCAGTCCGCCCTCGCGGCGAACACAACCGCGTACGCCACGTTCTTCAGGGCCATGCTCGCGCGAGGCGTGTATGGTCCGCCCTCACAATTCGAGGCGTGGTTCCTCTCAGCGTCGCACACCGACACACACATCAAGAAGACCATTGCCGCGGCGCGCGCGGCGATGAAGGAAGTGGCGCGAAAGGCCTAGGCCTCGCTGCGCTCGGCCAAGTGCGGGGCTCGCTGTGCTCGTCGGTGCGGGCGCCTCGCTATCGCTCGGCGGTGCGAGGCGCGATCACGCGCGCGTGCGGCTCCTCTGACATTTGTTGGTGCGTTTTCGCTGCGCATTTGAGGGAGCGACGTCGAGCGCCAGCGTCCCGTGCCAGGGCCTGCCTAACCACTCGAATCGGCCCTTGCGTTCGCGCTCCTTGGCAGTGATCCCGATTTCCACCAGTTTGAGTGCGTGGATCACAGCCTGCAGCGAGTCGACTCCGATTCCGCGCATGCCCGTCGCGAAGATCCCGTGATCGCCACGGAGCATCGCCAGTCCAATCCGCCCGCCGTACGTTCGGCATCGCAGGGAGGTCCATGATTCACACATGTCGCACCGCGAGCAGAGCGAGCCCGCACCGACGAGTACAGCGAGTCGCTCGCACCGGCGAGCGTCAGCGAGCCGTCCGCACGGCGCGCGAAGCGCGCCCTCGCACTCCGCCAGCGACAGCGAGAGCGCCGCACGCCCGCGAGCGCTAGCGAGCGGGCTGTATTTGTACGGGCGAGTCGAGGCGCACTCTCAGCACTGCGCCCTGCGGCAGCTCCACTTCCTTGCCTTCGGTCGCGGCGGTGATGCCGCCGCCGCCGATCAGTACGCCGAGCAGCGCGCCCTTGAAGCCGCCGAGCAGACCGCCGAGCACGGCGCCCACACCGGCGCCTGTGGCGATGCGGCCGGTTTCACCTTTGATGCCTTCGCCTTGAATCGCCTGCGTCACCGTGCCGCGAATCGGATACGCGCGGCCATTCACAGTCACCTGATCGAAGCTGACGGCCATCTTCGCCGTGCGATTCGTGCGCGTCGCCGGCTCGACCGACGTGATCACGCCGCGCATCACCGAACCGGCGGGAATCACCACGCGCCCGCTGGCGCTGACGTCCACGAGCGTCGTGGCCTCGAATCGATCTTCCACCTGCGCAGTGCCTGAATTCAGCGGCGCCTGCAGCCGTACGTCGAGCTCGGTTCCAGTCGGGATCTCGATGGCCCCAGCCACCGGGGCGGGCGATGACGTCGACGGCGTTCGTGACGCAGGCGGTGCCGTCGTCGACGATGCGCTCGAAGAAACCGGTGATGAGGATGGCGGGGGCGGCGCCGCGGACACGGCCGGCGCATCGCCGCGCGCACGCGAACGGAGATCGTCGATGCGATCGCGCGTGTCGGCCCACTCGCTTCGCGACAGCGTGCGCTCCTTGCGCAGCTTCACCTTCAGGTAGATCACTTCATCGCGAAGATCGTCGAGCTCGGTTGCCAGCTGTGTGGCGCGAGCAGAGTCGCGGCTTCGCGCCTGCTGAACGTCGCGATCGGCGAGATAAATGTTGTCCTGCAAGCGCTGTACGTCGGCCTGCGTCACGGTGCTGCCTTGTTGGGCAGCGGCCGGTGTCGCGAGCGCAGCGAGTACGAGACCCGCCAAGGCCATTCGTCGAATCGATTTCATGGCTGCTTCCTCTGTCTGAAGAGTATCGGCGCGGCGCTTCTAATTACGCCACGGCATCAGGCGCTCAATCCAGCTGATGCGTGTGAGGTCGTTGTAGATCACCGTGACCATCAGCATCATCAGCACCACGAAGCCGGCGAGGAGCATCTTCTCCTTGACCTGCATGCTGAAGTCGCGGCGGGCAATGCCTTCGAGCGCCATGATGAGGATGTGGCCCCCGTCGAGGACCGGCACCGGCATCAAGTTGATGATACCGAGGTTGATGCTGAGCATCGCCATCAGCCCCAGCAGCGATAAGAATCCTTCCTCGGCCGATTCGCCCGAAAGCTGCGCAATGCCCACCGGACCCTGCAGCGCGCGGACGGAGGTTTCGCCGGTGAACAGACCGGCGAGCGTTCTGAAGATGAGACCGGAGTTCTCGACGTTGCGCTCGACGCTCAGCTTGATCGCCTCGAGCGGACCGGGCTTGAACCACTTCGTCTGCTCGCCGATGTAAAAACCCATCATGCCGCGCGCGCCGCGCTGCTCGGGAGTACCGGTCAGAGTGAGCTGCTGATCGCCGCGCTGGATGGTGACCTTGATCGTCTTACCGCCGTTGCGCGAGATCGCGTCGATCAACTGCTGGCGCGTCGCCATCGGCTCACCATTCACGGAGAGGACGATATCGCCCGCCTTGAGGCCGGCCTGCTCCGCCCGATCGCCCGCGATGGTGGACGACACCACTGGATGGACCTTCGGGAGTGCGCCGATGTTGCCGATCTCGAACCGGCCTTGCGGCACCGGGCGTACCGTGGTCGTGACAGTACGTCCGCTTCGCATCAGAGTCAGCGAGACGTCACGATCCGGTTTCGTCCCGATCGCGATATCGAGCTGTTCCCACGTCATGACGTCGCGGCCAGCGACGGTGAGGACGCGATCGCCCGGCATCAGGCCGGCGCGCTCTGCAGGCGATCCCGCCAACACGCTCGCGATCACCGGCGGTTCATCGAGATAGGCTTTAACTTGGGCGCCCTGTGCCAGTACGAACGCCAGCACGGCTACGGCCAGCAGGATGTTCATGGCCGGTCCGGCAAACAGAATCTGAAAACGCTGCCATTTCGTCTTCGAGAGGAATTCGTCGGGCTGTCCCGTTCGCTGATCCTCGGGAGTCTCGCCCGCCATCTTGACGTAGCCGCCAAGCGGAATGGCGCTGACGCAGTACTCGGTGTCGCCGCGCGTCACCTTGAGGATCTTCGGTCCGAAACCGAGTGAGAAGGTCAACACGCGAACGCCGTGGCGGCGCGCGACCAGAAAGTGCCCCAATTCGTGAACGAAGATGAGGACACCAAGGACGAACAGAAACGAGAGGAGCGTGATCAAACAAAAGCCCTCAGAGAATCAATTCTAACTCGGCGGCCATGGCTCGGGCTTGCTCGCGTGCCCACAGATCGACCCGCCGGATGACCTCGATGGTTAGGACGTGTTCAGGGGAATGACCGTTCATGGCCCGTTCGATCACTCGGGGAATCGACGTAAAGCCCAGCTTGCCGTCGAGAAATGCCTCCACCGCAACCTCGTTGGCGGCGTTGAGCACCACGGGGAACGTCTCCCCCGCCCGCAGCGCCCGATATGCCAGTGTCAAACACGGGAACCGCTCGTAGTCTGGAGCGAGAAAGTCGAGGCGTCCGGCGCGTGTGAGGTCGAGTGTGGGAAGCGCGCCGTCCCAGCGTTCGGGATAGGAGCACGCGTATTGAATGGGCAGGCGCATGTCGGTGACGCCGAGCTGCGCGATCATCGAACCATCGGTGAGCTCGACGAGCGAGTGCACGATCGACTGCGGGTGGATAACCACGTCGATCTGATCCGCCGCGACGCCGAACAGCCAGTGCGCCTCGATGACCTCGAGGCCCTTGTTCATCAGCGTCGCCGAATCGATCGTGATCTTGCGACCCATTTGCCACGTCGGATGGCGCAGCGCTTCATCGGGTCCGACACGTTCGAGCGCGGCCGCCGAGTACTCACGGAACGGTCCGCCCGAGGCGGTGAGAATCAGACGCCTCACCTCGGTTCGCGCCCGACCGTGCAGACACTGATGCACGGCGTTGTGCTCGCTGTCGACCGGAAGCACCGACACGCCGCGTTCCCGCGCGCGCGCCATCACCAGCGCGCCGGCCATGACCAGCACTTCCTTGTTGGCGAGAGCAATCGTCTTGCCGGCATCGATTGCGGCCAGTACCGCTTCCAGGCCTGCCGTCCCGGCAGACGCACAGATCACGATGTCGACGGATGGGTGCGTGGCAACGGCGATGAGACCCTCTTGGCCTTGCGCCATCGCCGGAGAGGAGTCGCCGCACGCCGATCGCAGACGGTCGATGCCCTCGCCGCTGGCCATTGCAACCATCAAGGGGCGATAGCGCTGCACCTGCGCAGCGAGCCGCGCATCGTTGTCGCCAGCTGCCAGCGCAACGACCGACAACTTGTCCGGGTGCGCGTCGACGACGGCAAGTGCGCTGCGTCCAATCGAGCCGGTCGAGCCGAGAATGGCCAGGCGCTTCACGTGATGTTCCGCACGTACAAGTAGAACGGCGCGGCCGCAAACAAGAGCGCGTCGATGCGGTCGAGCACACCGCCGTGTCCCGGAATCAGCGAGGAGCTGTCCTTGATTCCCGCGGTACGCTTGAGTCTCGACTCGAACAGATCGCCGCAGATGCCCACGATCACGACGAAGAGACCAAGACCGACGAGCGGCGCCATCCCGCGCGACGGCAGCACGCGTGCCCCGACGAACACCATGAACGCTGTCCCGAATATCACGCCGCCGATCGCGCCCTCAACCGTCTTTTTGGGACTGATCGATGGCGCGAGCTTCGTGCGGCCGAGCAGCCGACCCGAATAGTACTGCGCGCTGTCGCTGACGACGATCGTCCCGACGAGAAGCAGCGTGGCTTTCCAGCCGAGAAGCGCGTGGACGGCCGTGAGCATCCCGAGCGGCATGCCAATGTAAACCGCGGCGAAGAGGCCAGCGGCGACGTGCGGCACGCCGTGATCCGAGATGAGCACGTTGGCGGCAACCCACAGCAGCGCGATCGAGAGGAGCACGTAGCTGTCCGGCCACGTCCCACTCGACACGATCCAGCAGAGCACGATGACGAGCACGACGGCACGAATGCTGACGCCGGTCATCTCGAAGTATTCCTGTGCGGCCATTGCCGCGACGACACAGGCCAGCACGCGCAGCGCGATCGTCGGCAGAAACACGATCGCGGCAATGGCGACGACAGCGAGGATCGCCCCGCTGATGAACCGGATCATCCTTCGACTCGCCGCATGAATCCAGCGGGCTCGCTCAGGATGACCCCGAGCGCAAGTCGAGGGCTCATTTGGTCGCGCCGATGACCGCCGGAGTTGAGGTGATGCCGCCGTAGCGACGCTCGCGTTTCTGATACGCGAGAACGGCTTCGATGAGATGCCGGCGTCGGAAGTCGGGCCAGAGTGTGTCGGTGACGTAGATCTCCGAGTACGCGATCTGCCAGAGCAGATAGTTGCTCACCCGCATCTCGCCGCTGGTGCGAATGAGGAGGTCGGGATCGGGCTGACCGGCGGTGTACAGGAAGCTCGCGAAGCGCTGCTCGTCGAGGTCCTCCGGACGCACACCGGCTTCGATCGCACGGCGCGCGGCATCGACGATCTCGGCGCGACCGCTGTAATTGAGCGCGATGTTGAACAGCATGCCGTGGCCCGACTCGGTGCGTGCGATGGCGACGTTGAGCTCTTCCTGGATGTCGGGCGACAGTTCCTCCATCCGTCCGATGACGCGGAAACGAATATCGTTGCGCAGCAGCGTATTGAGCTCGGAGCGGAGATAGCGCTTGAGCAGGCGCATGAGCATGCCGACCTCGGTGACCGGCCGCTTCCAGTTCTCGATCGAAAACGCGTAGAGCGTCAGCACCTCGATGCCCAGGCGGGCGGCGGTTTCAACCGAATCGCGCACCGCATCGATGCCGGCGCGATGACCCTCGACGCGCGGCAAGTGTCGCTGTGCCGCCCAGCGCCCGTTGCCGTCCATGATGATGGCCACGTGCGCCGGCAGCCGATCGAAATGGATCTGGCGCGCGAGCGCTTCGTCCGGGTGCCCGGGCGGAATCCACTTCAGCAGATCGTCAAGCGACACGTGTTCGGTCCTTGGTGAAACAAAGCACTTAATGATAATCCACACGGACCAGGAACAGGCCCTGCGGCGGAGCCGTCGGTCCGGCGTCGCCGCGTGTGGAACCGCGCAGCAGTGCGATCATGCCGCTGGAGGGACGCCATCCGCGCCCGATCTCGACGAGCGTGCCGATGAGCGCTCGGACCATGTGGCGCAGAAAACCGTCTCCGGTGATCTCATACGTCACCAGGCCCGCGGTATCACCCGCGATCTCCGACTGCCACACCGTGCGGACCGTTCCGTTCGTCTCGCTGCCGGCGCTCTGAAAGGCGGCGAAATCGTGGGTGCCGACGACGGCCGCCGCCGCGTCTCTCATGGCGGCCACGTCTAACGGTTCGGGAATGTGCCACACGTACGCGCGATCGAAGGGATCGGCCAGCGGCGTATTGCGAATGCGATAGCGGTACGTCTTGCCGCGTGCGCTGAAGCGGGCGTGAAAGTCGGGCGCGGTTTCTTCGACCGCGAGCACGCGAACGTCCTCGGGCAGGTGCGCGTTGATGGCGCGCGTCAGCGTGACCACGTCGTGCTGACAGGTGAGCTGGACACTAGCGGTCTGCGCCAGGGCATGGACGCCTGCATCGGTCCGGCCGGCACCGTGAACCGCGACACGTGCGCCTTCGAACTTCGCGAGCGCATCCTCGAGGAGGCCCTGGATCGACTCCCCCTCGGCCTGCCGCTGCCAGCCGACGAATCGCGTGCCGTCGTACGCAATCGTCAATTTGAGCGTACGCATTTATGGGGACGCGGACCCTTATTCAAGCGCCGGGTCTCAAGACTCGGCCTACGTACGAGAGCCGGGCTTGACCACAGGTTGACCCGCCGCGCAGAGCGGGCACGATTCGGGTTGATAGGTCGGCAACGAGACGGTCGCCAAGGCATGAAACGGAATGTCGAGGTTCTGCTCGCCGCCGCTGCGGTCGATGATCGCCGCCGCCCCAACCACGTCTGCGCCGGCGGCCCGCGCCACGTCGATGGTTTCCCGCGTGGATTTCCCGGTGGTCACGACATCCTCGACCACGAGCACGCGATCCTGCGGTCCAAGCGTGAACCCGCGACGCAGCATCAGAACGCCATCCTGCCGCTCCGCAAACAACGCCCGAACACCCAGGGCACGCCCGACCTCCTGCCCGATGACAATCCCGCCAAGGGCGGGCGAGAGCACCACGCTCGGCGACAGGCTGCGCACCCGGTCGGCGAGCTCCGCGCCGAGCGCCTCTGCGTCACGCGGGTGCGCGAGCACCAGGGCGCATTGCATAAACCCGGGGCTGTGCAGTCCGGAGGTCAACCGGAAGTGGCCTTCGAGGAAGGCGCCCACCCGCCGGAACCGATCGAGCACGGAATCTGTGGTCACAGTGGCCATTGGAGCCGAGTATACCTTTTGCAAGTCCGCGAACATCTAACTGCCGTTGTTCGTCAAACTTACGTCGGTTCAGCCCAATTTCTGGAGTTCCTGAGAGATGCGTACGATTGTGTTCAGAGCCTGTGTCATCGCCGTGGCGGTCGCTTGCGGAACGCCGGTGTTCGTTTCCGCACAGACCCAATTCCCGCAAGGCCGGGGTCCTCTGTTTCAGGCGGCGCTGCAGGTGGCAAGCGGGTCCCAACCGGCCACCCCCGCCCCGCAAACAAGTTCACAGACCCCCGCGGGTCTAACCAGGAGACTGACCGCCGACGAGGCCGTGAAGCTGGCGGTCGAGAACAACCTCGGCATCCAGATCGCGCGCCTCGATCCGCAGATCCAGGACCTCACCATCGTCCAGGCCCGAACGAGCTGGTCGCCGACGATGACGAGCACGTTCCAGCGCAACAGCAACGAGGCGCCGAATCAGAACATCATCGGCGGCGGCGCAAACGTCTCGACCTCCGATCAGTTTCAGAACAGCGTCGGGGTGCAGCAGAACTTCCCTTGGGGCGGCAGCTACAACATCGCCTGGAACAGCTCGCGCTTCGAGAGCAATAGCAACATCAGCGCCGCCAACCCGCAGCTGCGTTCTGCGATGTCGCTGCAATACGCGCAGCCGCTGCTGCGGAACTGGAACATCGACAACGCCCGGCAGCAGCTGCAGACCAGCGAGAAGAACCGCGAGATCGCCGACGTTCAGCTGCGCCAGACGCTCGCGACAACCATACGGACGGTGAGAAACGCGTACTGGGATCTCGCGTACGCCGTCGCCTCATTGGCCGTGCAGCAGCAGTCGCTGGAGCTCGCGCAGGAGTCGCTCCGCAACACGAGATCCCGCGTCGAGATCGGCACGACTCCACCCATTGACATCATCGAGGCCGAAGCCGAAGTCGCCACGCGGCAGGAAGCCGTGATCGTGGCCGAGGCGCAGATTGCAACCGCCGAGGACACCTTGCGCGCGCTCGTGTTCAACCCATCGACGCCCGACTTCTGGACGCTTCACATCGAGCCGACCGATCTGCCGCAGTTTCAAATCACGAAGGTCGACGCCGAAGCGGCAGTTCGCACCGCGCTCGATCGCCGCACTGATCTCGTGATGGCGAAGAAGTCGCTCGAAATCGACAGCATCGGCATCAAGTTCTACCGCAATCAAACGCTCCCCGACGTGAGCGCGAACTTCAACTACGGGCTGCAGGGCCTGGGCGGCACGCAATTGATTCGCGGACCCGGATTCCTGGGCCCCAACACCGGCGACGTCATCGGCGAGTTCAACCGTGGATTCGGCACCGTGCTCAGCGATTTGTTCCGCAACGATTTCCCGAATTGGACGGCCTCACTCAACATCTCGTATCCGCTTGGCAAGAGCGCGGCCGAGGCCAACCTGGCGCGAGTGCGACTGCAGCAGAACCAGAGCACGACGCAACTACGGAATCAGGAACTGCAGGTGGCGACGCAAGTCCGGCAGGCGGCGCGCAACCTCCAGACCAACCAGCAGCGAGTGGAAACGACGCGCGCCTCGCGTCAGCTCGCCGAACGCCGGCTGGACGCCGAGCAGCGAAAATTCACGGCGGGCACCTCCACGAGCTTCCAAGTGTTCCAGGTCCAGCGCGATCTGTCGCAGGCACGCAACAACGAGCTTCGCGCGATTCTCGATTACAGTCGCTCGGTCGTCGACCTCGAAACCGTCCAGGAAGTGCCGCTGAATGGCGGCAGCGGCGGTGGCGTCGCGTTGGCAGCAGCGAGACAGTAAACTCAAAACTCAAGACTCAAAACTCAAAAACTGCATATGGGGCCGCCCCGTCAGCTGGAGGCGGCCCTTGGTGCTTGAGGCCCCCGGCGTCCGCGGTTTTTGCGTTTTGAGTTTTGTGTTTTGAGTTTCGGGTAACATCGCCGCCGTGCCGGCGCTATCCGTCACAATCATCACGCTCAACGAGGCCGACCACATCGCCGCAGCCATTGACAGCGCGTCATGGGCCGACGAGATCATCGTGGTCGACTCCGGCAGCACCGATCGCACGGTGGCCATCGCGCAGTCGAAGGGCGCGCGCGTGGAGAGCCGCGCGTGGACTGGATACGTCGACCAGAAGAACTTCGCGGCGAGCCTGGCCCGGCACGATTGGATCTTCTCGCTCGATGCTGACGAGCGGCTGACCACAGACCTCGAGCGTGAGATCCGGGCGCTGCTCGCGACCGACCCGCCGGTGCACGGATATCGAGTGCCGCGGACGACGTTCCACTTCGGTCGATGGATTCGTACCACCGACTTCTATCCCGACTTCCAGACGCGTCTCTACGATCGCCGGCACGCACGCTGGCACGGCAAGTACGTCCACGAGTCGGTGGACGTCGACGGCGCGAGCGGACGCCTGCAGCAGGAGCTGCAGCACTACTCGTATCGCGATCTGAGCGATCACCTTGCCCGCATCAATCACTACACGACGCTGGCCGCTCGGCAGATGCACGAGAGCGGACGACGCACAGGAGCGCTCGCCCTGCTCGTCCATCCGCCTGCAGCCTTTCTGAGGAACTACATTCTGCGCCGAGGCTTTCTCGACGGCACCGCCGGCCTCACGCTCTCGTTCGTCAATGCCTACTCGGTGTTCTTGAAGTTCGCCAAACTGTGGGAGATACAAAAGACTCCCAACTCCCAACTCCCAACTCCCAAGAAGGATTCATGATGCCCCGGCGACACACCTGGTTCATTGGGAATTGGGAGTTGGCGTTTGGGAGTTGACTGTGTTCTCTCTGCACATTGACACCGCGCGGACATGGCGGGGAGGGCAGGGGCAGGTTCTCCACACGGTGATGGGGCTGCGAGCCATGCGGCAGCGGGCGGCGCTCGTGGCGCATCCCGAGGGCGAGCTCTTTCGCCGCATGTCGGAGGGCACCGATCTCATCCCGCTGGCGCCGCGCAACGAGATCGACCTGGCAGCGGCGTGGCGGCTGTCGCGCGTGCTGAAGCAGTACCGGCCCGACATCGTGCACGCCCACGATCCGCACGCCGTGGCCATGGCCGCGACGGCGCTCTCGATCATCTCGTTGTCGCCATCGCCGGCGCTGGTGGCCTCACGTCGAATCGAGTACCGCATCGGCCACAATTCGTTCTCGCGTTGGAAGTACGACCAGGTGGAGTGCTTCATCGCCATCAGCGAAGCGGTAAGAGATCGTCTGATCGCCGACGGCATCCCTCGCTCGAAAACCACGGTCGTGCACGAGGGCGTCGACGTCGAGCGGATCGTGCATCTGCCGCCAGCCAATGTGCACGCGGTGTTCTTCCTGCCCACGCATGCGCCCATCGTCGGCAACATCGGCGCGCTGGTACCGCAGAAGGGGCAGCATCATCTGATCGATGCGGCGGCGATCGTCGTGCGCCACATCCCCGACGTCCGCTTCGTGATTGCCGGTGAAGGAGAGCTGCGGCCGCAGCTCGAAGATCAGATCAAGAGAAAGCATCTGGAGCGCCACGTGTTTCTGGCTGGCTTTCGCCCCGATGCACTCGAGCTGCTCAAAGCATTCGACCTGTTCGCGCTCAGCTCGCTTCACGAGGGCATGTGCACCTCGCTCGTCGATGCGATGGCGGCATCGAAGGCGGCAGTGGCGACCGCTGTGGGCGGGGTTCCAGAAGTGATGGCCGATGGCGAGACGGGCTACCTGGTTCCGGCCAAGGACCACGACGCGATGGCGCACCGGATTGTCGAGCTGCTGCAAAGCGAACCGCTGCGCCGCCGAATGGGCGACGCCGCGCTGCGCCGCGCGCGCGAACGCTTCACGGTCGAGCGCATGGTCAACGGGACTATCGATGTTTACGAGAAGCTGCGGGTGGCTGTCGCGAGGTAACGGGGATAACGGGGAGTTCAGAAGCAAGCACACGCGGAGATCGCAGAGGCGCGGAGCACGCGGAGGGCCAAGGCGACGAATGGCCCGCGCTACGCGCGGGTGGGTCGGGCGGAGAGTAAGAAAACGAGCGCTGCCCCCACTCTGAGGCGCTCGTTTTCTTGCTCTCCGCTCGACCCAACGCCGGCCGTAGGCCGGCGCCCATTCGTCGCCCTCTGCGATCTCTGCTCCTCTGCGCCCTCTGCGTGCTCTCGACGCCTTCGTTCAGGTTCCCCCGGCCCTCCGCAACGGCGCTACCCCAATTCCCGCAGCCGTCTTTCGAGGAACCGCCGCTCGGGCTCCTGCCGAGTGAGGGTCAACGCGCGTTGATATGAGGCGCGGGCATCGCCGGCTCGCCCGAGCCGTCGCGAGAGATCGGCGCGCGCCGAATGCGCCAGATGATAGTCGTCGAGATCTCCGGTCGCCAGCAGCGCGTCGACGAGCGCGAGACCGGCTTCGGGACCGTCGCGCATCGCGATCGCCGCGGCGCGGTTCAACTGGATCACCGGCGACGAGTCGATCTGCAGCAGCAGGTTGTAGAGCTCGACGATCTCGTTCCAGTCGGTGTCCGCCGCGCGAGCGGCGTCGGCGTGCACCGCCGCGATCGCCGCCTGCAGCGTGAAGCGGCCGAATCGCCGCGACACGAGCGCACGCCTGACGAGAGCCGCGCCCTCGTCGATCTGCGTTCGATCCCAGAGCGATCGATCCTGATCGTCGAGGAGAATCAACTCACCATCGGCCGACGATCGCGCCGAGCGACGCGACTCGTGCAGCAGCATCAACGCGAGCAGGCCGATCGCTTCCGGCTCGGGCAGCAGCTCCACGAGCAGACGAGCGAGGCGAATCGCTTCGCCGGATACGTCATGTCGGGTGAGCGACGCGCCCGAGGAGGCGGAATAGCCCTCGTTGAACACGAGGTAGATGACGTGAAGCACCACATCCAGGCGATCGGGCAGATCCGCACGAGACGGGACTTGATACGGAATCCGCGCGTCGCGAATCTTCGACTTCGCCCGGACGATTCGCTGCGCGACAGTGGATGCCCCGGTGAGAAAGGCGCGGGCGATCTCCTCGGTAGTGAGCCCGCAGACCTCTCGCAGTGTCAGCGCCACCTGCGCATCGGGCGTCAGCGCCGGGTGGCAGCAGGTGAAGACCAGCCGCAAACGGTCGTCGTCGACGCCGTCAGCCTCTTGCCACTCCACCGGATCGGTGGTCCGCTCGTACTCGGCTGCGATCTCGGCGAGCGAGGCGTCGAAGCGCGCACGGCGGCGCAAGGCGTCGATGGCCTTGAATCGGGCGGTCGACACGAGCCACGCGCGCGGGTTGGCGGGCACACCCTCGCGTGCCCACTGCTCCACGGCAGCGGCAAAGGCTTCGTGCATCGCCTCCTCGGCTCGATCGAAATCGCCGAGCAGGCGGATCAAGGTGGCGAGGACGCGGCGCGAATCGGATCGGTAGACGGCATCTACCGCCTGCCGCGCACGATCGGCCGTGCCCTCGCCTTCCGGTGGTGGATTCACAGGGGCAGTTAGTTGTACTCCTGGATCGGTCGCACCTCGATGGAGCCGCTGCGCACCGACGGGATCTTCGCCGCCACCTGCAGCGCGTCGTTCAGATCGCGCGCCTCGATCAAGTAGTAGCCGCCAAGCTGCTCTTTGGTCTCGGCAAACGGGCCGTCCGTGGTCGACACTTTGCCGGCCCTGGTACGGACCGTGGTCGCCGTGTTGACCGGCTGGAGGGCGTTGCCACCGAGGTAGTGGCCGCTCTTCTTGATGCCCTCGGTAAAGGCGAAATACTCGCCCATGAACGCTTCCCCCTCGTCCTTGGACATCGTCGCCATCTTCTGCTCATCGTCGTAGATCAGGCACAGATACTT
>Ga0075423_10001273_pt1 | contig 21896 bp, 23 predicted proteins | sample SoiMethybrSBSTD2_FD_80114 | JGI IMG/M metagenome (GOLD analysis project Ga0075423, IMG submission 80114) | Bulk soil microbial communities from a Populus tree surrounding site in Tennessee, USA - Soil MetaG P. TD hybrid SBSTD2 | ecosystem: Environmental > Terrestrial > Soil > Tree plantation... | reverse complement strand
GCGATCATCGAAGCGAGGAGGGAACACGCCATGTTCAACGAGTACGTGGTGGAGACGATGGTGGCGTCGAAGCTCGCCGAGGCCCGGGAGGCGGCGGCCCGCCGCATGCTCGCCCGACGTGCGCGCGCCCCCCGCGCCTTCCGCGCGTGGCTCGGCACGGCGTTGATCCAGCTGGGGAACCGGCTTGCCCGGCCGGAGCCCGCCACGGCGCCCTTCCATGCCCACTGACGGGACGCGGACGGCCACGCCGGGGCTTCATTCGAGCTGGAGCCGGGGTGACGTCACCGTCACCACCGATCCCGCGCGCTTGCCGCTCGACGCGATCTGCGCGCTCCTCGCCCGCTCGTACTGGGCCCCCAAGCGCACGCGCGAGGTGATCGAGCGCTCGCTGCGCGGCTCGCTTCCCTTCGGCGCCCTCGCCGGGGGGCACCTCGTGGGGTTCGCGCGCGTGATCTCCGACCGCGCGACCTACGCCTATCTCTGCGACGTGATCGTGGACGAGTCGCGGCGCGGCCAGGGGGTGGGCACGCTGCTCATGGAGTGCATCACGAGCCATCCCGAGCTCGTGGGGCTGGAGCGCTGGAGCCTGGCCACCCGGGACGCGCACGCGCTCTACCGGAAGTTCGGCTTCCAGGAGCTGCGCCACCCCGAGCGGCAGATGGAGATCCCGCGCCGCCCCTGATCGGGCGGGCGCAGCGGGGGGCTAGAGCCGGGGCATGTCCGGCTGCACCGCCTCTTCGAGGGTGAGGGGCGCGCGGCCACGGAAAGGCTCGCGCCGCACCATGCAGTCGTCGAGGTCGCACATCCCGCAGTAGGCGCGGTGGCAGGGGTCGGTGTGGAACACGATCTCGCCTTCCATCGCGAGCTCCTCGATCGCCCGCTCGGCGAACGACTCCGCCAGCTCGTGCGCGCGATCCACCGACCAGAACTCCGGCACCACGAGGTGGGCGCCCACGTGGTGGAACCGGCCGGCGCGGATGGCGCGGAGGTGGTGCACGCGGATCACCCCCTGCCCGATGTGCCGGTCGAGCACCCCGAGCACGCGCCGGAGCAGCGGGGTGTCCTCCTCGTCGAGGAGGCCGCCGGCGGCATGGCGGACGAGCCGATACCCGGTCCACATGAGGTTCAGCGCGACCACCCCCGCGGTCACCGGATCCAGCCACCAGATCCCGGTGACGCGGACGAGGAACAGCCCCACCACGATGCCGACGCTCGTCCAGAAGTCGGCGAGCACGTGCTGGGCGTCGGCAACGAGGGTGAGCGAGCGCGCCGCGCGCCCGGTGCGGAGGAGATACCACCCGAGCAGCAGGTTCGCGAGGCCCGCGCCCATCACGATCCCGAGGCCGACGTCGAGCGCTCGGATCTCCGCGCCATAGAGCAGCGCACGGATCACTTCGTAGATGATCATCACCGCCGCGAAGGCGATGAGGCCGCCCTCGAAGGCGGCGGAGAAGAACTCGATCTTGCCGTGCCCGTAGGGATGGTTCCGGTCGGCCGGCTGCGCCGCGAACACGATGCCGCCGACGGCGAAGACCGCGGCCACCACGTTGACGATGGACTCCAGCGCGTCGGACAGGATGGCGGTGGAGCCGGTGAGCCGATAGGCCCAGAACTTCGCGGCCAGGATCACCGCCCCGGCCACGAGCGAGATGAGCCCCGCCCGCACGCGGGCGCGCGACTCGGCGGCCGCATCCGCGGAGATGGCGGCGTGGGTGGGCGCTCCCGGCCTCAGCGTGCGGGGCTCCATGGCCCTGATCATAGCGCGGCGGCCTACCGCCCGCGATCGAGCACGGGCGCCAGCGCCGCCGCCAGCGCCATGGTCCCGATGGTGCCGAGGATCACGAGCCACGACCAGCCGAGGCCGATCCGCCCGGTCTCGGAGAGGATGAGCAGGACCAGGTTCAACCCCGCCATCACCACCATCGCCACCACGTTGGCTCGGTTGGCGTGAAGGCGCGTGAGGAGGCCCAGCAGGAATACCCCCAGCAGCGAGCCGAACGTGACCCCCGCGATCTTGAAGGCGAGCCAGAGGATCTGGTCCTGGCGCGAGAAGCCCCAGGCGATGGCGGCGAGGACCAGGCCGAAGCCCACCACCGCGGCTCGCGACACGCCCACGTAGTGCCGCTCGCTGCGCCCGCGCACGAGCAGCGGGCGGTAGATGTCGGTAACGAATGACGCGGCCAGCGAGCCCAGCGGCGAGTCGATGGAGGCGAGCACGATCGCGGTGAGCATCAGCCCGCGCAGCACCTCCGGCATCGCGGTGCGAATGAAGAAGGGAAAGATCTCGTCGGGCCGCGGCAAGGTCGCCGAGGGATGCTGCGCGTAGTAGGTGAAGAGCCCGGCGCCGATGCTGAGGTAGATCCCCAGCGTGGCCAGGGTCCCCAGCGGGGTCAGCGCGAGGGTCTGCTGGCTCTTCCGCCGCGTCTCCACCGTGAGGAGCCGCTGCATCAGGTCGTGGTCGGTGCCGAAGGCAGCGGTCGAGCCCACGAGCCCGTTGAGGATGGCCAGCCAGAAAATGTTGGGATCGGACAGCACGCGACGCCAGAAGTCGGGGTCGCCGGGCGCCGGCCCCCAGTTGATCACGGAGAGCCGGCCCGCCGCCGCCGCGGTCGAGTAGAGGGCGGCGAGGCCCCCGTCGACCTGCGAGACCAGGAAGAGCACGGTGACGAGCCCGCCCACGAGGAAGAGGCTCGCCTGGAACACGTTCGTCCACACCACCGCGCTCACGCCCCCGAGGGCGATGTAGACGATCGACACCGCCGTGAAGAGGGCGAGCGTGGCGAGGAACGACCAGTTCATCAGGATCGACACGGCGAGGGCGGCGGCCATGAGCCGCACGCCCGAGCCCAGGAGCCGCGTCACGAAGAAGAAGAGGGAGCCGGTGACCTGGCTGGCCTGGCCGAACCGGTGCAGGAGGAACTCGTAGATGGTCGTGCAGTCGTAGCGGTAGAAGGCCGGGATGAAGAGGAAGGCCACCGCAAACTTGGCCAGGCTCGAGCCGATGAAGAACTGCACGTACTCCCAGTTCTCACGGTAAGCGGTGGCGGGCACCGAGATGATGGTGACCGCGCTGATCTCGGTGGCGAGGAACGAGAGGCACGCCGCCCACCAGGGAATGTGCCGCCGCGCGAGGAAGAAGTCGGAGGTGTCCTTCTGGCGGCGGGTGAACGCGCCGCCGATCGCGACGAGGGCAATCAGGGAGACGAAGAGAACGGCGTAGTCGGGCCAGGTGAGGCCGGCAGCGGAGGCGGAAGAGGCCATGGCCTGGCGCCATTATGCGGCCCGGATTCGGCCGGCCGGGCAATTTAGGTCACAATACCGCGATGGCGACGCGGCGCGCGCGGCGGGCGGTCTGGGCGGTGGGGTGTGATCTCGGCGGCACCACGCTGCGGGTGCTGGCGCGTGACGGCGCCGGGCGCACGCGACGCCTCCGCCGCGGGGCGGTGACGATCGGCGCTCTGCCCGGCATTCTCCGCGCGACTTTGCGGCGCTGGAACCTGCGGCCGCCGGACATCGGCGCGCTCGTGGTGGCCTCGCGCGGGGTCTGGACTCTCGCCGAGCGACGCGCGGCGACGGCGGCCCTGCGGGGCCTGGCGCGGCGCGTGCACGCGATCTCCGACGTCGAGGCGGCGCGCGACGGCGCCCTGGGCCCGGCGCCAGGCATTTTGCTCCTCGCGGGCACTGGGTCGATCGCCCTGGGACGCGGCCGCTCCGGCGCGCTGGCGCGCGCCGGCGGCCTCGGTCCCCTCCTCGGCGATGAAGGCTCGGCATTCTGGATCGGCCGAGCGTGGCTCCCGGTCGCCCGGCGCAACGCCGGCGCCCTGCGCCGCCTCGCGCTCCGGCCGGACGCGGTGGCGCGGGTCGCCGCGCTGGCGCCCTCGGCGCTGCAGGCCGCGCGCCGCGGCCATCCCGTCGCACGCGCGATCGTGGCCGGCGCCCAGCTCGCTCTCGCCGAGCTGGTCGCCGATCTCGCCGCGCGCCTTCGCCTGCGCCCGCCGGTCGCGGTGAGCTGGGCCGGCGGCCTCCTCACCGACGCCGTCTTCCGAGCGGGGGTGTGGCGCGCCGCGCGCGAGGCGGGCCTGCAGCTGGCCGTCACCCCGCCGCGCGGGACCCCACTTGACGCCGCGGTAGACATCGCGGAATCTCTCACGCGGCATCGGACGGTAAGACCGCGAAGAGCCTCGGCGTGAGCGTCACACCGGCCTTCCGCCTCCGCGCGGATCCGCTCGTCGAGTAGTCGACGACGTGCAGCTCCGCGTTCTGGCGCCCCGTGAGGCCGAGCTCCACCGTACGCTTCGCCTCCGCGCCCTGCGCGATGCGCCGGACTCCTTCGGGGAAACAGCGTCTCACGCCGAGGCGCAGCCCGCGTCGTACTGGGAAGAGCTGACGCGCCAGGTGACCGGCTCCGGTGGCCAGACCATGGTCCTCGCCTGTGAAGGCGACGCGACCGTCGGGACCGTGTACGGTCTCCTGGATCGCGAGCGCGCGGACATGGGCCGGGTCGGCGGGATGTGGGTGGACCCTGCCTGGCGCGGGCGTGGCATCGCGCAGGCGCTCCTCCGCGCGGTGTTCGATTGGGCGCGAGGTCGCGGATGCAGGCGGCTCGGGCTCTGGGCGCCGGAGCATCGCCCCGCCGCGCTCGCCCTGTACACGCGAGCGGGCTTTCGCCACACTGGGGAGAGGCGCGCACTACCGAGCAACGCGGCGCTCTGGATCGTCGCCATGGAGGTCGAGCTGTGAAGGCGCACGCATGACCATTCTCGCCACGATCGGCCACACCCGCCTCGTGCCACTGCGGCATCTCGTCCCCCCGGGGAGCGCACGCATCTTCGTCAAGCTGGAGTACGAGAATCCCACCGGCAGCATGAAAGACCGGATGGCGCTCGCCATGGTGGAGGCGGCGGAGACGGACGGACGGCTGAAGCCCGGCGGCTCGGTCGTCGAGTACACGGGGGGCAGCACCGGCGTGTCGCTCGCCTTCGTGTGCGCGGCGAAGGGGATTCCGCTCCAGATCGTGACGTCGGAAGCCTTCAGCAAGGAGAAGCGCGACCACATGCGGGCGCTCGGCGCCCGGCTCACCCTCGTCCCCAGCGCCACCGGCGGGACGACCAAGGCGCTGACGCTCGAGATGATCGACACGGCGCGACGGCTCGCCGCCACCCCCGGCTGCTACTGGACCGATCAGCTCAACAACACCGATCAGCTCGCGAGCTACGAGCGCATGGCCGAGGAGATCTGGGAGCAGGCCGGCGGACGCATCAGCGCGTTCGTGCAGAGCGTCGGGACGGCCGGATCGCTCCGCGGGATCTCCACGCGCCTTCGGGAGCACGACGGGGCGGTCCGCATCGTGGCCGTCGAGTCCGAGGAGTCGGCGGTGCTCTCGGGCCGGCCGAGCGGCTCGCACAAGATCGAGGGCACCGGCGCCGGCTTCGTGGTGCCGCTCTGGCACGACACGCTCGCCGACGAGATCCAGCTCGCCTCCTCGCAGGAGGCGATGGAGACGGCGCGGGTGCTTGCCCGACACGAGGACATCTTCGCGGGCACGTCCACCGGCGCCAACGTCGCGGCCGCGTTGCGCCTGGCGAAGCGGCTCGGGCCGGACCACACGGTGGTCACGCTGGCCGTCGATTCCAGGATGAAGTATCTCAGCACCGAAGTCTTCGGCCACTAGCCGATGCCGACCTATCTCACCGTGCGCCGCGCGCGCGGGCCGGCCTGGAACCCGGGGGTGCCTCTGCGGAGCCAGGCCCAGTGGGCCGAGCACGCGGCCTTCATGAACGCCCTCGCCGCCGATGGGTTCATCGTGCTGGGTGGACCGCTGGGCTCCGGCGAGCTGCGCGCGGGCGAAGACGTGCTGCTCGTCGTCGACTCCACGAACGAAGAGGCGGTGCGGGCCCGCTTCGCCGCCGATCCCTGGACGGCCTCGGGCCTGCTCGTGATCACGCGCGTGGAGCCGTGGACCGTGCTCCTTCGCGGGAGGCTAGACGCCGGCCGCTGATGGCGCGCGCCGCGCCGCCAGCCAGTACACCGCGGGCCCCGTCAGCGCCGCGATCACCCCGGCCACCGTGTTCTGCCAGCCCGCCGTCGCCATGGCGAGCACGCTGAGCGCGGCGGGCAGCACCGCCACCAGCCACATGCCGAGCGCGCCCCCGCCCACGCGCCACGGGCGCGGCAGAGCCGGCTCGCGCAGGCGCAGCGCCACGAAGGCGGCCAGCTCGAGGAGGAGCGCGATCGAGTAGAGCCAGATGTTGAGGACGATCAGCTCCTTGAACGAGAACACCGCAAAGGCGCTGTAGCAGAGGCTCGAGAGCACGACCGCAGCCCAGGGCGTCCCGGTGCGGGCGCTCACCGAGCCGAGCCAGGCGGGAAGCTGCCCGAGAGACGCCAGCGCATACGGCAGACGCGAGTTCGTGAGGAGACCGGCGAGGAAGAGCCCCGCGGTGGCGAAGAGCGCGCCCGCGGTCACGAAGCTGCCGAGCGCCCAGCCGCCGACGGCTTCCGCGACCTGAGGGAGGTGGCCGGTGTCCCATTTCTCCCAGTCGGGCGACACGGACAGGCCGGTCGCGACCGGCAGGAGGTAGGCGAGCGCGATCAGGGGCACCGCGGTCAGCATGGCGCGCCGGTAGTCGGAGCGAGGCTGCTGGGTCTCGCCGAGCAGGGTGCTCGGGTTATCCCAGCCCGAGTAATTCCACATCATCACCGCGAGCCCGAGACCGATACCGGTGAGGAGACCCTCCCCATCCGCGGCGAAGGGTTTCCAGGGCGCGTGCTCGGCATGGAGCCCGGCGAGCAGCGTCAAGACCGCGACGGGCAGAAGGGCGCCCACGCTCAGCGCCACCGCGGTTCGGCCGGTGAGACGCACCCCTGCGACGTTGAGTCCGGTGAGCGCCCAGATGAAGACCACCGCGATCGTCCACCGGGTCGCGCTGGACATGTCCGGAAACCAGTACTTCGCGTAGTCGGCGAAGAGCGCGGGGTACACCGCCACGTCCACGAAGGAGTTGACCCAGCTCCACCAGCCGACCTGAAACCCCCAGAAGGGACCGAAGGCCCGGCGTACCCAGGTGACGTAGCCTCCCTCCTCGGGGAGCGCGGCGGCGAGCTCGGCCATCGCGAGTGCGACGGGGAGGCTCCAGACCAGTGGCGTGAGCACGAGAAGCACCAGCGTGAGCCCCGGCCCGAACGACGAGACGGCGTCCTCTATGCCGTAGGGTCCGCCGCTCACGTTGAAGAAGACGATGGCCAGCAGTGAAACGAGGCCGAGCTCCCGGCGGAGCCCGGCGCGGCTCACCGGGCTTGCGCCTCCTGGATCATCGCGGGCAGGCCCTTCAGCCACTCGTCGATGGGCGTCTCGGCGTCCACGATGATCTCGAGCTTGCCGGAGGGCATCCGGCGCACCCGCCCCTTGCCGGTAGCGAGCGGAATCACCACGTGCTCACGGTGCACACCGATCGCGTCGAGCACCGCGAAGATCTTGTTGATTTCGGGCATACCGACCGTGTCGAGCACGCGGGCGATTCTCAGGGCGCCGGGCGCAGCTCGGCCGGCGGGCGGTCGCCCCCCGGAATGAACGCCGGGCCGCTCGGGCTGTAGGCAGGCAGCGTTGGCACGTGCACCTGGGTGTCGGTGACACGCCGCTCTTCATGGGCGGGAATCACCACTTCCTGCCGCGTGCCCGGGTCGATCGCGCGCTGCTCGGGCACCCACCGCGTGGCCGGCGGGGGCGCCGCGGGAAGGCGCGGCAGCGGCTTCTGCACGTCCTGGTACACCCGGTCCACCGGATTGTTCGAATAGGGATAGCGGGGCCCGCTGATGCCGGTGATCTGGGCCCGGGCGGGCGTGGCGACGGCGAGCACGCCCACGGCCATCAGGACAACGGAGATGCGTCTCATATCGTGCATGGTACACCCGTGGTAAGGTGTCGCGGACCATGCGACTCGGGATGCGCGCCCGGCTGGCCGTCGCGACCGCGCTGCTCCTCCCCGCGGCGACTCTGCGCGCGCAGAGCCCCGATCTTCCCATCTTCGACACCCACATTCATTACAGCGCGCCCGACTGGACCGAGTATCCCGAGGCGCGCATCCTCGCCATCCTCCAGCAGGCAGGCGTCAAGCGCGCGCTCGTGTCGAGCACCCCCGACGAGGGCACGATCAAGCTGTACCAGAAGGATCCCCAGCGCATCGTGCCGATCCTGCGCCCCTACCGCACGCGCGAGGACATGGGCCATTGGTGGCAGGACCCGTCGGTCATTCCCTATCTCGAGTCGCGACTGGCGCTCAAGGTCCACAAGGGAATCGGCGAGTTCCACCTCTACGGCGGCCAGGTCGGCACGCCGGTGATCAAGCGCCTCACCGAGATCGTCCTGCGCGAGGGCATCTACCTCCACGCGCACTCCGACGAGGTCGCCATCGTCGAGCTCTTCACGCTGGAGCCGCGGCTCAAGGTCATCTGGGCGCACGCCGGCATGTCCTCGGGCCCGCAGGCGGTGGGCGCGCTGCTGGATCGCTATGCGACGCTCTGGGTGGACCTCGCTCTCCGTAACGGCGACGTCGCGCCCGGTGGCACGCTCGATCCTGGGTGGCGCGCGCTGTTCTTGCGCCATCCCGATCGCTTCCTCGCCGGCACGGATACGTGGGTGACGTCGAGGTGGGAGGCCTTGCCGAGCTCGGTCACCGACGTGCGCGCCTACCTCAAGCAGCTCCCGCCCGACGTCGCCGAGAAGATCGCCTACAAGAACGCCGAGCGGCTGTTCCCGTAGCCTAGGCGCCCGCTCGCGGCAAGATGTCGCCGAGCGAGCCGAACCCCACCCCGAGCGCCCGGCACACCGTCACCTGGCGGTCGAAGCGGTTCCGCGTGCGCGACCCTCCGCGTCCCCAGGCGGGAAAGCGGAACACCGGCAGCGGATAATCGGTCCCAAACAGCAGGCGCGGGTGGAGCGCCGGGTGCTTCCGCAGGTGCAGGAGCATCCGAAAGCGATTGGGCAGCGTCAACGCCGAGACGTCCGCATAGAAGCCGCGATAGCGGCCAGCGAGCTCGCGCAACGTGGGCAGGAACTTCTCGTGGAGCATCAGCCCGTAGCTGCAGGCGTGAGCCGCGATCACCATCGTGCCCTCATCCAGGGGAACGCGCAGGCGGTTCGGGTCGCCCACCGACTGATCCTTCCCGATCAGGCTGAACTCGTAGCCCACGTGGCTGAGCAGCGGCAGCCGGCGCGCCGCGAGCGCGCGGTAGAACGGCTTGTGGTGCGCGGCCGCGGGATCGAACTGCTGGGCGTTCGGCAGCACCTTCACCAGCGCGGCGCCCGCCTCCGCACAGCGATGCACCTCGTCGATCGCGTCGCGTCGCATGGGATTGATCGAGACGCCGGCTAAGAACGCGTCGGGATGGGCCTGCGCGGTCGCCAGCACGTAGTCGTTGCCGATCATGAACTCGGTGTGGTCTCGATCGAGCCGGCCAGCCTGGTCGTAGACTCCGTCCATGCCGAGCACCACCGCCTGACGCACGTGCTGGGAGGCGCGCAGCTCGCTCAGGAGATCCTCGACGTACTTCTGATTCGCCTCGCGCGGCCGGGACGGGTCGAGGGCCTGCTTCCACATGAGCACGCGAAAGAGCGGGCTCCGGAGCATCTTCGGCGAGATGTAACAGCCGTTGTCCCCTTCCGGCACCGCGGCCAGGTGGACGTGGCAATCGACGAGCGATTTCCCGGTGTCAGGCATCACCCACTTGCTCCACCGCCGCGCCGCTAGGTCGTCGCCACGAGTAATTCTTCTGAATTGCTTGGCGGTCGAAGACCATCGGTCCGGCCCGCGAAGTAGCGCTCGGCGAGCATGTCGGCCGAAACATGTTCGACAACCTGGAGCCCGGCGGCGCGGGCCAGCGCCAGCATCTCAGATGGCGTGAAGAAGCTGATGAAAGGCGTGCCGCTCGCCCTGGCTCCCTCGGCCGCGCTCTCGACCCCGGGACGCACCTCGGGGTCGAGCATCTCGATCGGAAGCATGAACGACATGACGAACGTAGAGCCGGATGCGAGCGCGGCAACGTGGCGCAGCGTCGCCACGATCGCCTCCTTGGTCAGGTACATGCTCACCCCGGTGGACGCCACCACCGCCGGCCGCCCAGAGTCGAAGCCCGACGCGGCAAGGCGCTCCCACCACGTGTCGCCGGCCTCGAAGTCGACGGGGACGAACCGTAGGTGCGCGGGGGTGCCGAGACCAAGCTCGCCGAGGCGCCGGCGCTTCCACTCCTGCGGACCCGGCCGATCGATCTCGAAGACGAGCAGGCGCGCGGCGAGCTCCGGCCGACGCTGGACAAGTGTGTCGAGTCCCGCGCCGAGGATGACGTACTGCCCGACGCCACGGGTCGCCCCTTCGGCGACGAGATCTTCGACGAAGCGGGCGCGCGCCACGATGGACGCGCGAAAGGGCCGCGTGAACGGGCTCATGTCCGGACGATCTCGCCATCCTGGGTGGGGGGCCGCCAGCTTCAATCCCAGCTCGTCGTCGAACACATGCGGCGGCGAATCGACTTCCACGTGGAGCGCCCGCCACAGGGCGGTCCGCACCGCCGTGCTGTCTGGGCGCGGCCGGCTTACCCCACGCCCAGCTCGGCCGCCAGCGTCTCGATCTGGCGCCAGGTCTCGTCCTCGATGGGGATGCCGTCGCGGCGGCGCTCCGACTCGAGCCGCGCCTCGGGCTCGCCGGGGATCAAGATCTCGCCGCCGCCGGGCACGCGCGGCGCGGTCTTGACCCAGGCGAAGAACGTCGCCACCTGCTTGCGGAACTCGGGGAGCGGCATGAAGCGCTCGACGTCGAGGCAGATCATGAGCGTGCCGTTGGCGAACACGCCGGGACCCGGGCTCGCCGCGCCGGTGCCCGAGAGGATGCCGCCCAAGAGCTCGACGGCGAGCGAGAGCCCGTAGCCCTTGTGCTCGCCGGCGGTGAGGAGCGAGCCGGGCGGCGTGCCGTAGAATATCTCGGGGTCCGTGCCGGGCTTGCCCTCGGCATCGATGAACCAGCCGGGCGGCGCCTGCTGCTTGCGGTTCTTCTTCACGCGCATCTTGCCTTCGGCCACTACGCTGGTCGCGAAGTCGAGCACCATGGCGGGCGCGCCGTCGCCGGGCACCGCGATCGCGTGCGGGTTGGTGCCGAGCCGGCGCGCGGCGCCGCCCCACGGCGCCACGTTGAGCCCGAACACCGCGTTCACCCACAGCATGCCCACCAGCCCTTCAGCCGCCGCCATCTCGGCGTAGTCGGCGAGCCGGCCCACGTGCGTGGTGTTAGCGAGGGTCACCGCCGCGAGGCCCATGGCCTTCGCCTTGACGATGGCCATCTCGATGCCGCGCTTGGCCACCACCTGCCCGAAGCCGCGCCCGCCGTCGAGCCGCGCGATCACCGGCGTGTCCGCGAGCACGGTGATGGGACTCTTGGGATTCACGTGGCCCGTCTTGATGGACATTGCGTACTGCGGGATGCGGATGGCCCCATGGGAGTCGTGGCCGCGCAGGTTCGCGCGCACGAGCAGCGTGGCGACAAGGCGCGCGTCGGCCTCCGGAGTGCCGAGGCCGGTGAAGATGCGGGTGGCGAGGGCTTCGAGCTTGGCGGCGTCGATGGTAGGCATGGCGTCAGGATACCGGAAGTCGGAGGAACTGCGCCGCCGTTTCACCCTCGATGAGCCGCCGCGTCGCGGGGTCGAGCGCGGCGGCGTCCAGCGCGGCGCGGGGGTCGTTGTCCCCCATGTCGAAGGGGTAGTCGCTGCCGATCATCACGCGATCGGCGCCCAGCTCCTCGATGATGAAGCGGAGATTGCGCGGGGCAAGCGTGAGCGAGTCCACGTAGAGGCGCTTGGCGTACTCGCGCGGCTCCTTCGGGATCGCCTTCGGCCCCTCCGGCCGCACGTGCCAGCCGTGATTCAGCCGCGCCAGCGTGAACGGGAATGCCCCGCCTCCGTGCGCGAAGCAGATGCGGAGGTCGGGCAGCCGCTCGAGAACGCCGCCGAAGATCAGCTTCGAGATCGCGAGCGCCGTCTCAAGCGGATTCCCCACGATCAAGGGAAAGTAGTACTGGGTCAGCCGCTCCTGCCCGATCAGCGGGCTCGCCGGGTGGACGAAGATGGCCACGTCGAGGTCGCGGCACGCCTGGAAGAACGGAAACAGCGCGGGGTCGTCGAAGTCGGGCCCGGCCGGGCTGGTGCCGATCTCGATCGCGTGGAGATTCAAGCGCTCCCGGCAGTAGCGCAGCTCCTCGATGGCCAGCGGCACGTGCTGCAACGGCACCGAGCCCATGCCGCTGAAGCGCGCCGGATGCCGCGCGGCGACCTCGGCGGCGAACTCGTTCTGCATGCGCGCGAACGCCTGGGCGGCCTTGGGCTCGGCCCAGTACGCGAGCATGATGGGCGGGGGCGACAGCGCCTGGCGGTCGATGCCGAGGCGGTCCATGTCCTCGATGCGCCGCTCCGGGCTCCACGACCGGTCGTCGATGGCGCGGAAGAACTGGCTGCCCGTCATGATCGTCGCGTGGCAGCTGTCCTTCATCTCGAGGCGCGGCCACTTCCCGCCTCCGTAGCGCGCGGCGAAATCCTCCCAGCGCGGCGGCACCACGTGGGTGTGGAGATCGATGCGCACTACTTCATCTCCGTCTTGCCGATGAACTGGATCACCGAGGCGATGCGCTGCGCGTCCTTGTCCCAGAACGCCTTGAACTCGTCCGCGTCCAGATAGGCGATGGGGGTCTTGGCCTTCTCCATGGCCGACTTGAACTCCTCGTCCTGCACCGCTTTCCGGGTCGCGTCGCGCAGGACCTGGATCACGTGAGGCGGGGCGCTCTTCGGCGCGAAGAGCCCCGTCCAGATGTAGTACTCCACGTCGTACCCCAGCTCCTTGAGCGTGGGCACGTCGGGGAACGCCGCCAGCCGCGTGGCGCCCCAGACGGCGAGCGCGCGCATCTTGCCCGCCTGGATGTGCGGCGCGGCCAGGGCGGGCGGCGAGGCCCAGAGCTGGGCGTGACCGCCCAGCACCGCGGTGGTGGCGGGCCCGCCTCCGGTGGTGGGGAGATGGCGCATCTTGAGGCCCGCCGACTGCAGGAACATCTCGAGGGGCAGATGCGAGGCGCCGTAGGGTCCCGACGACGCGAACGTGATCTCGCCCGGCCGCTTCTTCGCGTCGTCCACCAGCTCTTTGAGCGTCTTCCAGGGGCCGTTCACCGCCAGCAGCGGCGGATCGGCGTTGAGACGGGCGATGCCGATGAACTGATCGCGCGTGTACGTGGCCGGCCGACCGAACAGCTTGTCCACCTCGGGCGTGGAGGAGATGCTCACGAGGGCGATCAGGATCGTATACCCGTCGGGCTTGGCCACCGAGGCGAACTGCGTGCCCACCGCGCCGGCCGCGCCCGCCTTGTTCACCACGACCACGGGCTGCTTGAGAAGCTTCTCGAACGTGGACGCGAGCGGCCGGGCGGTGAGGTCGGCGATGCCGCCCGGCGGGAAGGGATTGACAATCGAGATGGGCCGCGTGGGATACGGCTCCTGCGCGGCGGCGCCGGAGGCGAGCGAGGGAAGAGCCAGCGCAAGCATGATCACAACGCGCAGCATGACGGAACCCTCCGTGGGTGAGGTGCCGCAAAGGTACGCTAGAATGGCCGCGAAATGAAGCAGGAGCGCGAGTTCTTCGATCCAGCCGCCCTGCCCTGGCGTCCCGCGCCCGGTTATCCGAGCGGGGTGTGGGAGCAGATCATCGCCAGTGGCGAGGACGAGGGGGTGTCCACGCGCTTCCTCCGCTTCGAGCCCGGGGCGGGCAACGACGCCGTGGTCACTCACGATTTCTGGGAGGAGATCTACATCGTCTCCGGCTCGTGCGTGGTGGGGGCCACGACCTATCACGCCGGTATGGTGGCGGTGCGCCCGCCGGGCATGCCCCATGGGCCGTTTCGCTCGCCCGCCGGCTGTGTGAACTTCGAGGTGCGCTACCGCGCGCGATGATCCGGGTCGGCGTCTCCGCCTGTCTCCTCGGGAGCCCGTGCGCTACGACGGCGGCCACAAGCGGAGCGCGGCGATCGTCGAGCTTCTCGGTCCGCGGTTCACCTGGGTGCCCGTCTGCCCCGAGATGGAGATCGGCCTCGGCGCGCCGCGTGAGCCGGTGTGGCTCACGGGCGATCCCCATGCGCCGCGCATGCAGGGCGTGCGTGGCGCGCGCGATCTCGTTCCGGAGATGACCGCGTACGCGCGGCGCCGCGCGCGGGAGCTGGCCGCGCTCGACATCGCGGGCGTGCTGAAGAGCGCCTCGCCCTCCTGCGGGCTGCGAGACGTGCCCGTCTGGAACGACGACGGGGCGCACAGCGCTTCGCGCCCCGGCCGCGGTCTCTTCGCGGCCGCCCTGACCGCGGCGTGGCCCGGCCTCCCCGTCGTGGAAGAAGGCCACCTCGTCGACCCGGCGGGACGCGAGGACTTCGTCGCGCGCGTCCTCGCCTATGCGGCGCGGTCCCGGGGCCACATGACGGCCGCGTGAGCGCGCGCGGCTACCTCGACACCGCCCCCCGCCTCGTCGCACAATGGGCGCGATGCCCCCCACCGCGGCCCCCGACAAGCGCGCGCCCGCGCCCGCGGATCTCGCCCGCTGGCTCTATCCCCTCGCCTTCCTGGTGGGTGCGGCGCTCGTGCTGGGCTTCATGTGGTATCACATCGCAAGCGAGCGCCGCGTGGTCATGGATCACTGGCGCGCGCGCTTGACGACCTTCGCGGGCGACCGCGCGCGGCTCGTCTCGGACTGGCTGGCGTCCCGCAAGGCCGACGCCGAGCTGCTCGCCGGCACGCCCGCCGTGCACGCCCTGCTCGCCGGCCAAGGCGACCGCGGCGTCACCGCCCAGCTCGACCGCGTCGCCGCCGCCTACGGGTATCTCGGGATCGCGGTGGTGGACCCGTCGGGCCGCGTGGTCGCGCAGACGCGCGGCGCCGGCGCCCCCGACCGTGCGGCGGCGGCCCAGGCCGCCCTCTCGGCGAAGGCGTTCCGCGCCGACATGACGAGCCATCCCGGCGGCGCGCGCCACCTCGTCTTTGCCGCGCCGGTGAACGCGGAGGGCGCGACCGCGGGGACGCCGCTCGGCGCGGTGGTGCTCACGATGGCGCCGGAGCGCGGCCTCTATCTCCTCCTCAGCGAGGAGACGGTGCCTACGCGCACGGGCGAAGCGTTGCTGTTCCGGATGGACGGCAACCAGCCTGCCTACCTCTCCCCGTTCCGCTCGCCCGGCGCGGGATGGCAGGCGGCGAGCCGGTCCCTGGGCGAGCTGGCCGCGCTCATGCCCGACGCGGTGGCCGGCAAGGGTGCATTCACCGAGACCACGGACTACCGCGGCGTGCCCGTGCTCGCCGCGGCTCGCTGGATTGCCGGCCCCGGCTGGGGGCTCGTGCTCAAGATCGATCGCGACGAGGCGCTGGAGGACTTTCGCCAGGCGCGCTACCTCACCGGCGCCGCCGCCATCTTCCTCATCCTCGCCGAGGGGTTGCTGCTGATCGGCCTGTGGCGCCAGCGCCAGCGCGCCCAGCTCCTGCGCGAGCAGATCCGGCAGGAGCGCGCGATCTTCAACCTCAAGAGCTACGCGGAGAAGATCGTGGCGAGCGTGCCGTCCGGCCTGCTCGTGCTCTCCGACGACCTGCGCATCGTCTCCGCCAACCGGTCGTTCCTCGAGTCCTTCTCGCTCAGCAACGCCACGGTGGTGGGGCGGCGGCTCGACGAGGTGGCCAAGGCCGAGGGGCTGCTCGTGCGCATCCGCGAGGTCCTGCAAACCGGCGTGGCCCAGCCCGACGTGCTCTTCGACCTGCGCTTCGCGAACCGGCGGGAGAGCCGGCCGGTGCGCATCACCATCACCAGCATCCGCATCGCCGAGGAGGAGGAGGCGCGGCTGCTCCTCACCATCCAGGATCTCTCGGAGGAGGAGCGGTTGCACGCGGCGCGCCGCGCCTCCGAGCAGCGCTTTCGCGACCTCGTGCAGGGCCTCGACGCGATCGTGTGGGAGGCGGAGGCGGCGAGCCTGCGCTTCACGTTCGTGAGCCAGCGCGCGGAGGGCCTGCTCGGCTTCCCGCCCGAGCACTGGCTGCGGGACCCGGATTTCTTCGCGCTCCGCATCCACAAGGACGACCGCGAGGGGGCGGTCACACGGTGCCGCGCCGCCATCGCGACCGCCACCGACCACGAGTTCGAGTACCGAGCCCTGGCCGCGGACGGACGGATTCTCTGGCTGCGCGACATCATCCACGTGCTGCGCGACAGCGGCGGTCGGCCCCGGCAGCTCCGCGGGCTCACCGTCGACGTGACGGAGCGCAAGCGCGCTGAGGTGGCCCTGCGCGAGAGCGAGGAGCAGCTCCGCCAGGCGCAGAAGATGGAGGCGGTGGGCCAGCTCGCCGGCGGCATCGCGCACGACTTCAACAACCTGCTCATGGTGATTCAGGGCGACAGCGATCTGATCCGCCGCAAAGTGCCCGAGGATCACCCGCTCCGGCGCAACGTGGACGGCATCCGCGAGGCCTCCCAGCAGGCCGCCGCGCTCACGCGCCAGCTTCTCGCCTTCAGCCGCAAGCAGGTGCTCGCCCCGAAGGTGCTCGACCTCAATCGCATCGTCGGCGGCATGCAGACCATGCTCGAGCGTCTGGTCGGCGAGACCATCCACCTCGTGTTCGCGCCCAGGGCGGAGCTGGACTACGTGAAGGCCGATCCGAGCCAGCTCGAGCAGGTCATCATGAACCTCACGGTGAACGCGCGCGACGCCATGCCCGACGGAGGGCGGCTCACCATGGAGACCGACCACCTCGAGCTCGACGCGGCCAGCGCGCTGTCGCACGGCGCGGCGGCGCCCGGTCGCTACGTCGTCCTCGCGGTGAGCGACACCGGCACCGGGATGGACGAGGCGACCAAGGCGCGGCTCTTCGAGCCTTTCTTCACGACCAAGGAACCGGGGCGCGGGACGGGGCTTGGCCTCTCCACGGTGTACGGTATCGTGCGCCAGAGCGGCGGCCATGTCTGGGTCTACTCCGAGCTGGGGCAGGGCACGACGTTCAAGGTGTGCCTGCCCGCGGTGGCCGAGGAGCCCGACCGCGTCGCGAGCCTCGAGGCCCCGGGCGGAAAGACGCGGGGGGCCGAGACAGTGCTCCTCGTGGAGGACGCGCCCCGCGTGCGCGAGGTGGTGCGTGAGATCCTCGAGATGAGCGGCTACGCCGTGCTCGAAGCGCGGCACGGCCGGGAGGCGATCGATGTGAGCGAGCGGCATCGCGGCCCCATCCAGTTGATGGTCACCGACGTGGTCATGCCCCAGATGAGCGGGCGTGAGCTCGCGCAGCATTTCGCGCGTACGCGACCGGACATGCGCGTGCTGTTCATGTCGGGCTACACCGACACCGCGATCGTGCGGCACGGTGTCCTGGAGACCGGCACCGCTTTCATCTCGAAGCCGTTCACGCCCGACGCCCTCGCCGCCAAGGTACGGGAGGTCCTCGACGCGCCGAAGCCGGCGCGGGTGCCCGCCCCATGAAGCCCATTCGCGTGCTCGTCGCCAAGGTGGGGCTCGACGGCCACGACCGGGGCGCCAAGGTGGTGGCGCGGGCGCTGCGCGACGCCGGGATGGACGTGATCTACACCGGCCTCCATCGCTCGCCCGAGGAGGTCGTGGCCGCCGCGGTGCAGGAGGACGTGGACGTGCTGGGCATCAGCATCCTCTCCGGCGCGCACATGACCCTGCTCCCCAAGGTGCGCGAGCTGATGGTGGCGGCGGGCGCGGAGGACATCATCCTGGTGGGCGGCGGCGTCATCCCCGACGAGGACGTCGACGCCCTCAAGGCCATCGGTGTCGCCGACGTCATCCTCCAAGACACCCCGCCGGATACCATCGTCGCGCGCCTGCGCGAGCTGGTGGCCGGGCGCACGCCTCGCTGACGGTGAGCGGCGTGCTCTCGTCCACCTGGCCCCCGCGCTACGATGCGGGCTACCGCCCCGCGCGGGACGCGGAGCACTGGTCGCCCGACCTCGAATGCGCGGAGCCGAAGGACCGCGATCGGGTCATCCTCGCCAAGCTCCAGCACCAGGTGCGCTACGCGTGGGAGAAGAGCCCGTTCTACCGGCGACACTGGGAAGCGGCCGGCGTGTCGCCCGACCGCCTCACGAGCCTGGCCGACCTCGCGCGATTCCCGGTCATCCAGAAGGCGGATCTCCGCGCCGCCCAGGCCGCTCACCCGCCCTTCGGCGACTATCTCTGCATCGACCCCGCGGAGGTCGCGCGCGTGCACGGGACCAGCGGGACCACCGGGCGGCCCACCGTGTTCGGTATCGGCGCGGAGGACTGGGCGCGCATCGGGGAAGCGCACGCCCGGGTGCTGTGGGCCTCCGGCCTGCGTCCCGGCGATCGCTTCATGATCTGCTCGTTCTTCAGCCTCTACCTGGGCTCGTGGGGCGCGCTGGTGGGCGGCGAGCGACTCGGCGCGACGGTGTTCCCCTTCGGGGCGGGTGCGGCGGGCCAGACGCTCCTCGCCGTGCAGTGGGCGCGCGACATGCGACCCGCCGCCTTCTACGGCACGCCCTCGTACGCGCTCCACTTCGCGGAGACGGCTCGGCGGGAAGGGATCGACCCGCGCGGGCTCGGCATCCGCATGCTTCTGTTCTCGGGGGAGCCCGGCGCGGGAATTCCCGCCACCAAGGCGCTCATCGAGTCGACCTTCGGCGGCATCTGCGTGGACCTGGGCAGCATGGCCGAGATGACGCCGTGGATGACCAACGGGGAGTGCCGCCGGCGCACCGGCATGCATCTCTGGCAGGACCTCGTCTACACCGAGGTCTGCGACCCAGACACCTTCGAGCCCCTTCCCTACGGGGCCGAGGGCACGCCGGTGTACACGCACCTCGAGCGCACCTCGCAGCCCATGATCCGGCTTGTGTCGGGCGACCGCGCGCGCTGGACGGACGAGCCCTGCCCCTGCGGGCGCACCTACCCGCGCCTCCCCGCGGGGCTCTATGGGCGCTTCGACGACATGATCATCGTGCGCGGCGAGAACGTCTACCCGAGCGCCATCGAGGACGCCCTCCGCACGGTGGACGGTTTCGGGGGCGAGTTCCGCGTGATCGTGTCGCGGCGGGAGGCCATGGACGAGCTGCTCGTGCGCGCGGAGTACGCGTCGAGCCACGCCGCGCCGGAGCGGCTCGAGGCGCTGCGCGGCGAGATGCGGACGCGTCTGCGCGCGCGCATCGGCGTGCACCCCGTGCTCGAGCTCGTTCCCGAGGGAACGCTCCCCCGCACCGAGTTCAAGGCCCGCCGCGTGATCGACGACCGCGATCTCTATCGCGAGCGGGTCCATCACACGACATGAACGACCTCGACCGACTCGCGTCCCAGATCGTCGCCGGCTCCGTGCGTGCCCTCGCGCGTGGGCTCACCTGGGTGGAGGCAGGCGGCGAGCGGGCGGCGGATCTGTCCGAGCGGCTCTATCCCCAGACCGGGCGGGCCCACGTGATCGGCATCACCGGCTCGCCGGGCAGCGGTAAGAGCACGCTGGTGCGCGCGCTCGCCCGCGCGGCCCGGCAGCGGGGCCGCACCGTGGGCATTCTCGCCGTCGATCCGTCCTCGCCCTACTCGGGCGGCGCCATCCTCGGCGATCGGATCCGCATGAACGACCTCGCCCTGGATCCCGGCGTCTTCATCCGCAGCATGGCCACCCGCGGGGCGCTGGGCGGGCTCGCGCGGGCCGCCGCCGACGCTGTCGATCTCATGGACGCGGCGGGGCGAGATCCCATCTTCGTGGAGACGGTCGGCGTGGGCCAGGACGAGGTGGAGATCGCGGGCACCGCCGACACGGTAGTGGTGGTGAGCGTGCCCGGCCTCGGGGACGACGTGCAGGCGATCAAGGCGGGCGTCCTCGAGATCGCGGACATCCACGCGGTGAACAAGGCCGACCGCGAGGGCGCCGACCGCATCATCGCGGAGCTGCGCGCGATGCTGACCTTGCTGCCCGCCCGCGAGGGCGTGCGGGTGCCGCCGGTGATGGCGTGCGTGGCCGCGCGCGAGGAGGGCGTGGACGCCCTTCTCGATGCCATCGGCGCGCACATGGATGAGCTCAAGGCGGGCGACGCCCTCGAGCCGAGGCGGGCCAAGCGCGCGCAGCAGCGCGTGCTCCGCATCGCCCACGAGACGCTGACCCGCGCGATGGGGGACCCCGCGCTGCACATGGCGCCGCTGGTGGCGCGGGTGGCGCGGCGCGAGCTGGGGCCGCATGCGGCGGCGCGGGCGCTGCTCGCCGCGCTCCGCGACGCCAAGACGTAGCCGAAGGCCAGGAGGACCACGATGTTCGACCGGGACGCGATCGAGCGGGCGCGGCAGCTGCAAACAGCGTGGGAGCGTAACGAGCTGCGCGGCTTCCTCCAGCGCCAGCCGGAGACGGTGACGGACGCGCGGACGCTGTCGGGACTGCCGGTGCAGCGCGTGTACACCCCGGCGGACATCGCGGACACGCCCTTCGAGGAGATCGGCCTGCCCGGCCAGTATCCGTTCACGCGCGGGCCGTATCCGACCATGTACCGGGGGCGGCTCTGGACCATGCGCCAGATCGCCGGCTTCGGGACCGGCGAGGACACCAACGCGCGCTTCCGCTATCTGATCGCGCAGGGGCAGACCGGCCTCAGCGTGGACTTCGACATGCCCACCCTCATGGGCTACGACTCGGACGATCCCAAGTCCATCGGCGAGGTGGGGCGCGAGGGCGTGGCCATCGACACCCTCGACGATCTGGAGGCCCTCTTCGCGGACATCGATCTCGAGAAGATATCGGTGTCGATGACCATCAATCCCTCGGCGTGGATCCTCCTATCCATGTACGTGGCGCTGGCGCAGCATCGCGGCTTCGATCTCGACCGCCTCTCCGGCACGGTGCAGGCCGACATCCTCAAGGAGTACATCGCCCAGAAGGAGTGGATCTTCCCCATCCGCCCGTCGATGCGGATCATGCGCGACATGATCGTGTACTCGGTGCGCAACCTCGCCCGCTACAACCCCATCAACATCAGCGGCTACCACATCAGCGAGGCGGGGGCGACGTCCGTGCAGGAGGTCGCCTTCACGATGGCCAACGGCATCGCCTACGTGGAGGAAGTGACGCGCGCCGGCGTGCCGGTGGACGAGTTCGCGCCGCGCCTCGCCTTCTACTTCGTGGCCCAGGCCGACTTCTTCGAGGAGGTCGCGAAATACCGCGCGGCTCGGCGGACCTGGGCCAAGGTGATGAAGCAGCGCTTCGGCGCCACCAAGGCGGAGTCGATGCGCCTGCGCTTCCACTGTCAAACCGCCGCGGCGACCCTCACCAAGGCGCAGCCGATGAACAATGTGGTCCGCACCGCCTACCAGGCGCTCTCCGCCGTGCTGGGCGGCGCCCAGTCGCTGCACACCAACGGGCTCGACGAAGCGTACGCGATCCCCTCCGAGGAGGCGATGAAGCTCGCGCTGCGCACGCAACAGGTCATCGCCCTCGAGACGCGGGTGCCACAGGTCGTCGACCCACTCGGCGGCTCGTGGTACGTGGAGGCCCTCACCAATCAGATCGAGGCCAAGGTGTTCGAGATCCTCGACAAGGTAGACGCGATGGGTGGGACCATCAAGGCCATCGAGGCCGGGTGGTTCCAGCGCGAGATCGCGGACTCCGCCTACGAGACGGCACGTCGCCGCGCGTCCGGCGAGCAGCCCCTGATCGGCGTGAACATGTTCGCGGAGCCGCCCGCCCCGGTCCCGGTGCCCATCCACAAGGTGGCGGCCGACGTGGAGACGCGGCAGATCGCGCGGCTCAAGTTGGTGCGCGCGCGCCGCGACAATGCCCGCGTGGGCGAGCTGCTCGAGCGCCTCGCCGCCGAGGCCAAGGACCCCGCGGTCAACCTGATGCCCCTC
>Ga0075423_10001268_pt1 | contig 21922 bp, 22 predicted proteins | sample SoiMethybrSBSTD2_FD_80114 | JGI IMG/M metagenome (GOLD analysis project Ga0075423, IMG submission 80114) | Bulk soil microbial communities from a Populus tree surrounding site in Tennessee, USA - Soil MetaG P. TD hybrid SBSTD2 | ecosystem: Environmental > Terrestrial > Soil > Tree plantation... | reverse complement strand
TGCAGCGCGTCCTCGGCCGCGGCGACGTCGATCGCAGTCGACTTCGACCCACCCCCAGTGTGGTCAAGATCGGATACGCGCGCCACCGCCCGCTCCAGCGCCGCGAGGGCGACCCGCGCGTCGCCGCCGGAGCGGTGCGCGAGCATCGCCAGCGCCGCGTCCTCGACCGGCGGCGGGTCGGCGAGGCCGCGCTCGGGATCGGCGAGCGCCCGCCGCAGCAGCTCCTCCACCTGCTCGGGCGAGAGCGGCCGCAGCTCGTAGATCTGACAGCGCGACAGCAGCGCCGAGTTGACCTCGAAATACGGATCCTCCGTGGTCGCCCCGATCAGGGTCAGCAGCCCCTCCTCGACCGCCGGCAGCAGCGCGTCCTGCTGCGCCTTGTTGAAGCGATGGATCTCGTCGAGGAAGAGGATCGTCGGCCGCCCAGACCCACGGCGCCGCTCCCGAGCCCGCTCGATCACCCCGCGGATCTCCGCTTTCCCCGCGTTGACAGCCGACTCCTCCTCGAAAGCGCCATCGGCCTTGCTCGCGGCGATCCGCGCCAGCGTCGTCTTCCCAGATCCCGGCGGCCCATAGAGGATCGCCGAGTGCGGATGCCCGCCTTCGATCGCCGTGCGCAGGGCGGATCCCTCCCCCAAAACATGCTCCTGCCCGACCAGCTCCTCCAACGACCGCGGCCGCATCCGCACAGCCAACGGAGCATCAGCAGCAATCTCGGCGGACTGGGCAGGATCCGCGCTGTCGAAAAGCCGATCGTCCATCGCAGACGAGTATGAGGGAGTCGGGGGCGGTCTCGACGATGCCTCGCGAAGCGGCCCCGGCAGGGTGATTCCCGCCGCGGAGCGGCACCAGATTCCACCGCCAAAGGCGGTGGTGGGCAGTCGGCGAGACCGCCCCCGACTCCCCCACACCACCTACAATCGCCACCATGAAGATCGCCACGCAGCCTTCCGTGTCCCAGTCCACCCTGGAGAGCTTCAACCCGGCGACCGGCGAGCTGGTCGGCTCCGTCGCCACGATCACCCCGGACCAGGTCCAGTCCGTCGTCGACGACGTCGCCCGCATCCAGCCCGCCTGGGCCGAGCTGGCCCTGAAGACCCGCGGCGCCTACCTGAGGCGCGCCGCCGCCACCCTCCTCGACGACATCGACGAGCTCGCCGAGCTGCTCGTCAACGAGCAGGGCAAGCCGCGCACCGAGGCCTACACGATGGAGCTGCTGCCGACCGTCGATGCGCTGCACTGGTGCGCCAAGGCCGGCCCCAAGATCCTCGCTGACGAGAAGGTGCGGATGAGCCAGGCCTTCCTCGCAAGCAAGAAATCGCGCTTCACCTACGAGCCGATCGGCGTCGTCGGCGTGATCGCGCCCTGGAACTACCCCTGGTCGATCCCCTTTGGCGAGGTGGCGATCGCGCTGATGGCCGGCAACGGCGTCGTCCTCAAGCCGGCCAGCCTGACGCCGCTGCTGGGCGAGGCGATCCGCCGCGTCTTCGAGAAGGGCGGCCTGCCCGAGGGGCTGGTGCGCGTCGTCCACGGCGGCGGCGCGGTCGGCGACGCGCTCGCCCGCTCCAGCGCCGGCAAGATCTTCTTCACCGGCTCGGTCGAGGTCGGCCGCAAGGTCGGCGAGGTCTGCGCGCAGCGGCTGAAGGGGTCGGTGCTGGAGCTGGGCGGCAAGGACCCGATGATCGTCTGCGCCGACGCCGACCTCGACAACGCGATCTCGGGCGCGGTCTGGGGCGGCTTCGCCAACGCCGGCCAGACCTGCTCGGGGATCGAGCGCGTCTACGTGATGCGCGAGGTCGCCGACCGCTTCGTCGAGGGCGTCGCCCGCGAGGCGCAGAAGCTGCGGCTCGGCAACCCGCTCGAGTGGGAGACCGAGATCGGCCCGATGACCTCCGAGGGCCAGTACGAGATCGTCGTCGACCTGATCGATGACGCGATCGCCTCCGGGGCGACCAAGCTCTGCGGCGGCCCGGCCGAGGTCGCCGGCCTGAGCGGCAAGTTCGTCGCCCCCACCGTGCTGACCGGCGTGACGCACGAGATGCGGATCATGAAGGAGGAGATCTTCGGCCCGGTGCTGCCGATCGTCCTCGTCGACTCCGAGCAGGAGGCGATCGACCTCGCCAACGACTCCGAGTTCGGCCTCGGCGCCTCGGTCTGGACCAAGGACCGCCAGAAGGGGGCGCGGATCGCGCGGCGGATCGAGTCGGGCATGGTCTGGGTCAACGACCACTCCTTCAGCCACGGCGCCTGCCAGTGCGCCTGGGGCGGGGTGAAGGACTCCGGCGTCGGCCGCTCGCACTCCAAATTCGGCTTCTACGAGTGCGTCAACGTCAAGATGAACGCCTGGGAGCCGGGCCTCGCCCGCGACTTCTGGTGGCACCCCTACGACCAGACCCTGGGCGAAGCGGTGCGCGCTTCGGCGAGGCTGCTCTACGGCAAGGGCGCGACGCGGACGCGGGCCCTGCGCGAGGGCGCCGGCCCGCTGCTCAAGGTGGGCGCGCGCACCCTGCGCAAGCGCCGCTGACCGTCGCGATTCCCGAGTTCACCCCACTCTGGTGGGGTCAAGTCGGTAATCAACGATCGCTTAGGGAGAATCCCAGCCCATGAATGCAATCGAGCTGCGCGGCCTGCGCCGCGAGTATGGCGAGCGTGCGGCGCTGCGAGACGTCGGCCTCCGCCTGGAGGCGGGGGAATCGCTGGCGGTGCTGGGACCGAACGGTGCGGGTAAGACGACCTTACTTCGCGTCCTCGCCACGCTGCTGCGGCCGAGCGGCGGCGAGGCGCGAGTGCTGGGCGCGCGGCTGCCGGATGAGGCGTGGAAGGTGCGGGGGCGGATCGGCTTCCTCAGCCATGAGCCACTCCTCTATCGCGATCTCAACGGACGCGAGAATTTGCGCTTCCATGCCCGCCTGCACGGGATCGAACGCGGGGCGATCGAGGAGCGGATCTCCTTCCTCCTCGCCGCCGTCGGCATGGAGCGGCGGGCAGACGACCGGGTCGCCGAGCTTTCGGCCGGGATGCGACAGAGACTCGCAATCTGCCGCTGCGTCCTGCACGAGCCCGAGCTGCTCCTGCTCGACGAGCCCGACTCCCACCTCGACGCTCCGGGGCGCGAGCTGGCTCGTGAGCTGCTCGGGCCCGGCGAGGGCCGCACCCGCGTCGTCGTCACCCACGACCCCGAGCGCTTCCTGCCAGAGGCCGACAAGGTGCTGCGGCTGGCAGTCGACGGCAGCGCCGAGCTGACCGAGGCGGCGCTGCGATGACCGCCGAAGCAGGGCCTCCCGCAACTCCTGTCGTCCCCTCGACGGTCGCCTTCCGGGCGATCCTCGGCAAGGACCTGCGCGCCGAGCTGCGCACCCTGCAGTCGCTGCCGGCGATGGCGCTCTTCGCCGTCACCACCTTCGTCATCTTCCGCTTCGGCCTCGACCGCACCAGCCTCTCCGGCGACCTCGCCGCCGGGGTGCTCTGGGCGACGCTGCTCTTCGCCGCGATCCTCGGCATCAACCGCCTCTTCGTCGCCGAGCGCGAGGAGGGTGGCTTCGACGCGATCCGCCTCGCGCCGATCGACCGTACGGCGCTCTTCGCCGCCAAGGCCGCGGCGCTGCTCGCCTACCTGGTCGTGCTGGAGTTGGTCGTCGTCCCAGTCTTCGCGATCTTCTTCCTCGACTCGGCCGCGGCCCTGGCACCGCTTGCCCTCGTCCTCCTGCTCGCCGACCTCGGCCTCGCCGCGACCGGCACCCTGATCTCCTCGATGGCGGTCAACTCGCGCGCCCGCGACCTGCTCGCGCCGCTGGTCCTGCTGCCGCTCGCGGTGCCGCTCTCGATCGCCGCCACCGGCGCGATCGAGCCGCTGCTCGCTCTGGGCGGTCCCGGTTACCACCGCTTCGGCACCTGGCTGGCGGTCCTCGGCCTATACGATTTGGTCTTCCTCCTCGTCGGATACGCGGTGTTCGACTTCCTGCTGGAGGACTGAGGCGCCACCGCCGCCGACCCCGCCCAACCCATGTACGGCAAAGGCCTGAGACCCCTCTCGATCGCGACCGTCGCGGCGCTCGTCGTCTCGCTCTCGCTGGTCTTCTTCTATGCCCCGCTCGACGCCGACCAGGGCTTCATCCAGAAGATCTTCTACCTGCACGTACCTTTGGCGATCACGGCTTTGATCGGGTTTGTGATTGGAGGGGTGTTCGCGATCCTCCACCTGCGCAGCGGCGATTCGCGCTGGGACGCCTACTCCTACGTCTCGATCCACATGTCGGTGATCTTCGGCGTCGCCGTGCTGATCACCGGCTCGATCTGGGCCAAGGCGTCGTGGGGACATTGGTGGGTCTGGGACGAGCCGACCCTGGTCAGCTTTCTGATCGTCTTCCTGATGTACGCGACGTACTACCCGTTCCGCTACGCGATCGAGGACCGCGAGCGCCAGGCCCGCTACGCCTCCGTCTTCGCGATCACGACGGGCGCCTTCGTGCCGCTCAACTTCATCGCGGTGCGGATGGCGCAGAGCCTCGTCCACCCGCGCGTCTTCGCGACGACCAACGGCGGCCTGCCCGGCTCGATGATGCTGACCTTCCTCGTCAGCCTGCTGGCGATGGGCCTGCTCTGGGTGACCCTGGTCAAGTTCGAGCTGACCGCGAAGAGCGCCTCGGGCCAGATCAAGCGACTGCGGCGCGCGCTCGACGCGCCGCCGTCAGGCTCGACGCCCCGCGTCGCGCCGGAGGTGAGCTGATGCTCTCCCTGCTGCCGATCGCGACCCCCGCTCTGCCCCTCGACGAGGCCGGCAGGTACGTCGCCGGCGCCTACGTCGTCTTCCTCGCCCTGATCGTCATCTACGTCGCGATCATGGCGGCCAAACTGCAGCGGATCGAGCGGGAGCTGCGCGAGCTGGCCGGGTTCGTCGAGCATCGCGCCAATGGCGACGGCCGAGCCGCGCCGGAGAAGGAGAGGGCGACCTCCGATGTCTGAGCTGTTGGCCCTCGGCGTCTCGCACAAGACGGCGCCGCTCGACCTCCGCGAGCGGCTCTCGCTGACCGAGGGCCGCGCGGTCGGCGCCCTGCACGAGCTGACCGCGGTCGAGGGAATCCACGAGGCGGCGGCGATCTCGACCTGCAACCGCACCGAGCTGTACCTGATCGTCTCCGACCCGGTCGAAGCCGAGTCGACGGCGCTCGGGGTGCTCACCCGGCAGGCGGAGATCCGTCCCACCGAGCTGCTCGGCCACCTCTACTCGCTGCGCTCGGCCGAGGCCGCCCACCACCTCTTCCGCGTCACCGCGGGGCTCGACTCGATGATCGTCGGCGAGGCGGAGATCCAGGGCCAGGTCAAACGCGCCTACGAGCTGGCCCTGGTCGAGGGCGCCACCGGGCCGGTCCTCAACCGCCTCTTCCGCGGCGCGCTCGCCGCCGGCGGCCGCGTCCGCGAGGAGACCGCGATCGGAGAGAAGGGCGTCTCGATCCCCTCGGTCGCGGTCGAGCTGGCGCGGCGCACGCTCGGCGACCTCGGCGAGCGGCGCGTGCTGGTGATCGGCGCCGGTGAGACCGCCGAGCTGGTCGCCAAGGCGCTGGTCGCCCGCGGCGCCGAGAGCGTCTTCGTCGCCAACCGTCACTACGACCGGGCGATCGGCCTCGCCCAGCGCTTCCACGGCGAGGCGGTGCGCTTCGAGGAGCTGCCCGAGCAGCTGCAGGCCGCTGACATCGTCGTCTCGGCGACCAACTCGCCGCATCACATCGTCGAGCGCGACGGCCTCGCCCAGGTGATGGAGACACGCTCGGGGCGGCCGCTGCTGATCGTGGACATCGCCGTGCCGCGCGACATCGAACCCGAGTGCCGCGAGGTGCCCGGCGTCAGCCTGCACGACATCGACGACGTGCAGCAGATCGTCGAGCGCAACGCCGGCGACCGCGAGGGCGAGGCGCGGCGGGCCGAGCCGATCCTCGCCGCCGAGCTCGACCGTTTCGAGCGCTGGCTCGCCTCGCTCGAGGTGGTGCCGACGATCGCCTCCATGCGCGAGCGCGCCGAGGAGGTCGTCGACCGGGTGCTGGCCGAGAACGAAGGACGCTGGGAGAGCCTCGGTGAGGCTGACCGCGAGCGGCTGAACGCGATGGCGAAGGCGATCGCCTCGCGCCTGCTGCACGAGCCGACCCTGCGGATGAAGCGCTCCGCCGGCAGCGACGAGGCCTACCTCTACGTGAGCGCGCTGCGCGAGCTGTTCGGGCTGGACACGGAGACCGAGCCGGAGAGTGAGGCGGGCGCTGATGTGACGGATATCTCGAAGCGCAGGGCGGGTCCGGGCAGGGGTTCCACTTAACTTTTTTTGAAGACAGTTATTGGCTGTCCGCTATCGCCACCGCAAAAAAAGTACAAGACGTTCCACCCCTACCCGGACCCGCCTGATGATTCGGATTGCCACTCGGAACAGTGCACTCGCCAAAGCCCAGGCGGGTCAGGTCGCCGCGTTGTTGGGGGAAGCTGAGTTGGTGGAGGTGTCGTCCGACGGCGAGATGGGTGACAAGGGGCGGTTTGTGCGGGGAGTTGAGCGGGCGCTTCTTGAGGGAGAAGCGGATATCGGGGTGCACTCGGCGAAGGACGTGCCGGCGGAGATGCCTGAGGGGCTGGTCATCGCCGCGGTGCCGAAACGAGAGGATCCGAGCGACGTGTGGATCGGAGACCTGGCGCCTTTGTCGGACATATCGCAACAAAAGCGCCAGGAGCCATCGCTGGCGGACGTGCCCGGGGGGGCGCGGGTCGGGACCGCAAGCCTGCGCCGAAAAGCGCAGCTGCTGGCGGCGCGGCCAGACCTGCAGGTGAGCGAGCTGCACGGCAACGTCGATACGCGTCTGCGCAAGTTGAGCGAGGGAGAGCTCGATGCGATCGTCCTGGCTGCGGCGGGGCTGAAGCGGCTGGGTAGGGAGAGTGAGGCGTCGTTCGCTCTCCCGGCCGAAGCGATGATCCCGGCCGCGGGTCAGGGCGCGCTCCTCCTGCAGGCGCGTGGGGACGACGCCGACGCGATCGAGGCCGCGGCGGCGGTCGGCGACGAGATCGCGCTGCGTGAGCTGACGGCGGAGCGGGCCGTCGTCGCGCTGCTCGACGCCACGTGCTCGACGCCGATCGGCGTCCACGCGCGGGTGACCGACGCTTCCGCTGTGGAGACGACAGGGGGCACCGGCACTCTTTCCCTCGACGCCTTCGTCGGCCTGCCCGACGGCAGCGAGTGGATCCGCGACCGGGTGGAGGGCGAGGCGGAGAAGCCGGCGGCGGCGGGAGCGATGCTCGCCGAGCGCCTGCTCAGCGCCGGCGCCCGCGACATCCTCGACCGGGCAGAGGCAGTCGCGTGAGCGCATCCGACTTTCACCCCACCCTGGTGTGGTCAATGTCGGATGCGCGGTCAGGGAATCGAGCGTGAGCGCGCGGGCGGGCGTTGTGTACCTGGTCGGGGCCGGCCCAGGGGATCCGGGCCTGATGACGACGCGCTCGCTGGAGCTGATCGCCTCGGCCGACGCGATCTTCCACGACCGCCTGATCCCGCCCGGCGCCCTCGACGGCGCCCGTGAAGACGCCGAGATCACCTACGTCGGCAAGGCTCCCGCCGTCGATGGGCCGAAAACGGGACCAATCGGCCCGTTTTCGGCCCATCGATCCTCCGTCTCCCAGGGAGAGATTCATGAGCGCCTGATCGAGGCCGCGCGCGAAGGTAAGAGCGTCGTGCGGCTCAAGGGGGGTGATCCGTTCGTATTCGGGCGGGGCGGCGAGGAGGGAGAGGCGTTGCGCGCCGCCGGGGTCGAGTTCGAGGTCGTCCCCGGCGTCACCGCCGGCGTCGCCGCGAGCGCCTACGCCGGCATCCCCGTCACCCACCGCGACGACGCCTCCGCGGTCGCCTTCGTCACCGGGCACGAGGACCCGGAGAAGGCCGAGATCGCCCTCGACTGGGAGGCGCTGGCGCGCTTCCCCGGCACCCTCGTCTTCTACATGGGCGTCACGCGGCTGGCTGAGAACGCGGCAGCGCTGATCGGGGCGGGGCGTGATGCGGACGAGCCCGCGGCGGCGATCGAGCGGGGGACGATGGACGGGCAGCGCACCGTGGTCGCGACGCTGGGGACGCTGGCCGAGGCGGTCGCGCGCGAGGGGATCGGCGCGCCGGCGCTGATCGTCGTCGGGCCGGTGGTCGAGCGGCACGAGACGCTGGCCTGGCTGGAGCGCCGGCCGCTGCACGGCAAGCGGGTCGTGGTGACCCGAGCGCGAGCACAGGCCGGCGGCCTGGCCGCGACGCTGCGGGGACTCGGCGCCGAGGTGGTCGAGCTGCCGGCGATCCGGATCGAGCCGCGAATCGAGAGCGAGGAGGTGCGGGATGCAGTCGAAGGGGTCCGCGACGGCAAGTACTCGCTGGTCTGCGTGACGAGCCCGAACGGGGCGCATCTGTTGTTCGAGGCGCTGGGAATTGCCGGGCTTGACGCGCGGGCGCTGGGTGAAGGGACGAAAAAGAAGCAGGTAGGGGAGAGGGGAACCGCCGCCGCGGCCGAGTCCGATACGCAGGGGGCTGGTCTGACCGCAGTCCCGCAGGCGGGGCCGATCGTCGCCGCGATCGGTCCGGGAACCGCCGGAGCCCTCGCGGAGCACGGGATCGCGGCTGACGTCGTCCCCGAGCGATTCGTCGCCGAGGCTCTGGTCGAGGCATTGGCGGATGTCGAGGTCGAGGGCCGCAGGGTCCTCGTCGCTCGCGCCGCCGAGGCGCGCGACGTCCTCCCCGACGCCCTGCGCGAGCGGGGCGCCGAGGTCGACGTCGTCGCCCTCTACGAAACCGTGCGGGAGACGCCGTGTGCCGAGGCGATCGAGGCCGCGCAGAGCGCCGATTACGTCACTTTCACCTCCTCCTCGACCGTGCGCAACCTGACCGAGGCCCTCGGCGACCGCTTTCCCAGCGAGGCCCGCGTGGTTTCGATCGGTCCGATCACCAGCGAGGCAGCGCGCGAGGCCGGCCTCGACGTCCACGTAGAGGCAGAGCGCCACGACGTCGACGGCTTGGTCGCCGCAGTTCTTGCCGATTCCGCCGAATGATGGATCTTTGTCTCCCTTATAGGGGGTACAAAGATCCATGATGCGGGGGGTGAGAGCTTTCGGGGCGCTGCATCGGCACTTCCGGATTACTGACTCGACCAACGCCCGCGCTCGTGAGCTGGCCGGGGCCGGGGCACCGGGCGGGACGGTCGTCACCGCTGACGAGCAGACCGCGGGGCGCGGTCGCCAGGGCCGCGGCTGGACGGCGCCCGCCGGCAAGGCCCTCCTCTACTCGGCGATCCTGCGCCCGCTCGACGAGCGCCATCTCCTCCTACCCCTCGCCGTCCCGCTCGCCGTTTGCGCGACTGCCGAGGAGTTGCAACCGGCGATCGAGTGCAAGATCAAGTGGCCCAATGACATCTGGATCGACGGTCGCAAGCTAGCCGGCGTCCTCATAGAGGCCAAGCCCCAAGACGGCTGGGCGGTGATCGGCGTAGGCCTCAACCTCTCGATCGCTCCAGACGAGTTTCCGCCAGACCTTCGTGAAACGGCGGTTTCACTCTTCGGCCTGAGCGCAGGGAGTCGAGGGGAGGTCTCGTCGGGTGCCTCGCGAAGCGGCCCCGGCAGGGTGACTCCAGCCGCGAAGCGGCACCGAATTTCACCGCCGAAGGCGGTGATGGGCAACCGACGAGACCTCCCCTCGACTCCCCGCACCGTGACCGCAGCTCTAAACCGCCACCTCACACGCTGGGCCGAGGCGGACCGCGATGCGACCCTCGCCGCCTGGCGCTCGCGCGACGCCCTGCGCGGCCGGGAGATCTCCTGGGACGGCGGCAGCGGCGTCGCCGAGGGGATCGAGGACTCGGGCGACCTAGTCGTCGTCGCCGGCGGCGACCGCGTCGTCCTCGGCGCCGGCGAGGTCCACCTCAGGCTCTGAGCCGTTCTCGCCGGGCTTCTCTTTCGCCCCGCGAGTCGCCGTTTTCGCCGGCTTGGCCCCGTTCTCGCCCTCCGCCTCCGGGGCGGCGCCTTTGCCCTTCTTGCGCTTACGCCGCCGCTTGCCCCCCTTGGGGAAGTTGCGCAGCAGCTCGCGCGCCGTCGCCGACGGTTTGCGGGCCATCCGCATCCGCGCGCCGCGCAGCACCTCCTCGCCTTCGGGCGTGTGCGAGACGGCGCCGGCGAGCAGCGCCACCGCCAGGCGGCGGTCCTGTTTGCGCGCCGCGTGCACCAAGCGGCGGGCGTTGCGCCCGTGCGCCCGGCCCGACGAGTTGACCAGCAGGCCGAGCAATCGCTTCGTCTCCGGCCAGCGCTGCACGGCGTACTCTTCGTGCACCTCGCGGGTGTAGGAGGCGAGCCGCCAGACCCAAGCCTGGGCCTGGTCGCGGCGGCCGATCCGTTTGTCGACCAGCGCCTGCAGCAGGGTCTTCGTCCCCGCCCGCTTGTCCTCGCGGCTCCAGGTGCCGACGATGTCGATCGCGTCGTCGAAGGCCTCGGCGTCGCGCAGGTCGGCGATCTCGGCCAGCGCCTTCAGCCGCAGCTGCGAGTTGCGGTTGCGCTGCACGCAGGTGAGCAGGAAGCGGCGGCGCAGCTCCTTGGTGCGGTCGTTCTGCAGCATCGAGCGGGCGCGGCGCCAGTTCTGCGGGTTGACCCGCGCCCCGGCCAGCGCCGCCCAGGCGTGCTGCTCCGGGTAGTCGAGGTTCTCGACCGCGATCCGCCAGAGCTCGCGTTCGAGCACCTGGGTGCGCCGTTCGGACTCCTGCGAGACCGGGACGATCCGCCGCTCGACCCGCACCCGGCGGCCGCGGCCGCGGCGCACCGGCCCGACCACGATCGCGCCGCCGCGGTAGACGTCGCGATCGAGCAGGCTGTGTAGGGTGACGATCGTCTCGTCATGGGTGGTAGCCGGGTGGACGAAGTCGATCACCAGGCCGGCCTCCTTGCCCGGCGCCCGCCGGGTGACGCGACCGACCCGCTGCTGGTAGACCCGCCGCGAGGCGGTCGGCGCCAGGTGCATGCAGATCGTCGCCCGGGGCGAGTTCCAGCCCTCGGCGAGCAGCATCGCGTTGCAGAGGACGTCGACCTCGCCCCGCTCGAAGGCGGCGAGGATCTCGACCAGTTCGCGCTTCGGCGTCTCGCCGGAGACGGCGCGGGCGACGATGCCCGCGTCCTGGAACGCTTTCGCCACGTTCTTCGCGTGCTGCACGCCGGCCGTGTAGAGGACGCCGGGCGTCTTCGAGAAGCGCGTCTTGTAGAGGTCGGCGATGGCGACGTTGAAGGGCTCCTGGTCGAGCAGCGCGGCCAGCTCCTCCTGGTCGAAGTCCTGGTCGACCTCGCCTTTGCGTAGCGGCACCTTGGCGATCGTCCGCACCCCGGGCCCGGGCGGGATGCGCATGCAGCGCAGCGGCGCGATCACCCCGCGCCGGGCCGCCTGGGCGAGGTCGAAGCGCGAGGTCTGGGTGGGGAAGAGGTCGGCGACGTGGCGGGCGATCAGCGCCCCGGTCGCGGTCATGCCGATGAAGACGGGGCCGGTCCAGGCGCGGATGCAGGCGCTGGTTTTCTCGCCCAGGGCGGTGTGCGCCTCGTCGCAGATCACGATCGAGTAGGCGTCGGAGACCTGCTTGTGGTTGCGCACGAACCACTGGTAAGTCTCGACCGTGACCGGGCCTTCGGCGTCGTCGCGGTCGCCCAGCAGCGGCGGCCGCAGGCGCTCCTTGTAGCCGCGGTCGGAGATCTCGCCGATGAACTGTTCGACCAGGTTGCGGCGGTGGGTGAGGATGAGGACGCCGCCGGTGCGGGAGGCGTCGATGAAGCCGACCGCGGCGACGGTCTTGCCGGCGCCGGTCGCGTGCTCGAACCAGAAGCGCCGCGCCGCGCCCGGGTCCTCCGCCGCCTCGGCGACCGTCTCCTCCTCGTCCTCGACGGGCCCTTCCTCCCAGTCCTGCGGCTCCTCGTCGGGGGCAAGCTCCTCCGGCTCCTCCTCCTCGTCCTCCCCGTCGCCGCCCGCACCGTCGCCCTGGTCGGGCTCGGCCGGGGCGACCACGGCCGGGGCGGAGCCGTTTTCAGCCGCGGTCTGCTGCTCGGACATCAGCTCGGTCAGGGTGCCGGAGAGGGCGTCGACCTGGTGCGGGTTGAGCTCCGCCCCGTCGCGCAGCTTCGGTGGCTCCTCGGCCAGCAGCCGCTCCAGCCCGAGCAGCAGCGAGAAGTCGCGCCGCCACTGGATCGAGGGCTCCTCGCGGCCTTCGTCCAGCTCCTTCAGGGCCGCGTCGAGGGCGCGGCGGCGCGCGGTGCCGGGGGCGAGCGCCTCGGGACCCTCGCGGTCGAGCAGCAGCGGCTCGCGGGCAAACTCAGCCGCCCGATCGATGTCGGCGCCTGAAGGAACTGCCGCCGGCGCGGCAACTTCGCTGGTCTTGGCCATGAAGGCTTGTGCGCTTTCGTTCCCGCGGCGACGCGGCGCGTGCCGGCGGGAAGACTTTGGTGAGGATGCCGGGAGTCGGTTTCTCCCTCTCCCGACGATCTCAAGCGGTTCGGATACAGCGAACCAGACCCGCTTATTGTAAACGACGAATTGAGACTAGTGCACCTGACTACCTGGCTCGCGGTGGGAGCGGCTGTGACGCTGGCGGTGAGCGGCGCCGGCTGCGGCTCCTCCCAGGCCGGTGACTACGGCGGCAAGCACCCCGACTACGCCAGCGCTCTGGCCGGATCGCCCGCCCGGCTGGCGGCGCTGCACCGGCAGGCGAACCGGCTGCTGCCGGGAGGCAAGGACGCCTACGAGGGCAGGATCGCGGCCCTGCGCGGCTACCCGGCGGTGGTCAACGTCTGGGCCTCCTGGTGCGGTCCCTGCCGCTTCGAGTTCCCCCACTTCCAGCAGGCTGCCGCCGATTACGGCAAGCGGGTGGCCTTCCTCGGTGTCGACAGCCAGGACTCCGACGACGCCGCGGGCACCTTCCTCGAAGAGGCGCCGGTCCCCTACCCCAGCTACACCGATCCGGACAAAGACATCGCCGACTCGCTCGGCGCCACCCTCGGCCTCCCCGACACCGCCTTCTACGACCGCGGCGGCAAGCTCGTCTACCTGAAGCAGGGGCCGTACGACGACCTGGCCGAGCTGCGCGCCGACATCCAGCGCTACGCCCTCGGCGGCGTCGGCACCGAAAGCGGATAATCGGTCCATGGACCTTTTCGTCGTCATCGCGCTGATCGGGGTGGGGTTGCTGCTGGCGGAGCTGCTGCTCTCGACCGGCGGCGTGCTGGCGGCGCTCGGCGCGGCCGGCCTGATCGCCGGCGGCGTCCTCGCGCTCACCGCCGACGCCGATTCCAGCGCCAGCGACTGGGCGGGCCCGGCGCTGATCACGCTCGGCCTGCTCTCGATCGTCAGCTTCTACTTCGTCACCCGCAAGGTGCTGGCGGCCCACCGCGACCAGCCTGTGCGCGGCGGGCACGAGGAGCTGATCGGCGCCAGCGCCGAGGTCCGCACGCCGCCCGACCCGGAGGGGCAGGTGGCGATCGCCGGCGCGATCTGGCACGCCCGCCAGATCGGCGACGGTGCGCGGCTGCGGCCGGGGGATAGAGTCACGGTCGAGGCGGTCGAAGGCCTCACCCTGGTGGTCAAAGCGGAGAAAGGAGCAGGCTGATGGCTGCAGCGCTTGTGGTGCTTGCCGTGGTGGTGATCTTCGTGGCGATCCTGCTGGGCTCCGCGGTGCGGGTCCTGCGCGAGTACGAGCGGGGCGTGATCTTCCGCCTCGGTCGCCTGATCGCACAGAAGGGGCCCGGGCTGATCCTGCTGATCCCGCTGGTCGACCGCATGGTCAAGGTCGACCTGCGCACGGTGACGCTCAACATCCCGCCGCAGGAGGTGATCACCCGCGACAACGTCCCCGCCGGGGTCAACGCCGTCGCCTACTTCCGCGTGATCGACTCGCAGAAAGCGATCGTCGAGGTCGAAAACTACCTGCTCGCCACCTCGCAGATCTCGCAGACGGCGCTGCGCTCGGTGCTCGGCAAGGCCGAGTTCGACCAGCTGCTCTCCGAGCGCGAGCGGCTCAACGAGGAGCTGCAGAAGATCATCGACGAGTCGACCGAGCCCTGGGGGGTGAAGGTGACCGCGGTCGAGATCAAGGACGTCGAGATCCCCGAACAGATGCAGCGGGCGATCGCGCGGCAGGCCGAGGCCGAGCGCGAGCGGCGGGCCAAGATCATCAACTCCGAGGGTGAGTACCAGGCGGCGCAGAAGCTCACCGACGCCGCCGACATCATCAGCACGAACCCGGCATCGCTGCAGCTGCGCTACCTGCAGACGCTGCTCGAAATCGGCACCAACCAGAACACGACGGTGGTCTTCCCCCTGCCGATGGACGTCTTTGCTCCATTCATTGAGGCTCGGGATCGAGATAATCGCGGCCCGGATAAGGCCGAGTGACCGGCGCGATACGGCCCCTCCCCCGCCGCCCCCGTAGCGCTGCTACGAGGGCGGCGTCTCGTGACCGCCTCGCTTGGTCATCGACCTTCCCGGTCTCGCGCTGATCTCGATCCCGAGCCTCGTCAACTTTGAACGTCCCCGAAATCCGTATAGATCAATTGACCGGGCTGCGCACGATCCTCGCCCCCGGGCGGGCCGACCGGCCGCACGGGTTCGAGCGGGCGGACGGCGAGGAGAAGGGGGCGGAGGGCTGTCCGTTCTGCGAGGGGCGCGAGGAGAAGACGCCGCCCGAGGTCTTCGCGGTCCGGCCCGGCGGCGGAGAGGCTGACTCGCCGGGCTGGACGAGCCGCGTCGTGCCCAACCTCTACCCGGCGCTGGGCGAGGGAGGGGACGAGGAGCGGCGCGACAGCGCCCCCGAGCTCTTCGCCTCGCGCCCGGCGGTCGGCGCGCACGAGGTGATCGTCAACGCGCCCGAGCACGTCACCGCGATGGCCGAGCTGAGCGAGGAGCGCTTCCTCGGCGCGGTCGCCACCTGGCGCGAGCGGATGCGCACCCACGGCGACTCCGCCTACGTCCAGCTCGTCGTCAACGAGGGGGCGGGTGCGGGTGCCTCGCTCCCCCACACCCACGCCCAGCTCTACGCGCTCCCCTTCGTCCCGGCCGCGCTGGCGCGCGAGCGCGAGCGGGCGGGCGCCTACGGCGAACGCCACGCCGGCGCCGGCCTGCTCAGCGACATCCTGGTCGAGGAGGTGCGGCGCAAGGAGCGGCTGGTGGCGATCGACGACGAGGCGGCGCTGATCTGCCCCTGGGCCTCGCGCTCGCCCTACGAGCTGCGGGTCGTGCCGCGGCGGGCAGCGCCCCGCTTCGAGGACGACGGCGTCGGGGCGGCGATGCTGCGCACGGCGATGCGACTCCTCGCCGAGCGCTTCGACGGGCCGCCCGAGCTCAACCTCTGGGTCGTCACCTCGCCCGGCGGCGCCGAGCCCTTCCACTGGCACATCGACATCGCCCCGCGGCTGACGATCAAGGCCGGGCTGGAGCTGGGCGCGGGGGTCGACATCAACATCTACCCCCCTGAGCGCGCCGCGGCCGACCTGCGGGAGCTGCTGTGACGCGCATGACACTGCGCATCTCTGCGTCCTCGGTCGCTCGCGTGCAGAGCACGCCACGCTCCCTGCGTCCTTGATCTGCTTGGTCATGCGCGTCACAGCAACCGTAGGATCATCCGCGTGACCCCCAACCCGCGGCCGATCCCTCGCTTCATCGCCGACTCGACCCAGGAGGGGATCCCGCACGGGCGCTTCGCCGAGCGGCTCACGGGCGAGTTCCGCGCTGCCTGCAACGGAATCCGGGACCTGCCGGACGGAATCGCGATCCCGGAGCAGGTCGAGTGGTTCCCGGAGCGGGCCTGGGGCGGGCGCGTCTGGGTGCCGGCGACCGCCCGGGCGGAGAGCGAGGAGGGCACGCTGGAGCTGTTCGGCCACGTCTCCTACGTCCAGCAGGAGGAGGGAGAGCCGGCCGACTTCCGCACGACGGCGGACTTCACCGACGTCCTCGCCGAGGACAACCCGGCCTGGCAGATCGACCTCAACGACGAGGTGATCGGGCGCTGGCGCGGCGAGAACGGCCGCGCCGGCGCCGTCACGCTTGTCTGGGGACGGCCGCTGGTCCGCGGCGCCGGCGCCGTCACGGCCGAGCTCGACCTGGAGACCGTCGATCAGGAAGTCGTCTCCAGCGAACGCTTCACCCTGATCGCCCTCGACGCCCTCGAGGGCTACGGCGACGACGTCTTCCTCCAGGTCAAGCTCTGGAGCCGCCGCGCCCAGGAGCTGGCAACCGAGAGCCTCTACACCTGAGGCGCTGTACATTCGAGCCGATGGTGGACAGGTCGCTGGACAACCTTCCGGGGGCAGAGATCGTTCTGCCGGGACTCGCCGACCTGAAAGCCGGGCGAAAGACCGTCAACGCGAGTGCGGTCCAGAGCGCCGCGCCCAGGCTGCGGAGGGCGGGGCTCGACGTGCCGAGTGCGAGTGAAGACGTCCCGGCGGCCCACGCCTTGTATCGGCAGTTGAGCGAGGAGCTGGGCGACGCGGCCCACTCCCGCTACAACGCGATCCTCTCCCGCGTCGTCAGCTTCGCCGGAGCGGCCGAGCGTGCGCAACGAGGCTGACGCCGAGCGGATCAAGCGCCTGGCCCGTGAGCTGGGGCGGGTCGTCCCCCCCGGCACGCGCATGTACCTGACCGGCGGGGCGACCGCGGTGCTGGAAGGCTGGCGTGATTCGACCGTCGATATCGACGTCCGCTTCGAGCCCGACTCGGACGCCGCGCTGGAACGCGTCCGCGACCTGAAGGAGGAGCTGGCGCTCAACGTCGAGCTGGCCTCACCGCTCGACTTCCTCCCTCCGCTCCCCGACTGGCAGGCGCGCTCGCGCTTCCGTCTGCGGGAGGGCAACTTGGAGGTCTTTGATTTCGACCCGTATTCGCAGGCGCTGTCGAAGCTGCAGCGGGGGTTCAACCTCGACCTGTCCGACGTCCAAAACATGGTCGAGTCAGACCAGGTCGAACCGACCAAGCTGCGGGAGCTCTTCGAAGCGATCGAGAGCGAGCTCTACCGCTTCCCGGCAGTCGATTCGGCAACCCTGAGGGCTGCCGTCGAATCCTTTACCGGCTCATCCTGATCGAGTTCGCGGCACTGCGACCCCGGAAGGGAAGGGGAAATTGGCGCTTCGACCGGCGGCTTTCTAGAATGTAGTTGTCTACATAACTTAAGTACCATCTGATCATGTGCTCCCGTGTCGCAGATGTTTTGGCTAAGAAGGCTGCCGGCGATTTTGCTCGTGGCAAAGAAGCTCGCCTCTTGTCCGGACATAGACGATCAGGTGATCGGTTTTCATCTGCAGCAGGCTTTGGAGAAGTCCCTCAAGGCCGTCCTGGCCCTGAGGGACGTGGACTTTCCGATGATGGCGCACGACCTCGACCTCCTTCTGACCCTCGCCGCCCAAAGCCGAATTGGGCTACCGACCAAGTTGACCGACACGGGCTGGCTAAGCCCGTGGACCACCACGTACGAACACGGCGAAGCCTCGCCGGGCACGTTGGATCGCCGGCACGCGATCGAGATTGGAGAGATTGCAGTCAGCTGGTGCCGAAACTTGATCGCCCAAGCGCCATCGAGCCCTGCGTCGATCAGACCAGCAACAAGCCCACCTCCCGCACCCCCATCAGTTCCTGGTTTGGGTCGCCCGGAGACGAGGGGTTCGAGCTGGCCCCGCTCTTGATCTTCTCCGCTCCGCTACCGTTTTGCTTGATGGCTTCAAGCTTGCAAGCAGACATCTCGTCGTCTAACCCAGCCGCCCGAGCGGAGGCGATCCGTCTGCGGCGGCTGCGCAAGGACGCGGAGCGCCCGATGAGTGTGAACCTGGCTGAGGGCATCGCTCTCAGCCATCAGCTGATGCAGTTCACTGGCGCTGCTCGCCGCAATTGACCGAGCCTGCCTTCGACCAACTTCTCCGCCGACTCTCCGAGGCAGGTGTCGAGTTCGTTCTGGTGGGTGGCCTTGCGGTAAACGCCTGGGGGGTCGTCCGAGGGACGAAGGATGTGGACATCGTGGTTGCGCCGGGTCCCGAGAATCTCAAGCGACTCGCGGAGGTCGCTGTTAAAGCTCATGGCCATATCCAGAAAGGAGAGGCGTTTCTCAGTACTCCGTTCTCGATTGCGGCCGAGGTCGCGACCGGAGAGCGAGTCGCGATCGAGACTGCGCTTGGCCTCTTGGATGTCGTCCAGGGACTCGACGGAGTCCCGCCATATGCGGACCTGCGCAAATCCGCTGTCGACACCGAAATCCTCGGCGTCAAAGTAGCCGTTTGCTCGATTGACGCCCTGAGAAAGATGAAGCGAGCCGCCGGGCGTCCTCGCGATCACGTTGACCTAGAAGATCTCGATGCGACGGGCAATTAGCTTCTACGATGAGCAGTCCGGCCCCGATAGCTCAGCTGGATAGAGCGACTCCCTCCTAAGCGACTGGAGGAAGTCCGGGCTCTTGGCTCTGGAGCTAGGAATGCGCCACGTAGGACACGGTCGAACCTGCTTCGATTACGCACGATTGATCTCGATTTGGGCAGCAGCTACCGTCCGCTGCCCAATGTAACGTTCCGTCCGATGCACTCGCTTGCATCGCTATGGTCAGTAGAGGAACATGGCGAAGTCGCCGGAATGAGGAACTGATGGCAGCTCAAGACCAGGAAAGCTTTCGCCGCGCTCAGGCCAAGCTGGACCCGAAAGAGGATCTAGCCCCATACATGGGTAAATGGGTTGCCCTACGCAACGGCAAGGTCGTTGCCAGCGACCTGAGCGCAAAGGGGCTACGGAGCCAGCCAAAGGTCAGACCTACGGACGCGATCATTCCTGTTCCTCGCTCCCGCGCCGGCTACTTCGTCGCTTGAGCCGGTGGAAGGCCCTGGGCTCTCCGCTCCATATCGACCGGGACCGGATGGCCAGTTTCGGCCGTATCTCCTGCTTACGCTGATCGGACTCAAGCCCGACCAGGAAGTCGAAATCGTCGGCCTGGTCGACACAGGCGCGGACAGATCCGTGCTTCCGATCGACTACGCAGAGGAACTCGGCTACACCGTGGACGATCTCGCCCCCGTGGACGTCAGTCAGGTGGAGGGCACAGCGTCCGCCTGGGTGGCCAAGAAGCCATGCGAGGCGTTCGTCGACGGCCTCCCAGAGATCAAGTTCAAAATCGAACCGCTCTTTGTCGCCAGCCTCAACGCCCTTTGGGGCCGCACCGATTTGATGATGGCCTTCACGATCGCGGTCTCGGAGAAGAGTCGCGAGCTAACTCTGCAGCCGAGCTGAGATCCAGTCTTACGATTGAGTCCCCGGCGTGGATAGTCTCAGCTGGATAGAGTGACCCCCTCCTGAGCGACGCGGAGGGTTTGAGTTCGGCTCAGCGGAGTGGAATGCGGAACTCGGTACAAAGTTTGTCGAATCCGCTTCGATTACGCACGAGTCGGTCGCCCTGGGCAGGGGAGTAAGCCTTGCTACCCAAAGCCCTAGCTCGGCTACGCTTGTTGTCTGCGCCTCCGACGCTCTGCGAGCTGAGACTTCGCGTCGCTCAAGGCACGCATAAGAGTTGCGCGCTGCTCTGCATGCCATGCCGTAAGTCCGACTAGCTGAATGCTTCCCGCGATCGCCCATATCGAAAAGCCAGTTGCTATCCCGAGGCCAGCAATTTCACCGGCCTTGGGTAATGCGGGCCATGCAAGAGCGACTAAAAGACCAGCGATCGTCGATAGACCTGCAAGTACGGCGACGACCTCATAGGGGAACGTCGCATCGCGCACGCTATTTCGGTCTGACGCCGCTTCTAGGACCTGTCGATAGGAATCGTCGAAGAAGGTTGCAAAGATCGCTAGGGCAGCAAGAACGACTGCGGCTAACGCAACGCCAACCGCTGCCTCCGCCAAGAGAATCGTCACTGCCTCTTTAGCGATTGGCTCAGAGAATCCGACCGCAGCCCCAGCGCTTGCACCAGCTATGACTCCAACCACCGCATCGGGTGCTAAGAAGACGGGACGACCTCGGGCCGCCAGAAATCTCCAGCGCCCCGTTGGCGAATGGGTCGTCATCTCCTGAGGGCTCATACTGCGTCCTAATCTTCCTCCTCATGGTCCTCGCCTGACGAGTGGCTTTCTAGCTCGTTGCGGAGGCCGCCATGAGATGCCTCGCGGGTTGCCGGATCTGCTCCAATCGTACGCTCCGGTACGACCTCCTCGTCAGATTTCCATGAAACCTCGGGTTCCCCAGGTCTCTCGCCAACGGCCTTGAAGGTCCCGTAGTTGCGCGTAGCATGATCAATCGCTTGCTTCACGATCTCGTCATCGAGGTCCAAGCCCTGAAGGTCGTCGTCGGATGCCTTAAGCACCAAATTCGCGACGCGGGCGTTGGCTCCCTCGATGATCTGCTTGACCCTCTCCCGATCTTTGTAATTTGGATTAGGTCGCTCCAAGTGGAAGCGTAATTCCGTCACCCGATCTACCGAGGTCGCCCAGTCCGGCCAAGGAACTGCTTTCGTCTCCTGCTCAACTCGCCACCTCGTGTAGTCAGAAACCTCGTTCATCAAGGCTTGGAGAGCCCCGGTAAACGACGTCGGGCGAATCGTTCCCGGCCGACGCTGAAATGCCAACTCTCCCGTTCCTACTCGTAGTGCAAAGGGAGACGTAGTCCCAGCTGGAAACTGAGCCTCTTCAAAGTCCTTCTTCTGTTCATTCCACAGCTCAGTGGTTCCAGCACCCTGGAAACCGATCCGGCCGAACAGGTAGCCGTCTTCCTCCTCGAATTGGCCCATGAGCCAAAGCCGTTCGTAGCGCGAGGCTGAAGTGCCGGGCACGATCGCGTCTCGCAGCGCGTCGGCTAGATTCGCGGGAGGCAACGTCACGGCAACGACCCGAGCGAACTGAACTCGCGCCTCAGCCGATCTAAGCTTGCTTACGGGCTCGTCAGGGGCAACCTGCATCCGCGCAGCCTAGTTTGTCTTTCGGCGTGCTGCGCCGAATTTGAATTATCTAAGATAAACGCGTAATTACCTAGTTGCAGCTACATGCTTGGAGTCTCAAGTCGATCAGCGAGCCTCGCTAGATCCGCCATTTGGGTATTAAGGCCGACAGCGATCGCCTTTGCAGTTGCCCAAGTCGGGTTGGAGTGGCCGCGTTCGATCGTTGAGAGGTGGCTGACGGTGACGCCGGCGGCGTGGGCTAGAGCTTCCTGGGTCATGCTGCGCTCGGTGCGCAATTGGCGGATTGCTTTGCCGAGGGCCGGCTGGGCTTGGTCGGAGCGACGCATTCGCTGGCACCGTCTCAAACGCGAGCGTCTTAGGCCATCCGACATAGCACTTGTGTTTTAACTGATGCTGCGCTAACCTCGCGGCTCGACCAAAAAGTGCCCCCGCGCTGCGCAAACAGCCGGGGGCGTGGCGCAGGAAAGGAGTGCTTTCCCATGCAAGACCAGCCTAGTGATGCGGGGCTCGATCTCGTCGCCCCGACCACCCGCGAGGACCTGCGCGACCAGGAGATCGTCCTCATCCATGTCCTCGCGGCTCATCCGACGCATCTGATCGTCCCGGAGCTTGTCCGCGAGATCACGGCGGGAGCCGTCGAGTTCGCGGAAGACGACCGGATGGAGAGGGCCGTCCGCGATCTGACCGGCCTGGGCCTGCTGCGCTGCCCACGAGGGATCGTCGTGCCGAACCAGGGCCGCCGTCCGCTTCAACGGGCTTCTGGCGGGCTGAAATGGCCTCCCAGGACTGCGGCGCGTATCTCGCAGCGAACTTGAAGCGCTGCCGGAGGGCGGCCGGTATCTCCCAGGAAGAGGTCGGCTTCCGCGCCGAACTTCACCGCACCGAGGTCGGACTGCTTGAGCGTGGCGCTCGCGTGTCGCGAATCGACACGCTGATCAAGCTGGCGACGGCGCTGGGGGTCGACGCGGGCGAGCTGCTGGCGGGGATCGTCTGGAACC
>Ga0075423_10001267_pt1 | contig 21925 bp, 19 predicted proteins | sample SoiMethybrSBSTD2_FD_80114 | JGI IMG/M metagenome (GOLD analysis project Ga0075423, IMG submission 80114) | Bulk soil microbial communities from a Populus tree surrounding site in Tennessee, USA - Soil MetaG P. TD hybrid SBSTD2 | ecosystem: Environmental > Terrestrial > Soil > Tree plantation... | reverse complement strand
GAACTTCCGCTCCTGGGCGCCCAGCGCGGCGATCCCCAGGACCATTCCGACAGCCATCCAGCGCTTCATAAGCTTTCGCTCCTCAAGGCGTATCCCGTTCCGAACCCTTATGGTATACGACGGAGCCCCGTCAATTACTTCGTTTTTATGATGTGCTTCACCGACGTCGCCAGTTCGAGCATCTCTTTCCGCAGGTCGGGATCGGGGATCTCGATCGCGAGGTCGGAGCTCTGCTGGAGGAACCACGACGGGAAATCCTCGTCCTGCTTCACGAAGTAGACCTCGTAGTTCTGCCGCTTCTTGAAGTCGTCCGGCACCCGCCGGACGATCCGCGCATTGATGTCCCCCCACTGTACGTCGGCCAGCAGGGTGTTGATCTTGAGGACGGCGAGCTTTCTCGCGACGTCGTCCCGGGGATCGGCCTTCACGCCCTCCTCCTCCTCCGCCTCGAACACGGGGACGAATTCCTTCCGCCGGAGCGAGTACCGGCAGACCGATTTTTCGACCCCCTCGATCTTCGGCCCCGGGCGCTCCACGCCGTCGGCCGCCTTGACCTCCTTGACGACCGCCTCCACCCGAAGGCGCAGCTCCTCCGCCTTCTTCTTCCCGAAGACGTCGCGGAGCATCCGGTCGTAGAGCCCGTTCCCGCCGACGTAGACGTCCAGGAACATCTCCTCGGAGACGTGGGTCTTGATGCGGTGGAGCACCGCCTTGTCCTTCACCTGGTTCATGAGCCACTGGCGCTCGTCCTTGAGCGCCGCGGCGTCGAACGCCTTGAACTTCTTTTCGAGGAGCGCCCGCATCGTGTACGCCCGGAGGAGCGCCGCGACGGCGCTGCCCCGGTCGGAGGTGGTCGCCCCCGGCGCGAGGCTGTCGATGAAGAGCTGGTACTCGAGCATCGCCTTGGTCAACGGCCGGCCCGCGACGATCGCCACGGGCGCCCCGGGGCTGACCGGCGGAGGCGCCGGAGGGAGCGGCTGCGGCGGCGTCCCCGGCGGATGGGCGACGGGAGCCGGCCCCGGCGCGGGGGGCGGTCCCGAGGCGGTCGCGTCCGGGAACCATCCCTTGACGAGCGTGACGCTGGTTTCGGCCGCCCAGCCGCTGAACCTGACGCCCAGGAAGATGTTCAGGCCGAAGATCGCCGCGAGCAGGACTCCCACCGCGATTTTCAGGTTGAGGGGGCGCTGGTAGGCCTTGAGCGTCACGAGGCTGATCCGGATGGCCGGGATCGACATGAGGAGGAGCGATCCCCACAGGAGCCGCTCGTGCATCGGGGAGTCGTTGCACTTCGATCCCCCGATCGCTCCCAGGATGAGCGACGCGACGGCGAAGCCGAGCTCCACGAGCCCGGGGATCCCCACGAACTGGAAGTCCTTGCGGACGAGGATCGGCATCGCGACCCCGGCCGCCAGGAGGCACGCCGCACCGTTGATCGCCGCCGGAGTTCCCCGGCCGAGCATGTACCACAGGAACGAAATGAGGGCCCCTGCGGCCATGATCGACACGTAAAGGATAGCCTTGGCCATGGCCGAACATGATACATGAAAACTTCGAGGCGAAAAGCCTGAGATTTGAGGGGATGGTTCAGCTCCCCGCTTCCAGATCCCAGATTCCAGCTCCAGAATTTTCGAGCGGCGAGCCTGAGGGAAAGGTCAACGGGTCAGGAGATCCATCCACTTCGGGAAAACGGCGTCGGGGGTGAAGGCCTGGCGGAGGCGACGACGACCTTCTTCCCCCATCTTCTTTCGGAGCGCTCCGTCGCCCGCGAGCTCTCCCACCCGCCGGGTCCACGCCTGGGGCGAGTCGACGAGGTATCCGCCTTCGCCGACAAGGTCGCGATGGACGCCCACGTCGTCCGCGACGACCGGAATCCCCGCCGCGAAGTACTGCAGGATGCGCGTCCCGCACTTCCCGCGCGTCCACTCGTCGTCCGGCATGGGCGCGAGGCCGAGGTCCATCCCGCCCACCGCCGCGGCCTCCCCCTCCTCCGACCACGCGATTTTCTCGACTCCCTCCGGAAACCGGTCGCAGACGACGCGGAGGCGGACGCGGGCTTCTTTCAGATGCGGAATGAGCGCCTCGAGGTACTTGAGATTCCCCCCCGCGCCGATCCAACCCGCGACGACCCCGTCGTGCGGCTCGCGCGGCGCGGCCTCGTACTTGGCCGGATCGAGGACGGTGGGGATGACCGTGACGTGGCGGGCGCCGCCGTCGCGCGCCTTGCCGGCGAGGTGGGAATTCCCGGCGACGACGAAATCGGCGGCGCCGAGGACGGCGCGGAACCGCCGTTCGCGCGTCGTCGAGGCCTCGGCCCCCTCGCGGCGCAGGTAGACCGCGTCGTCGAAGTCGTAGCAGAGCTTGCGGGCGCGGCGCCGCAGGGCGCGCGTCAACCAGGCGGGCGGCAGGCGCTTCTGGAGGACGACGGCGTCCGCCTCGCGGGCGTCGCGGAGCAGCGGCCAGATCGCGGCGAGCGAACTCGAGTAACGGCGAACTTTCGTTTCGTGGCCCGCCTTCACCAATCGATCGGCGAAGGGAACGACCCGGTAGCGCGTGCTCGGAGTGTCTGAACGATGAGTCAGGAAGAGGATTTTCACCTTGGGCGATTGTAACCGCCAACCTTGAAGTCGCGAGTCAAGAGTCGAGCGTCGAGAGTCGCGAAAGGAAGTCGCGGGTCACGAGTCGAGCGTCGAGAGTCGCGAAAGGAAGTCGCGAGTCACGAGTCGAGCGTCGAGAGTCGTCGAAGAAAGTCGCGGGTCGTCAGTCGTGGGTCGCGGGTCTTGGACTCGTGATCTAGTCCTGGAAGATGGGCAGGATGCGGTAAGGGATCTTGAGGACGAACGTCGCGGAGGGAAGTCGCGAGTCACGAGTCGAGCGTCGAGAGTCGCGAAAGGAAGTCGCGGGTCGTCCGTCGTGGGTCGCGGGTCCTAGACCCGTGACCTAGTCCTGGAAGATGGGCAGGATCCGGTAAGGGATCTGGAGGACGAGCGTGGCGCAGGCGGTCGCGTACGTGCCGTCGTAGCCGTCGCCGGTCCAGGCGCCGTTCTTGCCCTGCGACGTGAGGAGCTGGCGGCGGAGCTTCGCGTACCCCTCGGTCCAGTACCTCGAGTCCTTCCGCTTCATGAAGAAGCACGCCTGGGCGGCGTAGAAGATCGCGTAGTACTCGAAGTGGGCGTACTGCGACGCGCGCTTGCCCATGACGAAGTCGAAGCACGCCTTCATGCATTTCTGCCCGAGCGGGTCGTCGTAGAGGCCGAAGTAGGCGTAGACGCACGCTCCCGCCGCGGTGAGCGGGTAGGTTGAGTGCGCCCCTTGCCCGAGGCTGTACATGATCGTCCCGTCGGCCGCCGTCGATTTCCGGATGTACGAGATGCCGAGGTCGATCTTCTTCGCGCTCACGTTGACGCCGATGTTGCGCGCCGACCGGAGCGCCTGGACCTGCGTGACGGTGACGGAGCCCTCGTGGCCTTCGGGCTTGGGATCGTACGTCCAGCCGCCCGAGGAGTGCTGGGCGCGCTCGGTCACCTGGACGGCCTTCGTGATCGCTTCCTTGACGCTGTCGTCGCCGAGCGAATCGGAGACCTCGCCGCACATCCCGTAGAGCTCGGAGAGGAAGAGGAGCGCGTAGCCATGGCCGTGCATGCCGGAGCCGCCGGCGCCGCGCGTGGCGCCCTCGTTGATGTAACCCGTAGGGCGGCTGGAGCAGCGGAGGACGTACTTGAGGGCGTTCATGACGTTGGCCGCGTAGGGGCCGCGCGTCGGGGTGCTGCCTCCCGCCATCCAGGCGAGGCCCGCGAGCGAGGTGAAGGCGAGGGGCGCCTGGGGGCCGAGGGAGCCGGAGCGGGTTTGGGAGCGGGCGAGGTACTCGAGCCCGCGCTTGACGGCGGCCTGCTGTTCGGCGGTGACTTCGTCGAAGGGAGCGGGATCCTGCCGGAACGCGGCGAGGAGGGGCGAAGGCGCCGCGAGCAGGCCGGAAAGGGCGGCGCCCTTGAGGAAGGTGCGTCGGTCGATCACGCGTAGATCCCCCGTCGGTCGAGACTGTACCACATTAGACGAACCGGATCACGGGGGCGTTGTGGAAATCAGCTTCCAGCTCCCGGCGACCCGATCCCCGCTGGGCGGCGAGTGGCGAGGTTCCAGCCGGAGCGGTGGTATAGTTCGAACATGGCACTATCGCGACGCGAGTTCATCGTCGGCACGGCCGCCTGTGCCGGCGTGATGTGCACCGGCTGCGTGACGCTCAATCCCGCGCCGACGTTCGACGCGGCGGCGGATGGGACGCTCGAGATCCCGGAGACCTTGGCGACGCCGGGATCGGAGATCAAGGTGCGGCTCAAGGGGATCGACGAGCCGGTGCTCGTGTGGCGGACGGCGCGGGGCTATGAGGCGGCATCGGCGGTCTGCACCCACCGCGGCTGCGAGGTGGCGCTGAATGCGTCTGAGTGGACGCTGGACTGTCCCTGCCACGGCTCGCGGTTCAAGTCGGACGGGACGGTGATGAGGGGCCCGGCGAAGCGGCCGCTCCGGCAGTTCGCCGTGGAGGTCGACGGCACCCGTCTGCGGATCCATCCGATCTAATTGCAACCGCCGTCAGCGCATGGACGAGAAACCCATCCTGAAGTCGGCCGCGAAGGATTCCTCGTTCGGGTGTGTGACGGCGTGTCTCCTCATCATCGCCCTCTTCGTCGTAATGGCGATCCTGTATTTGTTGGCCGGCGGATCCATCGGCTGGTGGAATCCGTTCAATGGTCAGTAATGGCCCGCTTCGTCTAGACCTCGTCTCCCTCGCAGTTTTTGGAATGTCAGCACCAGGGCCACAGAGGCTCATTTTCCATGCCAATACTCTTGCGCCCACCAGTGCTTATCCACCCTTGTGAAGCGCTCGCCATCTATCTCGGTAGGCGCGAGGGGCGGCAGCTCATCGGAACTACAGTACACGGCCCCATAAACTGACTCGCCCACGACGTAGATCGGAATCCGGATGAACAGGGCGCCATTCCTGTGTTCCACCGAAATCACTCGGCCAGCCTTGATCAACGGAATCGTGTCCAGCGTGTAATTAACCGGCTGTAGGCGCTTGAGCATCCCAGCTTCCCGAATCTCAGGAAGTACATAGAAAGCTGATCCACTTGGCCCCAGGTCATCCTTCTCAATCACCCGAACAAGGGATTCGTAGTAATGCCGATTCGAGGCGATCTCTGATTTCGTTCGGTGGGAATACCAGAGGAGGCAACCCTTGAACCCGAGCAGAATAGAAACCGCACAGATGACCGGAAACACAAGACACACCACGATCAACTTCTTAGAGCCGCGTGAACTGCTGGGAGGCACGCTCGCAGGCTAACCGCGGCCACTTACGAGGTCAACGCGGGTTCCAGGAACGCCGGCGGTGGACTTCCCCTGCTATCATTCTCCTCCATGTTCCGCCGCCTCCTCACTGTCTTGGAAATGATCAAGTTCCAGCACACGATCTTCGCCCTGCCCTTCGCCGCCGTGGGGGCGGCCTGCGCAGCGCGCGGATGGCCCGCCTTGGAGAAGGCCCTCTGGATCCTCGGCGCCATGGTCGGCGCGCGCAGCGCCGCCATGACGTTCAACCGCATCGCCGACGCGCGGTTCGACGCCGCCAACCCCCGCACCGCCGGACGCGCCATTCCCCGCGGCCTCGTCTCCACCCGCTTCGCCGCCGCCGTCCTCCTCGCCTCCCTCGCGCTCTTCTTCCTCAGCGCCGCCATGCTCAACCGGACCGTCCTCCTCCTCTCCCCCGTCGCGGCCGGCGTCATCCTCGGCTACTCCTTCACCAAGCGCTTCACCCCCCTCTCCCATTTCGTCCTCGGACTCTCCCTCGCCCTCGCCCCCCTCGGAGCGTGGCTCGCGATCGACCCCCGCCTCGCGCCCTTTCCGCTGCTGATCGGCGCGGGCGTCCTCCTCTGGGTCGCGGGATTCGACATCCTCTACGCCTGCGAAGACGCCGCCTTCGACCGCGGCGCCGGATTGAAATCGATCCCGGCCGCGATCGGGATCCCGGGCGCCCTCCGCACGGCGCGAGCCTGCCACGCGATGGCCCTCGCCGCCTTCGGAGCGCCGATGCTATTGGGGGTGCGAGGCTGGTACGCGGGCGCCGTCGTCGCCGTCGCGGTCCTGCTCCTCTACGAGCACTCGATCGTCCGCCCCGACGACCTGCGGCGCGTCAATCGCGCCTTCTTCCACGTGAACGCGATCGTGAGCGTGACCCTGGCGGCGGGAGCTATTGCGGAAGTGGCCTTGGGAAAGATCCCCTGATGCTGGATGCTGGATGCCGGATGCTGGATGCTGGATGCTTGATGCCTGATGCTTGATGCTTGATGCCGTCTGATTCTGGATTCTGGATTCTGGATTCTTGATTCCTGATTCCTGATTCTTGATTCGCTCCTGGATCACTTTGTCCGGGCTTGCCTTGGGCACCCCGCTAGGAAGTCGTGCAACCCCTTTTCCCACGCCCGCATCACCACCCCCGTCCCCGCGAGCTTGCGGCCGTCCAGCACCGTGTACGCCGGCAGCTGCGCCATCCGGTCCCCCCCGCGCCCCTCCAGCGTCATGTCTCCCAATCCCAGCTTCTCTAGCGCTCGACGCATCACCTGCATCTGCGTCACCGGCCCCGGGCTCGCCACGTGCCAGTACCCCGTCTGCCCCGTCTTCAGGAGATGCAGCACGCCGTCCAGGAAATCGCCGATCCATGTCGCCTGCCCCACCTGCGCGTCGAAGCACCACAGCTCGTCCTGCGCCCTCAAACCGTCCTGGATCGGCCTCAGGAAATGTTGCCCGGCATGCCCGTACACCCATCCCGTCCGGACGATGAGATGGCGCCGCGACGCGCCCATCGTCCGCACCTCCCCCGCCAGCTTCGACTCCCCGTACGCGTTCAGCGGGTTGGGCGTCTCCTCCTCGCGGTAAGGATCGAGCTTCCCCCCGTCGTAGATCAAATCCGTGCTGAAATAGACCGGCAGGGCCCCCCGCTTGGCGCACGCCCGGGCCACATGCTCCGCCCCGTCGCGATTGACCCGGAACGCCTCCCCCGGCGACGCCTCGCAGAACTCCAGCTCCGTCCGCCCCGCGCAGTTCAGCACCAGGTCGGGCGCGATCTCCTGGATCTCCTGGACCGACGCGATCGACGCGACGTCAAGCTCCTCCCGGTTCCGCGCCACGACCTCCACCGGCCCCGGGAAGGCGGGTTCCAGATAGAGACCCGTACGCCCGAGCCGGTCGACCCACGCCCGGCCAAGCGCGCCTCCCGCACCCGTCACCAGAACCCTTACCATTCCGCTTCCTGATTCCTAATTCTTGATTCTTGATTCCTGATTCTTGATTCCTGATTCTTGATTCTTGATTCCGCCCTCCGGTGCCCTCGCTACCTCGCTATTTCACTGTGGTCGAGGAGCTATTACTATAGTTCCGTTCATGAAAATCGTCCTCCTGGGTCGGGGACACCGGATGGTGGACATCCTGGAGTCCTTCCACGCCCCCCGCGCCGACGTGGCGGTCATCTCCCCCGACCCGACCACCCTCCACATGCTCGCCGGCCGCCCCCTCCGGCGGATCGCCGCCGATCCCGCCCACACCACCCTGGCCGAGCACGGGGTCGCCCTGGGGCCGAACGACCTCATCCTGGTCACCGAGTACGAGGAGCCCGCCCTTCGCGCGATCCTGGGCAACCTCCGGAGCCAGAACCCCGCCGCCGTCTGCCTGGTCTTCACCCCCCTCGCCGTCCGGGAGCTGACCAAGGAGTTCCCCGAGTTCCTCATCCGCAGCGACCGGCTTCTCTACAAGACCGAGATGCGCGACCTCATCCGCCGCACGGGATCCCAGCAGAAGGTCAACGCCGTGCGCCGGATCGTCCGCGAGTCGGGCCGCGCCGTCGTCCTCATCTGGGGGAATCCCGACCCCGACGCCCTCGCCAGCGCCTTCGCCCTGCGCGAGCTCCTCATCCCCGACTGCCCCGACTTCACGATCTCCTACCTCGGCGAGTTCGGCCGGCCCGAGAACCTCGCCATGGTCAACATGCTCAAGATCCCGACAGTCAAGCACACGCCCGCCCTGATCACCCCCGGCACCGCGACGATCACCGTGGACGCCCAGCCGTCCTTCTTCTCGGTGACGGGCGCAGTCTCCTTCGACGTGATCATCGATCACCATCCCGCGACGGTCCTCGGCCCCCACCGGTTCGCCGACGTCCGGCCGCGGTACGGGTCGACCTCCACGATCCTGACCGAGTACTACCGCGACTCCGCCGTCCGGATGCCGCGCCGCGTCGCGACGGCGCTCTATTACGGCCTGAAGGTCGACACGGCCAACCTGACGCGCAACGTGAGCGACGCCGACGTCATCGCCTTCCGGTTCCTCCACCCGCGGGCCGACGCGAACCTCATCCGGACGATCGAGCTCTCCCAGCTCCCGCTCTCGACGCTCGACTTCTTCCAGATCGCGATCGCGAACAAGAAGATCGCGGGCGACACCGCGTTCGCGTACGTCGGGATGGTCGAGAATCCCGACATCTGCGTCCACATCGCCGACTTCTTCATCAAGCTGAGCGGCATCTCGTGGGCGGTCGTGGCGTGCCGGACGCCCGAGAAGGTCGTCGTCGTCTTCCGCTCGGACGGCTTCCGCAAGCACGCGGGGAAGGTGGCCGAGGAGGTCTTCATCGACTACGGGACGGCGGGCGGCCACCGGACGATGGCGCGCGCGGAGCTGCCGAGGGACCGGCTCGCGGGCGAGGCGCCGGAGATGACCGACCTGGCGATCGAGAACTGGCTTCTGGCGCGGTTGTCGACGAAACTCAAGGGGCTGGGGAAGTTCCTCGCGGGCCACACATCGATGAGGACGCGCTGAGCTGAGTGCTTCCAGCCATCAGCGCTCAGCTGTCAGCTAAGGAAGCGTTCAGCCGACAGCTAGGGAAGCGTTCAGCGGTCAGCTGACAGCTTCCGAATCCTTCCGAAGCTGACAGCTGAGCGCTTCGTACGCTGATCGCTGACCGCTTCATACGCTGATGGCTGATCGCTGATGGCTAGTAGGAGGCCCGTGCGTATGTTCTCCAGCGCACGTCGAAGTCGTCCAGCGTCCACCCGAAAACTTCCTGGAGCGCCTTCTCGTCCTCGTCGTCCTTCTGGCCGCGGATCTTCCCGAGGAAGGCCATGAACTTCTCGCGGTGCTCCGTGACGAGGAAGTCGACCAGGCTCCACGCCTTGACCACCTCTTCGCCGCTGAATTCCGCGAGGTCGCGGCACTTGAAGATCTCGAGGATCGGGGGATCCTTCGACTCCTTGATCCACGTGCGGATGATGAGGGGCCAGTCCTCGGCGTTCGAGTAGTCGCGGCCGGCGGTCTTGTCGGCGCCCGTGCCCGCGAGGTTGACACACCCGTTCAGGGCGGTCCCAAGCATCACCTTCGTGAAGTGGTAGGCCATCCCCTCGAGGATCCAGTGGCGCCGCTGGCCGGCGAGGGAGGAGATCAGGTCCTGCGCCGTGTGGTGGACGACGTAGTCGTGCATGTTGGGAGCGCCGCCGAGCGTGAACTCGGTCCGCGGGTAGCCCCCGAAGCCGCCGCACTTCTTCTTCGTGAACTCCTTGTGGGTCGCGTCGCCGTGGTGGTACTTGTCGACGTACCGCTCGTGCGCCGCCTTGTCGAGGACGAAGATCATGTCGTACGGCTGGGTGAAGAGCTCCTCCTTCTGGTCGAAGAGCTTGTGGAACATGGCGTACGCGTGCTCGCCGTGCTTGATCTCCTCCTTGAGCCAGTCCTGGTTCTTCCCCTGGACCTCGATGACGAAGTGGTCGCTCTTCCGCTTCTCGTGCTTCCACCCCATGTCCTTCTCGACCTCGGACTCTTCCTTCATGGGCTGGCCGACGGGCGCCTTGGCGATCCCCTCCTTCATCAGCTTGCGGAGGGCGGACTCGAACTTCGAAAGCCACGGGCCGTCCTTCCCCTGGCGGACGTAGCCGAGCTTCCGGCGGGCGTCGCCCTGGCGGGGGTCGAACTCGACGGCCATCTTGAACGCGGACTCGGCCTCGGCGGTGAGCTTCGCCTTCTCGCAGAAGATCCCAAGGTCGAACCACTGGCGCGCCAGGGTCGTGCCGAGCTTCTCGACGCGCTTGTCGAGCTCCATCTTGACCTTGGCCGCCTCTTCCGCCTTTTTCTTGTTCTCGATCTCGACCTGCGCGTCCGGATCGATCTCCCACTCGGCGTCCTTCTTGACGTACCCGAGCTTCTTCCGCGCCTGCTCGTGCTCGGGGTTGATCGCGATCGCCTTGCGGTACTCGTCGCGCGCCCAGCGGTGCATGGACGAGCCCGCGAGGTACTCGCCGATCTTGTAGTGCTCCTCGGCGAGCGATTCGTTCAGCCGGCCGAGCCGCTCCTTGTACTCGTCGGCGGGCGGCTTGGCGGGGTCCTGCGCCTGGACCCAGAGGAGGCCGAGGGACGAGAGGATCAACGCGCGGATCATGAGGTTCTCCTGTACACGCACCCGACCGGAATAACACGCCGACCCGGCCGGGAAGTTCCGAAAGCTGGTGCGATTATAGGAGTTTCCAGCTCCCGGCTTCCAGCTTCCAGCCTTAGCTCCGAGTTTCCGGCTCCGGGCTCCCGGCCCGAGGAGATCGACGGGGCGGTCGGCGCGTGGAAACAGACAGGCGGCGGACGAGGGCCACCAGCATGCGGCGGACCTCCTGGCAGAGCGAATGGAGCCGATCGAAGTCCGAGGCGGGCAGGAACTTGAGATCCCGGGCGGCGATCAGGTGCGACTCGACCTCGCAGGCCGAGCCCAGGGAAATCGTGACGAATCGTTTGAAATCGGTCTCTCCGGACTTGCCCGATCCCTCGGCCAGGTTGGCGCCGATGGAGAGGGCCGCGTCCTTCAGTTGCCGACTCAATCCGTAGAGTTCATCCTTGGGAAACGCCTCGACGGCCCGGTAGAGGTCCAGGAGCAGCGCGTGGCTCTTCTGCCAGACAATGAGCTTCTTGAAATCCTGCATGGCTCCTCCGTCACTCTTCCGGTGTGCGCGGGCCTCGGTTCGAGCCGCTCGGTTTCGGCTCGAAACTTGGAACTTCTGGGGCTGGAAGCTGGGATCTGGTAGCTGGAAGCTTCACCCATCCTCCTTCCCTGGGCCTGTTTGACCGCGTAAAGCATGGGTGCTAGAATCGCCCGCTGGAGCGAAGGAGTATCGTGGCGAAGAAGAAACGGGGCGACACCGAATCACTCCCGGTCTTCCCCCAGCAGCCTTCCGGCGGGACGCCCGACGGCGCCCTCCCGGAAGACGCGTCCTCCATCGCCGACCCCCTGCCGCTCGAACTCTTCCAGGCCGCGCCCGCCGAGCCCGCGGAGATCAAGGAGGCGGCCCCGAGGCACATCCTCTTCGGGGAGATCGCCGTCCAGGAGAAGTACATCACCCCCGCCCAGCTCGAAGAGTGCCTCCAGGTCATGCGGTCGACCAAGCCCCCGCCCCGCGTCGGCCGCGTCCTCATGGACAAGGGGTACCTGACCCAGCTCCAGGTCGAAGTGATCCTCGACATCCAGCGCGTCAACCTCGCCGACCGGCGCACCCGGCGCGAGACGGGCCAGCTCTTCGGACAGCTCGCCGCCGCGGGCGGATTCTGCTCGCCCGAGCACGTCCGCGACGCCCTCCACACCCAGCTCGAGTCGGCCCGGAGCGGCACCCGCCGGGCGCTCGGCCAGATCCTCCTCGCGGCCGGGCGGATCAACCACTTCCAGTTCCTCGAGATCCTCCGCCGGCAGGAAAAATATTATGTCCACTGCGACGGCTGCGGCGCGAACTACCTCGTCGAGGGAAAGAGCGAGACCAACCGCGTCCTCTGCCGCGGCTGCTTCAAGGTCCTCCTCCTCCCCCTGCAGGGGAATCCGCCCGTCGAAAGCTCGGCGTGGCTTCTCCGCGAGGAGCAGGAGCGGCCGCCCAAGCGTCTCAGCGGCCGGGGCGCCGAGTCGCTCGGCCCCTTCACGTTCATGTCGGAGATCGGCCGCGGCACCCACGGCGTCGTCCTCCTCGTGAAGGACCAGCGCGTCTCGAAAGTCCGCGCCCTGAAACTCTTCCGCCTCCCCGAGGGCATTCCGCGCGAGCGGCTCGCCCGCGCCATGCAGCCGGTCCTCCGCCTCAAGCATCCCTCCGTCATCGAGGTGCACGAGAGCGGCGTCGTCGAGGGCCTGCCCTACCTCTCGATGTCCTTCATCACCGGCACGACGCTCGCCCTGATGATCTCGAAGCTCGCCCTCGAGCTCGACTCGCAGGTCCTCGTCCTCGAGAAAGTGGCGCGGACGCTGTCCGACACGCACGCCCGCGGCATCCCCCACGGCAACCTGAAGCCGACGAACATCCTCCTCGACGAGTCGGGGAACCCGCACATCGCGGACTTCGGCCTCGGCGCGATCGAGGGCCTGCCGCAATCGGGGGACGTCGTTTCCGACGCGGATTACCGCTCGCCGGAGCAGGGCGACGGCGCGGGCTCCCCCTCGGGCGACATCTACTCGCTGGGCGTGCTCCTCTTCAAGGCGCTGACGAGCCGCACGCCGCACGAGCTGGGCTCGGAGTCGCACGCCGCCCTGCCGCGGGTCCCGAGCGCGATCAATCCCGCGGCGCCGGCCGACCTCGAGTCGATCTGCCTGAAATGCCTGCGCAAGAATCCGGCCGAGCGCTACCCGGACATGAAGGCGCTCGCGGAGGACCTGCGTCGCTGGCTCAAGGGCGAACCGGTTCACGCGCGGCGCGATCAGCCCGTAACAATCAATGTCCGTCTTCCCCGGCGTCGAATCAGGTGGGGTTGGATCGGGGCCATCGTCGGAGCGGGAGCCCTGGTGGCCTACCTGGTGCTGAGATAAACCTCGGACACCAGGCTTCGGACTTCAGAAGTCGTCAGCCAAATGACTGAGCCAGATCCACTCATCGGGTCTACCATCGCCGGCATCCGGCTCGACGAGAAGCTGGGCGCCGGCGGCATGGGGAGCGTCTACCGCGGATTCCAGACCGGCATGGCGCGCGTCGTCGCCGTGAAGATCCTCTCCGAGCACCTCTCGAGCAACGCCGAGTACATCTCCCGGTTCCGCCGCGAGGCCGTCACGGCGGGGAAGCTCGAGCACGCGAACATCGTGACGATCTACGACATCGGCCACGAGGGCGGGCGCTACTTCATCGTGATGCAGTTCATCGAGGGGCGGTCGCTCCAGCGGATCCTCGACGTCGTCGGCCCGCTCCCGCCGAAGGAGGCCGCCGGCCTCATGGTCGGCGTCCTGCGCGGGCTCCAGAACGCCCACGCCGCGGGCGTCGTCCACCGCGACATCAAGCCCGGCAACATCATCGTGACCAAGGAGAACGAGCCCAAGATCCTCGACTTCGGCCTCGCCGTCGGCCTCGACCCGCGCGACCGCGTCACGGGGACGGGCTCGGTCCTCGGGACGCCGCTCTACATCTCGCCGGAGCAGGCGCGGGGAAAGGCGGCCGAGCCGCGGTCCGATCTCTACAGCACGGGCGTGATGTTCTACGCGCTCCTCACGGGACGCGTCCCCTTCAGCGGCCAGGATCCGCTCGCCGTCTTGAACATGCACATCCAGGAGAACCCGGTCTCCCCGATCAACCTGAACCCGCGGATCCCGCAGGCGCTGAACGACATCGTCCTCAAGATGCTCGCGAAGCATCCCGAGGAGCGCCATGCGAGCGCCGAGGCGGTCATCCGCGACATCCAGGCGTACCTCGAGGGGAAGCTCCTCGCGCTGCCTCCCCGGCCCGCGCCGCGCCTCGTCCGCCGCCAGGCCGCGCCCGTGGGGATCATCGTCGGGGCCGTGCTCGGCGTCATCCTGGTCGTGGGCCTGGCGAAGCTGTCGAAATCGCCTTCGGGCGATCCCCTGCCCCCGCCGCGCGTCCAGAATCCGCCGCCGGGGCCCGACCCCGAGCTCGCGGAGGTGCGCGAGAAGGCCGAGGCGATCCTCGCCCTCGCTGCGAAGGACGGCCCGCGCGACTACGCCGTCTATCCTCACAGCTTCGGCGAGCTGAACCGCCTCGCCGCGCGGTACGCGAACCGCAAGGACTCCACCGCCGTGCTCGACGCGGCGAAGAAGACGCTCACGGACGCGGCGGAGAGGTTCGCCCGGACGCACGAGGCGGAGATCCGGCCGCGCATCGCGATGGCGCGGGCCGACGGCGACTTCTACCTCCTGCGGGAGCTCCTCCGTGAATTCCCGCGCCCCTTCCTCGACTTCACCGAGACGGGCAAGGCGATCGCGGCCGAGATCAAGGAGACGGAGGGCTTCGTCGGCAAGAAGATCGCCTCCGACCTCGAGAGCATCCCGCGCCTCCTCGAGGCGGACGAATTCGACGGCGCCCGCGCCCGCCTGAAGAAGCTGGGGGACGTCGTGCCGCCGGAACTGCGCAGCCGCGTGGCGGAGCTCCTCGCCCAGGCCGACGCCGCCGAGGCGGAGCGCCGGCTCCAGCTCATCCCGAAGCTCCTCGGCCAGATCGCGGACCACGAGAAGCTCCTGGCGTCGCTCCTCGACCGCCGCCAGAGCGACGAGGCGTGGAACCTGGTCCTCGGCTTCGTGGAGAGCCATCCGCCGACGAAGCTCGCCGCCGCCCTCGTGCGGATGACCGCCGTGCCGGTCGCGACGCTGAGGCGCATCGTCCCCTCGACCGAGACCGAGGAGGTGATCGACAGCCTCCTGCTCCGGTTCGAGGCGGAGGATCCGGCGAAGGACGAGGATTCGCCGGCGAACCGCCTGCGCAACCTCTGCGAGGACATCCTGCGCTGGGAGTGGATCCGGCGGCGCGCCGACCGGGGCATCCAGCGCCTCGCGGGGACCGAGGTCGCGCTCCATTCGTTCGGCGGGATCAAGGGCAAGATCGTCGGCGGTCCCTCCCCCACGATCGACACCGGGTCGGGGACGCCCCAGCCGATCCTCCTCAACCAGCTCGAGGCGCGGGATCTCGTCTTCTTCGCGGCGGCGGCCGCCGTCGGCGCCGAGAACGCGATCGAGACCGTCTTCAAGTCGCCCGACCAAAGGCGGCTCGCGCTCTCCATCGCGGCGGCCTATCGATACTCCCCCACGCCCGACCGGAATTCCGCGGCCTTCAAGTGGGCGGAGCAGGCGCGCCTCCACGGGATGCGCGTCCCGGCCCAGCGGCTGGCGTCGCTCGAGGAGGCGGCGCGGCAGGAGCGCGACCAGCTCTCGCGCGAAATGCTCGGGAAGGCGCTCGACCACGCGGCGGCGGGCCGGTTCGAGAAGGCGCACGAGGAGCTCGACAAGGCCGCGAAGGAGCACCAGGAAAAGGCGTACTACGGCACGCTCGAGGGCGTCATCCGCGACCTGCACGCGCGGTTCCTCCTCGCGGAGGCGGAGGAGGAGGCGAAGGGCTCGCGCTGGAGCCGCGCCCTCGCGGCGGTGCGCCAGCTGAGGACCAATTTCGCGGCATACGAGCCGGAGAAGGCGGCTGCCGTCTTTCACAAGGTCCTGCTCCAGTCGGGCCAGTGGTCGGCGTGGCCGATGATCGCGCCGACGGCGACAAGCAAGACGTGGAACTGGGACGGCAAGGCGACGGGGACGCGGCCCCCCGGCCGGGCGGAGGGCGGCCAGATTCTCCTCACCGACGTCGGCGGGTTCCGTCCGCTCTTCCTCGAGCGGGCGAAAACGCTCGGCGCCACGGGGCTGCGCGGCCGGATCCGGTGGAACCAGCTCCAGCAGACGTTCGAGGCGGGGTTCCTGTTCGACGCGCGCGAGACGGGCGGAGACCACCGCCGCTTCCTGATCCGCTCGACGGGCCGGGGCGAGGTCGCCACGCGCCGCGAGGGCAGGTTCGCGGTGGACGACGTGGCCGAGCTGAAACCCAAAATCGCCGCGAAGGAGTGGTTCGAGGTCGCGATCGTGTCGGACGGGACGGAAACGGTCTTCTACTTCGGCCCCCTGGGCGCGCCGGCGGCGGTGCTCACGCTGACGGGGTTGATCGACGCGAAGGGGGGATTCGGTCTATGGGCGAACGCGGATACGACGTTTTCCGATCTCTACGTGCGGGACGCGAAACCATAGAGTAGCTCCCCGTTCCCCGCTTCCCGTTCCCCGTTCCAGATGCTTCGAGCTTCCCGCCCGAAAGGAATGATCAGACTTCGTGTCCGGCGGGAAGCTGAAAGCTCGAAGCCAAGCGGGGGACGGTGAACGGGATACGGGAAGCACGCCCCAGGTCCAGCACACCTCTCCAAGCGCCCGATTCTTGATCCCCGTTTCCCGTTCCAGATGCTTCGAGCTTCCCGCCCGAAAGGAATGATCAGACTTCGTGTCCGGCTGGAAGCTGAAAGCTCGAAGCCAAGCGGAGGACGGTGAACGGGATACGGGAAGCATGCCCCAGGTCCAGCACACCTCTCCAAGCGCCCGATTCTTGATCCCCTTTCCCCGTTCCAGACGCCTCGAGCTTCACGCCGGAAAGACCGGACGGTTATTCCTTGTTCCTCCCCTGTACGACGACGCCTGCATAGAAGATCGCCACCCCGACGCCCAGGTAGATGAGCTCCGCGCGGGCATTGGAGACGCTGACGCCGACGTAGAGTCCGATGAGCGCGGTGGCCAAGCCGAAGACTTGAAGCAGCCGGCCGATGACGTAGCGCGCAGCCAAGGCGGTCACACCGGAATGCCGATGACCTTGCCTTCAAACACCAGGCGCCCGCCCGAGAAGGCCTGGGACTCGCATTTGGCCACGCGTCGATTCATCTCGACCTTCCGAGTGACGAGCCAGACCCGCTCGCCGGGACGTACCGAACCGCGGAACCGGACGTCGTCGACGCCGCCGAAGACGACGAGGCGGGAAGCGACCTCCGGGCAGCAGAGCTTGTAGAAGAAGACGGCGAGCTGGCCGGCGGCTTCGATCATGACGACGCCGGGAAGGAGCGGGTTCCCCGGGAAGTGGCCGGCCGCCCAGAATTCGTCCGCCCTCGCGTCCTTGTAGCCGATGGCGATGCCGTTCGCGTCGTCGATCGCCACCACGCCGTCGAGGAGCGCCATCGCGCCGCGGTGCGGGATGATCTTGCGAATTTCGTCGGCGGTGTACTTGACCGTCTCGAGGTCGTATTTCGCGAGATCGACGAGCGGTTGGGGAGGCATGGAGGGGCGATTATAGCTTCCAGCTCCCAGATTCCAGCTTACAGCCTCAGAAGTTGCGAGCGTCCAGCCCGACTCCTGACGGAAGCCATTCTACGAATCAGGAACCTTCGAATCCGGCCGGGCTGGAAGCTCGAAGCTTGAAACTCGAAGCTGACGCTGGAAGCCGGGAGCAGGGAGCTGGAAGCTCCTATTTCTGGGCCGTCCCATCCAGCCCCTTCTTGAGGAATTCGACGAATCGATCGACCGACGGTCGTCCGCCGATGCGCGCGATCTCCCGGCCGTCGGGCGTGAAGAGGACGTACAGCGGCAGCGCCGCGCCATACTTGGAATTGAGCAGGTCCCGGTTCTGCCGGTCCCGCTTGTTCTTCCGGTCGGTCCAGAGATCGGCGACGACGTAGCGCTTCAGCAGCGTCACGACGTCGGGGTCCACGAGAATCGTCCCGCGATTCGCGAGGCAGTTCGTTCAGGTGACGCCGGTGAATTCCGCGAAGACGGGCTTGTTGATCTTCTTCGCCTCCTCCAGCGCCTCGGGCAGGGTCGTGCCCTGGAAGGGCGGCGGCGGGACGATGATCTCGAGGAGCCCGAGCGGCTTCCCCGAGAATCCGTACGCCATGTACCCGCCGAAGACGAGGAAGACGAGCGCGAACCCGACGCGCGCCACGCTCGGCCTGATTTTCAACAGTCCGAGGAGGTACGCCGCGACGACGAGGGATACGGCGATCCAGAGCACGAGCATGACGGGCCGGTTGAGGAAGCCCACCTCCCACGTCTGGTCCGCTTTCGAGAGATAGAAACCCGCGAGCGCGAGCTCGACCCACGCCATCGTGATCTTGGTCGTCTGCAGCCACCCGCCGCTCCGGGGGATCTCGCGGATCGTCGCCGGGAAGAGTCCCATCAGGAAGAACGGCAGCGCCATGGTGATCGAGTAGAAGAGCATCGCCATGAGCGCGGCGAAGCGGTGCTGGCCCGCGGCGATCGTGAGGATCGTCCCCGCGATCGGGATCGTGCAGGTGAAGGTCACGATCGAGAAGAGCAGGCCGAGGATGAAGGCGCCCCCCGCGCCCGACCGTTGGCTCGACACGAGCTTCTCCCCGAGGCCGAACGGGAGCTTGATCTCGTACCACCCGAAGAGCGAGCCCGTGAACCAGAGGAAGAGGAGCGCGACGACGATGTTGACCCAGGGATCGGCCGCGAATTCGCGCGCCCCGCCCGCGCCCATCAGGAGCGTCAGGACGAATCCGAGCCCGGTGAACGAGAGGATGATGCCGAGCGAGTAGACCGACGAGAGGACGAGCCCGTGGCGGCGCGAGCCGTGCGCCTGCTTCACGAAGTAGGTCAGCGTGATCGGGATCAGCGGGTACGTGCAGGGCATGATCAGCGAGACGAGCCCGCCGAGGATCCCGAGCAGGACGAGGCCGAAGAATCCGTGCTGCTCGTACTCGGTGTCGACCGCGACGCCCCCTTCGACCACCGTGATGTCCGCCCCGAACGCCAGGTTGAAGGGGACGCAGACGTTGGGGTCGCACTCCTGGCCGACCATCGCGCCGGCGATCTTGAGCGGTCCGGGCTTCGCCTCGCCCGTCAGCCGGACCGGCACGCGGAACGTGATGTCGCCCTCGTGAAAGTCGTAATCCTCGATGATGCCCGGGCCCAGGACCTCGTGGTGGTGCTGCGGCTTCGGTTCGTCGACCTTCCCGACGCGCTCGAGGGGAAGCCCCTTGAACTCCCAGACCGTCGGGGAGTACGTCCCGTTCGGACTGTAGATGTGCCACTTCGGCGCGATCCGGATCTTGAAGACCAGGTGGAACGTCTCCCCCACTTTCGGGTTCGCCGGCTCCACCGCGGTCGAGAGAATCCGGGTGTGCTCCGTCGCGGCCGGGTCTTCATCCTGGCCCGGCACCGGCGCGGCGGCCGTCGCTCCGACGACCGTGATTTCGGTCGAGAAGTCCAGGTCGAACGGGATGCAGACCTTGGGGTCGCACTCCTGGCCGGTGACCTTGCCGGCGATCTTAAGCGTCCCCGGTTTCGCGTCGGCGGCCAGCTTCACCGGCACGCGGAACGTGGCCTCGACTTCGTGGTAGTCGTACTCGAGGAACTCTTCCTTCCCGTCGTCGTCCTTGCCGAGGGAGACGCGATGGTGCCTCGGCTTCGATTCGTCGATCGAACCCGCGCGCTCGAGGGGCGTCCCCGGGGCGAACGCCCATTCCGTCGGCGAGTACGTCCCGTTGGCGCTGTAGATGTGCCACTCGGGCATCATCTGGAGCTTGAAGACGAGGGTGAACGTCTCGCCCGGCTTCACCGTCGCGGGCTCCGCCTTCGCCGACGCGATCTTGGCGTGCTGGACCGAGGCGGGATCCTCTTCCTGCGCCCGGACCGCCGGCGCGAGGAGAAAAGTCAGAAGCAGCGTGAGCCGAAGCGTCATGGGCGTCGTATTTCGGAGTATAGCCATCGGATCCGGTCCGACAACAGAACAGATGGAACGATCGAATCATTCCGGGGCGCGGTATAATCGCCCCTCGACCATGAAGCGGATCATTGCCCCTCTCGTCGTTCTGCTCCTGCTGCTCGTTCCTTCGTCCTCCCGGTGCGACGTCTTCGTCATGAAGAACGGCCAGGTCATCGAGGGGAAACTCAAGAGCTACGATCCCCTCAAGAAGACCTTCACGATCATCGTCGACGAGAAGGGGACGACGAAGACGCTGAAGGAGAACGATCTCAAGAAGAGCTTCCCCGGCAAGACCTCGTGGGAGCGGCGCGCCGAATTCAAGGCGCAGTACGAGAAGTCGAAGAAGCCGCAGGTGAAGGCGACCTGGGAGTCCCACCAGTCGCTCGGCAAGTGGTGCGCCGGCCACCTCCTTCCCGACAAGCGGGACGAGCATTTCCGGACGGCGCGTACGCTCCGCGTCGAGAAGCTCGTCAACGACATCGCCGCGGGCAAGATCCGGCCCGAGGACGAGACGGACCAGCGGCTGAAGATCGCGAAGTGGCTCGAGAAGGACCTGGGGCTCTTCAGCGAGGCGAAGGAAGAGTACGTCATCGCGTACGGCATCAAGCGGGTGCTGCTCGGCGACGACACGACGCCCGACCTCTACTACCGCCTCGGCAAGTGGTGCGAGGAGGTCGAGCTGGACGACCTGGCGCTCGCGGGCTACGAGAGCGCCCTCGCGCTCAACCCCCGCCACTCCCAGGCGAAGGCGGCCGCGACCAAGATCAAGACCTCCGGCGCCTACATGCTGAGGAGCCTGGTCGATCACTACGACAAGACCGCGCGGGCGTGGCACATCACGGTCACGATCGAGGAGAAGGTCGACAAGAAGTTCATCGAGACCTGGCGCGAGAAGATCCAGTTCCTCTCGGACTACATCTGGAACATCACCGAGGGGCAGTTCTTCATCGCCACGTGCGAGATCGAGGACGACGCGAGCGACGGCAAGATCATCGTCGAGAAGGGCAAGCTCAACTGGGGCGGGATGGATAACGAGCAGGGCACGGGCGTCCTCGCGTACTGCGCGGCGGCGGGGTCGCCCGGGTGGGAGGTCCACTGCCCCGGCCTGGCGGGCGTCAGCGTGCTGGCCCACGAGATCTTCCACGGCGTCTTCGGGCTTCCCGACGAGTACTACCAGAGTCCGATGTGCGAGTGCGTGATGAGGTCCGCGCCCAATCCGCAGAGGCTCTGCAGCGCGCCCAATCACATCGGCGGAGGCACCAACCGGGGCCCGCCGGGGTCGGAGGGCAAGGACTGCTGGCAGATCATCAAGGACCGGCCGGAATTCAAGGGGATGCCGAGCCAGCCCAACAAGTCCTGGGTCTGGAACGAGGGCGGACCCGACAAGCAGGCGCAGAATCCGAAGAACAGTTCCGGCCACGCCGAGGGGCCGCGCAACCCGGGCGGCATCCTCCGCTGGCAGAAACTCGAAGTGAAGGAACCCCCCAAGACGGTCTTCCAGATCCTGGACAAGTAAAAGAAACGGGCGCTGATCCCCGACACCTGGCAGGAGATTTCCCATGGCGAAGGTTGCCGTTTTCACGACGTCGAAGGGCGAGATCGTCGTCGACCTGTTCGACAAGGAGACGCCCAACACCGTCGCCAATTTCGAGAAGCTCGCGAAGAAGGGCTTCTACAACAACCTGAAGTTCCACCGCGTGATCCCGGACTTCATGGTCCAGGGGGGCTGTCCGCAGGGGACGGGGCGCGGCGGGCCGGGGTACCAGACCGAGTGCGAGATCCGCCCCGCGGTCCGCCACGAGCGCGGCTCGCTCGCGATGGCCCACGCCGGGACGTGCAAGCACGACAAGAAGACGGGCGCGAAACTGACGGGGAGCTGCTCGAACGGCTCGCAGTTCTACATCACCCACAAGGCGACCGACTGGCTCGACGGCGTGCACACCGTCTTCGGGCGGGTGACGAAGGGCCAGGACGTGGTCGACTCCATCCAGCAGGGCGATGCGTTGACGAAAATCGAAGTCCGGTAGGCTCTGATTCCTGATTCCTGATTCCTAATTCTTGATTCTTGATTCCTAATTCTTGATTCCGTCCCTGCCTACTTCACCTTGGCGTCCTTGTACTTTTTCAATGCCGCGTCGAGCTTGTCCTGGACATCCTTCGATTTCAGCTTCGACGTGATCTCGAAGACCCCCATCCGCTTCGGCTTCTCGAACCGCGGGTCGACGTAGGCGACGGCGGGCAGGCCGTAGAACTCGTACGTCGTCTTGTTGGCGTCCGTGGCCTCGTTCGTCGCGACGATCTCGACCCAGACGAACTTGTCCACGCGGCTCCCGCCGAGCTTGGTGATCCGGTCCTGGGCGTCGGCGAGG
>Ga0075423_10001265_pt1 | contig 21938 bp, 18 predicted proteins | sample SoiMethybrSBSTD2_FD_80114 | JGI IMG/M metagenome (GOLD analysis project Ga0075423, IMG submission 80114) | Bulk soil microbial communities from a Populus tree surrounding site in Tennessee, USA - Soil MetaG P. TD hybrid SBSTD2 | ecosystem: Environmental > Terrestrial > Soil > Tree plantation... | reverse complement strand
GCCACCACTTTGCCGATCACGACTGCAGTGATGGTGAGCACCAAAGTGTTTTTTAACGCTGGAAGAATAATATCGACGACCGGCTGACCGTACTCGCGAGAGTAGCCGGGGTTAAGCTGGATCAATTGCCAGAGCCACTTCCAATACTGAATATATACAGGGTCATCCAGGCCGTAGAGCTTGCGCAACCGCTCATAATCTTGTGGACGCAAATTGGGAACATCTTCAAGCATCCGATAGAGCGGATCACCGGGCATCAGATAAAGCAAAAGATAGATGAATGCAGAAATGAAGAACAGCAGCGGCACTAGTTGAAACATCCTGCGGGTCAAATAATGGAGCATCGCTACTTTCTTCTCTCGAGTTTTGGGTTTCGGGTTAGCTCGCAACGCGGAACGATCAACCGCTTACGCTCGGTTCAACCGGATTAAACGGCTTGAACGTTTTCAAACCTTGTCCCACCGATGCATATTCCACGTGTTCATGTTCTGTCCGCCGCTCTCGATGCGAGGAGTCACGCCGGTCAATCCTTTTCGGATGGCGAGCCATTCCAGCCGGTAGTAAAGCGGCAGATATGGCAGGTCGCGGGTAAAGAGCTTGACGAACTCCACTTGTAGGTCGGTGGCCCGCGCCTCAGGGATAATCGTGTTCAATTCGTCCATGATCGCGTCGGCCTGAGTATTTTGCCACAGCGAGACCGATTCGGATGCCCAGCGATTTTCCGCAGTGGGCGTGCCGGCGCTATGGAAGCGCTCCGCCCATTCTTCAACGACCAGATTTTGCCCGCCGAGCGCTGCGCCTGGCCAGCGGTTTCGATATTCCTCGGAGTTGAAGACACGCGGCGGCAAGTTCTTCGTTTGAGCCCGCACACCGATCCTCTTCCAGTAGTCAACGATGATTGCCTGCGCCTGTTCGTCCTCCCTGCTCCCCGCCTCGGTGCGGAACTCGAACTCCATGCGATCGCCCTTACTGTTTGCCAATACTCCGTCTGATCCAAGCGTAAATCCCGCGTCACTCAAAAGCTGCTTGGCCTTGTCCACGTTGTACTCATATTTCATCGCTGCGGCATCCGCTCGCTTGTACGCGTTGCGGAACGGCGACAGCGGAAAGTGAATGATGGGCGCCACGCCCCGGAAGACATTATTCACCATGCTGTTGCGGTCGATAGCGTGGAGCAGCGCGCGTTTGACCCGGACGTCTTTGAAGAGCGGATTAGTTCCGCTCAGATTCACCCAGCGAAAAGTAATCGGTCTGATGCTGATCGTTCCCAACCCTTTGGCCTCCCACTGCTCCTTCAAGACCATAGCGCCGTCGAAGGAAAGCGTGTCACGCAGTGCCAAATCGACTTCCCCGGCCAGCATCGCCGAAAGTGCGGTGTTGCTATCCTCCACGACTTTGTAGGTAATCCGATCGATCTTCGGTTTTCCCAGGGCATAATAGGGATTGGCTTCAACTTCGATCTGCGCGCCGCCACCCCAGTCAACAAGCCGATAGGGTCCCGTGCCGATGAACTTTTGGTTCCAGTAGGCATCGCGAGTTAAAGCCTTGATGTCGCCCGCTTGAAAAGCATCCTGCAAGATATGCCGGGGCCAGGCGCGCAGTTGCTGCTTCTGAATGGCGTACGCCTCGTTGTATAGCCCCTTCCAATGAATCGCGATGGTACGATCGTCGGGAGTTTCGATTTTCTCTATCAGGTCGGGCACTAACCGATCGCGCAGCGGAAATTCCGGATGGCGGTGAACTTCCCAGCCGAACTTGAAGTCGTGCGAGGTGTGCGGTTTTCCATCGTGCCACTTCAAGCCCGATCGTAGGCGATAGACAGTAACCATGGTTTTCTTCTGTCTGTCGATCTTCCAGGTTCCCTTCTTGACGGACGGAAGTTCCTCGGCGAGCCACGGAAAGCGCTCCAAGGTTACCGGGTCCTGTCCCGCCAGGCCTGCGTCCACCAAACCTGTAAGCTCGGTATCCGACCGTCCATGGTTGGCAAAGCCGGCGGTGCGCCGTCCACCCATGATGACAATTCGCTTCTGGCCGACCTGCGCTGCCGCCAGCGGATGCGCTCGAGTTGATAGCCCTAAGCCAATAGCAGCCATCCCGGAACGCAACATGAATTGTCGTCTTGTCAGCGTTCTATTCTTCCGGCTTGCCATAATTACTTCCTATTCAAATCTGCGAGGGCACCCCGGCTTGATCGATCGTTAGATCTATTTTCTCGGATGGTTCACCACGGAGGCGCTAACCCGAGACCGGCAAGACGATGCACGCATGGGGTTCGAATTGCAAGAACACTTGTTCTGCCTGGGCCAAGTCGCTGGTAGGCGGCAGCTTTGCGCGCACGATTTGCTCACCCACGCGAATCTGACAATCGATGAAATCGCCGAGAAAAACGCTCTTCTCTACCCTTCCCTGCAAAACGTTGGCGGCATCCGGTCGAGTCTCCGCGGAAACCAGAAAACTTTCCGGCCTGATAGCCACGAGCGCCTCGGCGCCGCTCTGAATAATGCCAGGCAAAGCACAACGAAAAACACCTTGGGCTGTTTTGACGACGCCGATTCCGTTGTGCGAGCTTTCTGAAACCGTGCCTTCAAAAAAATTCACCTGGCCGATAAACTGGGCGACGAACTTAGCATTGGGTTTGAGATAAAGTTCCTTCGGGTTCGCCTCCTGAAGAATTTTGCCGCCGAACATCACGGCAACGCGATCCGACATGGCCAAAGCCTCGGCTTGATCATGGGTCACATAAACGGCGGTAATATTTAATCGTTGCAGCAATTCTTTGATTTCCAGTCTGAGTTCCTCGCGCAGTTTAGCGTCCAGATTGCTCAGAGGCTCATCCAACAGCAACACCTGAGGCTCGGACACCAGCGCGCGCGCCAGCGCCACTCGCTGCTGTTGCCCGCCACTGAGATAGGGCGCCGGCCGGTGCGCCAGGTCTTTCATTTGCACAAGCGAGAGCGCCTCCATGACCAGCCGCTCTCGGTCGTTCTTGCGAACTTTTTGCTGTTTCAACGGAAACGCCACGTTGTTGAAAACCGTCATGTGCGGCCAGATGGCGTAAGATTGAAAAACCATGCCGATGGGTCTTTCGTTCGGCGGGAGAAAAATCGTCGGAGACGATACCACCCGGTCGCCAATTCTGATTTCGCCCTGATCCGGGCGCTCCAGACCCGCAAGGCACCGAAGCGTCGTGCTCTTGCCGCATCCGCTCGGTCCGAGCAACGTGTAAAATTGACCCGGCTCCACCTCAAAACTAAGGTCCTGAACCGCGTCGACCTTTCCGTCCATGGTCTGAAACGTTTTGCCCAGGCCATTTACATTGACTCTCATAAATTAGTCTTACCTTTCCTGAGCGCTTACACGGAGGATGAAACGGCGCATGATGAGCGTCAGCGGGATCAAAACCGCGATCAGCAAAACCCCAAGGGCTGATGCGGTGGATATCAGTCCTCGATCCCAAAATTCCCAGAGCGATACGGCAAAAACTTCATTGTTCTTACTCGACAGCATCAAGGGAATGGAAAATCCCCGTAACACATGGACCGCCACCCAAACCCAACCCGCGGCAAAGGCCGGGAAGAGGAGCGGCAAAGTGATCGCGAGCAAAGTGCGCGTGGGCGTAGCGCCGCAAACGTACGCGGCCTGCTCCAACTCTTTCTGCACCTGAATGATCGCGCTGTTCATCAGTCGGGTTGCAAAAGCGATGTAGCTTACGATGAACCCCATCGCAAGAATCCAAAGCGTACCGTAGATGCCGAGATATTTTAGGGGCGGACTGAGATAAGCCATCATCAAGGCCAAAGCGATGACGATTCCCGGAACGGCGTGGGGAAAGAACGTGACCGCATCGAGCGCGCCTCTGCCACTCAATTCCGTGCGCACGATCACCCATGAAACGAAGAATGCGAGGAGCATAGTCGCCGTCGCGGCGATGACCATCAGCAGGAGAGTGTTCCAGACAATCGAGCCGAGCTTGGGCATCGCGAAGATTTGCAGGTAGTTGGCGAGCGAAACCAAACTCAAAGCTTCGTAGGATGGAAGGCGATAACTCGGCAGCAGAGAGGCCCAGAACAAAATGACGAACGGCGCGCCGACCGTGACGATAAAGTAGCCGACAAACATGCCCAGTGCCGGATAGCGCCATTTGCCAATCGCGATGACCCGCGGCCGGAAACCTTTCCCAGTGATGGTCGAATAGCGCTCCGAATAGCGCACTATCCGGCGGTATCCAAACAGCAAGACGAGCATCAAAATCATATAAACCACGCCAAACACAGCGCCCAGGCCGTAATCCAGCGGCGCTTGAAGGCGGGTGGTGAAATAGATCAGAGTGCTCAAAACAAAAATGCCGCCGGGAAGCCCGATGGCCAGCGGCCCTTCGAACGATTCCATGCTGGAGATGAAAGAATAGATGGCGGCGCTTAGAACCGCGGGCATCAACGCCGGTAGCGTTACCTGAAAGAAAGCGGCGCGTCCGTTGGCCTTGGCGACGCGCGCTGCTTCTTCCATCGTGGGATCCATCATACGAAACGCGCCCACAACCATTAGGAAAACCGTTGTCACTCCTCTCAGGCCGTCGAGAAAAATCAGTCCGCCGATGGAGTAAATGTTTAGCGGGCCCTGAGTGAGCGAAACCCCGAGCGGTTCGAAGACGTTCCGTAGGATAATATTCAAAACCCCTGTCTTAGGGGCCAGCAGGAGCGCCCAACCGAGGGCAAAAAGAACGCCGGGAATCGCCATCGGGATAAGAATCAAGGACCAAGCGAGGTTGCGCAGCGGCATATCCGTTCGCTCGATCAGCCACGCGAACAATACGGCGATCGCGAGAGTGAACAGGGTGCCGATAGCCGAGATGACAATCGTTGTCCCCAGGGCCTGGTAAAAAAGCGGCATCGAATAGGCTGTGACATAATTTTGCAGCGTCCAACCTTCGGGGATGGCCGGGTGACCAGACTGGAAACTGCTGATCAGCAACCGGGCAAGGGGGATGATGATCAGAAAGAGCAAAAAACCGGTCAAGGCGAACGGAATGAAGTTTCCCCGGAAACGCCGGAGAATTTGGACATTGAAACGCGGGATCGCGATTGTTCGAGTTCCGTTCATGCTCCATCCATCTTCAAATTAACTCGCACCATATCACTAAGCCGCAGCCAAAATCGAAACAGACATTGCATCACGAAGGCCACGAAGAGCACGAAGTTAAGAAATTCGAAAATATCAATTCTGAATCCTTCGTGTCCTTCGTGAGCTTCGTGGTGAAATCCTTTTCTGTGCCCTTTGCGTCCTAGCCGCGCTGTGACCTCTGTGGTTAAATGTTCTTTGTTAATTCTTCGCCTTCGGGAATCCCCACGCCGCGGTAATCTTCCGCGCCATATCGGCTTCGTGCTGGAGCGCATCCCAGCTTTCAAAAACAATTTTGGCATTATGTTTCTTGACCAGCCCCGAGGCCTCGGTTCCCGGGACAAAAGGAGAGCTCCTGCCCTCGAGATCCATGTTTTTCTGCCCTTCCGGTGTCACCAACCAGCCGGTCAATACCAATGCCGCGTTCGGCGACTTGGCGCCTTTCATGATCGCCATCGCTTCGCCGATTTGAAACGGCAGATCGGAGGGCACGGCATAGGCGACCTTAGCCGTGGGGTCTCTCATCACCACACTTTTCAAGGAGTGGTAAGCCATGCCGCAGATCATCGGATACTCGCCGATGGCCACCTGGGTGAGCGCTCCCGATTGGCTGCTCTTCCAGACTGGTTGATTATCTTTGAGAGCGCGGGCGAAGGCGACAGCTTTTTCTTCGCCCCAACCGGCGGCGAGACCCGTGAATGTGCGAGGACGGGTTAACACCACGAACTTTCCTTTCCAGTAAGGATCCAGACAGTCGTCCCATTTTTTGGGAACCTTCTCCTTCGGTACGAGCGACGGATTGTAAGCGATGATGTAGGTGCTAAATCCACTGACCGCGAAGTAACCGTCGGGACTGAAATGTACATCCTTCACGCTCGGAAATAATTTCCGCCAGGCGACCGGTCCGGCCATTACGCCAGCTTTGACATAATTGTTGCGCAATTCCCCCGATACATTGACCAGGTCGTGCTCGACAACTCCCGCCAGCGCTTCATTCAGGATGCGCTCGCGAGTTTCAATGCCGCTAATGCGATCGGTGGTAACCTTGATCGCTGGATACTTTTGGTAGAATCCTTTAAGCAGCGCCGTTTCATTTTCCGGCTCCCAAGAAGTAGCGACACGGACATTTCGTTCCTTGTTGGCAAGCTGGACGATTTCGTTAAGATCTTTTCCTAGACGCTGGCCTGACGCGACCGAAGAAAGGCCAGGAACAATTCCTACAGCAATCACCAAGATCACTGTTTTGAAATGAAGCTTCATCAACGTCCTCCTAGGCGGCTGGTTTTTGTCCCGCCGGTCCGTTGTACTCCAGAATATCCAAACCGTTTAAGCGGTCTATGAGATAAATCAATCCCTGCGGGTCGACAAACACGTCGTTGGATTGCGGCGTCTTCTGATCCTTGCCCGGCGGCGGAATGAAGTAGCCTACTTCCTTCGGCTTTGCCGGATCGGCGATATCGACGATTCTCAAGCCGCCGCGAAACCAAGTCACATAGACTAAACTGTCTGTCATGCGCTCGTGACATTGATGCGCGCCAAATCGCCCGCCGTGCTCGGCGCGCGTCCACGGCGTGTTGGCCTCGGACATGGAGTACGCCGAGAGCGGCTTGAGATCGGTTTCATCGGTCGCGTCAAAAACCCACATGAACGCCGGAACTTGTTCCGGGCGCGGCCGTGGCGGTTGCTCATCAACGGCCACAGCGATGTCTTTTCCGCCGATCGCGAACGGAGCGCGAACAAAGGTGTGCGTCTTGAAAAAAGGCGGATGATAGTTGTACCGGCTTACGAGTTTGGGATGGGCAATATCGCTGATATCGAGTATCACCAAGCCGGCCATGCAGTAGCTGACGTAGAGCCGATGTCCAAATCGCATCGGATGATGACATTCATATCGTTCGTATCCCCAGTAGGGCTTTTCGCCTCCCGCAACCCATTGTCCAGGAAGCCACCAGCGAGACACCTCTTCCGGACGGCTCGGGTCTTTCAGATCCACGATCATAACAATGTAGCCTTCGTAGCCTTCCATTCTCGTGGACAGATGAGCATACCGGCCATCAAAATCGAAACGGTGCACTCCGTTGCTGCCAGTCTTGAAGAAAGAGATCTCGCGCGGTTTTTGCGGATTGGCGACATCGAAGATGCGTATGCCGCCTCCCTGATATCCGCGCGCCGCCGACTCCACCAGCGATTTCAGATCGGCGACGGTGTAGTTGAGAGCGCCGGCGAGCTCCGCATCCGTCGGCGGCCGCCCGAGTTCCTTTTCCAGCCGCGCGCGCTCGGCGGGAATTCTGCTGCCGCCAATTTGCTGGTGCCGCGTGTAGTTCTCATTGTTGATGACCATGATGTCGCCGGACACCCTAACCTTGTGCGAATGCGTTTCGGGCGGAACCTCCAAACTCGCAAGCAGCTTCGGATGGGAAGGCTCCGATACATCTATGATCGAGGTTCCGTGCGGCGGATCGATATGACCGACGAAGGCAGTTTTGCCTTGCACCAGAACTTGACCCCCTCCCGGCGTATCCAGGTGGCCAATCCGTTTAACATTGAGCGCGACCGCGCCATTGGTTCCAGCTGTCATCATTTACCTCATTGCCATCGGTAGTCCCGCATGGACGCCCATGCTTTGAACGTTTTGAACGAATTGAACAGTTTGAACGGCTGTTTTTTTTATACTTTGTCCCATTTATGCATGTTCCAGGTGCTCGAGTTTTGCCCGCCGGTTTCCTGCCGCGGCGTGATGCCGGTAAGGCCTTTTTTAGCGACGAGAACTTCGGGACTGAAATAAAGCGGGTGCACCGGTAAATATTCCGTAAACAGCTTGACGAAATCGAGCTGCAATTTCTCGGATCGCTCCGGGGTAATGATTTCGTTCAACTCGTCCAGGATCGCGTCTTTGCGGGGATCGTTCCAACCGGAAACGTTTTCAACGGCATATTTGTTTTCCGCCGTCGGGATATTTTTCGTATGGAAGCGCTCCGCCCACTCCTCGACGGTAACGTTGTGAGTTCCGATATAGGCGCCGGGCCACCGATTGCGGTTTTCCGCCGAGTTGAGCAGGCGGGTTGGAAGGTTTTTGATATTGGTGCGAATGCCGATTTTCTTCCAGTAGTCGCTGATAATCGCCTGGGCCTGCTCGTGCTCACGCCTGCCGGCCTGGCAGCGAAACTCGAACTCCAGACGCTCACCCTTTTCATTGACGAGAACGCCGTCCGGCCCCGGTTTCCAACCGGCCTCGGCCAGAAGTTTTTTCGCCCTTTCCGGGTCGTATTTGTAGATCGTTGCCATTGCCATTGCCTTCTTGAAGCTCTTGCGAATGCGCGACATGGAAAAATGCGAGACGAGATTCTCACCTTTGAAGATACTCCGCACCATCGCTTCCCGGTCGATCGCGTGCATCAACGCGCGCCGCACCCTCACGTCCGCGAACCAGGGATTATCGCGGCTTAGGTTGAGCCAACTCCAAGAAGCGGGACTGATGTGAACCTTGCCTTTTCCTTGTTTCTCCCACTGCTCGCGCAGAATCATCGCGCCGTCGAAAGAGATCGTGCTGCGCATGCAAAAATCGACTTCTCCGGCGAGCACGGCCGCGAGGTTGGTGTTGCTGTCCTCGACAAAGCGAACAGTGACGCGATCGATCTTGGGTCTGCCCAGCGCATAATCATTGAAGGCTTCGAGCTCCATGCGGTTGCCACCGTCCCATTCGACCACCCGATAGGGGCCGGCGCCCACGAAAGTCTTGTTCCACGCCGGCAGGTTGGCAAACGCTTTCATGTCGCCGGCGCTGAAAGCATCTTGGAGCAAATGGCGTGGAAATGCCCGCACATGGGTGTACTGAACCGCGTAGGCTTCGTTGTAGAGATCGTTCCAATGAATCACGATGGTTCGATCATCAGGCGTCTCGATCTTCGAAATCATCTCCGGAACCAGGCGATCCGGCATGGGAAACTCCGGATGTTTGGCGATCTGCCAGCCAAATTCGAAATCCTTCGACGTGTACGGCTTGCCATCGTGCCACTTGAGCCCGGAGCGAAGTTTGTAGACCGTGATCATGGTCTTTTTTTGCATGTCGATTTTCCAGGTGCCCTTTTTGACCGACGGTAATTCTTCAGCGAGAACAGGAACCCGTTCCAAGGTCACCGGATTCTGAAAGGCCAAACCGGCATCTGCCATGGATACATGCTCGGTGTCGCGCCGGTTGTGGTAGCCGAGACTCGTGATCGGTCGCTCAGTGTGGATGACAATTCTCTTTCTGCCCGGCTGCGCGGCAAACAAAACACTTCGCGGCAAGGAGAGAGCGGCTAACGAAGCTGCAGACGTCGCAGTCAAACGGATAAATTGACGCCGGCTCAATCCGTTTCCAATCTGCCTCGCTTTAGAATTCTGCTTTTGTCTCGACATAACGTTCTCTCCCTTGTGACGCTGGCCGCCGGTTCTGATTGGCGTTCATATATTTGCGGGACAGGTCGATGTCAATGGATGTGCAACAGTTTATTAACTGCTTGATTCATCTTGGCACAACGCCTAAGATGCGCGCAGATTTTGGCAGCCGAGGAGATAATTATGCAGAGCTCCGCAGCGACCCAGACCTCGACCATGTTGGAGACAGGTTCGGTCATTTATCAGGCAAAGTTTGTCGCCGTCAATGGCATCAGGACGCGCTACTATGACGAAGGACAAGGCGACGTCATGTTAATGATCCATGGCTCGCGCTTCTCGCCCTGGGGCAGCGCCAACACCTGGACTCGAAACATCGCCGGTTTGTCAAAACAATTTCGGATTTTGGCTCCGGACAAGCTTTGCGCCGGGATGACCGACAATCCCAAAAGCCTGGACGATTTTACGCAGCATGCCATCGTGCAGCATATCTATCAGTTCATCCAGGCCCTGGGCGTGAAAAAGTTCCATGTGGTCGGACAATCCAATGGCGGCTATACCGCCGCGCGTTTGGCGCTGGAGCATCCGGAAATGTGCAAGAGCTTGGTCATCGTCGATAGCGCGACGTTGGGCCCGCCGGCGGGCGATATGGCCGAGCGGCGCCATAATCTCTTTGCCAACGGTCCGAAGGACTTACGCGAGTACATACGCTTTCATTGGGGAAAACTATCGGTCAACACTGACAACATCACCGATGACTACCTGGATGCAGCCGTCTTCATGGCCAACACACCAAAGGCGCGTGAGACTTTGAGAATCTTGAAAACCGACGGCAGAGAGGATGAAGGGGTCAATCCTGAGGCCAATGCTCGAACATTTCCACGCGATAAAGCGGAGACCCATCAGTGGATTCAGGAAGGACGCTTGACTATGCCCGTCTTGATCACGTGGGGCGCAAACGATCCATCGGCCATTCTTCCGATCGGCCACAAACTGTTTGAAATGATCAGCGCAAAAACCAAAAAGACGGAAATGCACATCTTCAATAACGTCGCCCACTTTCATTATCGGGAGATTCCGGACGCCTGGAATCAAGTGGTGATGAATTTCATCGAAAGAAATGCCTGACAGTCGTACTCACCACGAAGGACACGAAGTTTAGAACCAACGAACCTTCGTGTCCTTCGTGATCTCCGTGGTGAATCAGTCATTGCGGACAGTCACTTCTGAGGTGCTAAATGGTTTATGATCCTGTCGATCCATTTCAAACCGACGCCACCGGCAAGCGGACCTTGCCTTCTTTTTCACTCGCTGAACGCGACCGGCGCTATCAGCGCGTGCGCAGGTTGATGCGTGAGCGAAACTTGGACTGCTTGTTGGCGCCGGCGGCGGATGTCGGCGAGCCCCAGGCCAACTCGCGTTATCTTTGCCAGATGGGCGGCGTTCAGGGCGGCGCCTGGGTGATCTTTCCCGTGTCGGGGGAAGTGACTGCGATTCTCTCTTCCGAGCGCGAGCGCCGCATGTGGGCTGCCAACCTGATTTGGCCTTCGGATATCCGCTGGGGTGATTTTTCAAAATTGGTCCCTGAACGGCTGCGCGAAATGGGCTTCAGCAAAAGCCGCATCGGCGTCACCGGCTTGTTCGATCAGTATCGCATGCCGGAGGGAACCATTCAGTTTGAAACATGGCGGCGTATCGCGTCGGCCTTACCCGACGCCACGTTTGCGCCGGCGAATGATGTCCTGGAGTTTTCACGCATTGTCAAAGGACCCGAAGAAATCGCTGTGATTCAGAAGATCACCGATGCCAATGAAGCGGCAATCGCAAGAATGATGGAAATCGCTCGGCCCGGCATGGAGGAAGGAGCACTCTGGATTGAAATGGCCAAAGTGCTAATCGCGCACACCGCCGACTACCCTGCGCGGCTTTCTCTTGGCTCTAACAATAAAACCGCCAATGCCAGCAATTCCATGGGGCTTGCGATCGCGATGCAAGACGGCGGCGTGCTCTGCCAGGAGATTGACGCCCGACTACAAGGCTATCGGGCTCAATGCAACCACTCGATCTTAATAGGCAGCAAAAATGCCGACGCTTACCGGCAGGCTACGAACGTCGCCATCGAATGTTTTCATGGAATTTTGAATTGGGTAAAACCGGGAAATACCGTTGGCGGCTTGATCGATGAATTCGTGCGGCTTGCCGAGTCGCGCGGCGCCAAAGGCGGCGGCGTGCTAGTCCACACCAACGGTCTCGGCGCCGACCGGCCGAGAGTGGGTCCCGGGCCGGCTGCCCACGACAGGGATATCGTCATCGAGCCTGGCTTTACATTTACGGTCAAAACGCAAATCGACTTTAAAGGGACCCCCGCCCTGATCGGCGAGCCGATCACAGTAAGTGAATCCGGCGCGCGCCGCCTTGGGCATAGAAACTTGGTCCCCTTCACGACCGGTTAAGAGCAAACTTAACGCGACCGAACTTGAATTATGCAATCAGGACAGAGGTGAACAATCGACGCCGGTAACAAAGCCTCGACCCGCCAATTCTTGACCCAATCGAATTCAAAAATGCCCCTGTTAACCATCTGGAATTGAGAGACAGCATCCATCCTCATGGTGAAGCAAGCAACTTTCGCGGAGACTGGCGCCGCAATAATAACAATTGAACTCGTCGCCATGTCGAATGCCATTCCTGCATTCACCGCATTCTATGGTTCCATTGATAAGTTTAAACATCAGACGTTTCGTTATTTACAGGGCTGATCCATCATAGTGACCAGGGATTTTGCACTCTAGCGCAAGTTATCTAGAACTGCTCAAATCGAATGCTGCATGAGTGGAAAGGTAACTGCTAGACGGTGCTGCGTTGAAGTTTCTTTAGCTCCCTAAACGACATCATTGATCATCCGTGACTATCACAAGCGGATGGAAGAGTCTTCCTTCGTGCGATCGTTTCCTTGACAACATCGAAGCACCGTGGCTACAAGGAAAGGAGTTGCTTTTGCTTATGGAAACACTCAACTGAAAGTCCACAAAGGAGATGAATCATGGCGATTGAAAACTTTGAGGATCATTGTTGGAAAGATGTCGTTACACCGGAAATTCTGAAAACCTACACACCGTACCAGCGCGAAACGTATATCGGCCAGAGACCGGCGTTGTTGGCGATCGATCTTTATAACCTCGCCTACGAAGGCGGGGCTAAAGAGCCCCATGAGCTCGTCGATACCTACAAAAGCTCGTGCGGCGTCTACGCACACAACGCGATCAAGCCGACTCAGGAACTTTTCGCGTTGGCGCGTTCGCTCAAGATCCCGGTCTTTTACACGACCAGTGAAACCCGCAAAGAGGCAAAACCGGACGTTATAAACGCCACCAACCGGCAGCGGGTAAAGATCGATCCTCAGGCGTTCGACATCAAAGAGGAGTTCAAACCTCAACGGGGTGACGTCGTCATTTTCAAAGAACGTGCAAGCGGATTTTTCGGCACGCCCCTTGTGGCCCATCTGACACAATTGGGCGTCGACAGTTTGATCGTCTGCGGCGAAAGCACCAGCGGCTGCGTGCGCGCCAGCTGTGTCGACGGCTATTCGCTCGGCTATCACGTGTCGATCGTCGAGGAGACGGTTTTTGATCGGAGCCCGCTTTCCCATAAGGTCAACCTCTTCGACATGCATCACAATTATTGTGACGTGATGAAGCTGGAAGAGGTGAAAGAAAAGATCAAGCAAGAGCGGCCGAGAAAGCCGAATTAATCGCACGTTCCAATCGTTCCATTAGTTCCAATAGTTCCACCCGTCGGAAGAGCATTCAAGAACAACCCTTAACGACTTGAACGATTGAAACATTTGGAACGACTGGAACAATTGGAACGGAATTTTTAAATCATGTACAGCACCGCGAACGGCATTAAAATTTACTACGAAGTTTCCGGCGAGGGTTTTCCCTTCGTCATGATCCATGCAAATCCCTTCGACCACAATCTCTGGATGTATCAAATCGCTCACTTCTCGACCCACTTCAAAGTCATCGCGATCGATATCCGCGGTTATGGCAGATCGGACAAGCCGACGACTCCGTTCACCCTCAAAGACATGGCCGACGATGTGCTCGGCGTTTGCCGCGATCAAGGCGTGAAGGAAGCGATACTTGGTGGCGTGAGCGTCGGGTCGGGCATGGCGATACTGCTTGGCCTCGATCACCCGGAGATATTCAAGGCGCTGATACTGGTCGGCGGCAGCAGAGGACCGGGCGGGTCGATCGAGGAGCGAATTCACGGCTATACGAAAATCGGCATTGAGAAGTACCACATTCAGCACCTGCGGGATTTAGTGGCGCCGGATTTTTCGGAGAGCAAATTAGGCAAATATCTGCTCAACACATTCGTCGAGCGCGATCCGTGGCTTTCCGGCGAATCCATCGGCCAGATCTTTCGCGCGCGCGGTGGGCTCGACATGACACCAAGACTGGGCACGATGAGAGTTCCAACCCTGGTAATCAACGGCGAGTACGACAACTCGCTCGCCGGCGGCAAGAAAACCGCCTCCCTAATTCCAGGTGCGGTGCACCACGTCTTGCCAAAGACCGGGCACGCCTGCAACATTGAAGATCCGGCGACTTTCGACGAATTTGTCATCGAATTTCTGCGCGCGAACAACCTCATGCCAGCGTGGCCGAGATAACATGAACCACGCCAGCGAGCTGCGGGGAGTTAACCAAAGCGCTTAAATCTTCGCGCCGATCCATTTCTAGCGTCGTTGTTTGAATAGAAAGGAGGACCAAACGTGGCCGTTAATATTGAAAAACTAAGAAGCTTGACTCCTCCGAAAGGAATGGATTTTCATATCAGCAAGGTCGGCCATGTTGTGCTTCAGGTATCCGATCTGGAACGATCCACCGAGTTCTACACGAAGGTACTCGGGTTCAAGGTATCGGATGTTTACCCTGAAGACATGATGCCCGGCGGCATGGTGTTTCTACGCTGCGGCACCGATCATCACTGTCTGGCTCTCGTCGGAGCCGGCGATGGAAAAAACGCTAATCGAGAGCTTCATCATCTAGCATTCGAGGTACCCACGCTCGACCAAGTTCTTCGCGCGCGCGATGGTCTGCGTGCGGCAAACGCAAAAGTCGACTTCGAAGGGCGTCGCCGCGCCGGCTGTCAGATCGCGGTGGAATTTCGCGACCCGGACAATCATTCGCTGGAAATCTACTGGGGCGTCGATCAAGTCGGCAGTGACGGCCGCGTGCGTCCTGCCAGTGAATGGCACGGAGTCAAATCGCTGGAAGAAGCCATCGCCAATCCCGTACCAGGACAGGACACTCACATCACTCGATGAGTTTTGACTCACGGTCCTCCTCCCTTGAAGATCTTATTCACGCTTCAACTCGAGCGTTAGTGATCGGCGTTGGCGGCGGCGGTGACGTGGTCGGCGCCCTGGCCACGGCGCGCTTCCTCGAATTTTGCGGTTTAGAATTCGTCCTCGGTGGGCTTTCGTGGGAACGGAACGTTTACGATCCAATTCCCGGACCTCGCCAACTGAGTGAAGTGCGCAAAGTTCGTCAGCTTCATCCCTCCGCGTGGATGGCGAACAGCGAAAGTCAAACCGACAACGGAGTGCTGTTCGCTGAATCGAAGATGGCCGCAGTTAACAACAAAGAAATTCTCCTGATCGATATCAACGGCGGCGTCAAAGGCGTGGTCGACGGTCTCGAAATAGCGATAAAAGAGCTGAAAACCGACTTGCTCGTCGGCCTGGACGTCGGCGGCGATTCTTTGGCGCAAGGTCATGAGCCCGGACTGCGGAGCCCGCTGGCCGACTCGATCATGCTCGCGGCATATACGGAACTGGAAAGGCGCGGGCAGCGCACGGTCTGGGGTGTGTTCGGCTACGGCAGCGATGGCGAACTTACCACAGAAGAAATCGAAGTCGCACTGAGCAAATTGGCCGCAGCCGGCGGCCTGCTCGGCGCCTGGTCACTCACGCCAAAAATCGCCGACGAACTCGAGGAAGTCGTCAAGACCGTACCCACCGAAGCCAGCGCGATCCCGGTAAAATGTTTTCGCGGCGCGTGGGGCGACAGTGTGATCAGGCGCGGCCAGAGACATGTAAAGCTCACGCCGCTTACGGCGCTCACTTTTTTCATGTCGACAACCACACTTTATCAGACGCTCGCGCGACCCGCGCAGGCCGCGCAGGGAAGTTCCTCCCTGGAAGAAGCGAACGACGCCCTTCATGCCATCGGCATCCGCACCGAATTGGATTACGAGCGCGAATATTATCAAGCAACGAGGGCGCGGTGATCCAAAAACTTTTTGCCGACCTGCAACAGGACGCGATCATCTTGATGATTTCACGCGGCGTGCGCGCCTTTGCGTTTTCCTATTTGGGTGTCATTTTCACCATTTATCTAAGCCAGCTCGGTTATTCGACCATGACCGTCGGCATTGTGGTGACAACGGCCTACGCTAGTAGCGCCGTCCTGACCGCGGTATGGGGATACTTGTCGGACCGCTTCGGCCGCAAGAAAATTCTCATGTTGTTGGCCATGCTCACGATCGTTTCAAATCTTATTTATATTTTCTTTAGTGATCTCATCTTCATCATTGCAGCCGTGGTGATCGCTAACGTCGGGGCGGGAGGCTCCGGAGGCGGCGGTCAGGGCGGCGGCCCCATGAACCCCGTCGAACAGGCACTGCTTGCAGAGAAATGCACAGCAGAGAACAGAAACCGCATCTTCGGCGTCAATGCATTCGTCGGCTCGATCATGGGCTCGTTGGGCGCGCTCTTGAGCGGCCTGCCCGAGCATCTTCAAGAACACTGGGACTGGGCGCCCCTCACCTCTTTCAAGCCGCTATTTGCTTTGACCATTCTCTTCAGCATCGTGCTTATCTTTGCGTACTCGAGAATCGACGAGCATCATGTCCACGTGGCGCCCAGACGGGAAAAAAGATCTCAGGCCAAGCGGGCCGACGGCTTCATCATCAAGATGTCGCTCCTTGGCATGATCGACAACCTCGATGCCGGCCTGATCGGACCCTTGATGTCGTACTGGTTTTTCCTCCGCTACGGCGTTGAGCTCAAGTCCTTGGGCATCATGTTTTTTCTTTCCTATTTGCTCGCCGCGCTGTCTTTTCTTACAGCGCCGATCATCGCGCGCAAAATCGGCGTAGTTCGAACCATGGCCTTTTCGCACGGGGCGGCATCGGTCATCTATCTGATGGTTCCATTTGCGCCGACGTTTTCGATTGCCGGCGGATTGACAGTCTTACGTTCTTTCCTCGCCTACATGGACACTCCTTTACGAAGCTCGTTTGTGATGGGCATCGTGAGGCCGGAAAACCGTGGATCGGCGGCGGGCATCACGTCCTTATCGCGCCATGTGCCGCTCGCCGTCAGCCCGACCCTGTCGGCTTATCTAATGCAATCCTTGGCATTGAACGTGCCAATTTTGTTGGGCGGCATGCTGCAGCTCTCGCACGATTACATCTTCTACTGTCTTTTCCGCAACGTGAAACCGCCCGAAGAACAAGGCGCAACGTCGCGAGCGGCGACAGCATAGCTATGAGACTACTTCGAGACTTACACCGCGACGCTAAATTACTGATGGCGGCGCGCGGCATTCGCTCTTTTGCTTTATCCTATCTGAATGTTGTTTTCGCCATCTATCTCGACCGCATTGGTTATTCGCCGGTCACTATCGGGGTCATCTTTACTGTCGCTTATCTGAGCAGCGCGTTGCTCACCGCACTGTGGGGATATTTGTCGGATCGAGTGGGCCGCAGGAAAATACTGATGCTCCTCGCCCTCCTCACGATCATTTCCAACGGTATCCTGATTTATTTTACGAGCCTTTTTTTTATCTTATCCGCAGTGATCATCGCCAATGTCGGCGCCGGCGGATCTGGCGGTGGCGGCTCGGGAGGCGGCCCGTTCAATCCGGTGGAAGAAGCTCTATTGGCGGAGAAATGTCAGCCTCAGAATCGCAATCAAATCTTCGCGATCAATTCCTGCGTCGGCTCGATCATGGGTTCCTTGGGTGCCCTCGCGAGTGGGGTACCGCAATATCTTCAGGAAGAAAAAGGCTGGAGCGCCATCGGATCATACAAACCGCTTTTCCTTTTGACCATCGGATTCAGCATTGCACTCCTGTTCGTTTATCGGTCGATCACCGAGCAGCACCAGCCCCGCACAGCTGAAAAGAAAATGTCCAAAAGCAGTGGTATTTTTGTCACAAAGATGTCCGCGCTGGCAGTGGTCGACAACTTCGGCGCTGGAATGGCGGGCGCGCTTGTGCCGTACTGGTTCTTTCTGCGTTTCGGCGTCGAGCTGAAATCCCTCGGCGTTATATTTTTTGCTTCCTATTTTCTGGCCGCATTGTCATTTCTGAGCGCACCGATCATCGCGCGCAGAATTGGTGTCGTCCGCACCATGGCCTTCTCTCACGGCATAGCCTCACTGATCTGGCTCTGCCTACCGTTCGCCCCGGTTTTGACCATTGCTGCCGCACTGATCGTGATCCGATCTTTCTTCGCATACATGGATAACCCTTTGCGTGCCTCTTTCACTATGGCCATGGTCAAATCCGACGAGCGCGGCTCAGCCGCCGGTGTCACCAGCTTGGCGCGCATCGTGCCATTCGGCATCAGCCCGACGATTTCCACCTATTTGATGCAAACTGTTTCGCTCACTCTTCCCTTGTTTATCGGCGGTGGGTTACAATTGATCAATGATGTGGCGTTCTATTTAATGTTTCGCCATGTCCGGCCGCCCGAGGAATTGAAGAGTTCAACGGTTTGACAGTTCAAGGTCGAGAATGAAACGCCCAACACAACCAACCGGTGCAGTGCCATTGTTTCAACGAATTGCCGAGCAACGGATTCTCGAAGCACAACGAAACGGGGCATTCGACAACCTTCCCGGCAAGGGCAAGCCCCTCGAATTGGAAGACCTGAGTTGGGTGCCGGAAGAACTTCGCATCGGCTACCACGTACTCAAGAACGCCCACGTCCTGCCGCCAGAAGCCGAGTTGCTCAAAGACATCCACACGCTCGAAGATCTGCTCAAGCATGTCGAAGACGAAGGGGAACGCCGGGCGCTAGCCAAGAGTATTCAGTGGAAAATGATCCGGCTCGACACGCTCAAGCGCCGCTCGATGGATCTGCATTCCGTGCGCCACTACAGCCGCAAACTGGTTGCAAAATTCCAGCCGAGATAGCTATCCGACGCACCTTCATCGCGCTAATTTCCGCTTTGCCTTGCCGGTTTTTCCGTGGTAGAAATCCTCTACCTTTGAAATAGGCGTTAACTCACCGCTTTTAAAAAGAAAGGAGCGTTTTATGGCGGCAGAAAAATCTCCCATCAAGATCAAAAAAATTGGCCACGTGGTGTTGACTGTTAGTGATATCGAGCGGAGCTCGAAATTCTGGACCGACATCATGGGCTTTAAATTTTCCGACAAAAACGAGAACGGCATGGCGTTTTTCCGCAACGCCACGGACCATCACACTGTCGCGCTGGTTCAAGCGACCGAAAAGAGCGAGCTGCCCAAGCGCGGCCAAGTCGGGTTTGACCACATGGCCCTCGAAGTCGCTACCGTTTCAGAGCTCTTCAAGATCCGCGACTTTCTCAAATCAAAGGGGGTTACGATCTTCTACGAAGGACGCCGCGGCCCCGGCGGTAATCCCGGCCTAGAGTTCTACGACCCGGACGGTTACAAGATCGAAATCTACGCTTCGATGGATCAGATCGGCACCGATGGCAAAAGCCGGCCGGCTAGCGAGTGGAAGCGGGCAACCACGCTGGAAGAAGCGGTAACCAATCCTCTACCAGGCGCCGAGTATAATTGAGATCTGAGGTCTCTCTAGTTTCGGGTTTCCGGTTAGAACTAGAAACGAGAAACTGAAAACCAGAGACAAAGCGGTGCATGATTTCCATCCATCGCCTACACAAAGTTTTCACGTGAATGACACACCGCGCACTAGTTGAGCGACAGGCAACGACGCTGTCAACGCGAAAACTCAAGACTGGACGGAGACGATGGACAGGGAAAACCTACTGAGAATCATTCAGCGGCGGCGCAGTGTCAGAGTCTACAAAAGCGGAAACGTTTCAGCCAAGCAGCTGGAAATCATCCTCGAAGCCGCGCGGTGGGCGCCGTCGGGGGCCAACACCCAGCCATGGGAATTTGTCGTCACCCGCGACCGCAAAAAGATGAAGCGCGTGCGTGAAATCTACGCCAACGAATGGAATCAGCGAAAACTCGAAGATCCCGTCCACTACAAGGGATTAAAAAAAGATTACGTCGGCGACGTCAGCGTACTCGTTCTGGTCTGCGGCGATGCGCGTACGAAGCAGGTCTATCTCACTACGCGTCAGGCAGCCGATCGCGAAAAGCTCTTTCAAGCGAGCATCGCCAACGCCGTCGAGCAAATGATGCTCGCGGCCGCGAATATGAATCTCGGCACGGTTTGGGTGTCGGTGCGCGAAGAAGTGGAACCGGAGTTAAGGGAGTTATTCCGGGTGCCCGAACCTTTGCGGCTTCTCTGGGTCGTGCCCATAGGTCACGCCCGCAGCTGGCCCAAACCGAAGCCCCGGCGGCCAATCACTGCCTTCACGCATTTTGAAGTCTACGATCGCGAGAAATTACGGCGGGATTCCGACATCCACGCCTGGCCAAAAAATTAAGCCGCGAAGATTTTACTGCAGAGGCGCGCACGGCTGGCTGCAACGCCGCTGGTTCAAGCCGTTCAAAACGTTCAAGTCGTTTAAATCGATTCCGGATATCTTCAACGTCTTGAACGATTGGAACGTATGGAACGAATTGAACGCGCACGCAGCGCGGTGCAATGCTCACGCCTCGGAAATTTCGTATTTCTCGTGATGCAGTTCCTGGCTGGCCTTAATGATGATGCGGTGGTTTATCTCGCGTTCGAGGTTTTCCAAGCTGTGGTTTCTCTCGTCGTAGAGAAAATTCGCGATATCGGGATGCAGCCGCACCACGATGTTCTTACCATTTTGGATCTGCGCTTGTTGGCGCTTGATCGCGCGTAGAATGTCGTAAGCAAGGGTTGCCGCGGATTTAATGCGTCCGCGCCCATCGCAATGGGGGCAAGGTCGCAGCAGTTGATTCTCCAAGCTCTCCCGCGTGCGCTGACGGGTCATTTCAACCAGTCCCAGCTCGGAAATTTTTAAAATATTCGTGCGCGCCTTGTCTTTCTTCAGTGCTTCTTTCAGCGCGTCGTATACCTTCTTGCGGTTGGCCTCTTTTTCCATATCGATGAAGTCGATGATAATAATCCCGCCGGCGTTCCGCAGACGGAGTTGGCGAACCACTTCCTGGGCCGCTTCCAGATTGGTCCTGAGAATCGTCTCTTCTTGGTTGCGTTTGCCGACGAACCGGCCCGTGTTGACGTCCACGGCGGTCAAAGCTTCGGTTCGCTCGATGACGATAGAGCCGCCGGAGCGCAGCCACACGCGCCGTTCCAATGCTTTAGCAATCTTTTCTTCGATGCCCTGCTGCTCGAAGAGCGGTTCCTTTTCCGTGTAAAGCACGACTTTCGGTTTCAGACGCGGCATGAACTGGCGAACGAAGTCGACGATGCGCCGGTGATCTTTGGGCGAATCGATGACCACCCGTTCCGTGTCGGCGCTGAAGAAATCACGGATCGAGCGCGCAATGAGATCGAGATCCTGATGGATCAGTGACGGCGCCGTCGCGCTTCGCGCTCTTTGTTGAATTCGCCTCCACAGCCGCGTGAGGAAACTCAGATCTCTTTGAATTTCTCGCTTGCTCCTCCCCTCGCAGGCAGTGCGTAAAATGAATCCCCCCTCGTTGGTCCCCAACGACTGAGCGATTTCTCTAAGCCGCTTGCGCTCCTCCTCGCTATCGATCCGGCGAGAGATACCGATATGTCTCGTGCCGGGCATAAAAACCATGTACCGACCCGGGAGGGATATATGAGAAGTTACCCTGGCGCCCTTGGTCCCCAACGGGTCCTTGGCCACTTGAACGAGGATCTCTTCGCCGCGGGAAATCTGTTTTTCCAAGGGCAATCGGCGACCCGGCGGCGGCTTCGGGGCTTCTTCGAATTCAACCTCGTCCGAGCTGCCGAGCGGCACATCGTCGGGTTCGGTGGAAAAATCCGAGGCGTGGAGAAAGCCTGCCTTTTCCATACCGATATCAACAAAGGCAGCCTGCATACCGGGCAAAACGCGGGCTACTTTTCCTTTGTAAATGTTTCCCGCGACACCCATTTCCTCTTTTCTTTCGATGAAAAATTCGGCCAGTAGGCTGTCCTCGATGATGGCGATCCGGCTCTCCTGGGGAGTAGAATTAATAAATATTTCTTGTTTCATACCAATGTCAGCGCGTAAACCTGGCGGAGATTCTGCGAGGGCGGGTCACCTGGCTTCAGCGGTGAATCCACAAAGACCGTCACGGAAAACT
>Ga0075423_10001264_pt1 | contig 21939 bp, 17 predicted proteins | sample SoiMethybrSBSTD2_FD_80114 | JGI IMG/M metagenome (GOLD analysis project Ga0075423, IMG submission 80114) | Bulk soil microbial communities from a Populus tree surrounding site in Tennessee, USA - Soil MetaG P. TD hybrid SBSTD2 | ecosystem: Environmental > Terrestrial > Soil > Tree plantation... | reverse complement strand
GGACCTGCCCGATCTGGTCCGGTTCGCGCTCGTCGACGCGCTCCGCTCCGACGCGCTTCGGCCGCTCGTCCGCGCATACCTGGCGCGCTTTCCCACGCCGGACGACTTCCTCGAAGACGGCAGTGCCGTGGTGGTCGGCAAGCCGCAGGCGGCGAAAGCGCGGCGCGACGCCTTCACCGTGTTCCTCTCCCCCGCGGCGCTGCAGCGGCTCGTCGCGCACGACTGGCCCGGCAACCACCGCGAGCTGAAGCTGTTCGCGTCCAACGCGCTGGTCTTCGCCCTCGCCCAGCACCTCGACGGCGGGTCGGAGGCGCGGGAGCGGGCGCCGGCAGTTCTCGCCATCCCCGACCATCTCGTCGATCAGCTGCTCGGGTCGGACGGCGCGGCGCGCCCGCGCACCGAGCGGCGGCCCGCCTCGGCCGTGACCGAGATCGGGCGCCGCATCGAAATCACCGTCAAGGCCGGGCACAGCTTCGCGGAGATCGCCGCGGACGTGGAGCGGCAGTACCTGGTCGCGCTGTTCCAGGCGCTCGACGGAGATCTCGACCGGATGGCGCGCGAGCTGTTCGGTCCTGGCGCGACGCGACGAAAAGTGCACCTGCGCATGAACCAGCTCGGCCTGCGGCTCCGCGAGCTGCGAGGAGCGCAGGCGTGATCGCACTGCTTTGCCTGCTGGTCGCGGCTCCGGGGCCGTACGCGACGGGGGTCAACCTCCTGCGCGCAGGCAAGCGCGCCGAAGCGGCGGTGCAGTTCCGCGCGGCCATCGCGAAGGATCCGCGGCGGTCTTCGGCGTACGTCGCACTCGCCTCGCTTCTTGCGGAGGACCCGCGCAGGTGGGACGTCGCCGACGAGATGGTCGCCATCCTCGATCGCGGGCTGGGCGCCGTTCGCGGCGCGGACGCGCTGCTCGCCGTCCACCTCGCGCGCGCCGACTTCCTCCGCTCCGTCGGGCGCATCGGCGAAGCGCGAGCCGAGCTGGACGGGTTGCGGGCGGGCGAGCTGCCCGCGCCGCAGCAGCGCCGCGTCGCCGAGCTGCTCGATCGCGTGAGCGCCGACGAGCGGCTGCGCGCCGGGGAAGATTGGCCCGAGCCAGCCGTCGACGCCGCCGAACAGGCAAACCTGGCAAATGGCGAACGCGAGCTGGACGCGGGCGAGGCACGCGCGGCGCTGAACATCGCGGAGAAGCTGTGCGATGCGCGTCCCGGCTGGCGCGCGCCACGATGGCTGCGCGCGCGCGCCTTGGACGAGCTCGGACGGGTGGACGAGGCTGCGCGTGAGCTCGCCGTGCTCGTCCAGCTGGCACCGTCGCATGCGCAGGCGTGGCGCAAGCTCGGCGAGTTGCTCGCGGCTCACGGCGGGCTGCTCGAAGCCGAGCGCGCCGAACAGGCCTTGCGGCAGGCGCTCGCCTTGGAGCCGTCCTGGACGGATCTCTGGGTCGTGCGCGCGCGGCTCGCGCTCCGCCGCGGGCGCCCGTCCGAGGCGATCCGCGATCTCAACCGGCTCCTGCGCGAAGGTTCCGCGGACCCCGAGGTGAAGCGGCTCCTCGACCTTGCGCATGCCCAGGCCGATCTCGTCGCTGCGCCCTCGCCGGCGCCGTCGCGCGCGCCCGAGCCGACTCCGGAGGCGCGGGACCTGCTGCGGCAGGCGCAGGAGGCGCTCGCGACCGCTCAGCCCCCCGAGGCGGCACGCGACCTGCTCCAGCGCGCTCTCGACGCCTCGCCCGGATTCGTCGAGGCGGCAGCGGCTTGGGTCTCGCTGGCCGGCGAGCTGCCGCCTCGGACGCGCGAGGCGATCTGGGAAGATGCCGCGGCGCTGCTCGATCTGGCGGCGCAGGTCCAGCGCGCGCGGCCAGTCGAGGCGGCCGCGCTGGTTGCGCCGTGGATCGACCGCGCGGTCGAGCTCGGATCCGCCGAGGCCCGGTACCAGCGCGCGCTGCTCCGGCTCGCCGCGCGCGACCGCGCCGGCGGTCTCGCCGATCTCGTCGCCTATGCCGCCTCGCCGCCGCCGCTCGCCCATCTCGACGAGGCGCGGACGCTGCGGGCCCAGCTCGTCCCGCCCGCCGCCCTCGACGCCGCCGAGATGCAGGCGCGCGCGCGGTTGGCAGAGGATCGCCCGGAAGCGGCGCTGGCGGCGCTCGGCGGGCGTTGCGAAGCGGGCCGGCCGGCGCGCCTGCTCGTCGCGATCGCGCAGGTTCGCGAATATTCGGGCGACGTCGCGGAAGCGCTTTCCTGCTATCGCGCGGCGCTCGCCGCGGATCCCGGCTCGGGCGAGGCGGCGCGCAGGTTCGCGCGCGTCGCCGCGCGAGCTCAGGCCGACGACGTCGAGCCGTATGCGGCCGAGTTGCGAGCTGCCGCGGCCGCCGGCGCCCCGGCGGCGGAGTGGGCGCTCGCGCGCGTCGATCTCGCCCGCGGGCGGCCCGACGAAGCGCTCGCGCGCCTCGACGCGTTCCTGCGAGCAGCGCCGTCCGACGAGCCGGACGTGGCCGCGGCACGCACCGCGCGGGACTCTTTGTTGCGCGCCAGGGACGACGCGGCCCGGAGCCGCTGGCGCAAGCAGATCGCGCTGGCCGCAGCCGCCGGGCTCGTCCTTGCCGGAGCAGCCATCGCCTTCGTCCGCGGCAGCACGGTGTCTCGAGCGCTCGCGCGCCGGCCGCGCCTCTACCCTGCCGTCGCGCGCACCGTCGCGTCGCTGCGCCACGACGTGCTGAAGCACCGCGCGAGCGTCCTCTCGGCGGCGCTCGATCCGGCTGCGCGCGACGAGGTCGCCCGCGCCATGCTCGATCCACAGCCCGCTTCGGAGGCCGTCGCGCACGCCTACCAGCGCCTGCGCGAGGAGGCGCGCGCGCAAGGAGTCTCGCTGCGCCCGCTCTCGCGCGAGCCCGTGTTCGCATCGCTCGTGCGCGATCTGGCCGCCGCCGAGACGCTGCTGCGCAAGCCGGGCGCGCATCCTGCTCCGCTCGCCGCCATCGACGCTCGCCTGCGCGAGATCCACGGCCCCGCGCTCGCGGAGCTCCTCCGCTCGGGCCCGCGCACGCGCGTCTCGGCGCGCGAGCTGGAGGGTTGGATCCGCGGAGTCGAAGCGGAGGTCCGCCGCGACGGTGCCGGCTGGAGCGCGCCGTCCATCCTCGTGCAGGGAATGGAAGTGGAGTTCCCGGTGGAGCGCGAGACGCTGGCGACGATCTTCGCCAACCTGCTGCACAACGCGCAGGCCGCTGCCGCGCCCGACGGCCGCGTGCTGGTCCGCCTCGGCGAGGAATGCGACGCCGCGGGCAGGCGCGTCCACGTGCTGCTGGTCGGCGACTCGGCCGATTCCGACCTGACGCTGGAGGCGATCGAGTCGCGCGAGAGCGGCCGCGGCCTCGCCATCGTCCGCGACCTGACCCGCGAGTGGCACGGACACGTGGTGGTGCGCGGCGAGCAGGCTCCGCTGCGCAAGGCCATCGGCGCCTGCTTCCCGGTGAGCGGCGGAGCGCAGGCGTGAAGCCGCGCTGGATCGTGTGCGAGGACGGGGACGAGTACCTGACGCGTTTCCAGCGCTTCCTCGGCCACGAGTTCGAGTTCGCCGCGGCGGCGAATCTGCAAGACGTGCTGGGCCTCGCCCCCGGCGCGTCGGGCATCGTCCTCGATCTCGACTTCCGGCGCGCCGAGCCCGCGCGGCTCGTCGACGAGTCGGGGACCGCCCATCCGCGACTCGCCGCCGGCGAACGGACGCGCCTCGCCGAGCTGCAAGGCGTGCTCATCCTGCGAGCGCTGCGCCGCCGCGGAATCGCGCTGCCCGCGCTGCTCTGCGCGGACCTCGACGACGCCGCCCAGGCGCGAAGGCTGGAAGCAGAGCTGGCCCCTCTCTCGGTCGTGCCGGGCAGCGAGAGCGTCGCCGGGATCGGCGAGCGACTGCGCGGCGTCCGATGACCTTCACCGTCCGTCGGAATTCTGGGCGCGGATCCGCCCGCGTGGTACGCGGCTTTTCGTGCGTCCCATCGACGTCGATCTGCTCGCGAACGGCGCGCTCTACCGCGAGGTCGTCCTGCGACGCCTCTACCACGCGCGCGAGTCCGTCTGGATCGCGACCGCCAACGTGAAGGAGATGTTCGTCGACACCGGCTCGGGCTTCCGCTCGATGCTGGAGGTGTTCGACGAGCTCAGCGCGCGCGGCGTCGAGCTGCGCATCCTGCACGCCGAGCTGCCGTCGCGGCCGTTTCGCGCCGCGTTCGACCGCAGGCGCAAGCTGGTGCGCGGCGGGCTCGAGCTGAAGATCTGCCCGCGCGTGCACTTCAAGGCGGTCCTGGTGGACGGCGCCTGGGTCTACCTGGGCAGCGCGAATCTCACCGGGGCGGGACTCGGCGCAAAGAGCGACGAGCGGCGCAATTTCGAGCTGGGGTTCTGCACCGAGGACTTCGAGGTGATCGACAGCGTCTCTGCGCTCTACCAGGCGGTGTGGACGGGCGCGGAGTGCGGCGCTTGCAGGCTGCGCGACGTCTGCCCGGATCCCCTCGGGCCACCGTTGCCGCGGACCCGCCGCGTTCAGCTGGGGCGCTCGCGCCGGCTGGCTATGCCCGGGCGCTGAAGAAGTCGCGGAGCAACGCGGTGACGGCTTCGGGCTGCTCGAGCGATGCGGTATGGCCCGCCCGAGGCAGCAGCACGAATCGCGCGCCTGGAATCCGCTCCGCGGTGCGCCGCGACCGATCCGGCACCACCGCGACGTCCTCCTCGCCGGAGATGACCAGCGTGGGAGTGCGGATGGCGCCGAGCTGATCGAGCACGGCCGGCCGGTCCAGCACGCCGCGCAGCGCGCGAATGCTGCCGCGCACGTCGTTGCCGAGCAGCTCCTGCCGGAGCGACTCGCGCAAGCCCGCCTTGGCGGGGTCGCGCAAGAAGGTCCGCCCGAACATGATCTTCATGATCGCGCCCGCCAGCGGCCGCGTGCCGAACGCGCGCGTGACGAGCCCCATCAGCGCGTACTTCGGCTTGTTCGCCGCCGGCTCCGCGTCCGCGGCGGTCTCCAGGAGCACGAGCGAACGCAAGAGCTCCGGACGGCGCAGCGCCAGGCGCATCCCGATGAACCCGCCCATCGAGAGGCCGACGAAGTGACACGGCGCGGCGCCGAGCTTCTCGATGAGCTGAGCGGCGTCGCGCGCGAGCGTGTCCATGTCGTATCCCGAATCGGCGGCGGGACTGCGGCCCTGCCCGCGAAAGTCGAACGAGATGCAGCGATGATCTCGGCGCAGCCCCTCGATCTGGAAGCGATACATGGTGCCGCTCCAGAGCAAGCCGTGCGCGAACACGACCGGCGGTCCGCTGCCGGCCGTGTCCTCGTAGTGGATCTCGGCGCCGTTTACCTGCATGCGGGGCATGCCGCGAGGTTGCCGGAGCGGGACCGCGAGAGCATACTGAACGGCCGTATGGGTGCCCGGACCGGCAGCGCGGATCTGCCTCTGCACGGAGGCCGCGTCCCGACGTGGCTCGCGCAGCGCATGGCCCGCCTCGGCGCGGTCATCGTCGAGGCGCTGGTGCTCCACGAAGGGCCGCACGGCGTCCTGCGACGGCTGGCGCACCCTTTCTGGTTCCAATCCCTCGGCTGTGTGATGGGGATGGACTGGCACTCCTCGGGGATCACCACCAGCGTGCTCGGGGCGCTCAAGCGCGGCCTGGCGGGTCGCGAGGACGAGCTGGGCCTGACGGTCTGCGGCGGCCGCGGGCGGCATTCGCGGCGCACTCCGGGCGAGCTGGTCGCGTTCGGCGACCGCACCGGCGTCGACGGCGGCGCGCTGGCGCGCACGAGCCGTCTCGTCGCCAAGGTCGACACTGCCGCCGTGCAGGACGGCTTCTCGCTGTACCTCCACGGCTTCGTCGTCGCGCGCGACGGCGCATGGGCGGTCGTGCAGCAGGGCATGAAGCCCGAGGCGCGAACCGCGCGCCGCTACCACTGGCTGAGCGAGTCGGTGCGCAGCTTCGTGGAAGAGCCGCACGCGGCCATCGAAGGAGAGCCGCAGGGCCCGATCGTGAACCTCACCGACCGGCGCGCGGCCGCCTCGCGCGCGGCGCAGGTCGAGCTCGCCGCCTCGCCGGACGCCGTCGTCCGCGAGCTCCGCCGCGCTCCGCATCTGCAGATGCCGGCGCACCACGACGTCCGCCCGACCGACGTCTTCCTGCGACGCGTCCACGCCACCCTCGCCGCCGCCGCCCAGCAGGGACCGCGCGACTTCGCCGAGCTGCTCATGCAACCCGGCGTGGGCGCTCGCACCGTGCAAGCTCTCGCTGCGGTCGCCGAGGTGGTGCTTGGCGCGCCCTGCCGCTTCACCGACCCCGCCCGCTTTTCGCTCGCCCACGGCGGCAAGGACGGGCACCCCTTCCCCGTGCCGCTGCGCGTGTACGACCGCACCATCTCGGTGCTCAAGGACGCCCTCGCGCAGGCGCGCCTCGGCCGCGACGAGAAGCTGCAGGCAATCCGCCGCCTCGACGAACAGGCGCGCCTGCTGGAAGGCGCGGTTTCGGGAGCGCCCCTGGAGGCGCTGCTGGACGCAGAACGGGAGCAGTCGCACGAGTTCGGCGGCCGCGACGTGGCCGGGGCCGCCCCACCGCCAGTCCGACGCGGCCAGCTCGCGTTGCTTTAAAGTCATGCGATGACCGAGCGCCTGTATCTCCGCGATCCGTACCTCACCCGTTTCACCGCCCGTGTCGTTTCCACGACGGAGCTGGGCGGCCGGCCGGCGGCAGTGCTGGATCGAAGCGCGTTCTATCCGGAGGGCGGCGGTCAGCCCGCCGACCGCGGCACGTTGTCCGGCGCCGGGGTCGTCGACGTGCAGGAGAGGGACGGTGCGGTCCTGCACGTGCTCGACCGCGCGCTGCAGACACCCGAGGTGGAAGGCGCGGTCGATTGGCAGCGCCGATTCGATCACATGCAGCAGCACCACGGGCAACATCTCCTCTCCGCCGCCTTCGAGCGCGTCCTGCAGGCGCCCACCACGTCGTTTCACCTCGGCGAGCGGACGTGCACCATCGATCTCGATTGCTCGATCTCGCGGGTCGACGAGCCGGCGATCCGCTCCGTGGAGGCGGCCGCGAACGAGACGGTGTGGCGCGATCTGCCGGTGGTCGCCCGCGACTTCGGCCCGGAAGAGCGAGCCCGCCTGCCGCTGCGCAAGGAACCGGTGAAGGGCGACCGCGTGGTGCTCGTCGAGGGAGTCGACGCTTCGCCCTGCGGCGGAACGCACCCGGCGCGCACCGGCGAGGTCGGCGCGATCGCAGTGCTCGGCGCGCAGAAGTGGGGCTCGGGGAAGGCGCGGGCGGAGTTCGTCTGCGGCTCTCGCGTGGTGCGGTTGCTCGCGGAGCAGGGGCACCTCCTCGCGGGAGCCGCCGGGGCGCTCAAGTGCGCCGTTCGCGAGCTACCCGAAGCGGCCCGGCGCGCCGCGGACGAAGCCGTCGCTCGGCGCAAGACGGCCGAGGCGCTGGAGAAGGAGCTGGCGCGCTCGCGGGCCGCCGCGCTCGCCGCGAGCGGGTCGCCGGTAGTGGAGAAGGTCGAGCGCGCGTCGCTCGCCCGCGCCGTCGCCGCTGCGGTGGCGGAGCGCGGCGCCATCGCGCTGGTCGGCGGGGTCGAGGACGGGCGCGCGCACCTCTGCTTCGCGCGTCCGCGCGGAGCAGCCGGGCGCGGCATGAACGACCTCCTCGAGGTCGCCCTCGCGGTCCTCGGCGGAAAGGGCGGCGGCAGCGCCGACTTTGCCCAGGGCAGCGGCCCCCCGGACAGACTCGACGAGGCCCTTGCGGCGGCGCGCGCCCGCAACGACACTGAGTAGATGGTGGGCGCCGCGGCGCTGTGATAGGTGAGGCCCGCCATGCACATCCGACACGACTGGACCCTCCCCGAGGTCCGCGCGCTGTACGACCTGCCGCTCCTGGAGCTGGTCCACCGCGCGCAGACCGTCCATCGCGAGGCTTTCGCGGACAACAAGGTGCAGCTCTGCTCCCTCCTGTCGATCAAGACCGGCGGCTGCCCCGAGGACTGCGCGTACTGCCCGCAGGCGGCGCGCTACCACACCGGCGTCGAGGCCGAGCCCCTGCTGGAGACCGACGAGGTCCTGCTCGCCGCCCGGCGTGCGCGCGACGCGGGCGCGACGCGCTTCTGCATGGGCGCGGCATGGCGCGAGGTGAAGGACGGCGCGCAGTTCGATCGCGTCCTCGACATGGTGCGCGGCGTGCGCGCGCTCGGCCTCGAGGCCTGCTGCACGCTCGGCATGCTCACCGGGGAGCAGGCGCGGCGGCTCAAGCAGGCTGGCTGCACCGCGTACAACCACAACCTCGACACCAGCCGCGCGGCCTATTCGAGCGTCATCACCACGCGCGATTACGACGACCGCCTCCGCACGCTCCAGCACGTCCGCGACGCGGGAATCACCGTCTGCTCGGGCGGCATCATCGGCATGGGCGAGTCCGTCGACGATCGCTGCGAGCTGTTGCGCACGCTCGCCGAGCAGGATCCGCATCCCGAATCCGTGCCGATCAACATGCTCGTCCGCGTCGCGGGAACTCCGCTCGCCGAGCGGCCGCCGGTGTCCCCGCTCGAGATGGTGCGGATGATCGCCACCGCGCGCCTGCTCATGCCGCGCGCGATGGTGCGCCTCTCGGCCGGCCGGCTGCAGATGAGCGCCGAGGCGCAGCTCCTGTGCATGATGGCGGGCGCCAACTCCATCTTCCTCGGCGAGAAGCTGCTCACCACCGCGAACCCCGAGCTCGAGCAGGACCTTTCGCTGCTCGCGGCCGCCGGGATCGAGCCGCTCGCGCCCGAGGCGTGAGCGGAGCGCACGATCAATCCGCCCGAACCGAGCTCACCAGCGCGCGGTGAGCGCGAGCGCGGTGCCGCCCGGCGCGCGGCCACCCACCGGCCGCACTTGATCGGCCGCGGCGCGCGTGCGCGGCGTGTCGTTCGCTTCGATCAGGACCTGCGCGATGCCGACGCCGACGCCGGCGAGGATGCCCGCTCCGGCGCCGATCATGAGGTCGCGCTGCCAGTGGTCGCCGTTGTCGAGCAGCGCGATGCCTCCGCCGACGAGGACGCCGGCGATGCCGCCGTACAGCGCGTCGGTCGCGACGATCGCCATCGGGGCGCGGTGGCGCTCCTCGACCACCACGGGCGTGTCGTAGGCGCTGACGCGCGTCGTGGTGGCGGGCGGCGCCGCCTCGGCCGGAGGCGGGTTCACCACCACCTGCGTTCCCGGCGCCGGTTGCGGCGGCGGAGGCGGCGGCTGCGTCTGCACCGTCGTGGTGCCAGGCGCGCTCTGCACGGTGGTGGTCGTCTGCGCGACGGCGGGAAGGGAAACGAGCATGGCCAGAGCGGTAAGGACGTGCGGGGTCACTGGTGCCTCCTCGAGAAGAAGATCCGGACTCTGGCTGCAGGACATCCCGTCGAACCTGGGCGGCCACCGCGAATCGAAACGGCCGGCCGGGCGGCGCATCGCATGCCGCAGAAGCGGAAAGGCCCCGAGCGCCGCTCGCCTCGGGGCCGTCCGCGATCGCCGCGCCTTCTAGAATTTCACTCCGTAGCCGAGGCCGGCCGAACGGGCGTTCTGCGACCGGACATCGCGGATGCGCGGCGCGGAGTCGGCGACCGCCATGTAGCGGTCAGCGGTGGCCGCGTCGACGGCGCCGAAGATCGCGCCCGCGAGCAAGCCGGCGCCCGCGCCGATGGCGAGGTCGCGCTGCCAGTTGTCGCCGTTGTTGAGCAGCGCAATGCCGCCGCCGATCGCCAGGCCGGCGATGCCGCCATAGAGCGCGTCGCGCGCGATCACGGCCGCTGGGTTGCGCGTCGTCTGCACCTCGACCACTTCACGGAACGCGTCCGACTGCGGGGCGGGCGCGACCTGTGGAACGGATGTTCCCGTGCCTGCCCAGGCAGGCGCGGCGACCAGGGCAGCGAGGAGCGGAGCAAACAGCAGCTTGTTCATGGGTGCCTCCGAGACTGTGGTCTCCCGCCCGCAACTTGGGGGCGGGAAAGTCCCAGCGGCAACGGAACGAGGCGCCGTGCGGCGGCACGGCAGCATGCCTGCCGCACCGGGCCGGGCGCACCCGGCGCCCGTGACCGCCGTCACGAAAGCGCTTTCGCGTGAATAGATTTCGCGGATGGGCCCCGTCGACGTCGCGATCGTGGGGGGCGGCGCGAGCGGGACGCTGGTCGCAGCACAACTCCTGCGTCAGGCCCGGACGGCGCTGCGGATCGTCCTCCTCGAGCGGAGCGGCGCGGTCGCGCGCGGACTCGCCTACGGTCCGGCCGAGCCCTGTCACTTGCTCAATGTGCCCGCTTCGGGAATGAGCGCCTGGCCCGACGATCCGGATGATTTCGTTCGCTGGAGCGGCGCGGCACCCGACGCGTTCGTCCCCCGCTCCGTCTACGGCGCGTACCTCGAGGCGGTCCTGACGCGGGCACACTCGGGGGCCGCGCCGGGCGTGAGCTTCCATCTCGTCTGCGGCGAGGCGGTGTCGGCGTCGCTCGACGGCGGCGCCGTGTGCATCGAGCTGGAGGACGGACGCCGGATCGCCAGCGCCACGGCGGTGCTCGCGCTGGGAAACTTCGCCTCCTGCGATCTCGCGGTCGACGACGGCGGGCTGTACTCGAGCGCGCTCTACCGGCGCTCTCCGTGGGAACGCGGAGCTCTCGACGGCATCCCCGCGGGCGAAGCGGTGGTCCTGCTCGGCACCGGACTCACCATGGTCGACGCCGTTCTCGCGCTGCAGCGCCGCGGGCACCGCGGTCGCATCCACGCGCTCTCGCGGCACGGCCTCTTGCCCCAGGTGCACGGCGGGACGCCCGGGCCGGCGCAGCCGCACATCGGCGCGACGGGAGTGCGCGGCCTCTTGCGCGCGTTGCGCGCGTGCGCGCTGGGGACCGGCGACTGGCGTTCTCCTCTCGACGCGCTCCGCCCGCTCACGCAGCGGATCTGGCGGCGCCTGCCCGATGCCGAGCGCCTCCGGTTCCTGCGCCACCTGCGCACGCACTGGGACGTGCATCGCCACCGCATGGCGCCGGAAGTCGCGGCTGGCCTCGCAAGGGCCCGCTCGCGCGGCCAGCTCCTCGTTCATGCCGGGCGCATCGAGTCGTTCGCCGTCCAGGGCGGGCACGCCTTGGCCCGGTACCGCCCGCGCGGCGAGCGCACCGCGCGCGAGCTGCGCGGCGCGCGCATCGTGAACTGCACGGGTCCGGCCTGGCGCCTGGCCGACGCGCGCAACGCGCTCGTCGATTCGCTCCTCGAGCGCCGCCTCGCCGTGCCCGACTCGCTGGGCATGGGCCTCGCCGCCGATGGCGACGGCGCGCTCCTCGGCGCCGGTGGTGGACGGTTGCTGACGCTCGGAGCGCTTCGCCGCGGCGAGCTGTGGGAGAGCACGGCCATCCCGGAGTTGCGCGCCCAGGCCCACGCCGTCGCCTCGCGCATCGTGGCGGACCTCGAAGCCGCGCTGCCCGCCGAAGCGACGCTCTGACGCGGCCAGGCCGGTGTTCCGCGCGGCTCGCGCGCCGGGTATGGTGCGCGTCGCCGATGAGCCTCAACCGGAGCCCGGCGGCCGACTCGCCCCAGGTCGCCCCGAGCGGAGCGGTCCTGGGGCTCTTGCGCGCGGGACCGGGCTGCCAGATCGCCCAGGGTGCCGTGATCCGGACGCCTGGTGGAGCGGTGGAAATCGGCGCCTGGTCCGCTCTGCTGGAGAACGGCGTGGCGATCGGGACCGCCGACCAGCCGGTCTCCATCGGGCAGAAGGTCGTGTTCGGCCACCGCTGCGTCGTGATCGGCGCGTCGTTCGGAGACCTCTGCGAGATCGGGAACGGATCGATCATCCTCGCCGGCGCCCGCCTCGGTCGGGGCTGCATCCTCGGCGAGGGGACCCTGGTCGCTGCCGGCGCGGTCTTCCCCGACGAGGCAGTCGTGGTCGGCCGGCCCGGCCGCGCGATCCGCCGCGCGAGCGACACCGACCGCGCTCGCGTGGCACGGCTGCGCGGCGGCGACGTGTCGCTTTCCCCGTACCTGCTGCAACCCGTCTCGGGCAGCATGCCCGCCGGAGCCGCCATGGGCCGCGTGTACGCCTACCAGGACAAGGAGCCGCGCATCGACCAGAGCGCGGTGCTGTTCGACAGCGCCGAGGTGACCGGCGACGTCGTCATCGGCGCCGGATCGATCGTCGGCGCCGGAGTGAAGATCATCGGCGACTCCCACGGCCCGGTGCGGATTGGCGCAGGCGTGCAGATCCTCGAGAACGCCGTCCTCCACCTCCTGCCCGACAACGAGCTGGTGCTCGAGGACGGCGTCGTGATCGGCCCTGCGGCAATGATCCACGGCTGCCGCATCGGACGCGGCAGCGTCGTCGAGCCCGGCGCGATCGTCTGCGACAACAGCGTCGTCGGCGCGGAGTCGCTCGTGCGAGCCGGGGCGCTCGTGAAGCAGTGCGCGCATTTTCCCGCACGTGCGATCCTGGATGGACACCCGGCCGCTCAAATCGCGATACTGGAGGCACCGCCGCCGTTCCCCGCGTGGGCGTTGCACCGGAAGGATCTTGCGACTCTTTCCCGCCGCCGCTGAGCGCCTGCCGCGATAATTGCCGCTCCGACTTTAGTTGGATCCGCACAGGGGGACGAGCGCTCGGCAAAGCGTGCGCGACCTCCGGTGCTCTCTTTCCGGTCAAATCCAAGGTATTGATTTGACTTGGTTTTCTAAATCGGCCCACTTGGAATTTGCTTGGACAACGTCGAAACAACGACACTGCGGGACATGCTGGATGAAGGATTGCGGGCCCTAGTCGCCCAATATGGCGTCGATGGTCCGCGCAAGAGCGGCGTCCTGCTCGTGGACGACGAGCGTCCCAACCTGTTGGTCCTCCGTGGATTCCTGGAGACCGGTTACACGATCTACGAAGCGGAATCCGGCAAGCAGGCGCTCGAGATCGCCGAAAAGGCGGACATCGACGTCGTCATCTCCGACCAGCGCATGCCGGAGATGACCGGCGTGGAGATGCTCGAAGAGCTCCGCTCGCGAAAGCCGGACGTCGCCGGCATCGTGCTCACCGGCTTCACCGATCCGCCCGCCCTGATCAGCGCAATCAACCGCGCGCGAGTATTCCGCTTCCTCAAGAAGCCGTGGCAGCCCGAGGACATCCTCGAGGCGGTCCGCCAGGCGTGCGAGCACGTCTACCAGACGCGAACCATCCAGCGGCTGGTCGCGCTTCTCGCGCGCCGCACCGAGGAGCTGACCGCGTCGCTCGCGGTGATCGAGTCGGCGCACCGGCAGATGCTCCACCTCGAGCGGCTCGGCACCATGGGCCGCCTCGCCGCCGGCATCACTCACGATCTGCGCAACGTGATGATCAGCGTGAACTTCATCGAGCGCGAGCTGCAGCAGCAGAAGGCGTCCGCCGACCTGCTCGAGAGCGTGCACGTCGGGACGCAGGGAATCCAGAATCTCTTGGAGACGCTCGAGGCGATGCACCAGTTCGCCTCCGCGGGCGCAATCCATCTCGCCATGGACAAGGTGGCGCCGGCGACCGTGGTGCAAGGCGCCATCGCCATCTCGCGCATGGACCTGAACTTCCGCGCGCGCAAGGTCGACGTTCAGGTCCAGGAAGACCTCCCGCACGTGAAGGGCGACCGCCAGAAGCTCATCCAGGTGCTGGTGAACCTCGTCCGCAACGCCCTGCAGGCCACCGAGCGCTCGCGGCGCATCCTCATTCAAGCGTCCCGCGATGCGGACGATGTGGTGCTCGCAGTCGAGGATGAAGGACCGGGTGTGCCCCGGGAGCTCCAGGAGAAGATCTTCGAGCCGTTCGTTTCCACCAAGGGCGATCGCGGCATGGGCATGGGCCTGTACATGGCCAAGCTCATCGTCGAATCGCATCGAGGCCGCATCCGCGTGTCGAATCGACCGTCCGGGGGGGCGAGATTCGAGGTGCGGCTGCAGCCCGCTTCAGCCTGAAAGGAACTGATCCGCCATGCGGCCCCCCAAACTGGTCACGCCCCTCCGCACCTACGAGGAGCTCGACGGCGCGCAAGGTCGCGAGGTGTTCTTCCGCCCGCAGCGCTACCGTGCCCAGGACCTCCTCCCCCTGCGCGCCGTGGTGAACCTGCGCTTCGAGCTGGCCAACCACGAATGCCCCGTCCACGACATCTCCCAGAACGGCGTCGCGTTCGAGTGGCCAGGTGGCGTGCCGGTCGAGGTGGGCGGAAAGGTCGAGCGGCTCGAGGTGTGCTTCGACGAGCACGTCGCCTATCGCGGCGATGCCCGGGTCGGTTCGGTCCGCGGCGAGACGAACCCGATCGCCGGAGTGTCGTTCACCGGTCCGCTGCTCGACGTCGACGGGATCCTGCACCTGCGAGACATCAAGGCCTGGCAGGGGCGGGACGGCCTCGGGCTCACCGTCTCGCGCAAGGCGTGGGCGGTCGAAGGCAACGAGAAGTTCAAGACCCTCGTCTCCGAGTTGGCCCTGTACCTGCAGGATTCGGAGGTCCAGCTGGGCGAGCTGGAGAAGTCGCTCGCCTGGCACGTCGTGCAGGGCGAGTCGTCGGCCGCGCGCGCGGCGCTGCTCACGCGCCTGCGGTCCGAGTTCGTCGCCGACGTCGTGCGCTACAGCGACGCGATCAACGACTCGCTGAACGCGGCGGCGCCGGAGCATGCCAAGGGGCTGCGCGAGTTCACCCGGCGCATGCTGAACGACTTCCTCATGCAGGCGCCCTGGCTGCACCGGGCGTACGTCAAGCCGTTCGGGTACCCGGGCGACTACGAAGTGATGCGGTTCATGTACGAGCGGGACTTCGAGGGGGCGACGCTCTTCGCCAAGGCCCTCCACTACGCCTTCCTCCAGACGGGAGGCGCCCGAGCGGTCCCCTGCCGCAAGAACATGATCAAGCAGCAGCTGCGCACCCGGGTGGAGGCGCATCGGGGCATCGAGAGGCCGCTGCGCGTCCTCTCGGTGGCGTCGGGTCCGGCGCAGGAGCTCTACGAGCTCGTCCGGGAGCTGCCCGCCGACGTCCCTCCCGTCGAGCTGGTGCTGTTCGACCAGGACAAAGGCGCGCTGAGCTACGCGTATCGCAGGCTCAAGCCGCTGGTCGACGAACGGTTCAACGGCGCGGTGCAGATCCTCTACCTGCACGAATCGATCAAGCGGCTGCTGCGGGACTCGGAGCTGTTCACCGGCTTCGGCCACTTCGACTTCATCTTCAGCTGCGGTCTGTACGACTACCTGCAGACCACCACCGCCGTGGTGCTCGCGCGGAACCTCTACGCGCGCCTGGGGCCGGGCGGCGTGCTGTACATCGGCAACATGGTCCCCGAGAACCCGTGCCGTTGGTACATCGAGAACCACCTCGACTGGTACCTCATCCACCGGACGCGCGCGCAGCTCCTCGAGATCGGCATGCGCGCGGCCCCCGAGGGCGAGGCACACATCATCGAGGAAGAGACCGGCGTGAACCCCTTCGTGGTGTTGACGAGGCAGTGAATCCGGGGGTCGCCGTCCTCGACGAGATGCCGGAGCGCTGGGCGCGCTGGCGCCTTTCGCGCAACCGGCGCGGCACCCGGACGTTCCTGTGGATCTGCCTGACCCTCTACCCCGCGTTCGGGGTGCTCGACTGGATCCAGGCGCCGCGCTCCGCGCTCGCGCTCCTCTGGAGCACGCGCGTCATCGTCACCGTCGTCACGCTGGCGATGTTCCGCATCATCCGGACGTCCTTCTTCGACCGGCATCCGGACGCCATCTCCTCCGCGTTCATGATGCTGATCTCCTTCGGCATCAGCCTCATGACCGTGTTCATGGGAGGGCTGGCCTCGCCCTATTACGCCGGCCTCTCGCTGGCCATCGTCGCCACCGGCCTGCTCTACGTGTGGCCGCCCCACGTCGTGCTCTTCACCCACGCCTCGATCATCGCCTCGTTCGTCGTCTTCAACATGGTCGCGGACGCGGAGGCGGCCTCGGCGGTCATCTCCTTCTCCAACCTGGCCTTCCTCGTCTCCACCGCGATCATCGCCGGCACCGGGCAGATCCTGCTCTTCCGGGTCCACCGGGAGACCATCGCCAACCAGGTCACCATCGAGCGCACCACGGCGAACCTGAAGGCGGCGCACGAGCAGCTCAAGCAGCTCGACCGGTTCAAGTCGCAGTTCTTCGCCAACATCACGCACGAGTTCAAGACCCCTCTGGCGATGATCCTCTCGCCGCTCGAGCTGCTCCTGCACGGCGAGGTGGGGGAGGTCGGGGCCACCCAGCGGGCGACGTTCGAGATGATGTTCCGCAGCGGGATGAAGCTGCTCAAGATGATCGGCGACCTGCTCGATCTCTCGAAGCTCGAGGAGTCGCGCCTGCGGCTGAAGGTGGCCGAGCACGATCTGGCCGAGCACCTGCGCAACCTCTGCGAGCAGGTGCAGCCGCTGGCGCAGCGCAAGCGGATCGACCTGAAGCTCATCGCCGCCTGCAAGTGCGTCGTCAACTGCGACATCGAGCGGATGGAGCGCGTCTTCGTCAACCTGCTCTCCAACGCGCTCAAGTTCACGCCCGAAGGCGGCCATGTGACCGTCTCCATCCACGATCTGGGCGACACGGCGTGGATCGTGGTGAAGGACGACGGCCCCGGCTTTCCCGAGCACATGGCGGAGCGGCTCTTCGAGCGGTTCTTCCAGGTCGACATGGGGGAGACGCGGCGCTACGGCGGTACGGGCATCGGCCTCGCCCTCGCGCGCGAGATCGTCGAGCTGCACGGCGGCCGCATCCGCGCCGAGAACGACCACGGCGCCCGCTTCACCGTCGAGCTCGTCAAGGACAAGGAGCACTTCCGGGCGGAGGTGCTCGACCGGCGCAGCCACCGCCGCGACGTGCTCAGCGGCGCGCGCGCCGGCGACCGCGGGTTGATGGACTTCGCCGCCCAGATGCAGGCGCGCGAGGAATTCCGCCTGCTCGACATCCACGAGGCGACCGAGCGGCGGGCGCTGTCGCGCGATCCCGAGGAGAGCACGCGGCGCCACACCTGCCTGGTGATCGACGACACGCCCGACGTCATCCGGTTGGTCGGGATGGCGCTCCAGCAGGAATTCAAGGTCCTTTCCGCGCCCGACGGACTGCAGGGTCTGGAGATGGCGCGGAGCGAGCTGCCCAGCCTGATCGTCACCGACCTGATGATGCCGGGGATGGACGGCCTGGAGCTGACGCGCAAGCTGCGCGACGACCCGTCGACCCGGCACATCCCCATCATGATGCTCACCGCGCGCGGCGAGCTGGCCGACCGCGTCGCCGGCATCGACACCGGCGTGAATGCGTACCTGGCGAAGCCCTTCTCGCCGCGCGAGCTGGTGGCGGCAGCGCGCGGCCTGGTGAAGACGCAGGCGGCGCAGGCGGACATCCTGCTGACGCAGCGGATGGACTCGCTCGAATCGATCGCCGGCGGGCTGGCGCACGAGATCAACAACCCGCTCAACTACGTGAAGAACGCGCTGGCGCGCGTCCGCATGGACGCGCACGCCGTGATCGAGATGTCGCGCAGGCCGGTGGACGCCGAAGCGGCCGAGCAGATGGCGCGGCTGGAACGGCGCATGCGCGAGCTGTTCGACGTCGCCGACTCCGGGATCCGCCGCATCACGCGGACGGTCGAGCTGATGGGCAGCTACAGCAAGGCCGGGTACGCGCGCCAGGTGCGGCCGCACGATGCATTCGAGGCCACCCGCGACGTGGTCGGCATCGTCCTCCCCGCCACGGGGCGCAAGGTGCAGGTCGACCTGCGATTCGAGGGCGACGGGCGCGTCGAGTGCGTTCCCGAGGAGTTCAATCAGGTCCTCACCAACCTGGTGCAGAACGCGATCGAGGCTTCGCCCGAAGACGGAACCGGCCGCGTCGAAGTGCACGGCCGCACCGAGGACGGACGGCTGGTCCTGAGCGTCAAGGACAACGGCCACGGCATCAAGGCCGAGGACCGCGCGCGGCTGTTCACGCCCTTCTTCACCACCAAGGGCCCTGGGCGCGGCATGGGCATGGGGCTGACGATCGCCTGGCGCGTGGTCCAGAGCCTGGGCGGCACGCTCGACATCGATAGCGCCCCCGGAAAGGGAGCGTGTTTCACCATGCGGGTTCCCCGACTCCAGCCGGCGCGCGGCGCCGCGTAGGCCGATGTAGTCAACGAGGCGAGCGCGGCCTCAAGTACCGCGCCGGAATGCCGATCCAGATCCCGATGGGAAATCCCCTGGACGCGTCGGCCGCTGCGCAGCCGGCAACCCCCGCGCTGGACGAGCTCGAGCTGCGCGTGCGGCAACAAGCCGCGGTGGCCCGCCTGGGGCTGCGCGCCCTCTCCCGCGTCGACCTGCGCGTTCTCGCGGACGAAGTGCTCGCGGAGGTCTGCCGCTGCCTGGGAACGCCGATGGCGGCGGCGCTCGAGGTCCGCGCGGGGCGGACGGAGCCGCTCGCACAGCGCGGAATCCGCTTCCCGGTCGAAATCCGCGGCGGGACTCCCGGGACGCCGGGCGGCCTTCTCCTGGCGAAGCGCGTCCCGGTGGTGATCGAGGACCTCGGGACGGATGCGCGCTTCACGCATTCGCCGGTCCTCGAGGCGGCCGGTGCGCGCAGCTGCGCGGCCGTCCTGGTCGAGTGGGGATCGGAGAGCCTCGCCACGCTGACGGCGCTGGATGCGCAACCGCGGCGCTTCAGCCCCGAGGACGTGGACTTCCTGCAGTCGCTGGCGAACGTCCTCGCCGCCGCCATGCTGCGGGAGCGCGAGGAGGAGTCGCGGGCGCGCCTGGCGAGGGAGCGGCAAGAGGCCGAGCACGCGCTGAGACAGAGCGAGGAGAAGCTGCGGCAGTCGCAGAAGATCGAGGCGATCGGCCGGCTCGCCGGCGGCATCGCCCACGACTTCAACAACCTGCTGACCGCCATCCTCACCACCGTGCAGCTGGCGCTGACCGAGCTTCCAGCGGAGGGCACCCCGCTGCGCGCCGACCTCGAGGACATCCGCGGCGCGGCGGAGAAGGCGGCCAGCCTGACGCGGCAGCTGCTCGCGTTCAGCCGCAGGCAGGTGCTGCGTCCGCGGGTGCTCGATCTCTGCGCCGCCGTCGTCGACATCCAGAAGATGCTGGCGCGGCTCATCGGCGAGGACATCCGGCTCGTCTCGGAGATGGGCGAAGGATGCACGGTCTGCGCCGACCCGGGACAGATCGAGCAGGTCATCCTCAACCTCGCGCTGAATGCGCGCGACGCGATGCCCGCCGGCGGCACGCTCACCCTTCGCACAGGAACCGTCGAGCTGCAGCACGACGACGGTCTGCGGATGTTCGGCTGTCCCATCCAGCGCGGGCGGTACGTCAAGCTCACCGTCGAGGACACCGGCGCGGGAATGGACGAGCACACGCTGCAGCGCGTCTTCGAGCCGTTCTTCACCACGAAGGAGCTGGGCAAAGGGACGGGCCTGGGGCTCGCGACCGTGTACGGCATCGTCAAGCAGAGCGGCGGATACATCCGCGTCACCTCCAAGGTCGGGCAAGGGTCGACGTTCGAGGTGTACTTGCCCGTGTCGCCCGGCGACCCGTCGTCGACGGCGAGAGAGCCGCCGCAGGAGGCGCCCACCGGCCGGGGCGAGACGGTCCTCCTCGTCGAGGACGAGGACGCGGTGCGCATGGCCGCGCGCAAGGCGCTCTCCCGCGGCGGATTCCACGTCATCGAGGCGCGCAACGGCGAGGAGGCGCTGCAGCGCTGGCGCGAGCGCACCGGCGTCGACCTGGTGGTGTCGGATCTGGTGATGCCGGAGATGGGCGGGAAGGAGCTCGCCACGAGGCTGCGCGAGGAAGAGCCGAGCCTCAAAGTGCTCTTCACCTCCGGATATACCGATGACGCCGGGATCCGCCAGGGCGCGCTGGCGGCCGGGATGGGCTTCTTGAGCAAGCCCTTCACCCCGGAGGCGCTGGTGCGCAAGGCGCGCGAGATGCTCGATCAGGCTTCGTAGCGGCGGAGCTGCGGGACGAGGACCGCGGCGATGGCCGCCGCGAGGACGCACAGCACGCCTCCCGACGCGACCGAGACGCGCGCCCCGAACAGGCGGGCGACGGCGCCCGCCTCGACCTCGCCGAGCTGCGGTCCTCCCATGAAGAAGATCATCACGACCGAGCTCATCCGGCCGCGCAGCGCGTCGGGCGTGAGCGTCTGCCGCACGATGTTGCGGATCACGGCGCTGATCATGTCCGCGGCGCCGGAGACGGCGAGCAGCAGGAAGCTGACCCAGAACCACGGCGAAATGCCGAAGAGGGCGACGGCGGTCCCGTAGACCACAACCGACCACAGGACCGCGGGACCCTGCCGCCGGATGGGGCGCATCGTGGAGAGGAATGCGCCGGTGAGCGCCGCGCCGGCCGGCTGCGCCGCGTAAAGCAGGCCGAGCCCGCGCGGACCCACGTGGAGCAGCTGGTCCGCGAAGATCGGCAAGAGCAGCAGCGAGCCGGCGAAGAACGTCGCGACGAAATCGAGCAGCATCGTGGACCAGATGATCGGCGCTCCACGCAGGAAGCGCAGAGCTTCGAGGATGGCGCGCGCGCTGACCGGCGTGCCGCCGCGGCCGGTGTGGCGGTGCTGCAGGGCGAGGAGCGCGAAGATGACCACGCCGTAGGAGAGCACGTCGATGAGGTAGATGAAGGTGGGGCCGCTGGTGGCGAGGACCAGGCCACCCAGCGAGGGCCCGGCGATGGTGGCGACCTGGAACACCGTGACGTACAGGCTGAGGGCGTTGGGAAGCTGCTGCGCGTCGACCAGGCGCGGGACGAGTGCCTGCCGCGCCGGGTTGTCGAAGGCGGTCGCCGCGCCGGCGACGAAGGCGAGCGCGTAGATCGCACCCGGTGTGGTGCGCCCCGCGTGCGAGAGCGCGGCGAGCGCTATCGAGACGAGCGCGAGCGCGGACTGCGTGACGAGCATCAGCTTGCGGCGATCGAACGCGTCCGCCAGCACCCCGCCGCCCAACGCGAACAGCACGATCGGGGCGACGCGGAAGAACCCCAGCATTCCGAGCGCGAGCGGCGACCCGCTGAGCAGATAGAGCTGCCACACCACGGCGACGTGCTGCATCTGCGTGCCGGTCAGCGAAACGAGCTGCCCGCCGAGCAGCAAGCGGAAGTCCCGCGAGCGCAGGGCGACGAGACGCCCGGCGGCGGTCACCACCACCGCCTTTGCCCCACCGCCAAATCGGGGACACCATACGACGCTCTCCGTATGGTGTCCCCGGTTGTCAGATGCGCGAGCAGGAGCACTTCACGGAGCCGCGCTCCGCGCGCCCTTCGTGGGTCGGGAGCTTTGCCTCCGCCCATTCCTGCCAGCCGACGTTCAGCTCCTTGCAGTAGAACCCGAGCTCTGCGAACTGCAGAGCGGCTTTGGCGCCCAGGTGTCAGTAGTGGTTCCAGCAGTAGGTCACCAGGGTCTTGTCGCGCGGCAGCTGCGCGGCCGCCTGCTTCACCTCCTCGAGCGGTACGTTGATCGCTCCCTGGATGTGCGCCTTGGCGAACGCGTCGCGGGTGCGGGTGTCGATCAGCACGATGTCCGGTGCGCCCGGCTGCTCCTTGACCCAGTCGATCGCGCTCTGTTTCTGGTGCTCGGCGCGCAGCTTCGCGGCGAAGTGCTCCCGGTTCGCACGGATGTCGTCGGGTGAGAACGCCATGCAGCCTCCTTTCGCCACGGGAGGATGCCACGGACGCGCAGGGGTTGCGCGAGTCTCTCGACAGCGGCGGACGGTCTGGTTAAGGAAGCGGACCATGGAAACGAGAGCGCTGGGCAAGCAGGGCCTGCGCGTGTCGGCGCTGGGCCTCGGCTGCATGGGGATGAGCGAGTTCTACTCGGGGCGCGACGAGGAGGAGTCGATCGCGACCCTCCATCGCGCGATCGACCTGGGCGTCACCTTCCTCGACACGGCCGACATGTACGGGCCGTTCACGAACGAGAGGCTGGTCGGGAAGGCGATCCGCGGCAAGCG
>Ga0075423_10001262_pt1 | contig 21943 bp, 17 predicted proteins | sample SoiMethybrSBSTD2_FD_80114 | JGI IMG/M metagenome (GOLD analysis project Ga0075423, IMG submission 80114) | Bulk soil microbial communities from a Populus tree surrounding site in Tennessee, USA - Soil MetaG P. TD hybrid SBSTD2 | ecosystem: Environmental > Terrestrial > Soil > Tree plantation... | reverse complement strand
TCTGGTGTGAGGAGATTGGCCGCCGTGTTCATGAGCGTGAGTCCTTCGGCCTCGACCTCGTGGTGGATCTTCGCCGCCAGCGAGCGGATGCGGCTGGTCTCGGCGTCGGCCTCGGCCTGCGTGATCTCGATGCGCTTGCGGCGCTCGGCCGTCTCGGTGTCGCGCGCGGTGAACACGCGCTCTTCTTCGGCCACGGCCTTCGCGCGCGCCTGGTCGGCGGCGGCCTGGGCTTCCGACTGGAGCCTGGACTGCTCGGCGACGGCGATGGCCCGCTGCTGTTCGGCGAGCTCGACGGTCTTGCGCCGTTCGATCTCGAGCGCCTCGATCTGACGCTCGCGTGCGATGCGTTCCTCCTCGATGGCGCGATCGGCGGTGATGCGCGCGCGCTCGATCACTTCACGCGCCTGGATCTGTGCGCGCTCGGCCTCCTGGTCCTTGAGCGCCTTCTCGCGCGCGACGTCGGCGCGCTGCTCCGCCCGCCGTACCTCGAGCTCGCGCGATTGCTCCAGGCGCGCGTATTCGAGCTCGCGGTCGATGTCGAGCGCCTGACGCTCGGTGTCCAGGTTCTTGTTGCGAATCTGGATCATCGTGTCCTGCTCGATGTCGTTGCGCTTCTTCTTGCGCGTCTCGATGGTCTCGGTGAGCCGCGTCAGGCCCTCGGCGTCGAAAGCATTCGAGGGATTGAAGAATTCCATGGCAGTCTGGTCGAGCTGCGTGAGTGAGACCGTCTCGAGCTCCAGCCCGTTCTGCAGCAGGTCGGAGGCGACCACGGCGCGCACGCGCTTGACGTAGTCGCCGCGCTTCTCGTGCATCTCTTCCATCGTCATCTCGGCGGCCACCGTGCGCAGCGCATCGACGAACTTGCCTTCGACCAGCTCCTCCAGCATCTCCGGCTGCATGGTGCGCTGGCCGAGTGTCTGCGCGGCGGCCGCGATGGCCTCCGCGGCGGCCTGCACGCGGACGTAGAACTCGGCGGTGACGTCCACCCGCATGCGGTCCTTGGTGATGAGCGCGCGCTCGCGGCCTCGCGTCACCTCGAGGCGCAGCGTGTTCATGTTCACCGGGATGACCTCGTGGATGATCGGCAGCACCAGCGCGCCGCCATTGAGCACGACCTTCTGTCCGCCGAATCCGGTGCGCACGAACGCCCGCTCTTTCGAGGAGCGCAGATAGAGCCAGTTGAGCAGCCACGCGACGATCGCGACGACCGCCGCGATGACGATGAGGGCCAGGATGACCTGTCCGACTTGGGCCCCGGTCATGACGCGTTCTCCTTCCGCCTGATGCCGATGCGTTTGAACGTGCGAGTGGTATCCGTCACTGCGGTCTCCGTTGGCAGGCGCTCCATGCTCGAAGCGCCGTAGAATCCATGACAGCCCCGGGCTGCCTTCAAGATGTAAGCGGCGTCGTCCGGCGTCGATATCGGTCCGCCGTGACACAGTACGAGAATCTCGGGATTCACCGCGCGGGCGGCGGCCGCCCAGGCGTCGATGAGCGGCACGCAGTCTTCCAGGCGCACCGCGGTGCGCGCGCCGATCGCGCCGCCGGTGGTCAGGCCCAGATGGCACACGACGATATCCGCGCCGGCCTGGGCCATGTCGCGCGCGTTCTGCTCCGAAAAGACGTACGGCGTGGTCAGCAAGTCCAATTCCCGGGCGCGCTCGACGAGGCGCACCTCGAGGGCGTAGCCCATGCCGGTTTCCTCGAGCTGCTTCCGGATCACGCCGTCGAACAACCCCACGGTCGGGAAGTTCTGGATGCCGGAGAACCCGAGGTCGCACAGCGTCTTCAAGAACGGATCGACCAGCAGGAACGGATCGGTGCCATTGACCCCGGCCAGCACCGGCGTGTGCGTGACCACCGGCAGTACCTCGCGCGCCATCTCGAGGACGATCTCGTTCGCGTTGCCGTAGGCCAGGAGGCCGGCCAGCGACCCGCGTCCTGCCATGCGGTAGCGTCCGGAGTTGTAGATCACGATGAGGTCGATGCCGCCGGCCTCCTCGCATTTCGCAGACAGGCCCGTGCCGGCGCCGCCGCCGATGATCGGCTCGCCGCGACTTACCATCTCGTAGAGCCGCGTCAGGATGTCCTTGCGCGCGATTCTGGCCATGCGGTTTTGATCTCGTTGAAGCTCGCCACGAGCGCGTCGGCGAACTCGGGATCGTTGATGTGGTGCGTGAGCTTCAGCAATTTCTTGTTCGTTCCCGAGCGGAAGTTCGACGCGATGACATCGAACAACGCGCGGTTCGCCGCCGGATTCCAGAACGGGCCACCCGGACGGTCGAGACCCGAGACACCACCCTCGGGAATGAGGAAGCGCACGGGTCCGTCCATGCGGTTGAGCTTGTCGACGATGAACCGGCCGATGCGCGTCGCCTCCTCCGGCGTCGTGCGCATCAGCGTGACGTTCGGGTTGTGGACGTGCAGGTTACGATCCTTGAATTGCGGCGGGACGGTCGGCTTGGCCCAGAAGTTCACCATGTCCAGCGCGCCGCACGAACCGACGTAGGGGATCGTCGACCGCGCGAACACGTCCATCCGGGATGGCCCCGCCGTCAGCACGCCGCCCACGATCTCGTCGGCCACCTCGGTGGTGGTGATGTCGAGCACACCCGCGAGCAGACCGGAATCGGCCAGCTTTTCCATGGTCTGGCCGCCGGTGCCCGTCGCATGAAAGACGAGGCAGTCGTACTCGGCCTCGAGCCTTTGGCGCACCGCCTGAACGCATGGCGTCGTGAGGCCGAACATCGTGAGGCCGAGCGCCGGCTTGCCTTGCTGGTCCGTCGAAGTCGGCGGCCGTGAGAACGCCAGCATTCCGGCCAGCGCGTGCGCCGCGTTCGCGAGCACCTTCTCGGAGATCCGGTTGATGCCGGCGACGTCGGTGACCGAGTACATCATGCAGATGTCGGACGGGCCGACGTAGGGCTTCACGTCACCGGATGCCACCGTGGAGACCATGACTTTCGGCACGCCGATCGGCAGCCGACGCATCGCACGCGTCGCGAGCGCGGTGCCGCCCGAACCGCCCGCCGAGATGAGCCCGCCGATGTCGCGCCGCCGGGCGACGAACGCCTCGAAAGCGATGGCCATCTCGGTCACCGCGGAGCCGCGGTCTCCGGTGAAGACGGCGCGCTCGCCGGCGGGGTGATGACGTGCGACCTCGCGCGGATGCACCATGGCCGGCGACGGCTTGCCCGAGGTAGCGAGGTCCACGGTCACGGTGCGCACGCCGAGCTTGTCGAGGCAGCTCTTCAGATAGAAGAGCTCACGGCCCTTGGTATCGAAGGTGCCCGCGATGTACGCCGCGCGCGCCACGGTCTGCGCCACCGGCAATTCGACGACGCGCGGCTCCGAGCTTCGCGACTCGACGGGTTCATCAGCGCCGACGACGCGGTCACGACTGGTGGAACCCCAGCGCGTGAAGCCGCGGATGGTGCGCTCCTCGCTCGGCGCGGGCGATTCCACGACCACGGAGTCGCTCGCCCGCTTGACGGTCAGCACCTGGATCGGCTCGGCGACGGGTTCGTCGACGGTCGTGGCCGGCGGAAGATCGGTCTCCAGCTTCACGCCGAGCAGGCGCTGCTGCAGATCGCGGTCTGCGGCGAGCTCGGCGGCGCTCATCGAGCGCGCGATGCGGCCGTTTACCATCACGTCGACGGTGTCGGCGACGTCGATGGCGACGCCGAGGTTTTGCTCGATGAGCAGCACCGAGATCTCGCCCTCGGCGGCGAGCGCTTTCAGCATCGTGACGACCTGCTGCACGATCAGCGGCGCCAGCCCCTCGGTCGGCTCGTCCATGACGAGGAGCTTCGGGTTGAAGAGGAGCGCGCGCGCGATCGCCAGCATCTGCTGCTCACCGCCTGAGAGCTCGGCGCCGCCATTGCTCTTGCGCTCGGCGAGCCGCGGGAACGTCTGGTAGATGCGCTCGACCGTCCACGGGCCGCTTCGCCTGGCCAGTCGGAGATGCTCGTCGACGGACAGCGAAGGCCAGACGCGTCGGCCCTGCGGCACATACCCGACGCCCTTGGCCGTGATGACATTCGGCGCGAGTCCGAGAATCTCCTCGCCGGCGAGCTTCACGCTGCCCGACGCGCGGACCAGGCCCGTGACGGCGTTGCACAGCGTCGTCTTGCCCATGCCGTTGCGGCCGACCACCGCCAGCACCCCATGGTCGAGCGCGAGCGACACGGCCTGCAGCGCGTGCGCGCCGCCATAATAGACATCCAGGTTTCGGATCTCGAGAATCAGTGGACTCGCTCCCCCATGTAGATCGACTGCACCTCCGCGTCACTCTCGATGTCGGCGGGGCTGCCATGCTTGAGCACGCGTGCGTTGTGCAGCACGGTGACGCGGTCGACCACGCGCAGCGCGATGTCGAGGTCGTGCTCGATCAGAATGAAGCCGATGTGCGCCGGCAGGTCGCGGAGCAGCGCGACGAGCTCCGCGCGCTCGCCGGGCGACAGCCCGGCGGCGGGCTCGTCGAAGAGGATCAAGCGCGGCGCGCCGGCGAGCGCCATCCCGATCTCGAGCTGGCGCTGCTGGCCGTGCGACAGCGACCCCACCGGCTGGGCGGCCACGTGGGTGAGGCGGATCCGTTCGAGCAGCTCGGTGGCCGGTCCGTTTCGGGACACTCGGACGAAGCTGAAGCGGTTGCGCGAGACCCCGAGCACCGCGAGAAACAGGTTGTCGCGCACCGTGAGCTCTCGGAACAGCAGGGACGACTGGTAGGTGCGTCGAAGTCCCATGCGAATGCGCTCGTACGGCGGCATCGCGGTCACGTCTTCGCCGAAGAACAACACCCGGCCGCGCGTGGCCGGGAAGTCGCCGGTGATGACGTTGAACAGCGTGGTCTTGCCGGCGCCGTTGGCGCCGATCACCGCGCGGCGCTCGCCCGCGGCGACCGAGAACGAGACGTCCTCGATCGCCGTGAGCGCGCCGAAGACACGGGTGACGCTCTCCAACCTCAGAGCGTCACCCGGCCTGGATCCGTTTTCCGACATCAGGGACAGTTCGGCTCGTCGCGCGAGCCGACCTTGAACTCGGACGGTGGCACGCCTAGCGTCTGGTTCACGTTGTCGATCTTCTTGAGCACGCGGTTGTACAGGTTGCCTTGCGCGTCCTTCACGACCTCCGTGACGAACGTCGTGCCGATCGCCTGCCGGTTCGCGTCGAGCTTGATGTCGCCCACCGGCGACTTGAGCACCATCTTCGTGAGAGCGGCGCGGTACTTCTTCTGTCCGTCGGAGAGGTCGCCCTTCACGGCGTCCAGGCCATCGAGCGTGGCCTTCATATTGAGGTAGTACACCAGCGCGAACAGCGACGGGCTCGGATAGCCGTCGGGGAAATTCTTCTTGTAGTCGGCGACGAACGCCTTCCACTCGGGCGCGTCGTAGGCGTCGGCGATCGGCGCGCCGGCGATGGTGCCGACGAGCGACTCGCGGCGCTTGCCCTTGTAGTTGAGGATGTCCTGGCTGACGGTGATGGAGCCGCCGACCATCGGCTTGTCACCGCCGGTCTGCTCGTACTGGTTGAGGAAGTTCACCGCGTCGGCGCCGCCCAGCACCACCACGAGCGCGTCAACGTCCTTTGGAATACGCGCGATCACCGAGGCGTAGTCCTTACCGCCCAGTGGCACCCACGCCTTGACCGGCACCTTGCCGCCCAGCTTGCAGTACTCGGTCATGAAGCCCTGCACCTGCGAGTACGGAAACGCGTAGTCCTCCGCGATGATCATCACGCGCTTGTAGCCCTTGTCGAGCGCGGCCTTGCCGACGCCGACCATCCATTGACCACCATCGGTGTTGAAACGGAAGAAGTTCGTCGAGGGGTCGACGAGCGTCGTGGCTTGAGCGCCCGACGAGCCGTTGATGAAGGTGATGTTGGGATGAGTCTTGGAGTACTCCTTCACCGCGATGCCCTCGGAGCCCGACAGCGGACCGACCATGATGTCGACCTTGTCTTGTTCGACGAGCTTCCGTGTCGCGTTCACCGCCACGTCGGGCTTCGCGTCGGACGACGCCTTGATGATCTCGATCTTCCGCCCCGCGACGACGCCGTTGCGCTGGCGCACGGCGAGCTCCGCGCCGCGCATTCCGTCCTGCCCGCCGGCGGCGAACGGGCCCTCGAGCGTCGCCAGCAAGCCGATCTTGACCGGAGGCGCCTGCGCGAATGCGCCGGCGCTGAAGGTGGCGACCACCACCACCACCACTGCGACTAGCGTGCGTACAAACGTCCTCTTGCCGCTTTCCATGTGGCAGCTCCTCTCTGGGTTGACAACCGAGCGCTCAGGGCCGTCCACCAACCGAGCAGGCCATCGCGCGAAAACAGCACGATCACGAGGAACACGAGGCCGATCACGAGGTTGAAGCGCTCGCGATCGATGACGTCGATGGCGAAAGTCTGAAGCAGCACGAAGACGATCGCACCCAGAAACGGGCCGACTGGGTGGCGCATGCCGCCGAGCACCGCGATGATCAGAATGTTGATCAGCCAGTGCGTTCCGACAGAGCCTGGCGTGACCAGCCCGTTGTACCAGGTGAACAGCACCCCACCGACGGCGGCGATCGTGCCGGCGACGGCGTACGCGGCCACACGGTGCGCCGTCACGTTGAAGCCGAGCGCGTGCATGCGCCGCGGATTGTCGCGGATGCCCTGCAGCGCGATGCCAAACGGCGTGCGCACCAGGTACACCACGAACAGATAGCCGGCAAGCGCCCAGAACAGCGTGAGGTAGTAGAACGGCGTGGCGTCGCGCCAATAAAGACCGGCGAACGTCGGCGGGAAGACCTTCTGCTCGCCCTGGAAGCCGTTGAACACCGTGTAGTTTTGCAGGACCAGATAGTAGAAGGCGACGCCGATCGCGAGCGTGATCATGATCGTGTAGATGCCTTCGGTGCGTACCGAGAGCCACCCGATGAACGTCGCGGCGAGCGTCGCGATCACGATCCCCAGCAGCACGGCGAGCCACCAGGGCCAGCCGAGCGTCACGCCGTCGGTCGCGGCGGCGCCGAAGATCGCCACCATGTAGCCGGCGATGCCAGCGACCGTCATTTGCGCCAGGGAGATCATCCCGCCGTAGCCGCCGAGGAAGGTGAGCGAGAGCGCGATCAATCCCAGGGCCAGCGTCTGAGCGCCGATCTGATACGTGAAAAACGGCGTCGCGAACCACGGATAGGCGAGCAGGAACGCGAGAACGATCACATGGCGCGCGCGAACGGGATTCTCGAAGGTGAATCGCCTGACACGGGCCTCGCGCGCCGGCGCAGGACTGTTCCTCGCCGCAGGGCGGGGATTCTGAACGTTCATGGCCCGCCGCCAGTTGGCCGCGCTCACGCGGGCCTCCCGAGAATGCCGCGCGGACGGAAGGCGAGCACCAGCACCAGAATCACGAACGTGAAGACGACGCTGTAGGTCGGCGCGTAGGCGAGGCCATACGTCTCGGCCAGGCCGAAGATGGCCGCGCCGATCGCCGCCCCCACGACGCTCCCCATGCCGCCGACGATGACGACGATCAGCGACGCGAGCAGCAGTCGTGTGTCCTCGCCTGGCACCATCGACAGCTCGACCGCACCGATCACGCCGCCCAGGCCGGCGAGCCCGGCGCCGATCGCGAACGTCGTCGCGAACACGAGGTTCACGTTGACGCCGGCGGCCGCGAGCATGGCGCGGTCGTCCACGCCGGCGCGGATCATCATGCCGACGCGCGTGCGATTGAGGAACAGCCACAGCGCCACGCCGATCACGATGCCGATCGGCAGCAGCGAGAATCGATAGGTCGAGTAGGCCCTGATGACCGGCAGGTTACGGATCGGCCCGTCGAGCCAGGGCGGCGGCGACATCTGATGCACTTGGGCGCCGATCGCCCACATCAGGATGTCGGCGATGACGATCGACAGGCCGATGGTGACCATGGTCTGCCTCAGGTCCTGGCCGGGCATGAAGCGGAAGATCGACACCTGCATGGCCAGGCCGACCAACGCCGCGGCCGCGAAGCCAGCCGCCAGCGCGAGCAGCCAGGATCCGCTGAACTGCGCGGTGAAAAATCCGAGATAGCCGCCGAGCAGGTACAGCGAGCCGTGCGCGAGATTGACGTTGCGCATCAGCCCGAACACCAGCGTGAAGCCGCTGGCGACGATGAAGTACAGCGACGCGAGCGTCAGGCCGTTGAGGAAGGTGACGACGAACAGGCGCGCGTTATCTTGAAGGCCCCAGGCCGTGAGCACCACGACCGGGACCGCGATGACGAGCGTCCAGAACACCTTCCAGGCTCGCGTCATGCGATGAACCGGCTCCGGCTCGAGCGAATCTCCGGCGCCTTCGCGAACTCACCGTCTTTCATGATGGCGAGCAGCTTCGATCGATCTTGAAGGACGGAGATGTTCGCGATCGGATCGCCGTCGACGAGCAGCAGGTCGGCGAGCCAACCCTCGCGAATCTCGCCGAGGTCTCGGCGCTGCATGATCTGCCCACCCCAGCGCGTCGCCGAGATGATCGCTTCCATCGGCGTCATGTTGAGGTACTTCACGAAGTACTCGAGGTCCTTCGCGTTCTCGCCGTGCGGCGCCCAGGCGAAGCCGTAGTCGCCACCGGGCAGGACGCGGATGCCGCGCTTGAGCATCGTCTTCATGCTGTTGACGGCCGCCTCGAGCTCGAGCTCGTAGCCCATGCGTTTCGCGGTGTCGTTCGTGATGCCGACGACCTCACCCTCGTAGAGCAGCCGAATGATGACAGAGAGCCCGGGCGCGACGAAGATGCGGTGCTTCTGCGCCTCGAGCATGTCCATGCCTTCGTCGTCGGTGAAGCTCGCGTGGTAGATCACCTCGACGCCGTGGCGCATGCTCTGCTTCACCGACTCACTCGAGCGCGCGTGCGACGCGAGCCGCTTGCCGCGCACCTTCACTTCGTGCGCGGCGACTGCCACCTCCTCGTCGCTCATCCAGCTCGTCTTCGCATCGGCGCCCGGCACGAGGTTGTCACCCGACAGGTTGAGCTTCACCTGATCGACGCCGTACTTCAGGAACATGCGCACCGCTTTCCTCATGCTGTCGGGACCGTCGACCACGCAGCCGAACGACATCTCCGGGAAGGGCAGGTGCGGCAGCATGTCATCGCCGAGCGACCCCGTCACCGTGATCTCCTGGCTCGCCGCCAGATACCGCGGACCGGGAATCTGCCCCGAGTTGATGGCGTCGCGAATCACGCAGTCGAGGCGCGGCTTCGGCGTGGCCGCGCCGACGCACGACGTCCAGCCGTGGTCGAGATAGAGCTTCGCCACCTGCGCCGCCCACAGCGTGTGCTCCTCGTGGGGCATTTTCTGGATCGCGTCGAGCGTCTTGGAGTTGGTCCAGCCGAAATGCGTGTGGGCCTCGCACATTCCCGGCATCAGGGTGGCGCCGGCGCCGTCGATCACCGTGACGCCGGTGGTTGGCACGCTTCGCGAGCCACGACCGATGCGAGCGATGCGGTTGCCCTGCACCAGCACCTCGCCCTGATAGGGCTGAGCTCCGGTGGCGTCGATTACGCGTACGTTCGTGAAGAGGATATTCGCCATGTCGATCTCCTCTCGAGGAATCGCTTCAACAGGCCTTCGCATTCCTCGGGCTTTTCCACCGGCGTCCAGTGGCCGCAGCCCCGCAGCACCTCCACGCGGCTGCCCGCGATCCGCTCGCTCATCATGCGGACCGCCTGGGGTGGCGCGACGACGTCCTCATCGCCGGTGACGAGCAGGGTCGGACAGTCGATCCTCGATGTATCCGCGGGCCCCATGTCGGCGAGCGCGTCGCAGGTGCGCGCGTAGCCGTCGGGATCCTGGCGCATCAGCGACTCACGCACGAAGGCGACGGCCGTCGGCCTCCTGGCGCGCGTGTCGGCTGAGATGCTCGCCTGGAGCAGGGCGTCGGCGATCGGCTGCATATCGCCCTCGCGCGCCTTGACGGCGCGGGCACGGATCGCGGCGCGGGCCGGCTCCGGCGGCGCGAGCAGCGGGCCGAAGAGCGCGAGGCTCTCGACCTTCGCCGGCTCTGACGCGGCCAGATGCGTCGCGATGATCGTTCCCATCGAGTGCGCGACGACATGTGCGCGATCGACGCCGGCCCGCTGCATCACGCGGAGCGCTCGGTCGACGAACAGCTCGAGCGAGAGCGGACCTTCGACGCGATGCGACCGTCCGGATCCGGGCAGATCGAAGCGGATCGTTCGGTGGCGCGCCAACGCTCCGAGCACGGGCGTGAAGGTGTTCGAGCTTCCGCCGAGGCCGTGGATCATGACCACCGGCTCGCCCTCGCCTTCGATCTCCACGGCCATGCGCTCGACGAACATCGTCTCCTCCAGAAGGCCACGTTGCCGCACTGGGCAATTGAGACACCCGTCTCAAAAGGGTGTGTCAGACTACCGCCGAGTGAGCAAAGCCGCCAGACCCTTTTACGTGCTGCCGGATCTGGGCACCGGCCACCGGAGCCGGGTCTTTCGCCGCCTGCTCGACGAGGCGGTCCGAATGGTGCAGCGCGGCCCCATCCCGTCTGTGGCGGAAGTGGCTCGAAGCGCTGGAGTTTCCCGCGCGACGGCGTACCGTTACTTTCCGTCACGGAGCAAGCTCGTCAGCGCGGTCATCGCCGAGGCGCTGGGTCCCGTGCGGCGCGCGGTGCCGCAGCATGGGGACGCCAAGCAGCGACTGCACGAGCTGCTCGACCGGACCTATTCGCGCTTCGCCGAGTACGAGCCGCACATGCGCGCGGCGCTCCAGCTGGCCCTCGAGCACCAGTCGCTGGAGGCGGCCGGGCTGCTGGAGGAAGAGCCCTTTCGACGCGGGCAGCGCACCGAGATCCTTGCCACCACGTTGTCTCCGCTGAGGAGAATGCTGAAGCCGCGTACGTATCGACGCCTGCTCAAAGCGCTGGCGGTCGTCTACGGCATCGAGCCGATGATTATCCTCAAGGACATCTGTGGCGCGACCGATCGGGAGACCGAGGCCGTGGTGCGGTGGATGATGGATGCTCTGGTGGACGCGGCGTTGCGGGATGGCGCATGAGCGACGGTAGGGAGACGACCATGGCTGCGGACTACGACGTCATCGTGATCGGAGCCGGCATGTCGGGGATGTACCAGCTCCACCGACTGCGCGGGCTCGGCCTTACGGTCCGTGTGTTCGAGGCCGGCGACGGCGTAGGTGGCACCTGGTACTGGAACCGTTATCCCGGCGCGCGGTTCGATTCCGAGTCGTGGACGTACGGATATTCCTTCTCGGACGAGATCCTGCGCGACTGGGAGTGGAGTGAGCACTTCGCGGCCCAGCCCGAGACGCTGCGCTACTGCAACTTCGTGGCGGACAGGCTCGATCTACGCCGCGACATCGAGTTCAGTTGCCGTATCGCGACCGCGCTCTACGATGAGGGCGCCGGCGAGTGGGAGATCGAGAGCCAGGACGGCCGCCGGACGCGGGCGCGATTCCTGATCACCGCGATTGGGCCACTCTCGGCGCCGACCATGCCGACCATTCCGGGCGTCGACAGCTTTCGCGGCGAGGCGTATCACACCGGCCTCTGGCCGCACGAGCCGGTCAGCTTCGTCGGCAAGCGCGTCGGCGTGATCGGCACGGGGGCGACGGCGGTGCAAGCGATCACGGAGATCGCCAAGACCGTCGGCCACCTCACGGTGTTCCAGCGCACTCCGAACTGGTGTGCGCCGCTGCACAACAGCACGATCGACGCGACCACCCAGACTCGCATCAAGGCGACGTACCCCGAGATCTTCGCGCGTTGCCGCGAATCGTTCGGCTGCTTCATCCACGACGCCGACCCGCGCAAGGCGATGGAGGTCAGCGCCGAGGAGCGCGAGGCCTTGTTCGAAAAGCTGTATCGCGAGCCCGGCTTCGGCATCTGGATGGGAAACTTCCGCGACGTGCTCGTCGATCGCGAAGCCAACGCGACGATCACCGAGTTCATGCGCCGAAAAATCCGCGAGCGCGTGAAGGATCCGACCGTCGCTGACACGCTGATCCCCACGAACCACGGCTTCGGCACGCGCCGGGTGCCACTCGAGAGCGGGTACTACGAGGTCTACAACCAGCCGAATGTGCGCCTCGTCGATCTGCGCGAGACGCCGATCGAGCGCATCACGCCGACCGGCGTCGCGACGCGCGACGCCCACTACGACCTCGACATGATCATCTACGCCACGGGCTTCGATGCGATCACGGGAGCATTCGACCGCATCGACATCCGCGGGCGGGACGGTCGGCGGCTGCGCGACAAATGGGCGGACGGCCCGCGCACGTACCTGGGGCTGCAGATGGAGGGATTCCCGAACCTCTTCACGCTGGTCGGCCCGCACAACGCCGCGACCTTTTGCAACATCCCGCGCTGCATCGAGCAGAACGTGGACTGGGTCACGGCGCTCATCACATACATGCGCGAGCGCGGCCACACACGCGTGGAGCCGACGCCGGACGCCGAGCGCGAGTGGCTTGCGCACGTGCACGACACCGGCCGGCGCATGCTCTTCACCCAGGTCGACTCGTGGATGATGGGCATCAACTCCAACGTGAAGGGCAAGGACAAGCGCACGTTCATCGTCTACGCGGGCGGCGCGCCGAGATACCGCGAGCGGTGTGACGCGGTCGCCGGGGAAGGGTATGCGGGCTTTACGTTTCGGTGACCGTGGAGCACTCTGCTGCGACAAGGAGGCTGCAGCGTGAACGACGACCGCATCCTGCTCGGTAAGGGAAAAGAACCCGTCTACCTGCTCGCCAAGTACGGCAACCGCCACGGTCTTGTCGCCGGCGCCACGGGCACCGGCAAGACGGTGTCGCTGTTGGTGATGGCCGAAGGCTTCTCGCGCCTCGGAGTGCCGGTGTTCATGGCCGACGTCAAAGGCGACGTGGCCGGACTCGCCTTGCCCGGGATGACGAACGACAAGGTGAAGCAACGAGCGGCCCAGACCGGCGTTGAAGGGTACGTCAACGAGGGCACACCGGTGGTGTTCTGGGATCTCTACGGCAAGGCCGGCCATCCCGTGCGGACGACAGTGAGCGAGATGGGCCCGACACTGCTCTCAAGGATCCTGCAGCTCAACGACACGCAGGCGGGCGTTCTCGAGATCGCCTTCAAGCTCGCGGACGACCGCGGCCTGCTGCTGCTCGATCTCGACGACCTGCGTGCGGTGCTCGGCTTCGTGGCCGACAACCGCAAGGAGATCTCCACGACGTATGGCCTCGTCAGCGCCGCGTCCATCGCCGCCATCCAGCGCGGGCTGCTGACGCTCGAGCGGGAGGGCGGCGAGGCGATGTTGGGCGAGCCGGCGCTCGAGCTCGGTGATCTCATGCGCACCGATCTCAGCGGCCGCGGCGTCGTGAGCATCCTGGCGGCCGATCAGCTGATCCTCAAGCCGCGCCTGTACTCGAGCTTCCTCCTCTGGCTGCTGTCCGAGCTGTTCGAGCGACTGCCCGAAGTCGGCGACGTCGACCGACCGAAGCTGGTGTTCTGCTTCGACGAGGCGCACCTGCTCTTCGACGACGCGCCGCCGGCACTGCGCCAGCGCGTCGAGCAGGTCGTCCGCATCATCAGATCGAAGGGCGTGGGCGTGTATTTCTGCTCGCAGTTCCCGGACGACGTGCCGAACGAGATTCTCGGACAGCTCGGCAACCGCGTGCAGCATGCCCTGCGCGCGTACACGCCGCGTGACCAGAAAGCTGTCCGCACGGCGGCCGAGACGTTCGTGCCGAATCCGGCGCTCGACGTGGCCGCCGTCATCGGCCAGCTCGGTGTCGGCGAGGCGCTCGTATCCACGCTGCAGGACAAGGGCGTGCCATCGCCGGTCGAGCGAACGGTGATCGCGCCGCCTCGGTGCCGCATGGGCGCGATCACGCCCGAGGAGCGCGCGGCCGTGCGCGCGCGCAGCCCGGTGGGCGCCAAGTACGACACGCGCGTGAATCGCGAATCGGCGTACGAGAAGCTGAGCGCGCGCGCGGCCACCGCGGCGACGCCGTCGCGTGAGGCGCCCGCCGAGGCGCCGCGACGAGCTGAGCCCCCCGCGCCGGCGGCGCCGAGTCCGCGCGGGACGGAGGCGAAGCCTCCGGCCGACAGCGGAGGCGGCGGCGGAATCGGCGACATCATCTGGGGCACGAAGCGTCGTCAGGGCATGGCGGAAGCGCTCGCCAAGCAAGCCGCGCGTACGGTCGGCAGCGAGATCGGCCGACAGATCGTTCGCGGCGTGCTCGGAGGGATCCTCGGCGGCTCGCGCCGACGTTGAACGGCCGCGGAAGAGACGGAAAGGGTACACTGCCGGCCGCCATGTCCAACGTCCTCGACGGCATCCGAGTGCTCGACTTCGGACGCTACATCGCGGGTCCCTACTGCGCGGCGCTGCTAGCCGATCTCGGCGCGGATGTCATCCGCATCGAACGCATCGGCGGCGGCGAGGACCGATGGGTCGCGCCGATCAACGACGACGGGATCGGCGCGATGTACGTGGCGATGAACCGCAACAAGCGCGGCATGACGCTGGATCCGTCCTCGGGCGAGGGCCGCGAGATCGTCCGGAAGCTGGTCGCGACGGCGGACGTGGTCGTCGCCAATCTGCCGCCCGAAGTCTTGCGCTCGCTGTCGCTCGATCTCGACAGCCTGCGGCGGGTGAAGCCGGACATCATCCTCACCACCGTCACCGCCTTCGGCGCTGGCGGACCGTGGAGCCACAAGCACGGCTTCGACGGTATCGGCCAGGTCATGAGCGGTGCTGCGTACATGACCGGGACGCTGGATCAGCCGTACCGCGCGTCGGTCGCGTGGGTGGACTTCGGAACCGCGTCGCTCGCGGCGTTCGGCACGCTGGCCGCGCTGATGGAACGTGGCAAGAGCGGACGCGGGCAGAGGGTCGAAGGCGCGCTGCTGCGCACGGCGATCGCGTTCAACAACCCGACACTGGTCGAGCAGCAAGCGATCCAGGTCAACCGGATCCCGACGGAGAACCGTGGGCAAACGTCCGCACCGTCCGACCTGTTTCGCACCAGGGATGGCTGGATCATCGCGTACGCGATCGGCAATCCGATGTTCACGCGGTGGGCGAAGCTGATGGGCGAAGACGGTTGGCTGACGGATCTGCGCTTCAAAGACGATGAGGCGCGCGGCAATCACGGCGAGGTCATCAGCAAGCGGATGAGCGAGTGGACGATGCAGCGGACGACCGCGGAGGCGCTGGCCGAGCTGGAGGCCGCGAAGATCCCGGCCGGCCCTCTCTACACGCCACAGCAGGCGCTCGACGACGCTCACATCCGTCGCGCCGGGTTGCTGGCCGACACGGATTTCCCGGGTGTCGCGCGTCGCGTGCCGCTCGCGCCGACGCCGGTCGATCTCTCCGACACACCGGGCCGCTTCAGGCATCGCGCGCCGATGCTCGGCGAGCACACGGACGCGGTGCTCGGTGAGCTCGGTTACTCGCCGGCGGAGATCGCCGCGCTCCGCACCAAGGGCGTCGTCTGATGCCACGGCGAAAAATCGTGATCGCCTCGATGATGCACGAGACGAATACGTTCTCGCCCGTGCCGACCCCGCTCGAGGCGTTCCGTCCGCTGAGCGGCGAGGCCGCGATCGCCGAGTTCAAGCACACCAACACGCAGCTCGGCGGCTTCCTGGACGTCGCGCAGCGGATGGGCGCGGAGATCGTCCTGCCGCTCGCGGCCAATGCGCATCCGTCCGGCTACGTCGAGCGTCGCGCCTACGAGGACATGTGCGACGCCATCGTCGACGGCATCCGCGGCGGCTGCGACGTCGCCTTCCTCGCGCTGCACGGCGCGATGGTGGCCGAGCACGCGGACGACGGCGAAGGCGAGCTGTTGCGCAGAATCCGCGCGGTCGCGCCGCGGCTGCCGATCGCCGTCGGCCTCGACTTCCACACGCAGCTGACGTCGGCGATGGTCGAGAACGCCACCGTCATCACCGGTTACCGGACGTACCCGCACATCGACATGGCGGAGACGGCCCAGCGCGCGGCGACGACGCTCGTCCGCGCGCTCGACGGCGAGGTGCGGCCGGTGATGGTCTGGGGCATCCGCCCGATGCTCACCAGCACGCTCGAGCACACGCCCTCACGTCAGCCGATGAAGGACGTGATGGACATGGCGATCGACGCCGAAGCGCGCGGTGTCGTTCTCAACGCGTCGGTGCTCGGGGGCTTTCCGCAGTCCGACATCCCGCATCTGTCGTGCTCGGCGGTCGTCGTGTGCGATGGTGACGCCGCGCGCGGCCGGGCGCTGCTCGATCGCATGCTCGACCTCGCGTGGCAGCGGCGCGCGGAGTTCCTCTACAAGGGCGAGCCGCTCGCCTCGCAGATCGCCCGCGCGCGTTCGTTGACCGAGGGCCCCGTCATCCTGGTCGATCACGGCGACAACACCGCGTCCGGCGGGACGCAGGACGTGATGAGCGTGGTCGCCGAAGTGATGCGCCAGGGGCTCCAGGACGTTCTCGTCGGCCCGATCTGCGATCCCGCTGCCGTGGCGCGCATCGTGTCGGCCGGCACGGTCGCGAGCGTCACGATGGATCTGGGTGGCCGCATCGACATGCCGCAGCTGGACCTCAAGGGCACCCCGCTCACGGTCACGGCGAAGGTGACCCGCATCACGGATGGCGAGTTCACGGTGACGGGGCCGATGGCGACGGGCATGCGCGTGCGCATGGGCCGGACCGCGGTGTTGGACACCGGCTCGATGCAGATCGTGGTTTCGGAGCGGCGGGCAGAGCCGTCCGATCTCGGCGTGTTCACGCACGCCGGCATCGACCCGCGCCGCAAGCACTACGTGCTGATCAAGTCGCGGCAGCACTTCCGCGCGGGCTTCGAGCCGATCGCGCGCCACATCGTGCTGTGCGACGGCGAGGGTGTCACGAGCTCGGATCTTTCGCTCTTCGACTACCGCCGGCGCCGCCGCCCGCTCTATCCGTTCGAGCCGCTGTAATCTGCGGCCCGCCTGGTCATCGCTCGAGCTCCGCGATCATCCGCGTGGCGTGGCGCAGCCGTGCGCTCAGCTCGCGGGCGATGTTCGAAAGCAGGCGCACCGCGATCACCGGATGCTCGGCGATGAGCGCTTGAAACGCGTCCTCTGACAGCACCCAGCAGACGACGTCGTTTTCGGCGGTGACGGTGGCCGACCGCGGTTGGTGGTCGAGCAGGGCCATCTCACCGAACATCGTCCCGCGCGCGTAGCTGGCGAGTCGGACCTGCCGCTCCGTGCCCGCGGCGTTCACACGCACCGTCGTGATCCCGCTCGCGACGATGTAGACGTTGCGATCGTTCCCGCCCTGACGAATGACGATCTCGCCCGGCTTGTAGTGAACGCGTCGCACCCGGGCCGCGATGAGCGCCAGCTCTTCGTCGTCGAGCCCTGTCAGCACGGGGATGTCACGCAGGGCCAGCTCGGCCGACGACGCGTCGACGGCGTCGTGGCCGGCGATCAGCACGTCCTCCGCCCACTCGAGCGCGGCGTCGGTATCGGTGAACACCGTGTCGCGCGTCGGGATCCACCCGGCGTGGCGTGCGGCGCTGACCGCGGCCGCGTTGTCCTCCAGATGACTCAGCAGCAGATGGCGGCCACCGCTGCGCAACCGCCTCGCCGTTTGCATGAGGACCGCGGCGCCGGTGCTGTCGAGCTCGTTGACGCGACGCAGGTCGAGAATGACGAAGGTCGCCTCCGTGCTCACCTCGGCCTCGATCTGTCGGGCGAGCTTTTCGGCGGTGCCGAAGAAGATCGGCCCCTCCAGCTCGAACACCACGATGCGGCGCCCCGCCTGCGCGAGGAACTCCGTCAGCGTCCGGTCGAGCATGCGCTTGGAGTGGACCGCATTCCCGCGATAGGTGCGGCGGACGATGGACCGGCTCATCCGGTAGAGGAACAGCAAGATCGCCGCGGCCACGCCGGTCGACACCGCCCACACGAGATCGAGGGCGATCGTCACCACAGCGACCAGCGCCGCCACGAACAGGTCGAGCGCCGGCACGCGCCAGTGCTGGTCGCGCTCGCGGAAGAGCCGAACGAGGCGTTGCAGCGTGGTGTGATCGGCGAGCTGCAGCGCCACGACGACCAGCACGCCCGCGATCACGGCGCGCGGGATGAGCGCAATGACGGGCCCGAGGCCGACGGTTGCGGCCAGCACGAACAGCGCGCAGACCAGCGGTGCCAGCCCGGTACGGCCACCGGCACGGTGGAGCGCGAACGTCGAGCTGAGGTTGATGCCGCTCGGAATGGCGCCGATGAGGCCGGCCACGACGTTGCCGGCGCCCACCCGCAGCAGCTGCGGGCTCGGCGGCGTGCGGTGGCCCGTCACGCCCTCCGTGGTCTTGGCGCAAAGGAGCGTGTCGAGTGACGCCACCAGTGCGAGGCTGCCGGCGGCTGCGAGGAACGACGGCCAGTGCGCTCGGAGATATGCGTCGCCGGTGAGCGACGGCAGCATCGCGAACGGAGTGAAGGATGGCGTGACAGCCGGGATCCTCCCGAGCGTCGGGCCCAGGTGCGTCCCCAATCCCAGCAGCGCCAGCCCATAGTGGAGCGCGCTCCCTGCCACGAGGCCCGCGATTGGCGCCGGAACGCGGCGGGTGAGCCGCGGCCCACACCAGATGACGACGATCGTCACGACGCCGACGGCAAGGGTCAGCGGCTGGATCTGCGTGGCGTGCCACGGGATGCGCAACAGCGGCACGGGCCGGGGGAACCCGAGCAGCGCGTTTACCTGCGCCACGAGCAGCAGCAGGGCCACCGCGTTCTGGAAGCCCGACATCACGGGGGAGGGGATGTAGCGGATCACGTCGCCGAGGCGCAGTACGCCGAAGAGCGCCTGGAATACGCCGCCGCTCACCACGATGAGGATCACGAGCGCCAGCGTTCGGTCGACGTTGGCCGGATCTTGCCGGACGGCCGGGACGATCGTGTCCGCGACCATCGCCGCGAACAGCACGGTGATGATGCTGCGTGGCGCAAAGTTGACCGGCATCCACTGGCCGAGAGCGAGGACCACGACGGAGACGACGACCGCGCTGTAGAGGCCCGCCAGAACCGCGGGCCCGACGTACGTGTCGCCGAGCGCGCTGAACGCGAGCATGCCGTAGCCGATGCTGGCCGGAACCGTCAGGACGCCGCCGGCGATGCCGCCCGCGAGGTCCCCTCGAAGCGATGCGCGCGCGGACGCTGTGGTCAACGAGTCGAGCTACGCGAGCCGGCTCAGCACACGCTCGCCGAGCGCGCGAATCAGCGCCTGCCGTTCATGCACGAACCCGGTCACGAGCAGGCCGCTGATTCCGGCGTCGACGACCGCGCGGAGCTTGTCGGCCACCACGGAGGCCGGGCCCACCGCCGCGAAGCGCTGCGCGAGATAGGCGCGCAGCGCCGGCTCGCCGTCCAGCAGCGCGGCATTCGGGCTGGCGCCCAACGCCTCGTGCGCGGCGGGCTGATAGCCTTTTTGCACCTTTAAGATTGCGTCGGCCAACGCGGGCGGCACCTGCTTGCCCTCCAGCGTGAAGCGAAAGACGTGATGCGCGTTCGACGCCAGCTCCATGCGAATCTCGTCGACGCCGGCCGCGACGTCGTCGGTGACGTTCGCGCGCACCATCGTCCACAGGTCGACCGAGGCGGGATCGCGGCCGGCGCGCCGCGCGCCCGCGTGCACGCGCGCCACCGCGTCTTTGACGAGCGCCGGCTCGAGACCGACGTTGACGATGACCCCGTCCGCGATCTCGCCCGCGAGCTCGAGCGTGCGCGGCCCCTCGGCGGACAGGTAGATCGGGATCGCGCGCTTCGCCCACGTCAGCCGCGCCAGGCGGCCGCGCCATGTCGTCTCCCCGCGCGTGTGCAGCGCGCGGACCGCTTCGACATACGCGCGCAGGTCGGAAAGCGTCGACGGCCGCTCGGCCAGATTCAAGATGGCGCTGTCGCCGGAGCCGAGGCCGAAGAACGCGCGGCCCGGCGCGATCTCGTCGAGTGTCGCGATGCCCGAGGCGGCGACCGCCGGGTGGCGAGTGATCGGGTTCGTCACGCTCGGTCCGATGCGCACCCGTCGCGTCGCCTGCGCGCAGAGCGCCATCGTCACGTACATCTCGCGGAAGACCGATTGGCTGTCGGCGACGCCCACCAGCGAAAATCCGACGTCTTCGGCCAGGCGTGCATCGGCGACCGCGGCGGCCACCGAACGTGGCAGGCACAGGAGACCGAGACGGGCCGCCATCATCGCGGCGCCAGTATAGTGGACGCGCTCATCGGGAGTGATCGGCCCGTAGTCCCCACGTCAGCGGGGCGGCCGCGGCACAGAGCAGCGCCATCGCGAGGAATGCTCGGGCACCGACGTTTGCGTAGAGCCAGCCGGACGCCAGCGTCAGCAGCGCGGTGGTGATGCCGGCGCCCAGCGCATACATCGCCTGCGCCGTCGCTGCCAGCTGCTGCGGGACATTCACGGCAATGAGCCGCATACACGCCAGATGCAGCGCCGCAAACGTGAGCCCGTGCAGCGGCTGCACCAGTGCCAGTGCCGTCACGCTGTTCGACGACGCCATGACGGCCCAGCGCACGACGCCGGCTGACGCCGCGACAGCGATGACGCCAGCCGGCCCCATGCGCTTCAGCAGCGGCGGACCGACGAGGAAGAACACGAGCACCTCGGCCCCAACCGACTCGGACCAGAGCACGCTGGCCGTGGGCGGTGTAATGCCGGCCGCGCTCCAGCGAATGACGGCGAACGTGTCGTTCATCGCGTGGCTGCCCAGCACGAGCGCCGAGACCAGCATCATGCGCCGGAACTCCGGCATCCGCAGCAGGGTCGCGACACCGAGCGGCGTCTCGCGTTGTATGGCGGTGACCGGGTGCTTGCGCTCGGGCGTCGGTATGAGTGTTACGGCGCCGGCCGCCGCGACGAGCAGCGCTGCCTGAAGCATGACGACCGATGACAGGCCCGACGCGGCGACGACTTGCCCGCTGACGAGCGTGCCGAGAACGAAGACGGCCGAGCCGGTTCCGCGCACCCAGCCGTACTCGAATCTCGGGCGACCGTCGCGCGGCTGCGCGGCGCCGAGCGCCAGCGCGTCGGCGAGCGCTGTCGTGGGCGCCAGCGCCGCCGCATAGAGCAGGCTGATCAGCAGCAGCCACGTGAAGCTGGACGGGGTCAGCAGGCTCACTGCAACGACGGCGGCGAGCAGCTCACACAGCGCCAGGATGGTGCGAAGCGCCTGCGTCGCATCGGCGAGGCGCCCGACCAGCGGCCCGGAGACGAGACGAATCGCCGTCCCGGCGGCGAAGAGCGTCCCGATCTGTCCGGCCGCGAGCCCTCGATGCTCGAAGAACGCTGGCATGAAGGGCGAGGACACACCGTAGGCGGCATACATGAAGGCGTAGAGCACGACGAAGCGGAGCAGGGCGCTCATGGCCGTGGCGTGGTCGCAGTCTACGCCGGCCGCTGCGAGCCGAATGGACGAGGACGCTTACGCGAGTGTTCCGCCCGCGATCAGGGCGTCGACCGACTGCCGGGCGCGAATCAGCGCGCGCTGCTCGGCGACTTTTGCGCTCGGCTTGCGGCAGATCAGCCGAGCGACACGCGCTTTCGTCTCGAACGGGGCGCGGCGGATCCGCACCTCGGCGTCCCAGGCGCCCTCGGCCTCGATCGCGACCGCTTCGATTCGAAAGCCGCGGTAGTCGGATTCGACGATCATCGGACAGACCTGCTGGCAATCCTCAGACCAACGCGTGCCGAATCTGCAAGTCGCGGAAATTTCGCGGGTTGTGCGGCGGAAGCGCGCATCGCTGGAAGAACATGAACCGGACGCCATGGCACCCGCTGGCTACATTCTGAGCAGCTTCGGTTCGTAGGGATACGCGCAGATCAATCGCGCGCCGTCGTTCGTGACCAGCACCTGGTCTTCGAGCTTGACACCGAACGGCGCGCCCGGCTTGCCCGCATAGCACTCGAGACACAGCACCATGTTC